>Ga0315906_10002354_pt1 | contig 26519 bp, 25 predicted proteins | sample LakEriMetagenome_4_FD_203526 | JGI IMG/M metagenome (GOLD analysis project Ga0315906, IMG submission 203526) | Freshwater fungal communities from buoy surface, Lake Erie, Ohio, United States - Buoy 2 MA122 | ecosystem: Environmental > Aquatic > Freshwater > Lake > Lake biofilm | place: USA...
CTTTTAATTTTACGGTTCCCTTCACATTCTTAATATCCATTCCATTGTAGCGCAGAGTATTGATGCCTGTGTTGAGAGTGAAATCAATATTGTCCGGAATAAGTGTTGGTTCGACGGATTCAGAACTGTTTTCTGAGGTGGTTGTTGCTTCGGCTTGTGTCTCATCTGCCGGAACGAGGTTCATCAGTTGATCCAGATCCAAATACGTACTGTTGAAGCTAAAGCTCCCATGCAATAATTCATCTCTGAAGACATACCCCATGTAGTTGTCAACTGTTCCGAACATCGAGAAGTCAGACTTGCCGGCTTTTGCTGTCAGCTGTTCGAGGTTGAGGTTTTTCGGAGAGAAACGGAAAAGCATGGCCTGAATAGATACATCTTCGTTCAATCCTTCTGACGTATAGAGCATTTCTTTCAGCTCGATTGTTCCCTCTGCTTTGAATGCCTCGTAATCTCCTTTATCCAGAGAGCTCATTCTGCCGTTTATGTTTACATCTGCATTCATTTTCCCATTGTAGGATTCTCCTTCCTCCATCGGTACGACCTTTTTAAGGGTGGCAAGGTCCAATTTTGCCTGAATTTTTGAGATCAGGAGCGGATCGGTCATTGGATTTCTCATTTTGAGATTTGCATCAATCGTATTTCCAACAAAATCTGCATGGAATTTTTCCACATCGATCGTCATTTTGTCCATGTCTTCTCCACCTACAAACTTCGAGCCCGCTATGATGGCAATATTTGAAATGGTTCCGGGAAGATCGGGATATTTAATGGACGCTTTATCCACGTTTAATTTGAAATCCCACCCCGGCATATTTTTGTCATCCATTTTTCCTTTAACCATTCCCTTCATGGCCAAGTTGCCTTTGGTTACCATGCTTTCATACCCTGATTGATAAAAGGTTGGAATCAAGGACAGGAAATCTTTGAATGTCGCTTTGGAAGCATTTAGCTTAAGGTCCATATTGTCATACCCTTCAAGCATTTCATAAAACCCATCAACAGAAAAAGTCAACGCATTCAGTTTAAATTCGTTTTTTCTCAAACTGAATTTTGACGTTTTCTCTGTAAATTCCATTAAGAGGTTGACGATGGCATTGGTTTTTACTTTAGATAGATACGACACACCATCCATTTCGTAAGTGAGTTCGTCCATGCTTGTTTCTGTTTCAAAATTAATCACATCGGCCGTGAGGTCTCCTTTGCCAACATGATTCATGTTTTTGATGTCTGCAAACATGTCCGAAGCCTGATCATCGTAACGTATGTTAGCTTTTGAAATACTGTATTCTTTTAAGGACAATTTAAAATTTGAAGGTTCTTCTCTTTCTTCCGGGGTTTTCACTGAGTCCGGCTTCACAATGTCGTAGTTGGCAGTTCCGTCATTCAAAATTCTGACATCAAACGTTGGTTCTTCCAAATGGATCTCATCAATCTCTACCTGATCTCCTGAAACAACGCTCCAGAATCCGACATGCGCGGAGAAATTTTTAATATTTGCGAGTTCTACATCCTTAAATTTTCCTTTTCCACTGATTTTAGCATCCTTCAGCTCTATGGTCATATTTGGGAATGTACTGATAAAGGTTAGATCGAAATCACCTAGAGATACTTCTGCATTCAGGGACTTATTGACCTCATCCAGTGCCATCTGCTTCAATTCGTCTTTGAAAAGAATCGGCACGAGTACCAGTGAACTAAGTACAAGTATCAAACCTATTCCCGACCAAAGAAGAATTCGTTTTACGATACTTTTCTTTTTAGCTTGATTTTCCTGCTCGTTCATGTTAGAAAGGATTTTAATTTTCTGATATTTGTGCTTGAAGAAGTGTAAAATTAACGATTTTATGAGAAGTTTATTGGTCTTCATTTTGCTTTTGTGCTCTCGCTTTTTGGTTAACGCTCAGATTGAGTTAAGCCCAATGAAGACTGAGGATAAAAAACAAGTGCAACATTCAGAGGTTCGATTTTATTTAAATGCAAACTGGTCGAAAACAGGTAGAACATTGCTGTCAAATAAGGGTTTTTTTGGTGATTCGTTGGGCGAACGTGCAAATGAAAAACCTTTGAATACTTGGTCCTACGGTTTTGGCCTTCGATCGGATTTTGCGAAACGGTTCTTTTGGGAAGGGGGATTGACATTCTACCGAAATGGGGAGCAATACAGCTTCAATGATCCTGTGTCTGACTCGGCATACAGTTATCAGACAACGTATTCATATATTGCTATGCCTCTGAAATTGAATGTTTTTTTTGGAAAAAATGTTCGGTTTTATTTTGGTGGGGGTATTGTACCGCAACTATTTTTCGGGTACCACCAAGTCCAACAGTGGACAACGGTCGATAAAAAGGGGAATTCAGAGGAGATAAACTTTAAAAGTGGGTACAATTCGTTTGTTGCCAGTGGTGTGCTTAATTTAGGTGTGGAATTCGTTTTTCAAAGCAAATGGAGTGTCTTCTTGGCTTCTGAGGGTCGATGGCAACTTAATTCTACGTATTTGTCACAAGATTCTTACATACACAGAGCACATGCCTATGGGCTCAGCTTTGGACTAATGAGAGAGCTATGAGAATTGGAGAAGTAACAACTTACCTTGAGTCACTTGTGCCTTTGAGTAGCCAGGAATCGTACGACAATTGCGGCTTGTTGGTGGGTGACAAAAACAATGAAGTCAAAGCTGTTTTATTGTGCCTGGATTGCACCGAAGAGGTGGTTCTGGAGGCAGAACGATTGGGCGTGAATCTTATTATTGCGCATCACCCAATAATCTTTACAGGGTTAAAGTCACTCACCGGAAAAAATTATGTTGAACGTACGGTGCTTTCGTGTGTTAAGAAAAATATAGCCTTGTATGCGATTCATACCAACCTTGATAATTACAGATTTGGCGTGAATCATGAAATTGGTCAACGTTTAGGGCTGAAAAATTTAAGGATTCTTTCTGGAAAGGAGAATGCCTTGTACAAATTGGTAGTTTTTGTTCCTCAAACACATCATCAAGCCTTGAATCAAGCTTTATTTGAAGCTGGGGCCGGTGAAATTGGAAATTACGACCAGTGTCATTTTTCAATGGCAGGGGAAGGAACGTTCCGTCCGCTGGATCACTCCAACCCATACTCCGGAAAGCGTAATGAATTGAGTGTGGAAAATGAAATTCGCGCTGAGTACCTTGTTTCTTCCCACAATCTGAGTAAAGTTCTTTCTTCCATGAAAGCTGTGCATCCGTACGAAGAAATTGCACATGATATTTATCCGCTCAAGAATGAAAATCCATTCGAGGGGAGCGGAATGGTTGGAGAATTGACCACTGAAATGACTGAAGCTGATTTTCTTAAAAAAGTGAAAAAAGAGTTCTCATGCAAAGTTATCCGACATACGAAATTCCTGAACAATCCTGTTCGTAAAGTTGCGTTTTGCGGAGGTTCCGGAAGTTTTTTATTGAAACATGCCATTGCTTCCGAAGCGGATGTATTCTTGACTTCGGACTTCAAATACCATGAGTTTTTTGATGCAGAGAATCGAATTGTAATCGCAGATATCGGTCACTATGAAAGCGAGCAGTTTACACCAAATTTATTGGAGACGCTACTAAAGAAAAAATTTACTACCTTTGCAATCCATTTAACGGAAATAAATACAAATCCAATTAATTATTTATAGCGCATGGCAGCAACTGCAACGAAAAAAGAGGTGTCTGTAGCAGATAAATTAGATGCATTATTCGAATTGCAAAAAATCGATTCTGAAATTGATCGTATTCGAACCATACGAGGTGAATTGCCTCTAGAAGTGAGTGATTTGGAAGATGAGCTAGAAGGTCTTGAGACTCGTATCAACAAAATTCAAGAGGAATTGAAAGAGCTGGAAACCGAAATCCTTGACAGAAAGAATGCTTGTAAGGATGCTGAGGTTGCCATAGCGAAGTATAAGGAACAGCAAAACAATGTTCGCAACAACCGTGAATACGAGTCTTTATCTAAAGAAATTGAATTTCAAGACCTCGAAATAAAGCTTCACGACAAGAAGAGCAAGGAGGCTAAATTCAAAATCGACAGCAAGAAAGAACTTTTAACGGAGGCAAAAGAGCGTTTCGATATGAGATCTGCAGATTTGAAAGTGAAGAAAGCAGAGCTGGATGAAATCGTTGGAGAAACTCAGAAAGAAGAAGACGAGTTGATCAAAAAATCGAATGAAGCGAAGAAAAAGATTGATGATCGTCTTGTTTTTGCATACAATCGTTTGCGTAGCAATGCAAAGAACGGTCTTGCTGTGGTTCCAGTGGACAGACACTCGTGTGGAGGATGTTTCAATAAAATCCCACCGCAAAGACAGCTTGATATTCAGTCCAAGAAAAAAGTAATCGTTTGTGAGCACTGCGGGCGAATCTTGATGCCTGTAAATGAGTAATCAATAGAACAAAATATAGAAGGGCTCTCGAGCCCTTTTTTTGTGACCGGAAATACCATGAAATTCAAAGATTACCATATAGCCAAGGAGATCAAAGCACAATTGGATGTACTCGGATTTAAAAAACCGACGGATATACAATTCAAGGCGATCAAACCTATTTTGGATGGTGAGGATGTGATGGCTGTCGCACCTACAGGCACGGGTAAAACTGCTGCTTTTGCTATTCCTGTATTGAGTAAATTGTTGACATCAAGCGCGAATAAAAATAAATCAATCCGTTGTTTAGTGATGGTGCCAACGCGGGAATTGGCTAAACAAATATCAGGCGTTTTCAGGGAAATTGGTGCACAGACAAAGGTGCGAGTGCTTGGACTATTTGGAGGCGTTGAACAAGAACAGCAGATACGTACCCTAAAAAATGGGGTAGATGTGTTGGTTGCCACTCCCGGTCGGATGTTTGATCTTATTAGTCAAGGATTTATTGATATTTCGGGTGTGGAATTTTTAGTGCTGGATGAAGCGGATCTCATGCTTGACCTTGGGTTTAACAAAGACATTCAGGATGTTATGAGGCACATCCCACGCAAACGACAAACGTTGTTTTTCACTGCGACGATTAGCAAAAAGATCAAGTCGTTGGCCTATGATGTGGTACGGGACGCCATCCGAATTCAGATCTCTCCCAAAAACCCGGTATCGAAGAATGTAGATCATGCCGTGGCTTTCATTGATATGGATGACAAACGGTTTTTTCTTGAGAACATTCTAAAAGAATACGAAACAGAAAAATTCATCGTATTCGCCCGAACGAAAGTTCGTGTTGAGCGTGTTGTTGCAGCCATGAAGCGTGCAGGGGTAGAGACAGAGGCTTTGCACGGTGGCATCGAGCAAAAGGAACGTTTTGCAATTTTGGAACGCTTCCGAACTGGTGAGAACAGAGTTCTTGTTACAACAGATGTTGCCGCTCGGGGCATTGACATTCCTGCCATGGATTATGTGATTAATTATGATTTGCCTGATAATCCAGAGAACTATGTTCACCGTTGTGGTCGAACCGGCCGTGGAACGAGCAAAGGGCAAGCATTGTCCTTTTGCAGTGAAGGAGAAACGGAATTACTGGGCCAGATCGAAGAGTATACAGGGGAAGAAATCACACGTTATGACCTGAATGAAAAGGATTACAAAGAAATCCTTGACGATCTTGATGACCCTTCCTATAATTGGCAGAAGTTGATTGATCAGACAAATAGGGAAGATGGAACAGACAACTCATGGTGAGATAACAAGGAAAGTATTTTCCTGGAAACGCAAGTCCATTGATTTTTTGTTGATTTTTATTTATTTCATTGGTTATGTGATTTTGGCTCGAATACTGAGCGTTTTTCAAGTTTATCTTAAAAGAGATATACCGCTCGCTGAGACGCTGACAGATTCTTCTGGTTACGTATATACATTTTTGGCATGCATAGTATTTATGTCGCCTGCCGGGGTGTATTTCAGAAAAGTTCCGGCATGTTTGCGCATTGATCCATATTCGAAATCCATGGAGATTGCTAAACGAAAAAGGACTTTACGTTACGATTTGGAACGAACGCGTTTTTGTGTGTTTAGGAAACCACTATTCGTTATTCTTGAGATTCATCTTTCTTTTGAAAATTCAAGAGGACAAATGATCGAAAAGTTAGGGACGTCTATTGTTGCTCCAAAATGGGGGCTATCCATAAATGAGCGGACGATCAAAGATGTATCTGAGCGCTTACGTGCAATGGGCGTGGAAGAAATCAAGGACAGAAGGGCGAAGTCACTTTACGAGTACCTTTATGATTAGGTATTGGTTCGTATTTTTCTTGTCCACTTGATATGATGCAAGTTCCTAACCGCACTCATGGTGAAAAGGATAAAAATAAAGTTGGATGTTAGCGAAAGTAAAAATCCATTCCATCCAAAAAGCACAGCAAGGACAGGCGGCAGGATGAGAACATTCATCAAACAAAACCAAAAATTCAGGTGAATCAGAATGGTCTCCACTCGTCGGTCTTTGCTTCGATCTTCTGAGGCTAATTTATTGTTATAAAATCGGATCAATCGTTTTTTTACTTCTCCCCGGTGGTTCGTTTTTATTGAATGATCTTTGGTTGTTGTAAGCTTTAGAATTATGCCACTTGGATCGTTGAGTCTTCCTGCTTTATCAAAGAAACCAGTTAGGTATTCGTAAGCTTCATTGATCTCAACTGTACGTGATTTCGCTTCTTGACTTGAATTGGTATCGGGATGCCAGATCTTGGCCTGAGAACGGTAAGAATGACGAATCTTTTTCCATGAGGTGGTAGGTTTCAGCTCGAGAACCTGAAAAGCATGCAATACCCTTTGTTTTTGAACCTCGTGTTGCACAGTAAAGATGTATATTAGAGGATATTTACCTCACGCTCGAGCGTAACTCCGAATTTCTCTTCTACATCAGCAATAATGTCTGAGGAAAGTTGAAATAGTTGTTCACCCGTTGCTCCGCCATAATTAACAAGGACAAGTGCTTGTAGCTTGTGAACACCGAAATTGTCGAAGGTTTTTCCTTTCCAACCGGCTTGTTCGATCAGCCAACCCGCAGCTAGTTTACGTTTACCCGGTTCAGCAGGGTAGTTTGGTGCGTCAGGAGTGGTTTTAAGAATCTCATCTACCACTGACTGCTCCACTACCGGATTTTTAAAGAAACTTCCTGCATTACCGATCAGTTTGGGATCCGGTAATTTAGAAGATCGAATAGCAATTACGGCATTGCTGATGTCGCGAATTGTAGGTGCAGTGATGCCCATGTTTTTTAATTCACTTTCGATAGCACCGTAACTTGTATTCAAATTGGGTTTTTTGTTCAATACATAGGTGACATTCAGGATAACGTACTGATCTTTAAGTTTACGTTTGAATACACTTTCTCTGTAGCCGAATGCACAAGCTTCTTTATCAAAGGTATGAATTACACCTGATTCAATATGGTAAGCCTCTAGCGAATGAAATACATCTTTGATCTCTACACCGTAAGCACCGATGTTCTGCATTGGACTCGCGCCCACACTCCCCGGAATCAGACTCAAATTTTCCAATCCGGCGAATCCTTTTTCAATGCAATGGATGACGAAGTCGTGCCAGATTTCACCTGCCCCGGCTTTCACCATAACTTCATTTTTATTCTCTGAAACAATCTCAATTCCTTTAAGCTCATTTTTTAAAACGTAACCTTCGAAGTCTTTAGTCAACAAAATATTGCTTCCACCACCAAGAATCAATAGGGGAACATGAGGACGATTTTTCAATAGCTCTTTTAGTTCATTAACAGTGCGGAAAAGAGAAAAGTACTTTGCCTTGGCATGAATTCCAAAGGTGTTGACAGGAAACAGATCAATGTTATCTTGAATCATGTTGCAAATTTAGTCAATTGTCTCATGAGCTGCTGCATTGAATTCATTCGTTCTTTCAATGTACATTTGTACCATGCAATTAAGAAAGGTTTCCCTCGAGGAAGTGAATTCATTCAACAAGAATACGCTCATGGAGCAGCTTGGAATAGAATGCATTGAAATCGGTGATAGCTATGTAGTAGCCACTATGCCTGTGGATCATCGAACACATCAGCCCATGGGATTGTTACATGGGGGTGCAAGTGCTGCATTGATTGAGAGCATAGGTTCGATGGGGTCGACCTTGCTGATTGATCTTACGAAACAAGTGCCGGTCGGGCTGGAGGTCAATGCAAACCACGTGTCGGGAATAAAGGAAGGATTTGTGAAGGCCATTGGTAAAATCATTCATGCGGGAAAGAAAACCCATTTGTGGCAGGTTGACATTTTTGACGGATTATCGGACCGACTCATTTGTACAGGTCGCTTAACAGTAATTGTCATAGAACGAAAATAGTGGATGAGCTTTTTTACAGATTTCCTGGGGAGAAAATAAAGCAGTTTCGCGGAGGATTTCAGAAAGTAGCCGCATTGAATGAGACATCAGGTTTCATTGTGTCTACCTCTACTGGAAAGGAATTGTTCTGTTTTGTTGAGGATGAAAAATCAGATCCGAATGTTCACCCCGTACCAATCGTAATCTCAAAACAGGACTATCAGGAGACGGCTAATTCTTTTCTAAAAGAGTTAAAAGCGAAAAATATCACGAAAGCGATTCTGTCAAGAGTGAAGAAATATTCAACTGATTTGACTCCTGAACTTGCATTTCATCGACTTACTGAGGAATATCCTGAAGCATTCGTGTATTTTTTCAAGTCAAAACTTTTGGGAACCTGGATTGGGGCAAGTCCCGAAATATTGTGTTCTTATGAGCAAGGAATTTTTACAACGATGTCTTTGGCTGGCACCTTGGCTACAGCCTCTGAGAAATCCTGGACTCAAAAAGAAAGGGAGGAACAGGCTGCTGTAACTTCATTTATTCTCGATAAACTCAAGAAACATGGGGATCAAATTTCAATAAGTGATTTACATGAAGTGGAGGCAGGTGCAGTTCGACATTTACGAACGAATTTAACATGTCAAGTTCATCCGGAAAAAATTGGTGAGCTTGTCAATGAGTTACATCCAACCCCTGCTGTATCGGGCTTGCCAAGGGATCTGGCTATGGAATTGATAAAAAAACATGAAAAACACAACCGTGAGCTGTATACCGGGTTTTTGGGACTCAGGGGGCATGATCGTTCTTGTTTATATGTCAATCTGAGATGCGCAAAGTGGATCGATAACAACTATTACTTATTTGTAGGTGGAGGTCTCACACAGGCTTCTGTAGTTGAAGATGAATGGGAAGAAACAGAGAACAAGTCGCAAACCTTGTTGAAGGTCCTGCAAAATATTTAGTTTTGAAAGATGATTTCTAGCGACAAGGAAACGGTTCAGCTGCTCGTAGAACAATGTGTTTCGCATGGTGTGAAACATGTTGTATGTTCACCAGGATCGCGAAATGCTCCGTTGGTGATTGCATTTGATGAGCATCCAGAGATAGAGTGCCTTGTAATTCATGATGAACGTTCTGCTGCTTTTTTTGCTCTTGGGATCACTCAGCAAACGAATGCACCGGTTGCAATAGTGTGTACTTCCGGTTCTGCACCATTAAATTATTATCCTGCTGTTGCAGAAGCTTATTATCAGGGGCTTCCTCTTATCGTTATTACTGCAGACAGACCAATGGAATGGACGGATCAAGGAGACGGACAAACCATTCGGCAAAGGGAAGTTTTTCAGAACCATGTTCGGTATAGCTGTAATTTCACAGAATCAACCTATCATCCGGACGAGCGATGGTATATCGAGCGTGAAACAGCGATTGCTTTATCTATGGCAAATGGACAATGGAAAGGTCCTGTGCATTTCAATGTAGCATTAAGGGAGCCACTTTATGAAACTCAGAACGTGCCTAGTCGTTTCGAAACACGTTCGATTGAGATGGTAAATGTTGGATTTGCTCCGGATGATACAACCCTTAATCTTTTGCTGGAAGGGATGTCTACGACCAAAAAACTTGTTTTAGTAGGTCAATTGCCACCGGATCAGTCCCTTTTACACGAGCTCTCTCTTTTCGCCGGCGACAGCTCAGTGGCGGTTCTGGTTGAAAATACCTCAAACCTGGTGGGTCAAAAATTCATTCATTGTATAGATCGTGCCCTCAACACAATACTGCCAGAACAAATTGAAGAGTATCGTCCAGAACTTTTAATTACACTTGGTGGTGCTGTTGTCTCGAAACGAGTTAAGAATTTCCTTCGCAACCATAAACCTATGATGCATTGGAAGGTGGGATTTTCTTTTCCTTACATGGATACGTATCAAGCACTAAGTCATAGTTTTCAGGTGTCTCCGCATGAATTTTTCAGAACTTTGAACAAGTTGGTGTATGAACGATCCAAGTCTAATTTTGCTGGAAAGTGGCGTCAGATCGATCAGTTGAACAAGCATAAAGCCTCAGAATTCCTGAAAAGTGCTCCTTTTTCTGATTTACAGATATTTCATAATGCACTTGATGTGCTTCCCGAGGGAGTGCATCTGCACATGGGCAATAGCTCAGTTGTACGTTACTGTCAGCTTTTAGATCCAATAAGGTCAGTAACGTATTGGTGTAACCGAGGCACCAGTGGTATTGATGGGAGTACAAGTACGGCCGTTGGAGCAGCATTTGCATCGCCAGATCAGATACATGTTCTTCTAACCGGAGACGTGTCTTTTTTTTATGACAGCAATGGGCTTTGGAATTCTTACGTCGGAAGAAATTTGAGAATTATACTCATTAATAATGGGGGAGGGGGGATTTTCAGAATCATCCCGGGACCGGCTCAGTCGCCAAAACTTGAAAAGTATTTTGAGGCTAGACATGATTTTACGGCAAGAGGAATTTGTGATGCTTATCGGTTGGAGTATGATTTTGTGACATCGAATGATAATTTGGAGTCGAAGTTAGAGAAACTGTTCGGTGAAGCTGTTAACGGTCCCTATTTGCTTGAGGTATTCACACAGGACGCCGAAAATTCCCAAGTATTGGAAAGTTTTTTTAAGTTCATCCGACTTTGATTTCTTTCATTAATTTTGTCAAACAAACAACAACGTGGAATTTTTTGATGCCATTTTATCTCTTGAGGGATTAACCTATTTTCTCATACTCTCGCTTCTTGAGATTGTTTTGGGAATTGACAATATCATTTTTATTTCTATTGTCTCAGATGGTTTGCCTGCTATTAAGCAGCGGTCTGCCAGGAATATTGGTCTTAGTATGGCATTGATCGTTCGTTTGATGCTGCTTGCAGGTGTCTCTTGGATCATGCAGTTCACCAAACCCATACTACCTCCAACTGGAATTATTGCACTAGATAAATTTACTCTGCAGAGTTTGGTTTTGCTTCTCGGTGGACTTTTTCTTATTTATAAGAGTACTATAGAAATGCATAGGGCAGTAAGTAAAACGGATAAAATCAAACGGATCAAAAACCCAACAACGCTTCGAAACATAATTATTCAGATAATTTTAATTGATATCGTTTTCAGTTTTGACTCCATAATTACTGCAATAGGGATGACGAATGATCTCCAAAGAGATACTGGACACAACCCGCTCATTATTATTTACAGTGCTGTTGTTGTATCGATGTTTGTCATGATGTTATTTGCCAAATCAATCTCTGATTTTATCCAGAAGCGTCCGACAATCAAAATGCTCGCTCTTGGCTTCTTGGTCACTATTGGTGTGATCTTGGTTGCTGAAGCATTCGGTCAGCATATTCCGAAAGGATATATCTATTTTGCGATGGTTTACGCCCTTATTGTGGAGTTCCTCAATATCCGAATGAGAAAGAATAACGGTTCTCGAGAGTTGTGACACAAGAGGAGGCACGTGTAATTCTCAATGTCTCTGCATTTCAAAATGCTTCGGTTGCGTTTGAGCAGCTACTTTTCGAACAAAAACAATGGTTTGCTTCATCAAAAATGATCCCCAAGGTAATCTCGAAGCGATTGGAGAAACTTGATGTAATGCATCGTGCTTCTGGCGTCCTTGGATTGCAAAGGGAATCCAATCCCAAAGCAACAGTTGCCTTGGAATTCAGTGAAAAGCTCATTGAGCGTTACAACGCATACCAGAAGGAGGCCAATTTGATTAAGCTAAAAATTTTTCAGTCAGAAAATTTTGAGGAATTGTCACTAGTGGTAAAATACTACCTGGAGCTCTTCAGAAATTATGCATCTGTTTGGCCAAAGTTTGATGGTGTTGAGGAAATTAAATTATCTCAGGAAATCGATCCAGTGTTTTTTTATGGAGAATTGCTGGCTCTTTCACGAAGTGGAATTAGTACATTTGAAGAGTTTGTTAAGTCGGCAGAAAAAGTAGGACCTGAGGTAAAAAAAGAATCGAACAGACTATATTTACTCTACAGATCGTTTGGTGATGGATCAGGTGTTGCAAAATCTTAAAGTACAATTGGAACAGCAGGAGTGGCCTGATGTGTACATGTTCAAATTTATTGTTCCGAATGTACCGGAAAAAATAGCAATGGTATCGTCCCTTTTTTCTGAAGAGGCGGAGCTTAGTTTTCATCCATCTAAAACAGGGAAATATATGAGTGTGACGTCAAAAGAGTTGATGCTGGATGTAGATTCTATTATTCACAGGTATGAAGTTGCAGCACGGATTGAAGGATTGATAGCATTGTAATTTAATAGAGAAACCATATGACACTTGATCGGATACTTCTGGGAGTTTTATTTGTGACACTTTCATTGCTGGTGCTTATTATCGCATACAGAAAATTGCTTGCCTACTTGGGTAAAGGACAGCCGGTTTCTGAGGATTATTGCACACTCTACAGCCTCGAAGAAGACCCGGCCAAGGGCGAGATCGAAATATATTTCACTTCAGAGGTAAAGAAAAAGGTAGTTTTGGAATTGCTTGATCATGAGGGGGGTGTGCTTCAGGTAATCAAAGAGGGTGAGTTTGCTTCGGGAGGACACATTGTTCGTTTCGAAACTGGGAATCTTGCCAATGGGTCTTATGGCTACCAGCTTAGAACCGAAAACCAGAAAACCTTTAAGCGATTCAGGATACAAAACGAGTGACAACTTGGCAGTAAAAAAGATTGGCAAAAAACTTGCCCGTGAGTAAATTCATTTAATTTTGTGGCACTTTAAAAAGGCTACCTTAAAACAAAATAGTATGGCACTAGAAATTACAGATCAGAACTTCGAGGAAGTTGTATTAAAATCAGACAAACCTGTAGTGGTTGATTTTTGGGCGGAGTGGTGTGGACCATGTCGAATGATTGGACCAGTTATCGATGAGATGTACAAAGAGTACGAGGGAAAAGCGATTATTGGCAAAGTGAACGTAGATAATAATCCCGGAGTGTCTGCGCAATTTGGCGTACGAAACATTCCTACAGTTTTATTTATAAAGAATGGTGAGGTAGCTGACAAATCGGTTGGAGCTGTTCCAAAAGCCCAGCTGACGTCAAAGCTCGAAGCGATACTTTAATCAGGAACCAATTTTCTTAAGGCCGCCACAAGCGGCCTTTTTAATGTTTGACACTATGGAATCTTTTCTGAGAAGACTTAAATATTATGGCATCGGATTTCTCCTTGGCTTGCTCTTTGTAGTTTTCTTTTTCAGGAACCGAGGATGCTCTTGGTTACCTTCAAATCGAGTCAAATCGGCAATTCTTGAGCGCGTTATCGTTGTTTCTGATCAAGAGAATAAATATCTGGAATCACAAGGCATAGATAAAAAAGAGTTGATTCGTTTGATTGAAGATTCTGACGTTTCCTTCTCAAAAAGTCGCCGTTCCGGCAAGGAAAAAGCGTATTTTATGGAAGCAGAAAGAGCCTCAGGGAAAAAGCTTAATTTCTTTATGACGCTACCGGAGGAAAGTTTTGTATCTGAAATTATTGTGAGCAAGTCTAGCGTTGGAAAAGTTCATAATTCTAAGTCAGAAAAGGGCAAAATAGTTCGATTCCCTTCTGCTGCAAATCTGCTTTTTCTTGGTCAGGGTGAATTAAAAGAGTGTCTGTTAAAGACATATAAAATCTCAGGGCAAGAAGCATTATTTAAATACATGCGATCCAATTGCCAGATTGACTTTTCCAAGACATCCTTCACACAAAAGCCTAAGCCAGAACATTATCTGGAAACACGCATTAATGACACGCTCATACTCGGAATGCGCGCAGTTTGGTATAAAGAGCGAATCGATGTTGTTGCCTTGGATCCTTCGTGTCAGTGATAGTTCAATTTCCGGTGTTAATAACTGGCTCGTTGCCTTCTGTTCCAATTAGGATGTTTTCTTAAATTTGACCAATGGAATTTTCAGCTGAACAGATAGCGGGTATTCTTGGCGGGGACATTTTAGGTGATCCCGAAACAAAAGTTACAGGTCTGGCTAAGATCGAAGAAGGTCAACCCGGTACCCTGTCTTTTCTTTCCAATCCGAAATACGAGGAATTTATATATACCACCGGATCAAGCATTTGCATTGTAAACAATTCCTTTGTTCCGTCTAAACCATTGCCTGTTTCGCTCACTTTAGTGAAAGTGGATGATGCGTATGCCTGTTTTGCGAAGTTGTTGGAGGTGTACTCTGGTATGAAGAAGAAAAAGCCTGCCATTGAACAGCCTTCGTTCATATCTGAAAGTGCAAAGTTAGGTGCTGGGATTTATGTTGGTGCATTCGCTTACATCGGTGAATCGGCAACGGTTGGAAACAACGTAGTGATTTATCCGAATGTGTTTATTGGAGAAAATGTTGTCATTGGTGACAATACAGTTGTCCACCCGGGAACGGCAATTTATGCTGATTGTGTGGTTGGAAAGAACTGCATTCTTCATGCGGGTGTGGTCATTGGTGCTGATGGATTTGGATTTGCTCCCGACGAAAAAGGTGTTTTTCACAAAGTCCCTCAGATCGGCAATGTTGTCGTAGAAGATGATGTGGAGATTGGATCCAATACGACGATCGATCGGGCGACAATGGGCTCAACGATCATCCGAAAGGGAGCGAAGATTGACAACTTGTGTCAAATCGCACACAATGTAGAGGTTGGAACGAATTCAGCTCTTGCCGCTCAGGTGGGTATTGCCGGGTCAGCTAAGCTGGGAAGTCAGGTAATGGTTGGTGGTCAGGCCGGTATCAGTGGTCACCTGCACATTGCGGATGGAACAAAAATCGTTGCGCAGTCAGGTATTCCCTCAACCGTTAAAAAAGCGGAAACACTGATGGGGTCTCCTGGTATACCGATGGAAGATTTTAAAAAATCATACTTTGGCTTCCGCAAACTTCCATTCATTCTAAATAAGCTCCAGGAGCTCGAGAATAAACTAAAAGAACTTACAAAAGGTGACAGGAATGGCTGAAAAGCAACGAACTTTAAAATCCCCCATAAAACTTCAAGGAGTAGGGTTGCATACCGGAGAGAAAGTAACGCTCGAGATTTGTCCCGCACCGGATAACCATGGGTATAAATTTCAACGGATAGATCTTGAAGGAGCGCCAATCATTAAGGCTGACGCAGATCTTGTTGTGGCAACCGATCGTGGAACGACACTGGAATCAAACGGAGCTAGGGTGTACACAACTGAACATGTGCTAGCTGCTTTGTATGGCTGCCAGGTTGACAATGCACTCATTAAGCTGGATGGACCCGAAGTGCCAATCATGGACGGGAGCTCGTTGCCTTTCGTTCGTGCGATTGAGGAAACTGGATATGTTGAGCAAGCTGCAGACAGAGAATATTTTGTACTCACTGAAAATATTCCTTGGGAGGATACTGAAAAAGGAATTGAATTTCTGGCTGTTCCTGATCAGAATTACCGCATAACGGTAATGGTTGATTATAAGTCACCTGTGTTGGGGACACAGCATGCCTCCATGTACAATATCAACGAGTTTAACACTGAGATTGCCGCCTGCAGAACGTTTGTCTTCCTTCGCGAGCTGGAATTCCTTGCCACAAATAACCTTATTAAAGGAGGTGATTTGGACAATGCTATTGTTCTTGTTGATAGAGATGATATTTCTAAAGAAGAATTAAATCGACTGGCGAAGTTGTTAGGGAAGGAGAACCTGACAGTAAATTTTCAAGGGATTGGTGTTCTCAATAGCACCAAGTTACAGTTTGAAAACGAACCCGCTCGACATAAATTATTGGATATAGTTGGTGACCTTGCTTTGGTTGGGAAGCCCATTAAAGCTCATATTTTGGGAGCAAGGCCCGGTCATTCTGGAAATGTTCGTTTTGCAAAAGTGCTCAAAGAACAGATCAAGAAACAGGAAAAAGAGGGAAGAAAGTTTGATCTTACCAAGGAACCTTTGTACAATATCAATGATATTGAGCGAATGTTACCTCACCGCTTTCCTTTTCTGATGATTGACAAGATCATGGAAATTCATGAGGAATCTATAGTAGGTGTGAAGAATATCACGATGAACGAACCAATTTTTACCGGGCATTTTCCGGGGAATCCTGTGTTCCCTGGCGTACTTCAGATCGAAGCGATGGCTCAGGTAGGAGGGATTTTCGCCTTGTCCAAGGTAGAGGATCCTCATCTGTATTCGACCTATTTCATGAAAATCGATAATGTTAAATTCAAGCAGAAAGTATTGCCGGGCGATACGCTTGTTTTTGAGTTATCCCTTCTTTCGCCTATCAGGAGAGGTTTGGTTGAAATGGGAGGTAAGGCTTATGTCAATGGAAAAGTTGTCATGGAGGCAGAAATGCTTGCACAGGTTGTAAAAGATAAAGCATAGCATGATAAGCTCACTGGCACAGGTATCAAATGGAGCGACCCTCGGTGAGGGCGTAATCATTGAGCCGTTCTCTACCATCTACGAGGATGTTGTTATTGGCCCGGGAACGAAGATTCACCCCAACGTGACTATCTATCAGGGAACGAGAATCGGGGCTCATTGTGAGATTTTTCCAGGTGCTGTTATTGGGGTGATTCCACAGGATCTTAAATTCGACGGGGAATATACGACTGTTGAAATTGGAGACCATACAAAGATCAGAGAATGTGTAACGATCCACAGAGGAACAAAAGATAAGTTAAAAACCACTATTGGTTCCAATTGTCTGTTAATGACGTATGTGCATGTTGCTCACGATTGCCAGATAGGTAACAATGTGATTTTAGCAAGCTACGTCGGATTATCCGGACACGTAAAAATCGATGATTTTGCAATTCTCGAAGGTAAAGTGGCCGCACAGCAGTTTGCTGTAATTGGTGCACACACGTTCATAGGTGGTGCCTCTCTCATTCGAAAAGATATACCTCCGTTCATTAAGGCTGCGCGTGAACCACTTACATTTGCTGGTGTAAATTCTGTGGGACTCCGCAGAAGGGGATATTCCGATGACCAAGTAAGGGAAATCGAAGATATTTATCGCATTCTTTACGTTCAAAATAACAATATCTCGAAAGGCATTGAGGCGATTAAAGACCAGATGCCGCACTCGGACATTCGGGAAATGATCCTTAATTTTGTGGAAGGTTCCGACAAAGGAGTCATTCGTGGAATGATCTGATCGTTTCCTTTAATCAATTCTTAAAGTATGTTTCACCGGGGTGAAATTGTAGAGCTCGATATTGATTCCTATGCTTTTGGCGGACGGGGAATTGCTCGGGTGCCGACAGAAGACGGCCATTACGTAGTTTTTGTTGATAATGCTTTTCCAGGGCAACGTGTAAGAGCAAAAATTGATACGAAACGCAAAAGACATGCGGAGGCAAAATTAATAGATATTATTCGCCGTTCTCCGATCGAAATCGTAGAAAAATTTCAGGAAATATCGGGTGGACCATACATTTTTGTACCGGTTGAAGCACAAGAAAATGCAAAGAGAACTTCTACAATTGAGGTTTTTTCCAGGATTTCCGGAGTCAGAGATCTGCAGGATCGATTTGATGCATTTATTTCATCTCCGGATCATTATTTCTACAGAAATAAAATGGAATATGGGTTTTCTTCCATTGAACATGATCCTCAGAGCGGTGAAGAGAAAGATGATGCATTTGCCCTCGGGTTTAAAAGGCGTGGAACGTGGTGGAAAGTAGAGAATTTAAATGCTCCCAGTGGCTTGTTTGACCTTGAATGGGAGCAAATGCTTAAGGAAGTAAGGGATTTTCTGTTTAAATCAGGACTTCCTGCATGGCATCCGCCTAAAAAAACGGGATTCTTCAGATATCTTGTGGTGCGTAAGTCATTTTATCAGGATCAACTATTGATCAATTTGGTGACATCGTCTGACGGTTTGGATCTCTTTGATCGAGAGGCATTGGTTGAATTTCTTGTCGGAAAGCTTGGTAAGCGTCTGGCAGGTCTTCAGCATACCATCAATGACAATGTGGCTGATCGAGCAAAAATCGAAAATGGGGAGAATAAACTGCTCTATGGTTCACCAGTCGTCATCGAAAAGCTTTTGGGGCTTGAGTTCGAAATATCCATGGAGAGTTTTTTTCAGACGAACCCAAAGTGCGCTGAATTGCTTTATTCAAAAGCGTTAGATTATGTTTTTGAAGAAGATCTTCCTGAAGATAAGGTGGTCATGGATTTGTTTTGTGGTACCGGAACTATTGGACAGCTCTTGGCGAAAAGGGGCGGGAATGCTCAGATTGTAGGAGTGGATATTGTAGAAGAGGCCATCGAAGATGCCAAACGTAATGCATCGCGAAATGCGATTATTGGAATTGATTTTTATGCTGCGGATGTCGGTAAGTTTTTAAAAGAACATCCTGAATTTAACGGTAAAATTGCAACAATCATACTCGATCCACCAAGAGCAGGGATTGCCCCGAAAACGCTTCAAAAAACGATTGAACTTTGTGCAGATAACATTGTTTATATATCGTGTAATCCGTCTACGCAGGCAAGAGATACGGACCTATTGAGGCAGGCTGGGTATGCGTTGGAAAAATTTTCTCTGGTGGATCAGTTTCCACATACCGGACACATTGAATCGATTGCAAAGTTTAAAAGGAAATGACAGCAGAAATAATTTCGATCGGGGATGAGTTGCTTATTGGGCAAACGGTTAATACGAATGCCTCCTGGATCGGAATGGAATGTTCGCTTCGCGGAATTCGGAACAATTTTGTTACTGTTATCTCTGATGATGAGCAAGCGATCCGGGATGCAGTAGGTGTTGCAGTAAAAAGATCGGATATAGTTTTTATTACAGGCGGTCTTGGTCCGACAAAAGACGATATTACCAAGTTCACATTAGCTGATTATTTTCAAACTAAGTTAAAATGTCATGAGCCAACTCTGAAGCGGATAGAGGCATTTTTTTCCTCAAGAAACCGTCCCATGCTCGAAGCGAATATCCGACAGGCTGATCTTCCTGTAGATGCAGTGATACTTGATAATATTTACGGTACAGCTGCAGGGATGTGGTTTGAAAAGGAAGGATGTATTGTCATCAGTATGCCCGGAGTTCCTTACGAGATGAAAGGAATTATGCTCAATGAAGTGTTTCCCCGTTTGGTGCAAAAGGGCAATTTGGTGTCGTTGTACCATTACACGCTTATGACTCAGGGCATCGGAGAGTCTTTTCTGGCTGATAAAATTTCTAATTGGGAGGAGAGAGTAAGAAATGCAGGATTAGGTTTAGCCTATTTGCCCTCGCCCGGAATGGTTAAATTGAGATTAACTTCCTACGAAGGTGCTCAACGAAAGAATGAAATTGAGAAGTTCTTTAAAGAATTACAAGATTCGTTTCCAAGATACGTGTATGGAATACAGGATGAATCCCTTTCGGAGGTAGTCGGTAAGCTTCTCATGAAGAACGGTTCAACTTTAGGTTCTGTTGAAAGTTGCACCGGTGGTGCGCTGGCGCATAGCCTGATTTCGGTTCCGGGTTCTTCTGAGTATTTTCAGGGATCTTTGATTACCTATTCTAATCAATTGAAAGTGCAGCTTGCAGGGGTGGTCCAAGATCATATCAGTGAATATACTGCCGTAAGTAAAGTGGTCGTGGAAGAAATGGCCATCTATGGTCGAATTAAGTTAGGTGTCGATTATTGCATATCAACATCGGGAATTGCAGGCCCTGATGGCGGTACAGATGAAATTCCGGTAGGGAGTGTGTGGGTTGCGGTGAGTGACAAAAATGGAGTGGAATCGCATTGTTTTAGATTTGGAGATAATCGCGAAAGAAACATTCAAATGACTGTTCTTACTGCGCTTAATATGCTCAGATGTCGAATTTTAGGCATTTCTTTTGAAAAAAAGTAGAGAACACTTGTGCTTTTTGTAAAAAAGTAGTTACTTTGCACCCCATTTAGAATTAGGATAAAACAATAAGAAATGTCACGAGTTTGTCAACTTACGGGTAAATCGGTAATGGTAGGGAACAACGTTTCACACTCTAACCGTAAAACAAAACGTAAATTTTACCCGAACCTGGTCTCAAAAAAGTTCTACCTTCCAGAAGAGGATCGATATGTAACGTTGAAGATTTCGACTTCTGCGCTGAGAACGATCAATAAGAAGGGTATTTCCGCTTGTGTTAAAGAAGCAAGAGAGAAGGGGTATTTGAAATAATCCTGTTCTATCCGTTGTGAAACGGTAGACACTAAAAAGAATAAAAATGGCTAAGAAAGCAAAAGGAAACAGAATTCAAGTGATCCTAGAGTGCACTGAGCACAAGGATTCAGGGATGCCAGGAACTTCACGTTACATTACGACGAAGAACCGTAAGAATACCCCTGATCGTATGGAAATTAAAAAATTCAATCCGATATTGAAGCGCATGACGGTTCATAAGGAGATTAAATAATTGAATCATGGCAAAGAAAGTAGTAGCATCCTTACAAAAAGGTGGAGGAAAAGAGCACACGAAGGTGATTAAAATGGTGAAGTCTGAGAAATCAGGTTCCTACACGTTCAAAGAAGAGATCGTTCACAATGATAAAGTGAAAGAGTGGTTCGCAAAGAACTAAGCGATCTCTGACATAAATTATTTTAAAGCTCCTTTCTTTGGGGCTTTTGTTATTTTTAACACATGGCATTTTTCGGATTATTTTCAAAGGATAAAAAAGAAAGCCTCGACAAAGGGCTTGAAAAGACAAAACAAAGTTTTCTCTCGAAGCTTGCGCGTACCATCATTGGAAAATCTAAGGTGGACGATGAGGTGCTTGACAACTTGGAAGAAGTATTGATTACCTCGGATGTTGGCGTTGAGACAACCTTGAAGATTATTGATCGCATTGAATCCAGAGTAGCTCGCGACAAGGTGCTTGGTACGAATGAGCTTCAATCAATTCTGAAAGAGGAAATCGCCGCACTTCTCGAAGAGAATAACTCTGGTTCCATTGGTTCGATTGAGTTCGAAAAACCTGAAAACAATCCGTATGTGATCATGGTAGTTGGTGTGAATGGTGTTGGAAAAACAACGACTATTGGTAAGCTTGCACATCAATTTAAAAATGCGGGCAAAAAAGTGGTTCTTGGAGCTGCAGATACGTTCCGAGCTGCTGCTGTGGATCAGCTGATTATTTGGTCTGAGAGGGTAGGAGTGCCAATTGTTCAACAAGGAATGGGGGCTGATCCTGCCTCGGTAGCGTTTGATACCTTACAGTCTGCAAAGGCTCAGAATGCAGATGTAGTGATTATCGATACTGCCGGACGTTTGCACAATAAAGTAAACCTGATGAATGAGTTGAGTAAGATCAAACGCGTGATGGAAAAGGTTGTGCCGGGAGCACCGCATGAGATTTTATTGGTACTGGACGGTTCAACAGGTCAAAATGCCTTCGAACAAGCCAAGCAGTTTTCTCTTGCTACGGATATCAATGCCCTCGCAATCACCAAACTCGATGGTACGGCCAAGGGAGGTGTAGTGATTGGCATTTCTGATCAAATGAAGATCCCTGTCAAATATATTGGGGTGGGTGAAGGAATGAGCGATCTGCAACTTTTTGATAAACATGAGTTTGTAGACTCGTTGTTTAGCTGAGTGGGATCAACTCAGTAAAATCTATCTGTATCTAAGGATTTATTTGTGGAATTAAAGTCATTTTAGCTTAATTTAGCTACGCTAAGACTAAAACTTTATGAAACCATTTATCTCCTCTATTTTTAAAGGGTGTCCGTCCCTTTTGTTTCTGTTTGTTTCTCTATGTTCGCTGGGACAGTCAGTAAAAAATGTCTCATATCCACTTTCGGAAGTCTCAAAATCAACAGTCATGGCAGCCGGTCAGCTGCAGATAAATGCTGAAAATGCGAAATACTATTTGATTGATGTTGAAAACTTGAAGTCTCAAATGCAAGGAGTGATTCATCGGGATGATGCCTCAGGAGGTTTCATTGCGAATCTTTCCTTTCCTCATGCAGATGGATCAATACACTTCTATAAAGCTATGGAGAATGGCACCATGGATAAAGCCTTGGTCAACAAGTTCCCGGAGATTCGAACCTATGATGCCGGAGATGCGGCCACTGGAACGTTTGTGAAATGGGATATTACTCCGAAGGGTCTTCATGCAATGATTATGATTCCCGGTGAATCAACGATCTACATTGATCCGGCGGTTAACGGAAATACAGATTACTACATTGTTTACAAAAGAAATGATTTTATTACATCAAAGTCGTTTGAGTGCTCTTTTAATGGAGATATCACTGATAAAACCGGTGTGAAAGATCAGGGAACAAACAAGATGTTTGGAACCTGTCAGTTGAGGACTTACCGCCTTGCATTGTCTGCGACGGGCGAATACACTGCTTTTCATGGAGGAACGGTGGCTTTGGCGTTAGCTGCTCAAGCGACATCTATGAATAGAGTGAACGGAGTGTTCGAAAAAGACATGGCTATTACAATGACAATCATTGCCAATAACAATTTGATTGTATATACGAATGCAACAACGGATCCTTTTACGAACGGTACACCTGGAACGATGATCAACCAGAACCAGACAAATACGGATGCTGTAATCGGTGCTGCCAATTACGATATCGGTCATGTTTTTGGGACTAACAGCGGTGGCTTGGCCGGTTTAGGTGTTGTGTGTTCAGGAGGAAACAAAGCAAGAGGTGTGACAGGAAGTTCTGCGCCTATTGGGGATCCGTTTGATATTGATTATGTGGCGCACGAAATGGGTCATCAGTTCGGTGCAAATCATACGCAAAACAATAATTGTAACAGAAATGCCGCTACAGCAGTGGAGCCAGGAAGTGCAAGTACGATTATGGGGTATGCCGGGATTTGTGCTCCGAATGTTCAAAACAATTCGGATGACCACTTTTCAGGAAAAAGTTTAGAGGAAATACATGTTGAAATCATGAGTGCAGGTCATACGTGTGAAATGACAAGTGCATTATCAAACAATGCTCCGGTCGTTATTGGTACTGTTGGCAATGTAACGGTGCCTGCAAATACACCTTTTGCCTTGACCGCAAATGCAACAGATGCAGATGGTAATCCGCTCACTTACAACTGGGAACAAATGGATATTGAGGTGAGCACCCAACCACCGGTCGCTACCTCGACAGGCGGTCCAAATTTCAGGAGTAATCCTTCGTCTACTAGTCCTACCCGTTATTTTCCTAGCCTGGTATCGTTGGCGACAAATGGACCGTTTACTTGGGAGGTGATTCCGTCCGTATCGAGAGTTATGGATTTTCGAGTGACGGTTCGTGACAATGCACCTGGTCCGGGCAGTTGTAATGATTACAGCGACATCCAAGTCTCAACAGATGCTGGTTCCGGACCATTTTTAGTTTTATATCCAACAGCTACTGGTATCAGCTGGGCAGGAGGAGGCTCCCAGACAGTTACATGGGATGTGGCCAATACCAGCAATGCCCCCGTGGCCTGCGCCAATGTAGATATTTTACTCTCTACAGATGGAGGCTTGACGTATCCGACTGTGGTTGCGACCAATGTGCCAAATGATGGTTCTCAGGTAATTACAGTTCCAAATTTACCTTCAACAACGTGCCGTGTTATGGTGATCTGTTCCAATGGTACTTTCTTCGATATTTCGAACAACAATTTTACAATTACAGCTGCGGCATTTGATTATTCTCTCTCGGTAGCGCCATCCACTGTGTCGCTTTGTCAGCCAAGCAACGCAGAATTCACAGTTACAATCGGTTCGTTCAATGGCTATGTTGATCCGGTAACACTCTCTGTGAGTGGCGTTCCTGCGGGTGCAACTTCAAATTTTTCCGTCAATCCTGTAATCCCAGCAGGTACGAGTGTCTTGACAATAAGTAATACGGGTAATGCCACTCCGGGGACCTATACACTCACGGTTACAGGAAACAGTACTTCTGGTATAAAAACATCAACGCTAACACTAACGATTCTCGACGGAACCCCTGATCCAATAACACTTATCTCTCCTGCGAATGGAGCAACTAATGTAGCGCTGTCAACAGTATTCACTTGGAGTACATACTCTGAACCGGGTGCTACCTATGACATCGAAATTGCAACTGATGCAGGGTTTACAACAATCGTTGCACAGGCTACAGCGCTTGCGTCTTCAACATACTCAACTTCGACACTTACAACGAATACAATCTACTACTGGAGAGTTAGAGTAAACAGTACTTGTGGTTCTTCTGCATTTGCTGCACCGTCTAGCTTTACAACCACAGGCTGTGTAATTTACGCTGCGTCGACAAATCTTCCTGCAGCAATACCAACTGTCGGAACGATCACAAGGACAATCACTGTTCCTGTTGGGGGAACGATTAATGATGTAAATGTATTGAACCTTGTTGGGACACATACGAGAATGGGAGATCTTAGCTTTACGCTGACCAGTCCGCAGGGAACAGTAGTTTCGTTAATGGCGAACGTCTGTGGTACCAATGACAATTTTGATCTTGAGTTTGACGATGCAGCCGCTTCAGCAGTAATCCCTTGTCCTCCGACAACAGGCTTGGTGTATCAGCCGGTGGGTAATTTGTCGGATTTTAATGGGCAAAATTCTGCGGGGACCTGGACATTGACAATTACTGATAACCAGAATACCCAAAGTGGGTCATTAACGAGCTGGTCATTGGAAATTTGTGTAGATCCTCCGGTAAGCTGTATTGATCCAGTAGTACCGACGCTAAGCTTTACTCCGACAACAATATGTGAAGGTCAGACGGTAACCCTCACTATGAATGGTGCCTTGAATGATGCCACGAACTGGAGTGTTTATACGGCATCTTGTGGCGGAACACTGGTAGGAACTACAACCGGAACAACATTCACCATCCCTAATGCCACAAATCAAACGTATTATGTGCGTGGTGAAGATGGCACAGGTTGCATAGACGAAGCGGCTTTGACTTGTGCATCGATTGCTCTTACAACAGCGCCAGTTCCTTCAGCACCTGTAGCTTCAGTCTTAGATGATTGTGGCAATTCGGTACTTTCTGCAAGCGGCGCAGGTTTGGTCTGGTCAACAGGAGAAACAACGTCTTCTATCACTGTCTCAACCGCAGGTATGTATACTGTTAGTCAAACGATTGGAGGATGTACAAGTCCGGTATCAACTATTTCGGCAAATCCATTGACCGTGCCAGAGATCACAATCGGTGCGCTGACAAATCCAACTTCATGCGGTGCCAGTGACGGGTCAATCCTTGTGAATGGATCGGGAGTTGGGGATATCACATGGACCGGTCAATCAACCGGTAGCGCGACCGGTGTAACCCTTCCATACACGATTTCTAGTTTGGCAGGTGGTGCTTATACAATTGGATTCTCCGACGCTTGCCCTTCAGCTTCTGTGACTGCAACCTTGATAAGTGCCGGTGCCCCATCCGCACCAGTTGTATCCGCAGTTGACGGTTGCGGAAGCTCTACACTGACCGCCTCCGGAACAGGATTGGTATGGTCAACGGGAGCAAACACTCCATCAATTACTGTGTCAACTGCCGGAACCTACACAGTGACTCAGACCGTGGGAGGATGTACGAGTTCACCCGCTGCAGTAACTGCAAATCCATTCAGTTCACTTCCAGCGCCTTCCGCAAGCGTAGTGAATACCTGTGGAAGTTCAACTTTGAGTGTGGTTTCTACCGGATCCGTGCTTTGGTCAACAGGTGAGGCTACACAGACGATAGTGGTGACGGCACCCGGAAATTATACAGTGACTGAATCTATTGGTGGCTGTACCAGTCAGATTACTTCCGTAGTGGCCACCCCACTTGCAATTCCGTCCGCACCGATTGTCACTGTAGTGGATAAATGCGGCATGTCAGATTTGTCAACTTCTGCGTCCGGTACACTTGCATGGTCTACAAGTGAGTCAACACCAATGATCACAGTAACAGCTCCGGGGACGTATTATGTTTCTCAGACAGTAGGCGGTTGTACCAGTGCGGTTGGGGCAGGTGTAGCCAATCCACTGACCATACCGGCAGTTTCATTTGCGCCCTTGAATGACGTATGCATCAATACGCCAGCTTTTGCGTTGGTTGGTGGTACTCCTGCAGGTGGAAATTACTCTGGGACAGCGGTGACAGGAAACTTGTTTGATCCTTCCGTAGCCGGATATGGTGTCTTTACGATTGTTTATACCTATACCGATGTAAATGGGTGTTCGGCGTCGAACCAGCAACCGATCACAGTTGGAT
>Ga0315906_10002355_pt1 | contig 26518 bp, 22 predicted proteins | sample LakEriMetagenome_4_FD_203526 | JGI IMG/M metagenome (GOLD analysis project Ga0315906, IMG submission 203526) | Freshwater fungal communities from buoy surface, Lake Erie, Ohio, United States - Buoy 2 MA122 | ecosystem: Environmental > Aquatic > Freshwater > Lake > Lake biofilm | place: USA...
GACGCTTCTGTACTGAGGCCCGATGTCATTTCCCTGTTGATTCAACGTAGTAGGGTCGTGGGTCTTCCAGAAAATTTCCAGGAGCTCATCAAATGAAATTCGGGAAGGATCATATATGATCTGTGCAACTTCAGCATGACCCGTATTTTTTTCACATACCTGTTCATAGGTCGGATTGATTACGTGGCCGCCACAATAACCGCTGGTTACTTTCAGTACGCCATCGACACGCTGAAAGATGGCTTCCACACACCAGAAGCAACCGGCACCAAAAGTTGCTGTATCTGTTTTTACATTTTCCTGCTGACTCATAACGACTGATTTAATTTGGGTGGATGCCGATAAGGGAGAATTACTGCTTTCTATACCGGCACATGAAACGACCATTTGTACAAACACAAAATACACGAAAGAGTTCGAACTGTATTGATACATAGACTGAAACGAAATAAGTTATGCAAATTAGGGAGAGTCATCAAAATACTTTCATTTTGTATCACTTGAAAGCGTCTAATTTTGCATCTTTAACAGTTTTTTTCATGCAAATTTATCCGGATAAAGCCATTGAGCAGCTTGAATTTGACCAGATCAGGAATTTGTTGACAGGATTATGTCAAACAGAACAGGCCAAATCTCTTGCTGAGAATCTTTGCGTACAAACGGATGAATCGTTGATTTTTGCCGGTCTCAGCCAGACAAACGAATACCTTCAACTGCTCAGACAACAGCAAACTGTCTCGGGTGATTTTAGCACCAGCCTGAAAAAAGAACTGAGATTACTGAATATTGAAGGAGCATTATTTGATGAGAAACAATTGTCAGAGTTGCGTAAAATGCTGGACGCTGCAGGTCATATGTTCAGATGGTTTGAGGGTGAGCGAAGAATTTCATTTCCGGCCTTGTTTACTATTCTGGGGGATTGGCATTATCAGCCTGAAATCATTCAACTCATCAATGATGTACTGGATGATCAGGGTCAAGTACGTGATCATGCCAGCCTTGCGCTGCGCGATATCAGATCGGCTTTGGCCACCACCAGACATACCTTACGAAGATCCTTTGATCATATACTTAAAAAATGGCAGCGTTTGGGTTATGTAGCCGAGATAGAAGAATCCTTTCTGAACGGCAGAAGAGTGGTGGCACTGCTGTCGGAATATAAACGATCCGTAAAGGGGATTCTTCATGGTGAAACAGAATCCAGAAGAATCGTCTTTGTAGAACCTGAAGAAACCATTGATCTTAACAATGAAATCTTCACCCTGGAGCGCGATGAGCGGGATGAGATATTGAAAATATTAAAATTGTTGACGGCTCAGCTGGCGGCTTACTCCCCGCAGATCCATGCTTATTACCGTATATTAGGTTTACTTGATTTTGTACGAGGGAAAGCCAGACTGGCGCTCTCCATGAATGCATCCATGCCCCTGTTACAGAAAAAGCCGGTGATTCAGCTAAGGGAAGCATATCATCCATTACTGTATCTCCATAATAAAAAACAGCAAAAACAAACCATTCCTGTCAGCTTATCGCTGCATCAGGAAAAACATCTGTTAATTATTTCCGGACCAAATGCAGGAGGGAAAACTGTAACTTTAAAAACCATCGGTCTTTTGCAGCTCATGCTCCAATCTGGTTTATTGATACCGGTACATCCTGATAGCTGTTTTGGTATTTTTAAACGATTGATGATCCATATAGGTGATACACAAAGCATCGAACAGAATCTGAGTACATACAGTAGTCACCTGTTGCATCTTAAATATTTTATGGAGCATGCCGATGCCAATACACTTTTCTTTATTGATGAGCTTGGCAGTGGAAGTGATCCCAATCTTGGCGGAGCTTTTGCTGAGGTCATTCTTCAGGAGCTTGTAAAGAAGAAAGCCTTTGGTATAGTGACCACCCACTATCTCAATTTAAAACTCATGGCGGATCATGTGCCTGGCATTCTGAATGCGGCCATGGGCTTTGATGAAAAGACCATGCTTCCTTTATATCAGCTCATCATCGGTAAGCCTGGAAGCTCGTATACATTTGCCATTGCAGAAAGGATCGGACTGCCAAAGAAACTGATCGATGAAGCTAAAAAAATAATCAACCAGAACCATTACAGGCTTGATGACCTGCTCCATAAAACACAGGAGCAATTGCGTGCGGTGAATGAAAAAGACAAACATTTAAAAAAAATAATTGAGGAGAATAATCAACTTCAAAAAAAATTAGCACATCAAATCAACAGGGAGGAACACCGAAAAGAAGTTGAACTGTTGCGACATAAAAATAAAGTGACGGAAGAACGCCTGATCGAGCTGAAAGATCTGGATCGCCGCTTAAAAGCCATTCTTCATGAATGGAAAAGAGCGGAGGATAAATCAAAAGCCATCAAACAGATCCAGGTTCTTTTATTTGGTCAGAAACAAAAAACAACAATTACCAAAAAAGAAAAACAAATCCTGGAACAGTATGAAGAATCCGAAGGTGACATTGAACCAGGCGTACTGGTAAGAAGTATCACCAATAAAAAAGTGGGTATAGTAAAAGAAGTCAGAGGCAAACAAGTGTTCGTGCAGATTGGTAATTTACCTATCTCCATCCGCAAAGAAGATCTGGTGAGAGTAATTAAGAAATTGAATTAAAATCATAGAAGGAGTAATATTAGGATATATCCCCCTTTGGAGAGTTTATCCCGCCCCAGGCGGGAGGTATTTAGGAGGAGGATATCATTATATCGGTTTCATTCTATAACAAAATGATTAATTTCGCGCCTCAAATACATCATTCATTTTTTAACTCCTTTGATATGAGCAAATTTTCATCCTTTGATTTTTCCGGAAAAAAAGCACTGATCCGTGTTGATTTTAATGTACCCCTCGATAAAGTCACTTATGCTATTACAGATGATACCCGCATCCGTGCAGCCATCCCTACAATCAAAAAAATCTTGAATGATGGCGGCAGTGTCATATTAATGAGTCACATGGGCCGACCTAAAGAAGGACCGGAAGATAAATCTTCCTTAAAGCATTTGATCGCACATCTGAAAACTTCTATTGGAGTAGATGTTCTGTTTGCAAATGATTGCATCGGAGAGGAAGCCTATCAGCTTTCATCTGAATTACAATCAGGCCAGGTGCTGCTGCTGGAGAATCTGCGTTTTTACAAACAAGAAGAAAAAGGAGATGAAGCATTTGCGGAAAAATTAGCGAAGCATGGTGATGTATATGTCAATGATGCTTTTGGTACAGCGCATCGCGCTCATGCCAGCACGGCTGTCATCGCAAAATATTTTTCATCCGAAAATAAAATGTTCGGATTACTGATGGAAGGCGAAGTAGCTGCAGGAGAAAAAGTATTGCTCAATGCACAGAAACCATTTACAGCTATAATTGGCGGAGCCAAAGTGAGTGATAAAATTCTGATTATCGAAAATCTGCTCGACAGAGCCACCGATATCATCATCGGAGGTGGTATGGCGTATACTTTCTGGAAAGCGCTGGGCAAACAAATCGGTAATTCCCTTTGTGAAGATGATCGGCTGGCGCTGGCATTAGAGATATTGGAAAAAGCCAAAGCCAAAGGTGTTAGGATTCATCTTCCCGCCGACAGCACCATTGCTGATAAATTTGCTGCGGATGCACAAACGGATAATTGTGACAGCGGAAATATTCCCTCAGGATGGATGGGACTGGATATCGGCAAACAGGCTATTACTGATTTCAAGCAAGTAGTATTAAATAGCAAAACTATTTTATGGAATGGCCCGATGGGTGTATTTGAAATGGAAAAATTTCAGGAAGGAACCAAATCGATCGCCCTTGCTGTAGCTGAAGCAACGGCAAGCGGAGCTTTTAGTTTAGTGGGAGGAGGTGATAGCGTAGCAGCTGTTAATATGTTCCATCTGGCTGATAAAGTGAGTTACGTGTCAACGGGTGGTGGTGCCATGCTGGAATTCTTTGAAGGAAAGACATTGCCGGGTATCGCTGCGATACAGTGAGTACAAAGTATGTAAAACGGGAAGTAAGGATTGCATCAATCGTACATTTTATTTAGTATCTTCATTTGATAAATTTATAAATGAAGAAAGACTATTTATTTTCTTATACATCTTTTGCTTCCTCAGACGAACTTTCTGAAGAAGATTGTCAATTACTTAAAGAAGCCAGGCAGGCCGTCAATAAAGCCTATGCCCCTTATTCAAATTTCAGGGTAGGAGCCGCTGCTTTATTAAAAAATGGTGAGGTAGTCAGCGGTGCCAATCAGGAAAATGCCTCTTATCCGGCAGGTATATGTGCCGAAAGAACGGTTCTGGCCACCATTTCTTCTATATATAAAGATGCTATTATTCTAAAAATGGCCATCAGCTTTTTCAACGTGAATGGCCAAAGTAATTATCCAATTTCCCCCTGTGGATTTTGTCGACAAGCATTGTTAGAAACCATTCATCATACCGGACAATCGATGCAGCTTATTCTCAGCGGCATGGAGGGAGAAGTGCTGGTAATAGAGGATGCAAGACAGTTATTACCTCTATCGTTCACCGGTAATGATTTAAAAAGGAAATAATTTATTCTCTATTTTTCATTTATTAAACTTCGGCATACTTCTTCTGTCAAAAGGTTTGTCATAATTATTTCTTATCTTAAAAGATGTATATGAAGCAATTTATCATTTATATATTTTTTTCTTTTCTTCCTGCTTACATGTTTGCTCAGGACACCGATCTTCCTGAATATACCGGGGATAATTTCAGTCTGGAAGGAGCCCTGGCTTTATTCAAAAAATCGTCCTCCCTTGAAGAATTTGAGAAATTACTGAATGAAGCGGAAAACAACGTGAATAATCTGGATCTGAACGGGGATGGTGATATTGATTATATAGTTGTGAATGCCATGAAAGAAGGCGATACGCATGCCATAGTCTTAAGTACCTATCTGAATGAAAAAGAGCAACAGGATATTGCCGTCATCGGCATTGAAAAAGTTGGACCGGAATCTGCCCGCTTACAAATAGAAGGAGATGCTGATCTGTATGCTGAGAATACAATCATCGAACCCAAAGAAGACGGTCAGTCTATGATCCGGATTCAAATGGATGATATAGCAATGGTGGATAATAATGACGAACAATACGCTTTGGTACAAACTCGGCAGAAATATCAAAATGGCCCTTCTGAATTATTCTCTTCATCTGATATGAACAGTTTTGATAACGGACAGGTTTTTGTGAATGTATGGTTCTGGCCCGGTGTACGCTTTGTATATGCTCCCGGTTATGTCGTATGGCGTTCCCCCTGGCGTTGGGGATGGTATCCGAAATGGTGGAGACCATGGCGGCCTGTAGGGCATCGGGTGTTTTATGGACGTTCCGCCTCTTACAGAATAATCTATCATCGTGTACCTTCCAGAAGAGTGGTGGTTGCACACAGACTTTATGCCCCCCGGAGAAATCATTCCACAATTATTGTTCATAAAAACAGACGTTCTGCCGTCATCATCAAATCCAAGCCCGGTCGCGTAAAAGCTGTGAAGGTGAAGAGGGGGAGAGGGAGGAGGCCCTAAGCTAAAGAAGAGTGAATAATTAGTAATTAATAATTATTAATTAATAATTTGAGTTGTAACCTATATTCCACGTCATGAGGGGGTGAAGGGGGAGGTCAGGTTTAGTTTAGTATGATGACATATTAAATTACCAACCATCACGTTTATCTTTGCACCTGATTCTCATTACTTTCCATGCAAAGAATTTATCTCGACAATGCAGCTACAACCCACATGGATCCACGAGTTTTGGAAGCTATGATGCCGTATATGCAGGATAAATTCGGAAATCCTTCTACGATATATTCCTACGGAAGAGAAACCAGACTTGCCATAGAACAGGCAAGAAAATCAGTTGCCAAAATTCTGAATGCCCATCCGGCTGAAATATTCTTCACGAGTGGAGGGACAGAAAGTTCAAATACCGCCATTTTTGGTGCGGTGAGTGATCTGGGGTGCACCCATATCATTACATCCCGCATTGAACACCATGCAACGCTCCATCCAGTTGAATACCTCGAAAAGAAAAAAGAAGTAACGGTCAGTTATGTCAGTTTGAAAGCAAAAGGACATATTGATCTTGCTGACTTGGAGAATCAACTTCAGCAATTAGCGCCGCAAAAAGTACTGGTCACCCTCATTCATGCCAACAATGAGATCGGTAATATGATCAGTCTGCATGAAGTGGGGGAGATTTGCCATAAATATGGAGCCATCTTTCATTCGGATACGGTGCAGACGGTCGGACACTTCCCCTTTGATCTAAGAAATACCCCGGTTGATTTTATAACGGGTTCGGCTCATAAATTTCACGGTCCGAAAGGAGTGGGGCTGCTTTATATCAATGAGAATATCAAGATCCATCCTTTTATGATGGGTGGAGGGCAGGAAAGAAACATGCGGGCAGGAACGGAAAACCTTTATGGTATAGTCGGTTTTGCCAAAGCATTGGAACTGGCCACAGCTGAAATGAATGAAACTAGTCTTTATCTGAAGGAGCTCAAACTATATATGCTGGAGCAAATTCAGCAACATGTCAGCTATCTGACCATAAACGGAGATCCGACCGGTTCTTCGAACGATACCGTGCTGAATATAGGCTTCCCCAAAAATGAGAAAACAGAGATGCTGCTCATGAATCTGGATATGTCCGGTATCTGCGCATCGGGTGGCAGCGCCTGTACCAGTGGCGCACAAAAAGGATCGCATGTCATTGAAGCCATCCATTCGGGTAAAGAACTGGTGCCTGTCAGATTTTCTTTCAGTAAACACAATACGAAAGAAGAAATTGATTTGGTCATTCAGGAATTGAAACGACATACCTAACTTTACTGCCAAACAATCAATCAGTTCAATTATGACATCAAAAATGAATGCAGCCGGGATCATGATTTTCCTTGTTGCTGCCAGTTTATTTGCCTGCAAGCCGGCTGAAACAAAAACAGAATCTACGCAGGGGTTGCCCGATAGTTTTTTGCAATCGAATATTTATGAGGTCAATGTTCGTCAATATACCCCGGAGGGTACTTTTAAGGCATTTGCCAAATCATTACCCCGCCTAAAAGAAATGGGGGTGGATATATTATGGTTCATGCCAATAACCCCGATCAGTATTCAGGATAGAAAGGGTGTATTGGGGAGCTATTATGCTGTAGCAGATTATACGGCCGTCAATCCTGAATTTGGCACTATAGATGACTGGAAAGCCCTGGTCAAAGAAGCGCAGGGTATGGGGATGAAGGTTATTATCGACTGGGTTGCCAACCACAGTGGGGCCGATAATCGCTGGATTCAGAGCAATCCGGATTTTTACATCAAAGGCCCCGATGGTAATTTAAAGTTTGCTTTCGACTGGAGTGATACCCGCGACCTCAATTACTGGAATCCCGTACTGCATGACAGCATGATCAATTCCATGAAATTCTGGGTAAAAGAAACCGGTATTGATGGATTCCGTTGCGATGTGGCTGCCGAAGTACCCCGACATTTCTGGCAAAAAGCGACTTCTGAACTCAAAAAAACCAAATCAGATATCATTTTATTAGCTGAAGCAGATATAGCCTGGATCCATGATGCCGGATTCCGGATCAGTTATGGCTGGGATGCCTTTGCCCAGATGAAGAAAGTAGCCAAAGGAGAGGCCAGTGCTCGCGTACTGGATTCCGTTTTACGCCGCATGGATGAAACCTATCCGCCGGATGCCCTTAAAATGTACTTTACCAGCAATCACGATGAAAATACCTGGAATAAGGCAGATTATGCCACCATGCCAGGTCTGGTTCATGCGCCATTTGCAGTGCTCACGCAGACCTGGAAAAACTCTATACCATTGATTTACAGCGGGCAAGAGGAGCCTTTCCTGGATTCTTTATCTTTCTTTTACAAGGATACCATCATCTTCAAAAATTACGAAAGGGCTGCATTTTATACATCTTTACTTAAGTTGAGAAAGAGCAACCCGGCACTGGCCGCCGATGCGGTTTATACAAAGCTGATGTCGGATAAAGACGAGGCGGTTTATTGCTACCAAAAAGAGAAGAACGGAAAGAAAGTAATGGTTTTATTAAATCTTTCCGCACAATCACAGACCTTTAATCTGACAAGCAAAATTGGTGGCAAAGCATTGAACTTATTTTTTAATAAAACAGAAGAAATAAAAGATAATCAACAATTTACATTACCTGAATGGGGGTATGTAGTTTATAGTTACGAATAAGAATATTCCATGAATTTACTGGCTCCGATACAGATCAGGCCATTACCAACGCCGATCACGCATGACCAAAAGGTGATGATGATCGGCAGTTGTTTTACCGAACATATTGGTCAGGAGCTGATGGACCTGAAATTTCAGGTTTTGCAGAACCCGAACGGCATATTATTTGAAACGGCCAGTATCTGCCGGTCGCTGACAAGCTACCTGGAACGCAAGGAGTACGCCGAATCAGATCTGTTTCAGTTGAATGAATTATGGCAGAGCTGGGATCATCACAGCCGGTTCTCCAATCCTCAACTTAAAGATGCGGTAAATTACATAAATAAATCACAATCAAATGCTTATAATTTTATTTATGATGCTGATTGGTTGTTGATTACTCTTGGTTCTTCCTATGTTTACCGGCTTAAAGATCAGGATAGATTTGTGGCCAATTGTCATAAAGCTCCGGCTAAGTGGTTTGATAAATACCTGATAACGATTGAGGAGCAGGTATCCTGGCTGGATAATATCATGCACAGGTTGTTTCATATCAACCCCAAACTCAAGATCGTTTTTACCATTAGTCCGGTCAGGCATTTAAGGGACGGAGTGATCGATAATAACCGTAGCAAGGCTCGGCTGATTGAGAGCGTACATCATCTTGTCAACAAATTTGATCGGTTATTTTATTTCCCGGCCTATGAGCTGGTGGTGGATGTTTTACGGGATTACCGGTTTTACGACATCGATTTGGCGCATCCAAATTACGCGGCCACGCGGTTTGTTATGGATAATTTTGCCGATTTTGCCTTTGATGAACCAACCAGACGTCTTAACCAGGATATCCGGGAAATTGTAACAGCTGCCCGTCACAGACCGATTCATCCGGAATCTTCCCAACACAAAGCTTTTCTGGAGAAATATTATCACAAGACCCTGGAATTAAGTCAGCAACATCCAAGGTTGGATTTTAAAAGGGAGTTGAGTTATTTCAAAGATTAATAATTTAAACTGAACTTTAGATCGTCATCCTGAGCGTAAGCGAAGGATCTCATTATTGATACAATAATATGAAGTCTATGATCTAGATTCTAATTTTTAAATCCATACTTTATTCGCATAATTAATATTATGTTAAATAGAATATTCAGCAAATACCTTGCCTCTAAGTCTTTGTGATTCAATCTTATTAATGAATTTGTTTTAGATCAATCCCCGATCAGCCGATCCATCTCCTGACGGACTTTTTTGAAAAGATGAAACGGTTTATATACCCGCCAGTCGTCTAGTTGCATTAAGCTGATATGGCGGTCGAGTTTTAATTTTTTGTAGTCATGCTGCGTGGCCTCCGGCATATTCAGGATGATCGCCCAGCCCTCGTTGTCCCGAAGCTCCTCGGCCCATTCCTCATAATAATCCTTGATATCGCCGTGGAAATTCAGAACACTCTCCGTAATAAGGATATAATTTCTGATCCCGGCATCTGTCAGCGGATTGATTACTTCTACTTTTAAAGTCATGATATCGTTCTCAATGGCATCATTCCACTCGCCGATTAGCTCGATAATAGCGTAACTTTCTTCATAATCGGCCATTAAGATCTTCAGATATAGGGTCCGGCTGCCAAAATCATCCCACTGCGGATGGATATAATAATTGTAGATGGTTTGGGAAAACTCAAACTCCGAATACTCCCTGCCATAAAAGGGCGATTGCCTGTCCTCCTCACTTACATAAATATGGCGCCAGTTGTAATATGGTTCAATATCATGCATTCAAATGCAAATATCCGAACTATCGTCTCGTTTTTCGTCTCTCGTTACTCGTTTTTCGTTTCTTTCGACTAACGATCATCGATTTATTTATTTATTAAAAATTTCCGAAGTGCCCCATAGTCGGCTTCCATTTTGTGCGCATCTTCCTCTTTATTCATAATGCCCTTAACTGATTCTGGTACAGGCACCTGAATATGCAACACCTGCTCAATCACATCATAGAATTTCACCGGATGGGCTGTTTCCAGAAAAATACCCGTCTCTCCTTCATGGGTGGCCAGATAATCTTTTAAAGCCAGATAGCCCACCGCGCCATGCGGATCTGCCAGATAATGGTACTGGCTGTATAATTCAATCATAGCCGCTCGGGTATCATCATCACTGATACTGACGGAAGAAAACTTTTCTTTTAAGGAAGGAAAATCCTGATGAAATAATTCCAGAATACGAACAAAATTGCTGGGATCTCCCACATCCATGGCATTGGATATCGTCGGGATCGCTTTTTTAGGAAGATAATGCTCTGTTTCCATAAAATTCGGCACCACATCATTGGCATTACAAGCTGCAATAAAATGAGCCGCCGGCATACCACTGATATGCGCCAAAATCCCTGCGCATATATTTCCGAAATTTCCGCTGGGAACTGAAATGACCGGAACTCCTTCCCTTTGCTTTTTCCATTGTTTGTACGCCAGCACATAATACAATTGCTGAGGCAGCCATCTGGCCACATTAATGGAATTGGCAGAAGTGAGAAAACATTCTTTCTTAAGTTCATCATCCGTAAAGGCCTGCTTCACCAATCGCTGACAATCATCAAAACTGCCATTGACTTCAAGCGCATGGATATTATCTCCAAAGGTCGTTAACTGCTTTTCCTGCACTTTACTCACCTTCCCCGAGGGAAATAAGATCACTACATCCACACCTTCCACTTGATGAAAACCACCTGCCACTGCCCCTCCGGTATCTCCGCTGGTCGCTACCAATACGGTGATCTTTTTATTCTTCTCAGGCAACACCCCACTGATCAGTTTGCCATTTTTGACAAAATAGCTAAGACACCGACTCATGAATCGTGCCCCTACATCTTTAAACGCCAATGTCGGACCGTGAAATAATTCAAGGGTGCTGATCTCTTCTGTTACTTTCACTAAAGGAATCGGGAAATCAATTGTTTCTTGAACAATCATACGAAGAGATGCTTCATCTATCTCATCACCCACATAAGGTTTCATCACCTGAAAAGCAATCTCTGCATCATCCCATGATTCAATATTGTCCATCATTTCCTTCGGGAAAATCGGTATAGTCTCAGGGAAATACAATCCTTTATCGGGCGCTTGTCCGAAAATGGTAGCTGATTCAAAACTTACAATCGGACTTTCTTTCTTTAAACTATAATACTTCATGATCTATGCTTCTGTACAGGTAACACCTTGGGGACTTAATTTACCAACATAAGATCGATATTCGATACCTAAACCAGTGAAGACATCCTGCATGGCTTTCTCTACTTGTATGGCTGTTGATTTTTCTTTACATAACATAAAAAGGGATGGACCACTCCCACTGATCCCACCTCCCAATGCCCCGGCCTCTTTACTCTTTAGTTTGACTTCATCAAATCCAGGGATTAAAATACTTCTCACCGGTTCTACAATTACATCTTCCAGACTTCTGCTAATCAGATCATAATTGCCTTGCTCCAACCCCGCTACTAGTCCGGCAATATTTCCCCATTGACGAATCGCATCTTTTAACAATACTTCTTTTCTTAAAATTTGACGTGCATCACTGGTCTTCACCTCAATCTGAGGATGGACCACAGCCGCATACATTTCCGGCGCATTCAATCGAACAATATCTAAGGGATGAATGGATCTGACTAGTGTAACACCACCCATAATGCAAGGCGTAATATTATCGGCATGCTTTACCCCGCAGGCCAGCTTTTCGCCCAGCATCGCAAACTGAATGAGTTGGTTCGTATCAAATGGATTATTCAAAAGATGATTTGCTGCAACGGCAGCACCGGCTGCGCTGGCGGCACTGGAACCTAATCCGCTACCTGGTTTGATATTTTTATCAATCTCAACTTCAAAGCCAAATTTATTTCCCTGCTGCTGAATGATTTCGAGAAAGACCACACCGGCTACATTCTTTTCCGGATCTGTAGGTAAGCCGTAATCATCCAGATTTCGAATAATGACTTTAGGTTCATCGATCAGACGAACATACATGATATCATTAGGTTCTTCCAATGCAAAACCCAGAATATCAAAGCCGCAAACCATATTAGCTACAGTAGCCGGACAATGAACTTTTATATAACCTTCTCGCATAATTAAACGGTTCTTAATATATCAGCAAATACACCACTCGCCGTAACCTCCGCGCCTGCTCCTGCCCCTTTGATCACCATGGGCTGATCCTTGTAACGGTCGGTAAAGAACAATACCAGATTGTCTTTTCCGTACAGATGATAGAAATCGCTTTCTGCAGGAATATGTTGTAAACCTACAGATGCTTTGGCTTTCCCCTCCTGCCTTTCAAAGGATGCAATGAATTTTAATTTGGCTTTTTTATCATTGGCTTCCTGAAATAATCTTTTGAAATGCGGTTCTTCTTTTTCCAGTGATTTGTAAAAGTCTTCTACTGTTCCGCTCAGACATGAGTCTGGTAAAAATCCGTTACAGAGAATATCCTCCATTTCGATGGATTCCCCCGCCTCTCTGGCCAGGATCATGATCTTACGCATCACATCTTTACCACTCAGATCCAATCGAGGATCAGGTTCTGTATATCCCTCATCCTGCGCCTGCTTCACGACAGAGGCAAAGGACCGGCTGCCGTCATAATGATTGAAGACAAAATTAAGCGTACCGCTCAGTACGGCTTCCATTCGGTTTATACGATCCCCACTTTTACGCAGATCATTGAGTGTACCAATAACAGGTAATCCCGCTCCTACATTTGTTTCAAAAAGAAACGGTGCATTGAATTCTCTTGCCAGATCTTTCAGTTCCCGGTATCTGGAATAAGTGGATGATGCAGCGATCTTATTGCATGCCACTACGGCAATACTCTTTTCCAGCAAACGATGATACACTTCTGCTACTTCGGTATGTGCGGTTACATCCGCAAAAACCGAATTGGGGAGATTTTTTTCAATTATCTGATTAATAAATACATTCAGGTCTGCCTTATCTGAATTTGCAAGATCTTCTTCCCAATTATTGAGTGATAAAGATTCGTCTGAAATGATCATTTTGCGACTGTTACTGATTCCGTTCACATGCAGTTGAAGATTCAATTCTTTTTCAAGAAAAGGTTGCTGTTGTCTGATCTGAGACAGTAACCTTTTGCCTACATTACCTGCACCGGCTATAAAAAGATGCATTTGTTTTTTTACGGATTCGAAAAACTCTTCATGCAATACATTGATGGCTTTCTTTACATCTTTTGAAAAAACGACAGCGGTAATATTTCTTTCCGTCGAGCCCTGAGCGATCGCCCGAATATTCACACCATGTCTCCCAAGGGTACTAAACATTCTGCCACTCACCCCGGTATGTAATTTCATATTGTCGCCCACAACAGCCACCACAGACAAGCCACCTTCTACCTGTAAGGGCTGGATCTTTCCGGCGGAGATTTCAAGTTCAAAAGCACGATTAACCGCTTCAGAGGCTTTTTCGGTTTCACTCTCATTTATACCTACACATATTGAATGCTCAGATGAACCTTGAGTTATGATAATCACATTGATCTTGGCAGATGCCAGGGCTTCAAAAAGGCGGGCTGAAAAACCGGGTATTCCAATCATTCCACTTCCCTCGAGGCTTATCAAAGCAATTGAATTTATGCTGGATATACCTCTTATAATATGCTTATTTTCAGAATCTTGACTAATTCTTGTTCCAGGGTCTTCAGGCGCAAATGTATTCTTGATCAGGATGGGAATCAACAAATCTAGAGCAGGTTGAATAGTGGGCGGATAAATGACTTTAGCTCCGAAATGAGACAACTCCATCGCCTCTTGGTAAGATATTGAAGGAATGATTCGGGCATTAGGAACCCAGCGTGGATCAGCGGTCATCATGCCGCTTACATCGGTCCATATCTCAAGAACATCAGCCTTGACACCTGCCGCTATAATAGCAGCTGTGTAATCCGATCCTCCTCTTCCAAGCGTTGTGGTAACACCTGCAGCATCAGATGCGATAAATCCGGGAAATACCGAAATAACAGGCTTTTCAGACTGAAAATATTGTTGAACCAATGAGTTGGTTGTACTGAAATCAACCTGTGCATTTCCATACTGACTATTGGTTCTTATCAAAGAGCGACTATCAACCCACTCTGACTGGAGACCGATATGTTGAAGGGCAGCAGTAAAGATTTTAGAAGACAGCCATTCCCCATAACTCATTAATTTATCCTTTGTCTTTAAAGAGCATTCTCCGATTAAAAAGATACCATTGCAGATATCATGGATCTCATTGCATCCTTTTTTAATCAGGCTTAGCAGACTGCTTTGATGTTGAACGGGAACTAAGGCCTTTGTAGTTTCCAAGTGGCGATCTTCAATCTTTTGTAAGATCTCTTTGTAGCTTTCGTCTCCTTTGGATGCCAGTTCACCACATTGAATGAGCTGATCCGTTGTACCACTCATTGCACTAACGACTACAGCAACAGGCAAAGGATATTTTTTTAAAATATCCCCTATCTGCTTCATGGACTCTGCTGACCCCATGGATGTACCCCCAAATTTTAAAACATGCATGGTTGATTTTTTACATGAATTTTAAATTGCTAACAATGTATGCAAGGTAATTGTGGAAATGAAAACAACAATTGTTAGTCATAAAAAAACCTCCAATGGCCATAAGCTTTGGAGGTTTTTACAGCTATTAGACAATTGATTATTGAATGATCAGCTTTGTAGTTTCAACCGTTGCACCATTCATATCTGTCAACTTAATAAAATATGTCCCTTGAGTAAATGATGAGTTGAAATGTACATTAAATTGTTTCGCATCCCCGGTCAGATTGATCTTTTGGTTTTCAATAATTTTTCCGGAAAGGTCAAATAATTGAACATGATGGTCACCTTTTAGAGGAATATCTGTTACAAACTGAAGATCTTTGCCCTGATTTAAGGGATTTGGATAAACATGTAAATTCCCTTTAACACCATTCACCACATTGTTTTCACTTGTGAGAGTACGAGGTCTTCTGGCAAGCAAATATCCGCTGGCCAGATCAGACATATTTTGCTCATATTGTTCACCGGAGAATAATTTCTTCGCTTCCCAGGTAATCGGATTCACTGAATATAAACCCTGATTGCCAAAACTACTGCTTACAATAAGATCTCCGTTTGGTAAAGCAGCTGCTCCATTTGAAGTGAAAGTTTGTGGTAATCCCTTAATTGTTCCGACATAATTAGCTATTCTGCTGGCTGGATCAATTTCAAAAATATGGTTTCTTAAACTGATCAGATAAAGTTTACCATCATCACCGGCAACCATATCACCACCAAAAGAAGTACATGTTTGATGTATAGACATTTGGCCATTGGATGAGGCATCAATAATGGCACCCAGATCACGAATTACTGGATTATTACCAGTGGAGAATTCAAATAAATGCATAGCATCATTTGTCATGGCATAACCTACTCCTTGTTTGTTAACTGTCATACGTGTAATCTGATTCTCTGTTTTGGTAAGATCCAGTCTTTCCAGAACAGAAGCGCGTATGGTATTAAAAACCGGTATTTCGTTTGAATTAGTCGAATGAATCCAGCGTAATTCAGGCATATCCATTGGTATAAAAAATAACTGACTGGATCCGGTCGAATAACCGGCTGCTGCAACATTTACGGCCTCTGCTCCGTTCATATTTTTACGGGCATTTCCATTGCTTAGCTGATAGGCTTTTGTACCATCATATATCGTTCTGAACGCCGTGTTGCCTTCAGCAGAAAAAGCCTGAATTGTTTTCCATTGATTCGGCGTCGGTAATGCTCCAAATCCAAAAACAGTTTCCTTTTGAGCGCTGGAACTAAGTGCAGAGATTAAAAAAAGAGGAAGGATGAGTTTTTTCATAATCAGTATATTTTACGTTTATAATAATTAACAGATTAAATCCAATTAAAATTACGAATATTTATGAATGAAAAATTATTTTTTTCCGGCATAATACTGAATTAATCCCTGCATCGGTTTCGCGAAAATATTTCCGGTCTGAAAACCATAATTTTTGCAAATACTAACTACAACATCTCTGAATACATAGGCGATACTGCCGGTAAAGTGGATCGGATATTGCCAGCTTTCTTTGTGTTTGCACAAATGCTGAAAGAAAAAATCATTCAGCGCATCTTCAATGATATTTTCGATCATAAAATGACCTCTGTTTTCCGAAAGAAACAAACTAAAGCTAGCCAGGTAACGGTTTGGCAACGGTTTTCTGTAAACAGCATCCAGAATTTCATACCGGTCTGTTTTATATTTCAGCTGAAATTTATCCTGTAGTTCGCTATCAAAGGTACCATATAGAAAATGCTGGATCACTTTTTTCCCCATATAAGCGCCACTCCCCTCATCGCCCAGCACATAACCCAGACCTGGGCTGTTCTTCATGATTTTTTTTCCGTTATAAAAACAGGAATTTGAACCGGTTCCAAGAATACAGGCTATGCCCGGATCTTGTCCGCATAACGCATGGGCAGCACCGGTAATATCGTCCTGCACAAGAATAGTTGTTTTCGGAAAAAGATGTTTTAATGAGTTTTTAATCTTTTTTGCCTGATCCGGATTGGCGCAACCAGTTCCGTAATACCGGATGGCATCTATTGGTCTATTTTTGATTTTAGGCCATAGTTCTTCATATAAAAGTCCTGTGATTTCATTTGTTCCCATGAAATATGGACTTATTCCCTGCGTTTGTATTTTTTTCTTCCTCGAATCGTATATCAGACACCATTCCGTCTTCGATGAACCGCTGTCTGCAATCAACATAGTCTTCGTCATGGTTAAGGATTTACACTTAAGATGGCGTAATTTAATTGGATTTGACCAAAAGAGATGAGCAATTGATATATTTTTATGAAATTCGCGTTCGCGTTTCAGAAAAGTATTATGAGAAAATGGAATATACATGTTGGATTTCCACTGCTGTTATCTTTATCGCTGACAGTTGGAATGATCTTTGGATACAAGCTTCATGAGAATATGGGCAGCTTTGCCCCTAATTACGGCCACAGTAAAAATCATCATCAAGTGAATGAGCTCATCGAACTCATCCGGATGAAGTATGTTGATTCGATTTCTGTAGACTCAATGAAACAGAAGACCATTGAACTTCTTTTGGAAGAGCTGGATCCACATTCATCCTATCTTCCGGCCGATAAAGCTGCCATTTTAAACGAAGAAATGAAAGGTAAGTTTAGCGGCATTGGTATTCAGTTTGAGATCATTCAGGATACATTGTCAGTAATATCACTGATAGAAAATTCACCGGCTGAAGCCTCTGATCTTAAACCGGGGGATCAGATACTGTCTATCAATGGTCAGCCTATTGTCGGGAAAAATTTGACAACAGATGATCTTAAGAAATTGGTGCGGGGCGAAAAAGGGAGTTCCGTTGATCTTCTTGTGCTCAGAATGGGAAAGAAGTTATCAATACCAATAAAAAGAGCCCATATCATTTCGAAAAGTGTGGATGCTGCCTATTTCATTGCTCCGAAGACAGGTTTTATCAGAATCAGTAAATTCTCTGAAAATACGTACGAGGAATTCATGCAACATCTGGAAAAAATGAAAAATGAGGGGATGGATGAGTTGATTCTGGATTTGCGCGATAATGGCGGTGGCTTGCTGGATGATGCCGTTCAAATTGCCGATGAATTCATTGAAGGGAATAAAAATATCGTCACCACCAAAGGAGCCCATGTCTTACCGCAGGTTTATGCCGCTCGTCGACCAGGACTTTTTGAACAAGGTAAAATAATTGTCTTGATTAACGAACAATCAGCCAGTGCAAGCGAAGTATTAGCCGGTGCACTCCAGGACTGGAGCAGAGCAACGATTATTGGTAGACGCTCTTATGGGAAAGGTATTGTTCAGGAGCAATTCGAATTAAGCGATGGAAGCGCTGTTCGTTTGACGGTTGCCCGATACTACACTCCTGTTGGAAGGAATATACAGAAGCCTTACACCAGAGGTAATGACTCCATTTACAAAAAAGAGATATCTCACCGCTATAAAAATGGCGAATTGATTCACCAGAACCAACATATTCATACCAATAAAAAATTTACATTAAAAGACGGCCGAATTGTGTATGGCGAAGAAGGAATAACTCCGGATTATTTTATACCACTAGATTCACAGCGACTGGCTTTATCGGAGTACAGCGATCTTTACAGAGGAAAACTCACCAGGCTTACGCTTACTTTTTATCAGCGTAATCTGAAGCTTCTGAACAACTTAAAAGAAACAAAAGAAATCGATGAGCTTCTTGCCCGAGATCCGGTTATTATTGAAAAAGTGAAAGAAATTCAAGAGAATTTGACAAATAATCAGATCCGCGTTAAAGATGATATTTTGTTTGACGAAATGAAAAATATTTTAATATGGATCCTTTGGAAAAAAGAAGGATACTATCAAACAATGAATGAAAAAGATCCCATGATCATAAAAGCTCTGGAGATTTTACGCTGATAAATACACCTCCTATATTTTCGAGCTGATTTTAATTTACCTTTGAAATCTCAATAAATAATTAAATGGATATTAAAAAAAATATACTTGAAACCATTGGGAACACTCCTGTTATCCGGCTCAATAAAATTACCTCCCACCTGCCGTGTTTGGTTGCAGCTAAAGTAGATTATTTTAATCCGGGCCACAGCATAAAGGACAGAATGGCGTTGAAGATGGTAGAAGTTGCAGAGGCAGAAGGTAAACTGAAACCGGGGGGGACTATCATCGAATGTACCAGTGGAAATACCGGTATGGGACTGGCACTGGCTGCTATTGTCAAAGGCTATAAATGTATTTTTACCACAACCGATAAGCAAAGCAAGGAAAAGATGGATATCCTCAGGGCCGTCGGAGCTGAAGTGATTGTTTGCCCTACCAATGTAGAGCCGGATGATTCAAGAAGCTATTATTCTGTTGCCAGAAGACTGGCTGCTGAAATTCCCAATGCATATCATTTCAATCAATATGATAATCTGGCTAATCGCTTAGCCCATTATGAAACCACCGGTCCTGAAATATGGAAACAAACGGAGGGCAAAATCACCCATCTCGTATGTACTGCCGGAACCGGCGGAACGATTACCGGAACCGCTCAGTACCTGAAAGAAAAGAATCCCAACATACAGATCTGGGCTGTTGATGTGTATGGCTCATTGTTAACTAAATATTTCCGTACGGGTGAGATCGATATGTCTGAAGTGCACCCCTACATCAGCGAGGGTTTCGGAGAAGATTTTGTTCCGGGTAATTATGATATGAGCGTTATTGATCACTTCGAACAAGTGACCGATAAAGATGGTGCCATCATGGCAAGAAGACTGGCTAAGGAAGAAGGTCTTTTTTGCGGATACAGTGCCGGTAGTTGTTTACAGGGTCTTTTGCAGCTAAGCGACCGTCTTAAAAAAGATGATTTGGTCGTCTGTATTTTTCATGATCACGGCAGCCGCTATGTAGGCAAGATCTACAATGATGACTGGATGAAAGAAAAAGGCTTTATCTGAATTTCATTCCCGATGTGGGGTTCCGTACGATTCGGTTCCAGTTTGGACAACCAACCTGATCATAAATAGAAGATCTTTTATTTTTCGTGTACACAAAAGACAATTCAAATACTTGTGGGTTTACGGGACCCAGATTTTGCTTGGAGATGACAATATCATAAGTAAGGCCTACCTGCACATTATCCCAGCTGAAACCCAGATAAGGATAAACGGCATCACCCTCTCTGAACCAGGCGCCGAGATATGTCATGACTTCATGATCAGGCAACCCTAAATTTCTTCCTATGGAACCACCTACCGAAAAATAATTCTGAATACCCTGTCTGTGATAGACAGAGAAAAAATTCAACCTAACCTTTTCAGAAGGATAATATTGTGCGTTAAGGTTACCGGCATAGCGAACATATAATTTGTTGTTTTCATCATTCAGAAAAGAAAGTCTGGGTTGATTAATATCGTAGGCGGAAAATCCGATATCAAGAATAAAATCATTATAATTTGAGAAATAGGTATACATCAGCCCTGTTCCCAGTGAGAAGTATGGTTTTAAATTACTCAGGTTGGTTTCGCCGTTGGGTAGAGCCAGATCAAAGCCACCACTGGAGAATTGTTCACCAAATGTCAACTTTGAATAATCCAGCCTGCGGTTATTGTAGGATCCCAAAAAACCTAATGCAAAATTGCTGTTATCGCTTATGTTTTGGTGGTACGCTAACGTTCCGCTGGCATAGACACTTCTGAATGCACCATTCATGGTCTGATCATTCATCATAGAAACACCTATCGCCAGAATATTTTCATTATCCTCCTTGAGAAATTTTTGTTCAAAACTGAGTGATTGGGTATTAAAGGGAGTTGCGGCATTACCCCACTGCTGCCTGAAATTACCCATGATGCACCAGTCTCCGTACTGGGTACCAGTTAATGCAGGATTAATATAATGAGGTGCATTGAAGAACTGGGAAAAATGAGGATCCTGTGCAAAAACAGGTCTTAAATACGATGATAGTAAAAAAAAAGTAATCAGTATAGGTCTCATATCTACAAATACAGGGAGTAATGAATATAACAGGGTGCAGATTAAAGGTGATTTTTCAGAAAAGGATTTATTAAGCCACAAACCTACGGTATTACATGTTTATTGACAAATTTTAATACAGAATATGAGAGTACGCTGCCAGGCAGTAACTTAGGGTAAACACTTAGTCCTCCTATCCAGTATCCCTGATTTAACTGAAAATATGATTAAAACATTTCCATATTGTTTTGGTGCTTGTTAAGTTTACATTGTCAACGTAATCAAACAACACAATTATCCTGATAAACCACAAAACCTATTTAAAAATCCTAGAATATCCAATACCTGAAAACCAACAAAAGCCTATCGTGTCAGATTCATCTGTATGATTTGAACCAACCAACAGTGAGCATGGCTTCGAAAAAAAGATCTGGATCCTATTGAAAACCGGTTAATCCGATAACTATGAATTCCAGATCTTTTTTCTTTTTAGCCACTATAATCGTAACCCAAAGAGAACATAAGCGGAATAAATGAAAGCCTTTACGGCCGCAGTGATTGATTATTTTGTTAATTTGCCTGTATGTCTCCTGCTGTTTTACAGATAAAAGATCATACAGGCAATTTTATTTATCTGAACGCCCCACCCCAACGTATTATTTCCCTTGTCCCCTCTCAAACAGAGCTATTATATGCACTCGGATTGGATGAACGAGTAGTCGGAATTACTAAATTCTGTGTTCATCCTGATGAATGGTATCGTAGTAAAACCAGAGTCGGCGGGACAAAAAACACAGATCTGAACAGAATTCATTCACTCAAGCCTGATCTGATCATTGCCAACAAGGAGGAAAATATAAAAGAACAGGTGGAAAGTCTGATGAAAGACTATCCGGTTTTTACTACGGATGTAAAAGACCTCCATGATGCTTTATCAATGATTAAAGACATAGGCAAGATAACTCATAAACAGGATGATGCCGGTAATATTTGTGACAATATTAATAAAGCATTTTCAAGTTTAACTGATAGCTTTTTCAGGAAAAGGGCGTTATATCTGATCTGGGAAAACCCCTACATGGCGGCCGGAGGTGACACGTTTATAAGCCATATGATGAGACATGCAGGACTGGTCAATGTTCTACAGGATTGTGCCAGATATCCATCCTTAACTATTCATGAAATCAAAGCACTTCAACCGGATATCATTCTGCTTTCATCAGAACCTTTCCCATTTAATGAAAAACATATAAACAAATTCAAAGCAGAAATTTGTGATACCGATATTAAACTCGTTGATGGTACTTTTTTCAGCTGGTATGGTAGTCGTCTTCAGTATGCGCCTGCTTATTTTTCTTCCTTGTTAAGTATGACAGATTTTTATGAAAAATATTATCCGTAACCATATTATCAGCCCAATTCTACTGACCGTTTTCTTTTTAGTACATGGTTATACAGAATACAGGGAATTTTTAGGATGGATGAATTGTCTGATCCTGAGTTTTTTTTATTTGTGTATTGTTTTTATTTCCTATCGGCTTTGGCGAAGGTTTTTTACCGATTCCAGCAAAGCCTCTCTGATGAATGTAATAATCTTTGCCATTTTTTTCTTTTTCAGTGCCTTTCATGATTTTTTAAAAACCCTTTTCCCGGACATGCTTGTATCAAGATACATTTTTTTGCTTCCGGCAGTTGCTTCCTGTATCGTTCTTTTTATTTTTTATCTGAGGAAAACAAAAATATTGTCTGTCCGTATTTTTCAATACATCAATCTTTGTTTCATCGTTTTTATAATCTGGGATCTGGTCGAATTCGGTTTTTCACTATCCCGTTTTGAGATAAATGAAAAGTCAACCGGAGTTGAATTCGGAGTAAATGAGAATTTGAAATATAAACCTTCTGTATATCTGCTGGTATTTGATGAATACTCCGGGAGCAAATGGCTTGAAAAAAAATATGATTACCGAAATGAATTAGACAGCATACTGATCAAAAAAGGGTTTCATGTTTTCAATAACAGCAGTTCGAATTATAATTTCACCACTTTTTCAATCGCCTCGCTGCTTAATCATAATTATATATCCTTTCCTGTCGATACAACCCGGATTACATATAAAGAATATCTCAAGGCCGAAAAAGCTGTTTTTTATAATGCGACCGGTCAGTTTTTTGAGAAACAGGGATATAAAGTTCGAAATCTGTCATTGTTTGACTGGCAGAATCACCCGGCACTTCAATCTTATTATTTGTTTCCGACTGGCACCTTATTGCTTAGAAAAAGAACATTTTTTTTATATATCTATCAGCATCTCGGATGGCAAATTACATCGGTGAACTTGCCGTTTATAAATCAATGGGAAAAGAAAATATATGCAACGCTAACCTATAATGAAGAAGTGGAGAAAGAGTTGCTCAAGTCGGCAGACAAAAGTAATCAACCGATGTTTGTCTACGCTCATTTTATGATGCCTCATCCTCCGTTTTTCTTTAATAAAGACGGAACCCTCCGACCCAAAAATGAAGTGTTGCAGGAGCAAAAGAATCACATCTACCCTATTGATAAATATCTGGATAATATCCGCCATACCAACCGAAAAATTGAAACGTTAGTAAGTTTTATTCATCAAAAAGAAAAAGGCAATGTCATTATCATGATTTTGGGCGATCATGGTTTCCGGGAAAATAACCCTCCCAGAGATGCCTGCTTTTCAAATTATAACGCTGTTTACTTCCCAGCTGCATTACGTCCGACAGAATTTCCTGCAACGATCAGTCTGGTTAATGAGTTCCGGTTTGTTTTGAATCAATGTTCCTCTCAGAGTGTACCATTTATTCATGACAGACAGTATTTCCTGAGAGATGCTGAATCTGAATAAATTTTCCCTTTTTCAATTGTGTAAATAATTAACTTCGCATCGTAAAAATTAATTGTTTTAGAATTAATATCATGTTATGAGTAAATACAGAGCCGGTGTGCTTTATGGTGAGGAACTGGAAGCTTTGCTGACAGATGCAAAAGAAAATCAATTTGCATTGCCTGCAGTTAATACAATTGGTACAGATTCAATCAATGCCACGCTGGAAGCAGCAGCCAAAGTAAATTCCCCCGTTATCATACAGTTTTCAAATGGAGGTGCACAGTTTATCGCCGGGAAAGGAATGCCCAATGATAAGCTGCAGGGAAATATTCAAGGGGCAATTTCAGGTGCTTTACATGTTCATAATGTCGCAAAATATTACGGTGTACCGGTCGTTTTACATACGGATCATGCTGCCAAAAAATGGTTACCATGGATCAGTGCGCTGATAGATGCAGGTGAACAACATAAAAAAGAAAAAGGTCAGCCTCTTTTCAGTTCGCACATGCTGGACCTCAGTGAAGAACCACTGGAAGAAAATATCCACACTTCCGTAGAGTTTTATAAGCGTTTACATCCTTTGGGAATGGGTATCGAGATTGAGCTGGGTGTTACCGGTGGTGAAGAAGATGGTGTTGATAACAGTGATGTTGAAAATGATAAATTGTACACCCAACCATCTCATGTTGCATTTGCCTATACGGAATTAAGCAAAATCGGAAAATTATTTACCGTAGCTGCAGCATTTGGTAATGTGCATGGTGTTTATAAACCAGGCAATGTAGAACTGCGTCCTGAAATCCTGAAAAACAGTCAGGACTACATCGAGCTCGAATTAAAAACCGGATCCAAGCCGGTATATTTTGTTTTCCATGGTGGCAGTGGTTCTCCTCAAAATCAAATCAGAGAAGCCATCAGTTACGGCGCTATCAAAATGAATATTGATACGGATTTACAATGGGCCTTCTGGGAAGGTGTTTTGAATAACTACAAAAAGCATGAAGCTTACTTACAGGGACAACTAGGAAATCCGGAAGGGCCGGATAGTCCAAACAAGAAATACTATGATCCGCGTGTATGGTTACGCAAAGGGGAAGAAAGTTTCGTCAAACGCCTCGAAACTGCTTTTGAAGATTTGAATTGTATCAACAGGAATTCCTGATAAAAAGAAGGATGTATGGCCAAACATGAAGAAGATATAGAGAAAAATCTGACCGGCGATGATCTTCCAAGAGAAGATGCCGGAAGATCATCATGGTTTAAAAGAGTACAACAAGGAATTCTGACTAAGAATTCTGAGAAAAAAGAAATTCAGGAAGGCCTGTGGACCAAATGTCCTGAATGTAAGTATACCTGTCCTACCTCAGATCTTCATCAGAATAAGTTTGTTTGTCCTCAGTGTAATTATCATCATCGTATTGGCAGTCAGGAGTATTTTGAGATACTGTTTGATGATAATAATTTTCAGGAACTTTTTGTGAATATCAGATCAAAGGATTTTCTTGGCTTCACAGATCTGAAACCTTATGCCAAAAGACTGGAAGATATCTGGAGGAAAACAGACTTACATGATTCTATTGCCATAGGAACCGGTAAGGTGAATGATGAAGGAATGGTTATTTGTTGCATGGATTTTGACTTTATCGGAGGCTCTTTGGGTAGTGTAATGGGTGAAAAAGTTTCCAGGGCGGTTGACTACTGCTTGCAACATCGTCTCCCCTTGATTATGATTTGTAAATCCGGAGGAGCCCGCATGATGGAGAGTGCATTTTCTCTTATGCAATTGGCTAAAATCAGTGGCAAACTCACTCAGTTAGCGGATGCAAAACTTCCCTATATTACCTATTTGACGGATCCGACATTCGGAGGTGTAACCGCTTCTTTTGGAATGCTGGGGGATCTCAATACAGCCGAACCGGGCGCATTGATAGGCTTTGCGGGTCCAAGAGTTATTAAGGAAACCATTAAAAAAGACTTGCCCGAAGGTTTTCAGCGAAGTGAATTTTTACTGGAGCATGGTTTTCTGGATCTGATTATTGACAGAAAGAACATGAAAGAAAAGCTGGCACAGATCATCCGTCTCTTCCGTAACTAACAAACATCTCTCTTTAATCAGCTGATCATGGAAATAAAAAACCGTTCTGCTTTTCATGAGTTTGCTGTAGAAGATCGTCTCACGGCCGGTATGGTTTTAAAAGGAACCGAAGTGAAATCCATCAGAGAAGGCAAAGTCAGTTTCACCGATTCTTATTGTTTTTTTCATCAGGGTGAACTCTGGATCAAAGGTTTACATATTGCTGAATATCGTTTAGGTACCAGCAGCAATCATGCTGCCGTTCATGACAGAAAATTATTGCTGACAAAAAAAGAATTACGTAAATGGGAACAAAAGATCAAAGAGAAAGGATATACGATCGTTCCTCTCCGTATTTTCTTTACTGATAAGAATCTTGCCAAAATGGAACTGGGTCTCGCCAAAGGGAAAAAACTACACGATAAAAGAGAATCCATCAAACACAGGGATGTGGAGAGGGAAATGAGGAAGTATAAGTAATTACTAATTTATAAACACGCCTGTCTGCAAACTGAATAATACATTGAATTTATTTTCACTGCTCAGGAGATAATAGTCGAGATATAATCTCGGGTTGACATAAATTTTTCCGAAATAAGCCGCAAAATCAAGATTTAATCCAAGTGATTGCATTTGAAAATCATTTGTATTTAAGAACCCTCTGGTTTCATTCAATCCGGGAAACTGCGCACGGAACTGTCGCCTCAACTGTTCGGCAAGTTGCGGTCTGTTTTGCAGTATAAACTGAGTGCGCGGACCGAAACGACTAACAGA
>Ga0315906_10002356_pt1 | contig 26517 bp, 27 predicted proteins | sample LakEriMetagenome_4_FD_203526 | JGI IMG/M metagenome (GOLD analysis project Ga0315906, IMG submission 203526) | Freshwater fungal communities from buoy surface, Lake Erie, Ohio, United States - Buoy 2 MA122 | ecosystem: Environmental > Aquatic > Freshwater > Lake > Lake biofilm | place: USA...
CATAAAAGTCATGTAGCTGATTAAAGTGATTTGTTTTGAAACAAAACTGCTGAATGGTCGATCAAGGTCAAGTTTACTCACCAGTTTGATCACATCATAAAACAGTCCCGCTTTGAAGAATGCAATAACTAAAATAAATGCATACATGCTATAATAAGTGGCAGTGCTTCGTTCATACATTTCACTGAGATCCAGTTTCTGATACAGGTTTTTTAGAACAGCTGGGTTGAATAGACTGTAAATAAAATTGAATAACAATGCACCGGCTTCAATACAAAGACCCACAAAAATAATCCAGGCTATAACTGTTAAGGCTTTAAATATGAAATCGTTCGGTTTCATGATAATGACTCATTTATTGATGCAAAATAATATAAAATTATTGATAAACAATAAATAAATATTATTATTAAATAATATTTGACCATCATATAGATGCATAAATTGGGACAGCCAATGATGATTTTAATCAAAAAATTACTTGATTAGTATCATTTAGCGCCCTTTTCTTCATGTATAACTTGACTGTAAAAATATTGCATGGCAGTTCTGATCTTTTTTATAGGTCATTGGTATTTGTCCTTGTTTACTCAAACATTTTTTTATCATCGGTATGCTTCTCATGCCGCCTTCACAATGAGTAAATTCTGGGAGCGTTTCTTTTATATATTCTCTTATATCATGCAAGGATCATCTTACATGAGTCCACGTGCTTATGCAATCATGCACCGAATGCATCATGCTTATACAGATACAGAAAAGGATCCTCATTCACCAGGATATTCGAGTAATGTTTTCAAAATGATGTCAAGAACAAATATGTTTTATATGGGCATTTATAAAGGCACGTTACAGGTGGATGATAAATTCATGAAAAATATTCCAGACTGGCCAGCATTCGATAAGTGGGCCCTTACATGGAAGTCATCTGTTTTATGGAGTCTCATCTACATAAGCTATTACATAATTTTTGCAACAGCATGGTGGATGTTTCTACTCATTCCCGTTCACATTTTAATGGGTCCTGTACATGGCACGATTATCAATTGGTTTGCACATAAATATGGGTACACAAATTTCAAAGTGAACAATACATCGAGAAACTTATTACCTGTTGATTTTCTTATGCTAGGCGAATCCTATCACAACAATCACCATAAATTTCCTTCCAGGATTAATTTTGGTGGGATAAAATGGCATGAAATTGATCCGGTGTATCCGGTTATTAGCCTATTCGACAGGCTAGGTGTAGTGAAAATTAAAGATCGATCATTAAAGCTAGAGGAAGTTGAATTTTAACTAGTCTAATCTAGTATTAATGAAATGGGGATCTAATTTTTTGTTTTACAACTCTTGAAACTAGCGGTAAGAGGATAAGACCTGCCATTGCCGCAACAGTTCTTACTGGCCACCATTCCGGATAATCAAATAAGGGTGATATGCCAAATAACGGTTCGCCACCAGCTGCTCGTAAAAATAAAGAAACAAAAAAAGCAACCATCGAACCTGTTCTATTCGATTTCTTATCAAACAATGCCATCAACAGTTGAGGAAAAAGAAGTACGAAAACAAGGTCGCTTGTAAAATACCATAGTGCCTGAACACTTTGAACTTTGAGTGCAATATAAACTGCAGCTATCCCCAATACCACAATACTGATTCGGATTATGGATGACGCCTTGTTTATCTGTGATTTTGGAGCAATCAATCTCAAATACCAGTTCCATGAAAACATCGATCCTGCAGAAAGTATCGATGAACTAAAGCTGGATGTCACTGCTCCAACAATTGCAGCCAATCCAAAAAGAGCTACCCATCGGGGTACCAAATTTTCAAGAAGCAATGGTACTGAAAGTGCTGGTTCAGAGAGGTTTCCTTTCCAATACACGACTGCCTCCATTCCCAAAATCAATGGTGGTATGGTCATGATTATGGTTAATACTCCTGCAATGATGGATTGATTTCTTGCAATACTGGAAGTCTTGCTAGAGAAAACACGTTGGAAATAACAATTCCAAGGTATGCCACCCAATATGAGCATTATTGAAGTGTCCCACCAAGAAGTTATTCCTTGAATATTCCAAAACGAATTCACTTGTGTTGGCGGAAGGAATGAAGCAGCATCCCCTTTTATTGCTTTATAATTTGACCAGGTTGTAAAAAGATCACCACCTGTAAAGTGTAAAATAAATGGAATCGCAAGAATCAATCCAATGGGTATTAATAGGAGTTGAAAAGCATCTGTGTAAGCTACTGCCCATAAACCACCAATCATGGTGTAGAAAGTGACAATTGCGGCAGAAATGATTATGGCGGTTGTTAAGTCTACATTTAGAATAACGCCAAAGGTTGCTCCTATTGCAACCATAAGTTCTGCGCTCCAAAATAATTCTCCAAGTATGGCAGGGATAGATAATACTGCTGCCCATTTTTTACCAAATCGCTCTTCAAAAGGATCGATAAAAGTTGTGTACCCCCTTTTGTGCATTACACTGGCAAAAAATACACCTCCAACAATAAGACTCAGTCCAAAACCCATACCGCCTTGTAAGGCAAGTGCTATACTAGTGAATGTACTTTCCGCTGTTCCTAATATATATCCTCCATCCACCCATGTTGCAGTCATCGTGAGTGTTGCCATCAGCAGTGGCAAAGACCTTCCCGCAACCAATAATTCCGAAGCACTACCTGTCTTGACTTTTCTGGATGCATACCATCCGATAAGCAGGAACAATCCATACATGGCTGCAGTAACCCAAACACCTGTCCAATCGATGTTCATCTTCAATTAAATATTGATATCAATTTCGAACCTACACTATTTTTTAAACATTTCTCGAACTTGTCTACTATCTCCTGTAAGTTCCCAATGGGCAAGTGTTACCGGAATATCTCCAATTGCATTCATGCGATCTAGAAATTCACGAATAGAAAATACTTCTCTCTTGTTTTCTTTTTGTTTGGCCATTGTCGCGATAGCATGTTCAATGAGATATTTTCCTGTAATATAGCTGGTACCATATCCAGGTTGGCGCATATATAAATGTTGTTCGAAAATTCTCAATTCTTTTTCAGTTTTCATCCATCCCCTTGGTGTATACTCCATGTGTACATTTCCAGCTTCTTCCATGGTCATTTGATTGGCATGCGCGTAAAGCGAACCTAATCCTCGTGCAGCTCTTTGTGCGATGAGGATGTAAACAATTTCTTTGCTACGTGGACTATCATCATAAAGTCCTGCTTGCATGAACAGTTCTTCAACTGCTGTTGCCATACCTTCATTCCTGCTATCGAATATATTATATAGTAATGCTGTTCTTCTTATTTCATTAGAATGAGGTTCATTGTCCATTTGAGCGAGTTCGAACCAATGATAAAAATGTGAAAAAAGTGGACGAGGATCCAGGTGAGATGTTATGTAAAAAAAGTTGCGTTTATCTTTTGGTATGAAAGTCCCAAGATGTTGATCTAATGCAGGCTTGAAGTAATCCTTTACTGTAATCATTTCCTCTTTGCTCAGAAAATTGATTAAGCTATTTGCAGCAGATTTCGCCAGAGCGTCATATGCTTCTGGAGAGTCTACTTCAGTAAGTTGTGGAAGTTTACGATTTCTATGTTCTTCCATTTTCAAAGCAGTCCATGCCCTATCAAGTTCTCGTTTCAGTAACATCACTTGATCGTCCCAGGTAAGTGGCACGAGATGAACATTCTTGAGGTACCAATCATAATTCTCTTTTCCAATTCCTGAAGGTCCGGTTTTAGAAGAAGATTTTTGTTCTAACCATTTTACAAATTGATGGGTAGATTCAATTGCTTTATTGATTTCTGAAACCAATTCTACATCATTTGCTACGCCAGGTTTAGTTTGTAATTCTTTAAGATCTGTTACCTGAGTTTTAATATCTCTGATTCCCGCAATCCATAATTCTTTTGCATTGCCCGTTAGATTGATTTTTGCTTGTTCGTTTAAGGGTGTAATCACTTTGAGCGAATTAATCAATCTGATTCGTTCATTAGTAGAGAGTGGAAAGGAGTAGGTCCATAATTCGGTTATCCTATGGTGTGTAGGTCCTTCATGCGCAGGCACATCACTTCTTTCTGTCCAGATGGATTTATAAAAAGCAGGATCTCTGTTCCAGGGTTGAAGAATACGATAATTAAAATCGTATCCATTCATCTCTGCCATTAAAACATGCCAATCTGCTTGTTGTTCAATTGGCCATGCTGTAGTGTCAATTGATAACAATTGATCTTTTAGTTTTTTAAATGCAGGCATCCGTGATGTAAATGTTGCTTGCGTATAATCGGGGGCACCATTTTTTAGAGGTGGTTGTTCAAATGCACGCCATGTTTTGTAGAAAGCGACCAATTGGTCATGACCATCTTTATCTTTATCTACAAGTGAGAATGAAGACAAAATAAAGATTAAAAGAAGGAGTGCAGTAATGTTACTTTTAAGCATGAGTGTATAAATTATTAAATGAACCTATTTGCTGTTCTGCTATTAAAACTGCCCTTCCCACAATTATTTCAGAAGCTTAAACTAAAGAATCAACATGTTTAAAATTATACAAAGATGCGCAAAAGAAATTCAAAGATTTTGTATCTTAACTAAGCCAAAACCTAAACTGTATGCAACAACAGAGATACCTCAGTCTTGATGTTTTTCGTGGAATGGATGTGGCGCTGATGATTATTGTAAATTCACTTGGAAGTTTTGACACAGCTTGGTCGCCACTTCTACATGCCCCTTGGCATGGTTTTACGCTTACCGATCTGGTATTTCCAACATTCTTGTTTGTGACAGGCAATGCAATGTATTTCAGTATGCAGAAATATGAAGCCATGGGCAGTGCCGCAGTCCTGACAAAAATATTCAAGCGAACTGTTATTATATTTCTAATTGGATTTCTGATGTATTGGTTTCCCTTTTTCAACATCACTGAAACTGGGGAATATGTTTTCAGGCCTTTGAGCAATACCCGAATCCTTGGTGTTCTTCAGCGAATAGCCCTCTGCTATGCAATTGCAGCGATCATCATTCATTATTTCAAAGTAAAAGGAGCAGTATGGTATATTGGTATAGCACTTACTTTCTACACCTGGGTTCTTTGGGCATTTGGAGATCTTACTTTGGAAGGGAATGTTGGGCATAAAATTGATTTGATGGTACTCGGTGCAAAGCATCTCTATCAGGGTGAAGGAAAGCCTTTTGATCCCGAAGGGATTTTAAGCACTATTCCTTCTGTTGTAAATGTACTGGCCGGCTACCTTACGGCACGCTTCATCAGTCGAAAAGGGAATGGGTATGAAACTATCGCAAGATTAATGATTGCAGGTGCCCTATTGCTGCTAGCGGCTCAATGGGCCGATCTCTTTGTTCCGATCAATAAAAAACTCTGGACGATTAGCTATGTGTTTCAAACTGTAGGTCTCGATCTTCTGATTTTACCAATTATCATCTTTGTAATTGAACATGTTGGTCAAAAGCGATGGACTCCTTTCTTTGAAGTTTTTGGAAAGAATACACTCTTTATTTATATCCTATCGGAAGTTCTTGTAATTATGATGTACTGGATTCCGCGTGGTGCATATTGGCCGGTTGCAGGTAAGGTTCAACCCGAAAGCGTACTTAGCTGGATTTACGATCATATATTTAGAGTGACCGGAGATTACACTGGATCATTTCTGTTTGGAGTTTGGGTGATGCTCACTTGTTGGTTAGTGGGTTATATTTTAGACAAAAAGAAAATCTATATTAAAGTATAGATAATATAGTCCAGAATATATTTTGATAATTAGTTCAACTGCGAAGTATTAATAAAAAACTGAGATAAGTCGCAAAGAAGAAAACCCAGAATAATTGATAGAACCTGCGAATGCTTTTTTGCTCATCTAAACGGACAGACTGAAGATGCAAAAAGAATGCGACACTTAGTGCAATCAAACTATACATTAATAGTGTTTCTGAAACTTTATAGCTCCAATAAATACACCATCCATATGCTGCCATCACGAAAGCAGCTCCTAAATACAAAGCTGTTTTAGGCGAATACAATAAAGGGAATGTTCTGTATCCAAAATGCGCATCACCAGCTCTGTCGGGTAAATCTTTGTACCAGGCAATAGCAAGGCTAAATGCCGAAATGAAAATGGTGAGTGGATAGATCACAGGTTGAATTGTATAATTTCCATTCAACACAACAGAAAAATGCAATGCCATACCAATATTTACCAATACGCCGCGAACAATAGTTATGGCTAGTGCTGCTGGAAGATGATGTTGTTTGAGTTGGATAGGTGGAACTGAATAGGCAATTCCCAATAGGAGAATGACAGCTATCAGCAAAAACAATACCCAATGCAAGAGTGCCGCTGCACCAATGGCAATGATTCCTGAGACGACAACTATTTTCTTTGCTGTCGCGATGCTTAATTCTCCTGATGCAATAGGTAATTCTGGCTTATTAATTTTATCTAATTCAACATCAATGACCTGGTTTAAACCTGTTATACAGACATTACATCCCAGAGCTGAAACCAATGTTGTTAGTAAAATAAGGTAGTGATCTGTGAGGCTTCCACCTTGTAATAAAAACAGCACTACAATACTTACTGTTGAACCGATGATGGTATGAGGTCGACTAAATTTCCAGAGTGTATGTAAGTTCATGATGGTATAGGTTGTGCTAAGATAACAATAAGGTTACCACGCAGCTGTTTTATTCTTTTTACCTCAATTGAATATTGATTATCGGCAAGATCACTGACCAATGCTTTGTACTGACTTAATGATTTGCTTTTCAAAACAGAGAGCCAGCCATCCCAGGCGACAGTAATCAACTGTATGGGTATAATATAAGTGGCTATAATTCGAACAATAGAGAATGGTCGTATTGCCCAGGCCGTAAGAGGTTGTACAATAAAGGCAGCTAAAGTGACTTGCAGAAAACAAAGCCATGTAGGTTCGAGCACTTCTGTAATCATGCAACTGGACTTTGCTTCTTTTATTTTTTTGATGATTTCTCTTTGTTGGGCTGAAGTGAAATGGTGAAAGGCATTGAACATGCTATACTGTTTTCCGACTTGAGGTTGGAAGTCGAGCAGGTTTACTGGTTCAGCTTCAACATCTACATGTTTGCTTACTTCATTTGAAACAGAATCTGGATATAAATCGGTTAATGTATAATGAATTTGAGTTGTAGTATTTTTCTGGAGATAAAAAGCAGGCCATCCACTTCCACTTGCTAAGTCTATCCACTGTTCTGAAACAAACTTTTCTAGCTCCTTCATTAGAGGACGATACAATTGCAACTGAACACTGATCCACCCCACATATTCCAATTGCAATTTTCGCAAATAGGAGGGGAACCAAGGATAATCTTCCAGTTCTTTCAAAAACATTTGGTTAAATTACGCATTATCTATTTGCATGTCGTCAATCGTTCTCTTTTCTTTTGCCGCATTAGCTATTTTACTTGTTACAATAGTTATTGAGTTATCCATTCGAAAAAATTGGCTGGAATATTTTTTAGGAAGAAAGTTGTTGCATGTATTTGCGATTGGAACAACTGCTTGGATGATTGATAGAGATGTGGATTTCTACATGTTAGGAATGACCCTTGTTGCAATGGGAGTACTCTTGATGATTGTTCTTTTTAAATTCAAATGGTGGTTACAGCAGGAATCCTCTTATGGAATTGCGTTATTTCCTATTTCACTTGGAGGTCTATTGCTCTTTGGAGCATCAGCTCAAATGGTTGCGACTGCTGCTTGGGTATTGGCTGTGAGTGATGCAAGTGCCGGATGGGTGGGTAGAAAATGGGGGAGTCCCAAATACATATTTTTATCAGAAACAAAATCATACCAGGGGGCTATTGCATTTTTTGTGACTGCTCTCATTTGTATGTGTATTCGTTTTCCTGATTTGCATATGGGCTGGTGGATTATATTTGCCTTCTTGCCTACAATCACTGAATTGTTTTCTTGGAGGGGCAGTGATAATTTTTTTCTTCCCATTTTTACTGTCGCATGGATTCAACTGTTGATGAGAACACCGCATTTGGGATCTTGGATCTGGTTAGGTGTTGTTGCGGTTTTTTTAATTTTTCTTGCCTGGTTGGTCATTCATAAAAACTGGCTAGATCAAACAGGATGGTGGGCTGCATTGTGGATAGCTGTTGTATTGTGGATGAGTGGAGGATGGGAAGCATTGTTCTCGCCTGTTTTTCTTTTGTTTGTGGGATCTGTTGCAGGAAGATTATTTCATGCAAAACATTCTTCTGAAAAAAGGACAGCTCAGCAGGTGTTTTCAAATGGATGGATTGGTGTGGTGTTGTACATGCTATATGGATTGACAGATCAGTTTCATTGGCAAGTGCTTGCTTGGTGTTCATTTGCCATCAGCATTTGTGATACGATCAGTAGTGAAGTAGGGACAGCCGTCCGCGGGAAAACTTATAATGTTCTAAATTTTCGCGCAATGCAACCGGGTTTGTCGGGCGGTATTTCTCTTGCAGGAACTGTTGCTGGTTTTGTTTCATTATTGATATTGGCTACTTGTTTGCATTTTATTTTACCCGTCACGAATATTCAATTATTGTGGGTAGTTGCAACAGGAATGATTGGCATGTTGGTCGATAGCATTATGGGAAGCAGGTGGCAAGCTTTATGGAAGCAGGGTGATAGTTGGAGTGAAGTTTCTGGATTCAACCAAGGTGCCCAATTGGTAAAGGGATTGGCTTGGCTAGATAACCATTGGGTGAATTTTCTGAGTAATGGAATTACTATGCTTTGCGCTTATCTGTTGTATGCGCTTTTCTTCCTTTAATTATTTCGTCAATTGAAGTATCTGATTAGAATCGTTCTCGTTTCCAGTTCACACTCACCTGAGATCCCTCTGCTAAGATGACAGAATCTGGTTTTTGATTGTCTAGTCCTGAAAAAGCATCACCATACATCGATCTAAAATCACAATCTATATGGGTATTGAGAATTTTATTTGTCATCCACTTTGGGTGGTGTATTTGATATTCTTGGGTACTAGTATCCGATAATTTGGTAAAACCAAAGTAACGTTCGAAGATAAACTCCTCGATGGTTGCTTGTTCTATCTTATATTTATCTGTATCTGATTGTACTTCGATAGAATTCCATTTGTGATTTATCTTCCATTCATATTTGATCTGCTTGTGTTCTGTTATATCAATTGAGTTTTTGGTTGGGATAGAAATATAATGCTCCTTGTATAACTTGTTTGCTAGTAGAGCTACAATTTTGAAAGGGACTGTTTCATTAATAAAGACAACTCCTTTTTTGATTTTTCTATTTTCTACTTTTCTAACGTAAAACCTAAGATTGATTTCTTCGAAAGAACCAAAAAATGGGATTGGAAATCCAAATAGACTGGTGTTCTTGAACATAAATCCAACCAGACTAACGTAGGTTTTGTTGTTCAAGAAATCTAACTCAACTCCTTTAGGTAAATACGGCTCTAAAACTGATGGCGCTATTTCATAATTAGCCATTATCAAATTCTCCCAACTCGCCTTTAAAAAAGTCCTTTCCATTAGCGTCTAACAAGTATCAGATTCAATTGTTTGAAGTTCAAATGGTTTCTCCAAATGTAAGCAGGTTATTATCCGGATCAAGTAATGCGAACTCTTTTTGTCCCCATGGTTTTATTTCCAGCGGACTATTAGGATGAATGGTTATATTTTTTTCTAACAGCTCTTTGTAAAATTCATCAATACTATTTAACCTGAAATAGACTTGTCCGTAATTCTCTAATGGATTAAGGTTTTTAAATTCAAAAAAATGAATTTCTATTCCCTCTTTCTTGAGCATAATATAATTACCATAATCTCCTATAAGTTCAAATCCCAATTGAGTAATGTAATATTCCTTTGTCTGTGACTGATCACGCATGGGTAGTTTGGGGACGATGTCAAGTAACATAGCACTGATGATTTTAACTGAATCTACACTAATTTTATAAACTAGAAATATATCCCATCATGATTCATCGCTTGTTTTCTGAACCGTTAAGTGTTGGTAATAGTGTGGCGCTAGATTTAAGTGTCAAGAATTTGGAATTGACACCATCTATCTTTAGTGATATTCCTGCATTCTGCGATTATATTAATTCAAAATTAGAGGGAAGGATTGGTTATGGTGGTTATCTCGAGCACCGTGTCATTTATAGTCCATTTGAGAATTTCGCAACATCCGCTGCAGATTTCAGGAATATTCACTTGGGCATGGACTTTTGGACAACTGCTGGAACTCCTGTTTTTGCACCTTTAGCAGGTGTGGTCCACAGCTTTCAAGTTAATGAGGGATCAGGTAATTATGGACCTACAATTATCTTGTATCATCCGGCTGAAAAAATCTATAGTTTATATGGGCATCTTTCATGTGATGATTTAATACCTCTTGAAGTAGGAGCACCGATAGCAGCTGGTCAGCTAATTTGCCACTTGGGAAAACCTGATGAAAATGGGGGATGGCCGCCGCATTTACATTTCCAATTGATCCGTGATATGCAAGGATTTGTTGGAGATTATCCAGGGGTTTGTGCTAAACAAGATCTTACGTTTTATGCCAATAACTGCCCTGATCCATCTGCTTTTTAATTCCTCTATTTAATCGAAAACCACCTTATAATTTCTTGTATTTGTTGGTAAGCAATAAAGCGTATTGCAAATATTGAAAACCAATAGTATTCTGTTTTGAATTTCATTTAATTTTATTCAAATTATAAAAGAGTTACACTATACATGTATAATCATTTTATATCAGCTCCCCCTTTCCCTCGAAAGATTCAGTGCCTTTATAATTAATCGTAATGAAATCTGCATATGACGATCTGTATCTCATTGTCAACAACCCTGTAAATCAATCTGTGTTCCTCGTCAATTCGCCTGGACCAAAATCCAGCATAATTAAATTTTAGCGCCTCAGGTTTCCCGATTCCATCATAGGGGTTACGAGAAATATCTCTTAACAGCTCATTGATACGTTTCAGCTTTTGCTTATCGTTCTTTTGCCAGCAAAATAGTTTTCCCGGAAGCTGCGCTTTTTTTGGCTGCTTCCAGAATCTCTATAACAATCAAGTTATTTTCTAAACTATAGAGATCAAATGCAGGAAGTTTTAATTCCCCCCAAACCACAGCTTTCAAAACAGAGAAGGGATCATCAAACGGCTTCTGTCGAGTATTCAACTCAAATTTTTCCTCTTCAAATCCATCATAGCCTTTCGCCATTCGAACTCGAAGTTTTTTGGCATTGTCAGAAAAAATAGCACCAGTCATGCCGTAAACTTCCATGTCTTTTCTTCCAATTGGCCAGTTCCAAGATGCTTCGATTATCGTTTGTGAAGTTGGGTAAGTCAAAATAATGGTTGCCTCATCCTCCACCTTGGGATTATCATTAGGATTAAGTTGCTGGGTGATAGCGGTGACTGAAATTGGCTTCTTCCCATCCAAAAGCCAAGTGCTAAGGTTGGCGCCATAGCAACCAAAATCCATAAGCGCTCCGGCTCCGTTCAATTCTAAATCGGTCAGCCATTCTAAAAACTCAGGTTTTACTCCAATTTTTTTGGGACCTCGGTGACCATCACGGACGACTATTTTTCTTGCTTCGCCAATTTTCCCAGCTTTAAATAGTTGGTATAATTTTTCATTGGTAGCATACCAAGAAGTTTCGTAATTCGTCAGTAGATGGATTTGATATTTTTGAGCAAGATTTGCCATTTCTTTGGCATGTGCCAAACTGACTGCAAGAGGCTTTTCCACCATTACATGTATACCACGAGGAGCACATAACTGTACAATTTCCAAATGAGCAAAGGTTGTTCCAAAGCCAGTGACTGCCACAGGTTTAGTCTTTTCCAACATCTCCTCGAGAGACGCAAAAATCAAATCCTTTGATAATCCATGTACTAGAATATAACGTTCAGCTAAAGCTCGGTTAGGTTCAGCAATACCGACAATTTCAATATCAGAACGCTTATTAGCTTCAAAAACCCAACCTACGTGTCCATGATTTAGCCCGGCCACACCGATGCGTAGTACTTTCTCCTTTCCCCAAACAGGGTGTATACAACAAAGAAAAACAATAGCTATACAATATTTCACAAGTACATTAAAACGCAGATAGTTTGTAATCATTATGAAGTATTTAATAAGTCGCCCTCCCTCCGGAAATATCAAATATAAAACCAGTAGAAAAACTATTCTTACTTGAAACAATAAACGATGCCATTTCAGCAACTTCTTCCGGCTCACCCAGCCTGGCCATTGGAATTTTTGCTGTCATGTATGCTAATTGTTCGGGTGCAGTATTCTTATTCATAGTGGTTTTGATTACTGCGGGAGCCAGTCCGTTTATTAAAATTCCCGAAGTAGCATATTCCTTGGCAACACCCTTTACAAGCCCGATAACGCCTGCTTTCGTTGATGAGTAACCGACCATTCCCGGGTTTCCTTCTTTTCCAGCAATAGATGAAATAAGGAGTATTCTTCCATAATTATTCTTTTCCATTTTCTGGATCGTGTATTTAGTAATTAGAAAGCTTCCCTTAAAATTTACTGCTACAATTTTGTCAAATTCATCGGTTGAATATGCTGTAATTTTTGTGTTTGTTGGACCAACAATTCCTGCGCAATGCACCAGTATATCAATTTTACTAAACTCCCTCTCAACCTTATCAACAGCATCAATGATTTCTTTTTCATTCGCTACATCTACGACAAATGAACGGACTTTTATTCCTTGAGCGACCAGTGATTCAGTTGTGCTTTGCAATTGAGTAGGGTTTATATCGAAAAGGGCAATGGCAGCTCCTTGTAATCCAAGCTTGTTGGCAATAGCTTTTCCAAGTCCATCTGCTCCTCCTGTTACAATGGCAACCTGATTTTCGAAATCATTTTTAACCATAGTGATTGTTTGATAATTAACGAGTAATAAATTTTAATTTCTAGCTTCCGAATCCCTCAATCAAGCGTTCATCCACATCAACTGCTTTCAAATATCGGGCGAGATTTCTAAAGTGCTGTTGTTTTATAAATGTTATTTCCATTTACCTTGATTTCTACATCAACCAGATAGGGTCTAAGTTTTTCGGTATCTACCGTCATGCCGAGTCCAGGCAAATCAGGAATATGAATCATCCCGTTTGAATCTGGAAGTATTTTTTCTTTGGTTATATCCAGCGCCAGTTGTTGTGATTCAACCGGATATTCACAAATAAGATCATCTTTTATACCAGCATAAGGTTGAAGCGATGCACTTAGCGCCAGGTGTGAGGTAAAGGTATGATTGATAAATGTCACCCCTTTTGCCTTGGCAAGATCGGCAACCCGTTTTGCAGCTGTAATACCACCAATGCGCCCTGTATCAATTTGAATGAAGCGCAGGCCAGCATATTCAATCATTGCAGCTGCCTGTGCATAATTGTGGCAACCTTCACCGGCTGCCAGTGGGCAGAGAGGTGAAGCTGTAGAAAGTTGTTTGTATGCTGCTAATTCTCCATTTATAAAAGGTTCTTCAAGACAATATGCATTTATTTCTTTAAGCGCATTTAGTCTTTTGCTGGCATCGTTGTTATTATCAATCCAAACAGTTCCTGCATCAATCATTAAATGAATATCCTTACCCAGACCTTCACGGGCTGCTCTTAATTGTGCCACATCTTCCTCAAGTGTTCCCTTGCCAAATGGACCCCAGCCAAACTTTACAGCTTTGAAACCCATGTCAAATGATTTCTTGGCTTTTAAAAATGTTTCTTCAGGTGTATTTCCAAAAAGCTGGGAGGCATAGGGTAATTTGGGATATGCCTTTTTGTATCCCAATAAGGAATAAACTGGTGCTTGCTTTATTTTGCCCAGCAAATCCCAAAGCGCGATATCAATGCCTGAGAGCATATGATCGGCCTGTAACAAATCGAATGAATTTTCATAGACCAGTTTAGATATAGTGTAGATATCGGCTATGTCATTTATGTTTTTGCCTTCAACTGAATATTTAACCGGTTTGCAGGCACTGTGTGACATGGGTGCTACAAAACTTGCAATGGATGTCAACGGGGAAGCTTCGCACTCACCCCAGCCTTCATAGTCTCCTGCCCGGATCCTGACTAACAAAGCATCCTGGCTGCCATCACCGATATCCAAAACTTCAGGCATCGACAAGTAGAATAAATCAACTGCTTCAATTTTCATAGTCTGATCAAGGTTTAAAATGTAATTGTCAATCCACCATCAACAACAATGATTTGGCCGGTTATATAGGATGCATCTTTTCCAGCTAAAAAAAATGCAACACCTGCTATTTCTTCAGGTTCAGCCGCTCTTCGCATGGGCATCAGATCTCCAATGACATATTTCTGGTGAAACAAAGGGGTATCATTTTCATTTACTCCGTTTACAATAGCCATGGGAGTATTAATATATCCTGGAGCTATGCCATTTACCCTAATCTTATTATGTGCAAGCTCCAGAGCTGCTGACCTACAATACTGATTGATGGCTGCTTTTGCTGTAGCATAGCTGCTTGCTCCTAATTCAACATGGGTGCCATGTATAGAGGTAATATGAACAATGCTTCCTCCAGCCGACATGAATTTCGCAGACAGTCTTGTTGTAAGTATGGCTCCGTTTACCATGATGTCAAATATTTTATGCCATTCGTCAAGTGTTGAATCCACCAAATGTACTTGCTCGAATAATCCTGCACAGTTAACCAAAACATCAAGGGAACCCCACTCGTCCTGGATCAATTTTTCGGCTTTTGCAATCACAGCTTCATCGGCATAATTACCTGCAAGCATCAGATGATTGCCTTCGCTAAGCTGACTAAATACTGCATTTAGTCCCTCTTCCTTCTGGTCATTCAGAAAAACATCATAGCCCTCTGATACAAACCTTAAGGCCGTTGCTTTGCCGATACCTGATGCTGCACCTGTTATCAATGCTTTTTTCCGTTCCATTTTAATTCTTATATGATTTTTGATTCAAGCTTCCTGCATAAAGAGAAACCCTTGTTTTTATCATTTCTCCTGGCAGAAGTACTGAACATTGTTTTAAATCGATAGCATCGTTGACCGATATCGGCATTGTTGTAGCAGGTTCGAGCACTGCAGTGTAGTGATCTAAAAAACCACCATATGAAGCAAAATACCAGAGATATGGAAATACTTCGGTATCAAAAATAATGGTGAATTTCGAATCCTCTTTTTCGCTGATTAAACTCATCTCTCCTTTCTGAATTTCATAGAGATAAAAAAAGTCCATCGTTCCGTTTTTTGCTGGTACTATTGAAGCATCTGCGCCTTCAATGATTGGCCATGTAAAAGGTTCCAAAGAATTAAACCGAGAATATGCTAAATCAGCAACTTCACCTTTACCAACAAAACAATCCAACTGATCGCCTTCCTGTATATTAACTGCTGCATGCAATTTCCAAAGGAAATTCCTAACAGAGGGAGCATCATTTCTGATGTTGTAATCGGTATGAATTAACGGTTCAGACTCATCGATGGTAATTATTTTTTCATAGTACAATTCACTTAATGGAAGCTTTTTGAATAACCTCAGTTCATTACCATTTGTATCATAATTCAAATCAAGGGTCCAAAGCTCTCCATGATCAGGATAATCAATACCTTGAATCTTTTCAGGCAAATCACAGGGGAGTAATTCATCAAATCCGCCGAAGAAAAAAGGGTCAAAAGATGTACCAACTGGATAGGACTGCAGTTCTAATGCATCGTTTGTCCACAGGAATTCTTTGGAGAGGGATTTGGAATAAATACTGATTATTTTTCCTCCAACAGCAGGTGCAACATCAACTCGTAAAGTCGAATTTTCGAGTCGGATGATTTCATACTTACCAGATAAAAACTTTGAAATACTCATAACGTTTACCAAAAAATGATATAAATGGTTAAATAGGCAAGTACCATAATGCTACCCCAAAATGCAATTGATTTGTACCATGGCATTTGAATTTCTGCTGTGTCTTTGACATATATCCCGATTGCATCCTCATTTTTAGAAACAGGTTCTGGATTAAAGAGAAACATGTATAAAATAGCAAATACTATAAGGCAGGCCCATACTAATCCAGCCACGTTGTAAATATTCATGGTTATCCCGATTTCCTTTACTGCATAAGGAGCTAAAAACATGGGGAAGGTGAGCATCAAAAGTATGAATGCAAGTTTTGAATTAATTCTTTTGGTGATCATGCTTAGTAAAAAAGTAATTGATATCGGGGCCGCAACAAATACCCAACATTGCTGAAAAAAGTCGAATATATGTGAAAAGCTGCCTACAATCGGAGCATAAAATGCACCAATGATCAGTACTGCAGCTGCAAAGAACCTACCTGTTTTTATTAAGTTCTGTTCAGTCGCATGCTTATTGATCAATTCCTTGTATATGTTAAAAATAAATATAGAGGATACTGCGTTAATTCCTGATTGGATGGATGAAACGACAGAAAAAATCAAGACTCCATATATTATACCTGCCCCGCCAGCAGGTATAAGCCTGTCTACTACATAGATAAAAGCACCATCTGGTGATGGAAGATTAGGTTCCAAAGCATAGGCTATTAATCCGGGGAAAACATCTGCGAATGGAATGATTATCCAAAGCAATCCGGCGAAAATAATTCCCATTTTTGCATGCCATGCATTTTTTGCACCTAAAGTTGTTTGATTGATATGCTGATTGGTGCAATAATACCAGATATTGGTTGAGAACATTAAAACAAGAATGGCAGTCCAGGGAACATCCGGATCATCAACAGGTTTGATCAAATTTGCCCGTGGGCCGCTTCCGATGATGGTTTCCCAACCTCCGGGAACTGTAAATAGTCCAATGATAAAGATGGTGATCCCGCTTCCGATAAGCATAAGCGCCTGCATTACATTTGTCCATGCAATTGAAGCCATACCGCCATAAATGACAAAAAATCCGACAATTGATATAATGAGTCCGATACACAAATACATATTAATACCCAAGATTCCGCTCATGGCATATGCTCCCGTATACAAGACCCCGGCAAGATTGATGAAAACATATATGAGGATTGAAATGAAAGCAAAAAGCAGTTTGACTTTTGTATTGAAACGTTTCTCTAGAAATTCAGGAATAGTCACAATCCTGTTTTTCAAATAATAGGGTATGAAAAAAACTACCATTACCATAATAGGAATTGCATTTCCCCATTCCCAATTGGCTATAACCATGCCCCGACTATATACAGAACCGACTGTTCCAATAAACTGCTCACTGCTTGCCCCTGCTGCTATATAGGAAAATCCAATAAGATACCAGGGCAATTTGTTTTGCTGAATAAAGAAATCAGCTGCGTTGTTTTTGCGTTTTCTTCCAGCAACCAATCCGATAATGGAAAACAAAAGGAAGTAAATAATAAAAGTGAGTATATCAATATTTTTCAATTAATTCATTTTGCTTATAAATTAATTCAATTTTCCGACAAGCATTTAAATTATTAAAAGAATCATAGGGCAATCCAATGTTTAAGAATTTAAATGACCTATACACCAATATAACCCTTCCAACTAAGGAGATTAAATTGAATACCAAAAAATGGATTGATTCTGGTGATAAATGAAAAAAAGGAAACTGACTAAAAGCGATATCAAGAAATTCAAAATGCTGCTGAATGCTTTACAGGAAGCAAAGTGGATAAATTTTAACTGGGTTAACTCAATATATATTTATATTCATTTATAAACATACATTATGGAACGCAGTGATTTTTTGAAAAAGACATTTATGGCTGCTGGGGGCCTGGCTACAGGTTCATCATTGACGGCTAAAATTCAGCCATCTATAAAGTCTTTTGCCAATAGTCAAGATCCTGATATCCCATTGGATGTTCTTAATATTTTTGACTTAGAGCGACTTGCTAAGGAGAGATTGCCTGTACTTGCATATGATTATTATCGTAGTGGTGCATGGGATGAAACAACTTTAAAGGCAAATAGGGAATCCTTTGAAAAATTGAAAATTCATTATAAGATATTGGTGGATGTAGAAAAAAGAGATCTTTCTACAACAATTTTTGGACAGCACATAGACTTTCCGATTCTAGTTGCTCCGACTGCATTTCATAAACTTGCACATCCAGATGGGGAACTGGCAACAGGCCGTGCAGCGTTAAAGTCCAAAACCATTATGACTTTAAGTAGTCTTTCTACTACAACTATTGAAGAGGTAGCAGAAGCAACGAATAAAACTTTTTGGTTTCAACTTTATATAAACAAGCAAAGAGAGTATACACGCGATTTAGTTGCAAGAGCGGAAAGTGCAGGTGCAAAGGCCCTTGTTGTTACAGTGGATACACCTCTTTGGGGTCGCAGAGAGCGTGATGTCAGAAATGGATTTCATCTTCCACCAGGACTTTCTGCCATTAATTTAGTCAAATATCAGCAAGACGGAATAGCAAAAGGTCAAAGTGGTGCGGGACTAGGACAGTCATTTTCATGGATGCTTGATGCTACATTACAATGGAAAGACCTTGAATGGCTAGCTACTATTACCAAATTACCCATCATTATTAAAGGAGTTTGTAGAGTTGACGATGCTATAAAAGCAACAGAACATGGAATTAAAGGTATTCTAGTTTCTAATCATGGTGGACGACAAATGGATAGTGCTCCTGCAACCATTGATGTTTTACCCGCTATTGTTGATGCAGTAGGTAATCATGCAACTGTACTGATGGATGGCGGTATCCGAAGAGGTACTGATGCAATGAAAGCACTGGCTCAAGGTGCTAAAGCAGTTTTAGTTGGCAGACCAGTATTGTGGGGTTTAGCGGCTGGTGGTCAGCAGGGGGTTGAAAAAGCATTGTCAATGCTTAAAGAAGAACTTGATCTTGGTATGGCGTTAAGCGGTTGTAGGAATTTGAAAGAACTTAATAGGAGTCTGTTGCAAGGATAATTAGGAATTGATATTTTAGAAATTGGTACATAACTATACTATTTTCTTCCTTCATTAAAACCTTGTTACTTTGACTACATTATTTAAAAATCCTGTTATGAAGAAATGTTTAATCATTTTTTGTTGCCTGATTATTTTTTCTGTTGGGTTCTCTCAGGAAAAAATTGAAAAGGCAGTTGCTGATCGTGTAGAGTTGTTCCGTCAGGCCATGGTTTCAGCTGATGAAAATTCATTGAACGAGATGACAGCTGAAAAGCTTAGCTATGGCCATTCTGCAGGGTATGTTGAAAGGAAAGCCGAATTTATTCGTAAGCTTACAAGTGGAGAAAATGACTTTGTTTCAATATCTCTTAGTAATCAAACCATCAGTGTAAGCGGTAATGTTGCAGTTGTTCGCCATCGTTTGGAAGCAAAGACAACTGATAATGGCAAGCCGAATGATATTAAATTACTAGTGTTGATGGTATGGCAAAAGCAAAATAAAGAATGGAAACTTATTGCAAGACAAGCTGTGAAGATCATTCCTTAAAATCTTAAGAAATAGCTGATGGGTAAACTCAAAATATATCCTGCTTTATTTTTACTTGCAGGTCTTTCCTTTCTCCTTTTTTTGTTCCTTTTCTTTACAAATAGGAATCAGTTGTCAGGTCTATCAATCATAGCCACATTTATATGTTTGGCATTAGGTTTCAGGGGGTTTGATTATTTGAAACAGTTCAGTTATACCACCATGATCTTTGCCGCTGTTTCCTCTGCACTGTATTACCCTGGATTGTTTTTGGAATGGCAGGGATACAAATTGAGTGGTTTGATCACACCCCTAATACAACTGATCATGTTTGGTATGGGTACATCCATGAGTATTGGCGATTTCTATACTGTGATCAAATCACCTAAAGGGGTATTCATCGGTGTTGCAAGTCAGTTTATTATTATGCCAAGCCTGGGCTTTCTGTTAGCCAACGTAAGTGGATTCAGTCCCGAAATTGCTGCAGGTATCGTATTGATTGGATGTTCTCCCAGTGGTTTGGCATCCAATGTAATGTCATTTTTAGCGAAGGCAAATTTGGCTTTATCCATTACCATTACTTCAATTACTACGTTGCTTGCACCATTTGTGACTCCTTTACTCATGAAATTGTTGGCTGGTGAAATGGTGGATATCAACATCATGAATATGATGTGGGATATTTCAAAGATGATTCTACTCCCAATTGGAGCAGGATTGGTTTTCAACAAATTGCTTGCCGGCAGATCCGAATGGCTAAATAAGACCATGCCTGTTGTATCCATGGTCGGCATTGCCTTGATCATTGTTGTCATCACTGCTGCAGGTAGAGATAGCTTATTGAATATTGGTCCTTTACTGGTATTGCTAGTCCTCATACATAATTTAAGTGGCTATTTTCTTGGTTATTGGTCTGGCCGTTTATTTAAAATGGATGAAAGGGATTGTCGCACCATCGCCATTGAGGTTGGTATGCAAAACGGTGGATTGGCTTCCGGAATTGCAAAAGGGATGGGGAAAATTGCCACTGTTGGCCTAGCCGCTGCAGTTTTCGGTCCGCTTATGAATATTAGCGGTTCCATTTTGGCCTCCTATTGGCATAGGAAGTCTTTATAATGCGATGGTTGAGTATTGAACGATAAAAAAGTTATAAGTTAGAATAAATTATACTCCTCTTTTTATTGTAAGTCCAATTTGTCCTGAATGATATGAATTATGATATAGTATGTGGGAAAACAATTTAGCTTTTGACACAGCTCCAAAAAATGGCGTTTCAACTGTTTCTGACCATCCTGAGTTAGGAGTACTTTCTATAATCTCTTCTAGCATTTTAAATCCTTTTTCAATTAGTATTTTACTTTCCTCAAAATCTTTCCCTTGGCCCTCATCTTGCTGACCCATAGTGGTATTTTGAATCTCACTTGGTTTACCGAAAAAATATCCAAACATTAGCATCGTCTCACCGATATGTCTATATATGAATCCAACAGAAGATGTCTTTTCATTTAACTTTTTAGAGACATTCTCATTATTAACCATATCCAACGAAAAACTACAAGAGATAATATTTTGTGCTAAAAGGTCTTTAAAGATTTCTTGTCCCATTTTTAATAATCCAGAGGTTAACTATTTTACAAATAAAAAAGGTTACACTATAAAAGTATCACCTTTTTTGTATTTAAGACAAGGCTGTAAATTTGTACGGAACTTTAAAAATCAAAATTGCAATAATTTTATTTTTCATTTTTAGAAAGTAAAGCCATCGCCGCATTATGACCGGCGATGCCGCTAACCCCACCACCGCGTCGCGCTCCAGCACCTGCAAGATAAATATGTGGATCATCTGTTTCTGCTCCCCAAATTTGGTGACTGCTACTTTCATCATCAAGGAAAGGGAAATCCAAGTCGCGATGAAATATATTTCCACGCGGCAGGGAAATTTCCTGCGCAAGATCGAGCGGTGATTTCACTTCAATTGCTAATGAACCATTACTACATGGAGCCAACACGGATTCAATAGGATCAATCAAGTATTGATTCAGACTAGCGATGGCACGCTCTTTGGCTAAAGCCTTGGCGGCATCTGGATCAGCATCAAAAAGTTTTGCGGGTGTATGCAAACCAAAAAGCGTTAGGGTATGAAAACCTTTTTCATTCAACGCATCGGATAAAATAGATGGATCAGAAAGTGTATGACAGTACATCTCCAAAGGCAGAAGCTGCGGCATTTCTCCATTAAGTGCAGTAGCGTAAGCAAGTTCCAACTGTGAGTAGCTTTGATTCACGTGGAATGTACCTGCAAAGGCGAGTCTTGGATCTATATTTGACTTAAGGCGAGGCAGACGAGATAATAGCATATTAATTTTCATCTGTGCACCCTCCAAAGATTTCGGAACAGCGCTCCCGCGTAATTTCGCTAAATGCTGAGGAGCGGCTGCAAAAAGCAGATCCTTGGCAGTGTATATTTCGCCAGATTCCGTTTCAATTCGAACACCCGTCGCTCCACTTTCAAGTGCTGTCACTTTGGATTGTAGTTTTATTTCTACGCCCGATGAAATTGCAATGCGATGAAGCTCGTTCACCAACGCACCCATACCACCCTTAGGCACACGCCACTTTCCATTGCCATTACCAATTAAGTGATATAAAAAACACCGATTGGCCTGCATATGATCAGCAGACACAAATGTTCCGATTAATGCATCGGTTAAAACAACACCTTGGACTAAATCATCGCTGAATTGATTACGAATAACTTCACCAATTGGGACTTCCATCAGTTTGCGCCATACTTCCGGCAGTCCCATTTCGGATTTAAGTTCCTCTGCAGTTTTGAGCGGTTGCAACATGGAAGGTGCCATACGTTTCGCTAGCAAAGCAATTTCACTGTAAAATTCACACCAAGCTTTACCTTCCTTATCCGATCCTGTAAGTTGACGAAAGCTGTTTGTGGTTGCCTCATCCCATTCTGATGAAATGAGTAGTCCATCATTTTTCCCTCCACGCTCATAAGGGGTATAAGAAGCAATGGAGCGATCAATGGTTGTAAAGTTAATACCTAAGTCAGCAACAATTTGATCTGGCAATAGGGATACCAAATAGGAATATCTTGAAAGACGTGCATCATATTCGGGAAAAGTTTTTACGCTTGCGGTTGCACCTCCAAGTTCCTTATTGGACTCAAGAAGAATTACACTTTTACCAGCCTTCGCAAGATAGCAAGCAGCCACTAGTCCGTTGTGTCCGCCACCGACGATGATAGCATCATATTTTTTATTATTCTCTCTCATATTTACAATCTTGTAATCACTACATGAAATGCCTTGATTATTATGGTATGAACACGCACAAATTAATTTATTTTTTGGTTACGTATAATTAAAAGATACAACTAGACTAACTCGCTGATGGGCAATAAAAAAGCCCTGCAAAATGCAAGGCTTTTTTATTGTGCTCCCCTTACAGACGAAAGATGCAGCTATATTTCCTTAATTGAGTATATAACTAATAGGAAACTGAACAAATAGACTTGGTGCAATTTTACAAGAAGTAATACTTTATTCTTACAATTTGAAAAACTTCTTATTCATTTTGAAAATAAATCCATATCCCAATAACTTATTCAATAGATTATATAATTTGGCGTCTTTCCCTGCCATATATCTTAATCTATTTGTTCCATCTGTTGCTGCCTCATAAATAACTTTAGTAACCACTTTTGTAGATGAGGCATTCTTAATCATCTGCGGAAAGACTGTCATAATTTTACCTACAATATTTTGATAGGCACTCAACTTTTCATCATTATTAAAATCAAATGAACGACCTGCAAAATCTGTGGCTATTGCGCCGGGCTCAATTATTTTAACTTTTCCGCCAAATTGTTCCACCTCATATCTTAATGATTCTGAAATACCCTCCACGGCGAATTTTGTCCCGTGGTATAATGAACCTAATGGGAAAGTCATTTTACCTCCCATTGAGGAAACATTCATTATTATTCCTTTTTTATTTTCTCTAAAATGCGGTAGAATGGCTCTTGTTACATCCAAAAGTCCAATAACATTGGTATTGAATTGACGTAGTATTTTTTCTCTTGGAAATGATTCTAATGGGCCATAGGCACCATAACCTGCATTATTTAGTAACACATCAATACTGCCAAACTTTTGAATTCCATTATTTATTGCTTGGTTTATTGAATCTAAATCCAATACATCAAGTTTCGTCACAAAAACATTTTCCAAACCATTCAATTCGCTTTCCTTTTCAGGATTTCTCATTGTTGCAATAACATTCCATCCATTTATTTGAAAATATTTTGCAGTCTCTTTCCCTATTCCACTACTTGCGCCTGTAATAAAAATTGTTTGTCTCATTGTCCCATTATTTGTTTAAGTCACAAACATATTGTCTTAATATTAAACCCGCAACAGTAGAGTATAGTCTATAGTTGATATTTATTTTTCAACACCATATATTTGCAATATGTTAATAAACGAACTATCTAAAAAAACAGGACTTTCAACTCACACCATTCGTTTTTATGAAAAGTCGGGGTTGATAGAGGGTAAACAAGATGCATCAGTTAAATCGAATAATTACTTTCATTATGACGAAGTAACGATTGAGAAACTTGAATTCATTAGTGATGCAAAGTCGGTTGGGTTCACGATCAAAGAAATCGGTCAAATCATAGACGCTTGGTATAAAAGGAAATACACCAAGAAGCAAAAACTTGAAATTCTTGATGACAAGTTGGTTTCTTTGGAACAAAAAATGAGGGAGATTAAGGAAATGAAGAAACAAATACTTCAGTTCAAGGATGATGTGGTAAATGATAGGTGTTAGACTTATGTATAAAAAAAGGGTCATATAATCAAAGTATAACCCTTTTACTTTTATATCCGCTCCCCTTACAGACGAAAGATGCAACTATAATACGATGATTGAGTATTTGACTATCAGGAGATTGAAGGGTTAACTTATTGAAAAACAACTGCTTTATTACTTTAATCTTCTTTCAGTTTTTGTCCATTTAATTAGAGGAAAGTGATTTTCGATTTGAGCTTTCGAGGGATTTCTTACCTTACTCAACCTTCCTTCTGAAAACAATTTTTTTGATATCGCATCCCAAGATGGTAATTCATAATCTTCTTGAATCCAATGATGGTAAGATGCCTCATTACACCATACAGGAAGTTGCTGCATAGCATTTCTATGCGCAATAGAACCTCTAAATTTCTTCATAGATTCCTCATTCTCCCAAATAGTAACTGTCCAAAAAGTTAATTTCTTGTCAATCAGTTCTTTGCCTTTCAGAAGCCCTTTTGATACTTTTATTTCTTTAACTGAAGCTTCATTTGCTCTCATAAATGGAATTAGGAAAAATAGAGATTTTACACGTAGTCGAGTTACTGATACAAAAGGCATAGCAATATCTTTTTCATAAATTTAATAAAAAAGATGCAGCTACCATAACCCACTGATATGCAAAGAAAAAGGCGACATTTCTGTCGCCTTGTGCACTCTAGCTCCTCAGACTGGACTTGAACCAGTGACCCTCTGATTAACAGTCAGATGCTCTAACCAACTGAGCTACTGAGGAATTTCCCTTTAGGGGATGCAAAAATAAGGGTTTTCCTAATTAGATAAAAGAAAATTGAACAGAATAGGACCCCAAAATTTGCATAATTTCCCCAAAAGAAAGCATGATGGATCTTCAGCCTACTTATCTGTCACATGATATTGTGGAACTCGTGCCCTTAAAACAGACGGATTTTGAAGAATTATATGCAGTCGCTTCAGATCCTTTAATTTGGGAACAGCATCCAAACCCTGATCGCTACAAACGGGATGTTTTTGCTAACTTTTTTGAGGGAGCCTTACAATCAAAAGGAGCATTCATCATTCGTGACAAAGAAAATAGAGCAGCCATTGGTTGTACTCGTTTCTATGATTATGCCCCTGAAAAATCAGAACTAAAAATTGGCTATACGTTCTATGCTCGCAGTGCTTGGGGTAAAGGGATCAATCCTATTGTAAAAAAGTTGATGCTGGATTATGCTTTTGATTTTGTCGATAAAGTTATTTTTCATGTAGGCGCCAATAATATTCGTTCGCAAAAGGCCATGGAGAAATTGGGGGCTGTCAATCTTGGTTTGGAAGAAGTGGCTTATTATGGAGAAGCCACCAGGACCAACATTGTGTATTGTATAGAAAAGCCTATTTAGTTTTTTTCTTCTTCATCTCCGCTTTCAACTTGTTCTCCGCTACGCGAAATTTTACAATGTCTTTGATCAATTTTTTTGGGATGGCTTTACCGTGTGGGAATTGAATAGTAGATTTTGACGTAACAAATGCAGTAGTCTGACTGGCAAATTCTTTTAAGGCGGAAGGCATGGGATAAATGGCCATGTGCTTTTCCCAATGAGCATAGTAAACGACAATGCCATGGAGCTTGACAGCTGGCATACCATAGCTCATGCAAGATTCTCCACCTGGAATGTTTGCAATAATTAATTGATGAAACTCTTCAAATGCTTTTCTGTTTGCAGCTGGGATGGCTTTGATGTAAGCTTCGACTGTTAAGATTTTTGTGTCCTTCATGCGACTAATTTACAAACTCATGCTAAAAAGCCGACAAAAATTCCATCGCCTCTGATTTCAATGGGGTAGGTGCGCATGTTGTAACCCTCGCCAGTTATATTGTAACCGTTCTTTAAAGAGAACTTGTACTTGTGCAATGGACAAACAGCGTTTCCTTGTGCATCTAGATAGCCGTTGACCATCTTGGCGCCGGCATGGGGACAAATAGCTTGAAAGGCGAAAAGAGTTTCTTTGTGAAGAGCAAGACAAATGGTTTTTTCTGCAATTGCTAATTCTATAATGGGAAAATTTCCAAAGCCCAAGCTTTGTATATCTGCAGCAACGAAATGCCAATTGTAAATTTTATTGCTCATAGTCGAACGACTGATAACCGGTCTTGTAAGGATAACGTTTGGTGTACATTTCTCTTACCTGATT
>Ga0315906_10002357_pt1 | contig 26513 bp, 13 predicted proteins | sample LakEriMetagenome_4_FD_203526 | JGI IMG/M metagenome (GOLD analysis project Ga0315906, IMG submission 203526) | Freshwater fungal communities from buoy surface, Lake Erie, Ohio, United States - Buoy 2 MA122 | ecosystem: Environmental > Aquatic > Freshwater > Lake > Lake biofilm | place: USA...
CCACGACGATGACGTTGTCAGTGACGAAGCGTTCCTTGATCTGGTCACGCGCCTCCCGGAGCAAGGCAAGGCTGCAGATGCGATCGTTGTAGATGGCCCGGCCACCCTCGGTCGCCACGTTTGACCCATCTATGACGTAAGTCGGGCCCTTGGCCCGGGGGGTCTCGATGACTGGGCTGGTCGGGTTCTCAATTACCGGAACTGGCTCAGGTGCCCCGGGGACCGGTGCCTCGACGATCGTTGGTGCCGGCTCGACCGGGGGTTCCTCAATCAGTTCGAGTCCCATGGCCGCCCGGATGTCATTGACCGACAACGTCTCGAGTTGTTGAGCAGTGGGGTTCGGCACTCCCGACAGTCGCCTGGCATGGAACCTGATTGCGTCATCCAGCAGTGTGCGGGCGGCACGTGCCTGGCCCGAGTTGTCTCTCTCCAGCAGTCGGGTGAAGAAGGCCTTCATGTCCGCGTTCACGGTCGTCGGGACTGAGTAGCCCGATGACTTTGCGAACGAGACGAATATCTGGCACAGGTCATCAGGGGAGTACGAGTCAAAACGGAGAATCTCCCCGACTCTGTTCCGCAGGCCCGGGTTGCTGTTCAGGAAGCGATCCATTTCCTGCTCGTAGCCCGCGAAGATGACCGACAACCGTGCCCGATTGTTCTCCATCTGGGTGAGCAATTCCTGCACTGCCTCAGCTCCGAAATCGTTGCCCGTGTTCTGGCCGACAGGAGTGAGTGCGTATGCCTCATCAATGAACAGGACCCCGTCGAGTGCCCTGTCCACGACGCGGCGCGTCTGGATCGCGGTCTGTCCGATGTATCCCGCCACGAGGTCTGCCCGTGAGGTCTCAACTGTGTGTCCGCGGCGCAGGAGCCCCAGGTTCAGGAAAATCCGGCCGAGCAGGCGCGCGACCGTCGTCTTCCCAGTTCCCGAGGGCCCCTGGAACACGAAGGTCAGCGTGGGTGGCTGGTTCTTGAGGCCAGCATCCCGTCGCCGGATCTGGCTCCTGGCAAGGTCAACGAAGCTCTTGATCTGGTCCTTCACGTCCTGGAGACCGATCAGCGCATCAAGTTCGGCAAGAGACTGCGCCAGGCCCTCCTCGTCGACCTGGGCGATGCTGATCTCCCCGTCGGGCGTGGTGATGTCCTCGAGCAGCAGCGTCTGGAGTTCCTCGGCAGAGAGTGTCTCCATCACCCCGGCAACCCTGTTTGCCTGCCGGACGATCGCGTCCTCCATCAGCTGACGGACCGCACGCGCATTGCCGAATTGCTCCTGTGCCCTCGCCCGCGTGAAATAAGCGTCCACTCGTTCTGCAACCCCGGGGCCGAGCACCAACCCCTTCGCCTCGGCCTGGCGGCGGAAGATCTCCACGAGCTCATCTGACGAGTAGTCAGGAAAGTAGATCGTCCTGCTGAACCGGCTCCTCAGGCCGGGGTTTGAGGAGAGGAACTGTTCCATCTTGTCCTGGTAACCGGCTGCAATCACGCAGAGATTCCCGCGGTTGTTCTCCATTTCGGCGAGGAGTGTCTCGATTGCCTCCCCGCCGAAGTCAGTGCCCTCCCTGCTGGTCAAGGAGTACGCCTCGTCGATGAAGAGGACCCCGCCCATCGCCTCGTCAATGGCCTCCTTGGTCTTGATGGCCGTCTGGCCGACGAAACCCGCAACAAGGTCATTCCTCAGGACCTCAGTCGTCTTGTGGCCGGGCAGCATGCCCAGTCCGTACAGGATCTTGCCGATGAGACGTGCAACGGTGGTCTTGCCAGTGCCGGGACTGCCGGTGAACACGAAATGTGTCGATATGTCCCCCGGGTCATGGCCGTTTGCCCGCCGTCTTTGGGCGACCTGGACGAAATTGGTGAAGTTCCTGACCGCCTCCTTCACCTCTGCGAGACCCACCAGGCCATCGAGTTCCTCGAGAGCCTCACTCAGTGCCTGCTCAGGGGAGAGGATCTGCTCGCCGTCCGGTTCCCCGGTGGCTGTTTCCGGCAGGGCAATCTCGCCACGGCGGAAATTGTTGATTGCGTTCACGAGACGCTCGAAATCCTGGCTCTCGAGGAGCATCTGCAAGGCGATGTCGCCTGCATCGGAAATGTTCGTCATCGTGACGAAGCGCCTGAGCTCGACGGCCACGCCGGGAGCATCAACTTCGTGCACCGCGATCTCGATGCTCGTCGTCCGCGAGACTGACGAGGAGAACTGCCATGCCCATCCGCCGTCCTCGACGGGTGAGCCGAAATGCAAATCGAGCGTTCCCGGCGCGGGACCGGTGCTGGCGATGAAGAGCGCAGCGGTCGGGTTGCCCTTGACCCAAGCCGGCCGGACGATGTCGACCAGGGAGACGGCCGTCCCCTCGGATGCGGCCTCTGCCCGGACCTCATCGAAACGCGCGAGCAGGTAGCCCGTGACGTAATCGTCGCGGGCTGAAGGCTCCTGTCTCTGGATGAGAGGGAGTGCGTCGGCGGAGACAGCCTGGAGAGTCTCCTCGAACCACTGATGTTCCCCGCGGGCCTTCACGGCAAGCGCGATGAGCTGGATCTCGTAGTCACTTCTGGTCCCACAGAAGGTGAGATTCTGGTCCTCGGGCTGGGCAAGCCGGATCGTGATGTCAGACGTCCCGGAGACGCTCTCTGTCGGCACGGGTGTGATCTCGACGACAGGCTCGATGGACCCGAACGAGTCGCGCAGCCGTGCAACGTGGTCGTCCAGCACGGCGCCTTGAGGACCCTCGACAACGACATTCACGATGGGGATGAGAGAGTTGGTCATGTCTCAGTCAGGTTCGGCATCGCCGGGTTCAGTCGTCGTTCGTCTTGGGCGGAGAGTCCGCCCCGTCCCCGGGCGTCGCGGGTTCCGGCTGCGCCTCCGCACTCGGTGATGCCTCGGGGGCTTCCTCGGCGCCTTCATCTGACGACATCAGAATTGCCTGGCGGAGATCGGACGAACTCACGTGTGCGGTGGCCCTCGGTGAGTCGGGGTTCTCCCCGCACACATTGCAGTCGGGGGCCTTGCTCAGGTTGAACCATGCTGACTTGTACCCGTACTGGGCGACTGCATCGTTGAGAACAGCGTTTACAATCTCCACATTGGGGTCGACAGCAAGCATCGCGAACTGCTTGCCCCCCAGTTCGGACACGAACGAGGCAAGCGATGACTCGTGCCCCTGGACGAGACGGGAGAGTGTCAACCTCACGCCGGCTGCGGTGATCGCCTGGATGTCAGCCCCGATCGCGACCTCGGCGACCAACCGTCCGTCACCTGTCCCGTAATCGGTGCTCCGCTGGTCTTCCTCGGGGATCTCGTTCCTGAACGGTGTCGCGCACTTGAAGCACGCGAGTGGCGGGTCGCAGTACAGAACCTCGCCTGACCGGGCGCCTGCATAGATTCCCACGTACACGGCAGGCTTCCTGTTGTGGTACGCCCAGTGGTTGATGAGCATCTGGGCGCGCCGGTCATCCACGGCGCACACCACGAGGTCAGCAGATCCGTACATCTCCCGCAGGGACTCCTCGTCAATGTGGTGGATGTCCATAGGGACAGTCCGGATGCGCAGAGACGGCGAGATTGAGAGAAGGCGCCGCGCGAGGGCATCCACCTTGAGACGTCCCACGTCATCCGCGGTGTACACAGTGCGAGACAGGTTTGCGTACTCGACGGTGTCGGGGTCGATCACCATGAGACTTCCGACCCCGGACCTGACGAGCTGCTCGGCAATGTAGGAGCCCACCGAACCCGCGCCGTTCAGCAGCACCGTCCGGTTCCGGAGTGTCTCGGAGAGCAGACCCTTGGACCGGGCGAAGAGCCCTTCCTCGACGGCGTTCCTGTGGCGGTCGAAATCGTCGGCCACCAGCACCGGTTCGAGACCCAGGTTCGCGGCGACATCCTCGTCGAGAGTCATGACTCTTCCGTCCGAACCGAAGGCCAAGTCCACAGGGATGGCATCAGGTGACGTGCCCCGTGCGGCAAGCGAGTGGAGCAGCCTCAGGTCTTTGCCCACCACTGCAGACCAACGGAGTTGAAGCTGTGTGGTCTGCTCCCGTGAGGGCCTGTGGAGGATGGCCTGCGGCGCACTGTTCGGGTAGGAACCGTCTGCAGTAACCATCAGCTCAAGATCGTCCGTGAGCGAGATGACCGCGGTGACCGTGGAGACGTTGCCGTTGTGCCCGTTCAGGAACTCTGGTGCGGGCCGCCCGAGTACTGTGCAGAGGGCACGGCAGTCACGGCCGAAGTGGATGATGTCCGGCATTGTGCGCTCGATGCGTACGTCGTGGCGTCCCTCCCGCATCGCGACGTAGAACGTGATCCAACCTCCGCCAGGCAGAGGAATCTTGTTGTCACGCTCTTCCCCCGGCTGGAATGTGACGATCGGGGCGAGAAAGCGCGGCAGCTCGGGATTCTCCGTCAGTCCCTGCAGGAACGCAGCAGCGTCCGGGCCGGAGGGAACGTCGAAGTTGCCCGGGTGCGAGTGGACGATGCCCTTGAACTGGAGACGACTCTCGTGTTCGGCTTGGTTGACGACCTCGCCGAGCCGCCGTGACGGTGTGTACGAGGCCGCGGTTGTCTCTGCATGGGCATCGAAGATGAAGCGGGTCACGACACCGCTGGTGTAGTCACCGAGAATCGCGCCACCAGTCTCCACCGGCAACAGTCCGACGGAGTTGGCGACCTGGTCCAGAAACGTGTCGAAGACCGAGAAGCCCCCATCATGGAGCGGACGCTGGCGCCGGATTCTCATCAGTGGTCGATCGCGAAGGGGAATGTCCCCGTCATCTCGAACACGGACCACCCGTTTGCCCAGACGACGGCCTTTGTGTACGCATCAGCGATGGTCGGCACCCCGCCGTTCGGATCGAGGCAGATGCGTCCATCAGGGAAGAGGTGGTGCTTGTGGATGTCGGTGTACTTGCCCTCGACCTCCGGGAACACGCACTTGACCTGGTAGCGGTTCCCGTCGAAATAGAGAAAGAGCGTGTACTTCTTGTCGAACTCGCACGTGATGTCGAACGACCATCCGATGATGTTGTTGACCTTGAGTTCCTTGGTGTTTTTCGGCATCGAGGCCTTGACGAACTTGCGGTCGTCCGCCAGTTTTGCGTACGTCATGGGGCTACGCGAATGTGCGGTCGGGAACCTTGGAACCGTTCTGGATTCCCCGGCCACCCTGCTGGATCCGCCCCTCGGGCGTGATGAACACGGCCTCCTCGTTCGTGCTCGAACCCCGCTGCTGGTTCGCGAGCAGACGACGCCGCAGTTCGTTCAGGTCGATGTTCTCCATGATCCCCCCTTGATTGGACGAAAACCCCGGGGCAGATTATCCGAAATCGGGGCCGAGCGGCACGGGCGTGGTGAAGGGGGCCGGCTCGCCCTATTCTCTCGGTCCGGGGGAGAGCCGTGGAACTGATTCTCAACGTGGTGGGTGCGATCGTGTGCGTGTCCATGGCAAGGAAGCGAGGGCGGGGCACCATTAGATGGTTCTTTCTCGGCCTCTTCTTCCATGTGATTGCCATCGGAGTGCTGTACTTCCTTGGTCACCGGGAGGGGGGACGGAACTCGCCCGTCGCTGCCCCGGTGCCTACTGTCGGCTGGACGACACTGCCGCCCAGACAGGATTCGCCGCCTCCCGCCCAGAGGAACCAACAGGGTCATGTGGACCTGAACGCCTTGCGCGCAGCCGTCCGGGGCGAAGGAGGCGTCGGCCACCAACAGGGTCCGGCGGGCCAGCCCGCGGGCCAGGGTGACGTGCTGGACCCCGAACGGCGAGCGTTTCTCGATCTCATCGAGGAGGTGGCACCCACCATCGACTTCTCCGGGCTGCCTCCCGCAGTGGGCAGGCAATTGAGGGAGGAATGGCTGAGGTTGGGGCGCATCTTCGTCCGCAGTGGGGAAGCCGGTGGTGTCACCGACGGAACGGAGTTCTACCAACTCGACCCGAGCGGCGTGGGAGTACCCGTCTTGTTCTACCCCGTTGCACCTGACAACGGTCGCTCCCCGGTCGTGATCCAGTTCGCGTGCCCTGTGAAGAGATTCAGGCAGGCACCTGCGGACCTTGTTGCGTGGGTCGACGCAAGGGCCCATGGTGGGTTCGCTGATGCAACCCTTTTTCACGACCCGAACGCGGGTGAAGTGGTGCTCCTGGCAGCTGGGACCAGGGACATGGCTTCCGCTCCGGTGAACGAGCAGACTCTCGGAGAATGGTGCCGGCAGGTGAGACTCGAGGCGGAGGGGTTGCGCCGTGACATGCCCTCTCGCTTCGGCGGCATCTGGGTGTCGGCCTGATTGGGTGCGGCGTTGGCGATGATGAACGACTTGGCCAAATGGCGAGCAACCGAATTGGCCGCCGTATAGTCAGGAAATGGTCAATGCCCAGCCTCCTCGGCCGCCTGTGCCGCCCCGTCCACCTGCAGGCGCGGGTGCGAGGGGTCCGGTGGGACCGGGTGGTGGACGACCTGTTGCCGAGGTCGGTAGGGGCCCGTCTGACTTGGTCGTTCTCGGCACACTGATTCTCAACCTGGCTCTCGCATTGCTGGCCGTTGTCATGACCCCCGCCCCGGTTCCCGTTCCTGACCCGTCGGTCTCAGTGTGGGTCGGCTTTCTCGCGGGCCTGTTTGGCTGCACCCTCGTGTTCGGGCTCCTGCAGGTCTTCGTGAACCAACAGAGAGAGGTCGGTACGTTCTCGGACTGGAACATCCCGGTCTCAAAAGTGACGATCGCAAAGGGCATCATGATCATGGGCTGGGCTGCAGGCGTCGTCAACTGCTACGTGTTGGCCCACAATCTCGCGAGCGCAATCGCATGAGACGACTTGGCGCCATCGGCCTCTGCTTGCTGATCCTCGCCCCGGCAATTCCCAGTGCCGTCGCGGCACAGTCACGTCCGGATGCCGGTCCGAAGCCGCTCTCGGTGTGCCAGGACTCGAATGGGGTGCGCCGAGTGGCCGACCTTGACGTCATCTTGCTGATGGACAACAGCAAGTCACTCGAGACGACCAAGAAGGGTGCGAGGCCAACGGACCCGGACGGTCTCCGATTCCGCGCGGTCAGGGACCTGCTCGTCTCTTTGGAGGGTCTCAAAAAGGGATCCAGCCAGCAGAGGGGCGTCCCCATCAACTTCGGGATGATCTCGTTCGGTTCGAAGGCCCAGGTCGAAATTCCCATCCAACCCCTGGGCGATGCGAATTCTCTTGCTGACGAGGTGAAATCAACACTTCCCGCACTTCAACAGGTGACCGACTACATCGGTGCGCTCGAACGGGCGATTGATGTCCTGTCACAGAGACCGGCAGAAAACTGCAAGTTCCTGGTGTGGTTCACGGACGGGCAGTTTGAGTCGAGCGAGATTGCAGTCAATGACAAAGACCGGGCAAGGAAGATTGCAGCCCAGGCAAACCGACTGCAAGAGGAGGTGTGTTCCAGTGGAGGGCTGGCCGATCAGTTCCATGATGCCCGAATCAACACGTTCGTCCTCGTGCTCAGGCCCTCAAAAACCGACGAACGGCTCGACGTGTCCTACGGCGCCATGCAGGCCATAACGGGTGCATACGGCGAGGGTGAAGTCCCGGCTGATGTGGCGAAAGGCAAGCGTGGCGACCTCTGCGGGAACATCGCAACCCGGGATCATCTCGGGGAAATCCTTGTCGCAGAGGACGCGAGCAGCATCGCCCGCAAGGTGCCCACAATCGCCAACATCATCGATGACTGGGACGAAGTCACTGCCTGCCCCGTCTCGTCAGAGGGTGACGTGATGCCCGCTATGCCGGCCGCCAGGCACCTGGCCAAGCTCTCGTTCACTGCCTACGAGAAAGGCAGGAGTCTGGACAACCTTGGCGATGCCGTGATCATTGACGTCGCTGGCAAGGAGCACCCGTTCAGTGACTACCTGACCAAGGATTCGTCGTCTGAGTTCGAGCAGAAGTACTCCTTCAATGCGCCGGCCATCAAGGAACTGAACCAGGGCTGGACCTTTGCCATCAAGAGCGGTGAAGTCGGCTGGTGCGTCCAGATGCTCGCCCAGAAGTTCGAGATCGAATTCACCAGCGATGATTCGCAACCTGTGCGCGAGGTCTCACCGGGTGACGTGCTCACTCCGGAGGACATTGCAAGCTTTACGTACAGGACAGCAGCAGGGGCCCCGATCAGGGATGTCAACGCAGCTCGGTCTGAGTCTTCCGAGGTCACTGCGTTCCTGGAGATCGATCCCACCAAGGAGCTGTTCAAGGAGTCCATGCCTGTCACTGTCCGGCAATTGAAGGTGCCCTTGGTGCTGTGTGAGAAAATTGCCCTGACGGCCGCCGAGCCGATGCCCAAAGAACGGGCAATGGCGGCATCATGCGACATTGACACCTCGAACACCACTCTCGGGACCGTGAAGCTCAGTCTCGTGCAGGGAGATTCTCTCGGGGCGGAGAATTGCGGGTCAAGTCTGGGTCTGGTCCTCGCGCCGCAAGGCGGGGCGTGGGACCCGGCGATGACCGGCGCCGGTGAGGTGGATCACAAGAAGGGGGCGGCGACGGTCCATGTGGTGCTGAAGGCCAAGGGGAGAAGCGCCTCATGCAAGTCTCTTGATGGGACCAACCTGTCGATTGATTACTCGTCGGGAACACAGGTCGAACCCATCACAGTTCCCGTGATTGTCGACGTGGAATGGCGGAAAGTGCCGCGTGCCTGGGTAGTGGGCGTCCTGGTGGCTTTGTTGCTTCTCTTGGTGATCCTGCTCAACCTGCTCCTGCTCCGGCTCCTGACCCGCTCCGGATCACTCCTGCCGCGGTTCGGGATGGATGCATACGAAGTCCCGGTGCTTCTGGTCAGAGAGCCGTCCGGTCGAGTGAAACTCCAGCTCCGCGACCGGTCACCGGTCAGCACGGTCACATTCGATCTTGGGCAGAAGATCGTGGTGGAAGTCGCTCAGGACCGACGAAGCGCCAGTTTGAGAGGGGGGTCACGGATTCGGCTGGTCGTCAAGAACGCGCCGGTGCACAGACCCCTTGGTCAGGCGTATCTCACGATTGAGTCGGCCAAGTCCGCCCGGTTCTGGGAGGCAGTGGCCGGAGGAAAGGGCATCAGTCCGTTGGCCGGGACGGGGGCGATACTCCATTCTCCGCAGCCGACAGGGGAACAGGTCGAAGCCATCGTCACGATCCTTCTGCCGAGAAATGAGCCTGACCGACAGCGTTATATTCGTGAGGTCCTGGGAATGAAGTTGTCGAATGCAATCCAGGACACCGCCACTGATGTTGACTGGCTGGGTGGTGCCGGCGGCGCGTCCTCTGCGGGGACAACGACGACACCGAGGGTGCCGACTGATGCAGGAGCGGGTGTCAATGCCGGTCCCCAACCCCCGCAGCCTCCGCGCCCGCCCGCTCCACCTCCGCGTGCCTGAGCGTTGCCGCACATCGACCCGCGGGCTGGATTCCGAAATTACCGCTCTTGCCATTTGAGCAAAGCCGACCCGACATCTAGTCTGACAAGACAGTCATTTCGAGGGGGTCAGTGAGATGTCGGATGTTGTGGACGTTCAGAACAACGGAAGTTCCGCGTACAGGCGGATGTTCTTCGTCGGATTGGGTGGATCCGGTGGCAAGACCCTGCGCTTTCTGAAGCGCGACCTGAACACTTGGCTTCGGGCACGTGGCTGGCACGAAGGCATCCCCCAGGGTTGGCAGTTCCTGCACATTGACACGCCGACGAGTGCCGACGGGGCCGAAGTTGCGGTTCCGATGTTGCCCGATGATGAGTACCTGGGGCTGGTCAATGAAGGCGACACACTGGAGGACCTGGACAAGGGGCTCTTTCCGTCGCACAGTGAGCACAGGGTCGAGGGCCGATCGTGGCGGGTCGTCCCCGAGTCCGTGAACGTGAACATCCAGATAGGTGCCGGCCAGTACCGGGCCATCGGGCGTTCAGTGGCACTCGCGTACCTGCGCCCGATTCGTAGCGCACTGCGGGAGTCGCTTGACATGTTGAATCAGCCCGACGCACAGGCGTCACTGTCGAAGCTGTACACGCACGTGCATGGAGTCGGGCCGTCAACCAACGTGGCAGCCCCGATCGTGGTCGTGGCATCGTCTCTCGCTGGCGGTACAGGTGCTGGTTTGATCAACGATGTCTGTGACCTGCTTCGCGAACTGGACCAGAATGCGGGTGAGTCCTTCGGCATTCTGTACACGCCCGATGTGTTTCATGAACTTCTCATCGGCGACCAGAGCCAAGGGGGAATGAACCCGAACAGCCTCGCGGCGTTCAGCGAAGTCCTGAACGGGCACTGGTGGCATGGAGGTGCAGGTGGCGCGGACTACAAGGTTCAGCGCAAGACCTCACCGGTGATGAGGAGTGCAGGCGCAATCCAGTCCATCAATCGCACGGGCCCTGCGTACCCATTCCTCGTGGGCCGAACGAATTCATCGGGGATTTCCTATGCGAGTAGCACCCAACTATTCGAGATTGTTGGCGCAGCACTCACCACTTGGGCGACAGACATCACTGTGCAGTCGGAGTTTCTTGCCTACACCGTGGCCAACTGGCGGGCTGCTGCCACAAGGCTCAAAGTGAAGCCGCATGCAATCGTCAACAAGGGGAATCCCAATCTCAATGAGGCAGGGCTGAACGCATTCAATGCACTCGGGTTCTCCCGCGTCAGTCTCGGGAACAGTTATTTTGCCTCGTACGCTGCAGAACGGCTGGCCAGGGATGCGGTGGAGTTCATGGTGGACAACCACACGGTGAGCGGTGAGGCGGACAACCTCCGAATGCAGCAACCGCAAATCACCGCACAGGAGTTGATTGCCAAGCAGGCCGAAGCCCGAACTGATGCGTTCATGCGTGCATGTCGTCTCAACGTAATCGACTACCGGGACGATTCGTCAGAAACCTGTGGCCGCCCGTTCACCGAGGTGGAAAGGGCACTGAGGCCGCCGTCACTGCAGGCACATTTTGAAGCGGCACGCGAAACCGCTGAGAATCAGGCCAAACAGGAGGGAATGTACGTCGCAGCCGATTGGATGCGGTGGGTCGAGCCGGCGGTACGTGATGCGGCAATCCAGTTTGATGATCTTGTCGCGCCGGACATCGAAAAATGCCTGGAGATGTGGATTACCGACACGCCGCAGCTGGTCGCCGCTGAAGTCTCAAATCTGGTCAGTGTTGCGGGTATCCACGTTGCTCAAGCAGTCATTGAGGAAGTCGTGCAGCGACTGACGACCCGCAACGCTGGTGTGGTAGCCCGGCTGCGGGAGGAAAGACAGACCAACTCGGTGATCGCCACAGAGCCTTACTGGAGAGAGCAGGCGATGCTCCAGTTCGGGAACAAGACCACGAAGAGAATTCCTCACGGAACACAAGTGCAGGATGCGGTCTATTACGGGCTCTATTCGGCGGTGTACGGAGTCGGTTTCAAGATCCAGGACATCGCGGCTGACCTGCTCGAGCAATTCGTCACGGGTTTCCTCCAGCCCCTGGCCACGGCATTGAAGGTCGCAGTGGTGGATCTTGACGCAGACCGGAACAAGGTCAGGAGCTGGCCTGACTGGCCCGGGCATGGTCAGACAGGTTCGCTGTCAGACAGTTCCAGGCCACCGATGAGCGAGTACACAGTGGTGAAGCACGAGAGCTTCCCCCAATTGTTCAACGATCTGCTGGACCGATCCATCGCGGCCGGGCCGGCTCAGAGCCATGTGCGCAGACAGAAGTCTCGCGCAGCAGTCATCACCGGTGATTTTCTCGACTTGCTCCGGAACAATGACAGGAACTACCTCGCAGTCCTGGAGAATGCGAAGCCCATAGTCATTTCCGGTGCCTGGTTTCCTGACGTGAACAGACACTTGTCTGCACCACGTCCTGTGGCGAATGCAGTCTTCCGCATGGGATTTGATGCTGAAGCTGTCCACGAACGTGCACAACTCTGGTTGCGCCAGCCCAGTTCGGAGTTCAACAGGTTCATCAGTTCGTCACTCCGTTCGTATCTTGACGAACGGAGCAACACGAACCACGGCGTCACGGCACAGGAGATCATCCGCCGCCAGGGTGACTTCATGATGGCGTTCGAGTCCGCTGTGGAGGCCTCAAAACCGCTCGCAGAGCTGGACCAACAGTTGATGGTCACCCTCTTTCCGGGCGAGTCCCACCCTCATCTCGAAGTGGAGGTGAGCACACTTCCGTTCAGGGACCACACTCTTCAGCCTCGTCTGAGAGAGATGATTCTCAACCTCACCTCGAAACAGAACGTAGATTCGTATTTCAAGTCTGACAACCAGATCTCGCACGTGGACATCACCACGAGCCTCGCTGGCCCCTATCCGATAATCGCGATCTCGTCGCTCTTGGCCCCGATTGCAGAAGCATGGAAGAGTCTCGATGCGGGCAAACGGGCCGATTTCTGGGACAAGAGACGTGCCCGCCCGCTCCAGGAGTTCATTCCCGCCCCCCAGGAACACATACTCTGCATGCTCCGTGGCTGGTTCCTCGGCAGGGCACTCGGGCTGGTCATCCCGAGCCGCAATGGCGGCACTTTCGAGGTTGCGCCGAGGGGTCTGCGGCCGGGGCTCGCCAACAGGGACCTGCCGAGAGTCCTGCTCTCATCGTCCAATGCATGGGGTGATGAGCCCGCAGTCATCCTCGAGTCGCTCGGTCTTGCATACGTGGATGTGGGAGTGGAGAACTCGCTTGAACCCCTCGCGGCATACATCAACTTGTTCGAACTCGGCAGGCCTGGCTCAACTGACCGGATGGACGGGAACTCGCCGGAGACGATCTCGGACTACTCGCCGGTCGGGGATTTTGTTGACCGATGGATCCAGGGCGGTGATTGCGGTCTTGAATCAGGCGTGAACATGAGTCAGTACAGTCTGGTCAGCGGAGTGACAGCGGACGAGCGGCGACAGAACCTCGTTGAAACCCTCCAGAAGATCAGGGACAAGTACGGGCAACTGTTGGTTGAGTACGACAGCGGAACGTTGATTGAGGCCAACGCTCTCACTCTTCCCCCGTACTGGCCGTCCATGCACGGACTGATCGACAAGGCGCTCGAGCAGCTCATTGCAGCAATCAGGCCCTCTGACGGCCCCGGACCACAGGCTGGAGCGAATTTCCTGGCATGAGGAAAGTCACGGTTCTTGTCGTCCATGCGGCGGACACTCACTGGGATGGTGTCAGGGGGCAACTAGAGAGACTTGTCTCGGAAGGTCTCACGCGGTCATTCGTGGTCCGCGTGGCCGGAAGTGGCGACGCAGCGGAGGTCGACCCACGAATCACGGAGCTGCGATTGGTCGGCCCGGCGGGCGTCGAATGGAACAGGGGCACTCTCCTGGGACATCTTGCCTCGCTCGGTGAGGTTGACCAGATCACCGTCACATGCCTCAATTTTCTGGCTTCGTCTGACCCCGATGCCCCCCGCGTGTCCAAGGAACTGGATGCAGAGATGTCCAGGGTGAGGTCACTTCTGGTGAAGTTCGCCACCACAATCGAGCGCACTGACGTCCGGTGCGCCGTGATCAGTGAGGGTGAGAAGGCATGTGGGGCACCGTTCTTCAGCCCGCTCGCTGACGTCAACGTCCTGGTGCTCCCGCGAGACGTCTCGATGTCGCGAGCGGTTGCACGTCCGATCTCCCGTGACAACGAACTGCTGTTCGCAATCCACTCAGCCGTAGAGATTTGCTCACTTCTCGGACTGTGGGAATGCATGGACGGCAGCCCTCTCGTCGGCATCAAGGCGCGGCAATTGGGACAACGGGGATACGAACTGAGGCTCTTCTCGAGCCGGGTGAAGGGCCTTCTCACGCCACCGCTGCCCATTGCAGACCTGATCGATGATTCCGGTGAGCTGCCGATGCCCAACGGATTCACATCGGTCGACAACCTGAGGATCATTGTCGAGCGCTACGCCGCCGCTGTGTACCCCAAGAACCTTGTGTTCAGCCCACTTCCGAGAGATGAAGAGAGCCTGCGGTTGCCGTGGAGGAAACTTGCTGCTGCTTACATCACGGAATTCGGCCGAATGCTGATGAGCATTCCGTCGATGATTCGCAACGGGTTCAAGGGCGAGCTCGACGTCATGGGGTCACATGCTCTGGACAGACTTCTCGGTGGGGTCGAAGCCCGTATCCGACCGATGATCCCAGCCGAGGAGGGCAGCGAGGGCGCAATCGTCACGGCGGACGGCATCGAGGAGATCATCCGTGATATCGAGTTCAGGGAGGACAGACCGATCATGGAAGCCCTCTCGCCTGAGCAGTGGGAGGGTCTCATCAGCGGTGTCTTGGGAGTCGCAGACGCAAATCCGTCTGTTGATTCGCTCCGGCATTCGGTCATGCCGAGCGGTTTTCTCGTCAGGGACAAGGTGTACCTGGCCCCCGACCCGGAGTCAGTGACAGAGCATGTGAGGGCGGTCATGCCGCCAGCACCCGCAATTGTGGAAGCACCGATCGAGGACCCTGGCGCGACAGCCTCTCCCGGGGGTGCTGACCTTGATGCCGATGAGGACGATCTGCAGGACGAGTCAACCTCGTTTGTGCCCGTCACATTTGTCGCACCAGGGGAGGTGGACTTGACGGCACTGCGCGAAGCTGTGAGGCGGAGCGGCATGTCGAGGCCTGAGCCTGCATCCGTAGAAGAGGGCACTGCGGCAGGGCAATCCGACATCCAGGTAGGAGGGGCGGCAATCCGGGTTGACCGAGCCGAGTCGACGTTGGTGGGGCTCGTGACATCGCGGTTCGACGATGAGTTCCGGAAGTCCGAAGATTCAGTCCTCGAGTGCCTGACCGAGTTGCGCGCGATTCCGTCGAAGTTCGAGTCCAGCTCTGCGGACAGTGTGTCCCGCTCGGTTTTCGTGGCCATTGCTGTCGCACTCGGGGTCATCATCGTTTCTCTGGCGACACACGACCCGTTGCGCAGTCTGCTGTCGTTCGACTGGACATCCGGACGAAACAGGGACTTTGTCTGGGTCGTGCTGTCGACGCTTGTGGCTGTTCTTGCGATCGCGACCATGCCCTCGTCGACTAGAAAGAACTGGCAGAGCCGTGCCGTCACGGCTGCCGCAATCTGTGCCGGAATCCTGGCCTTCGAGTACGTGAGTTTTGACCCCATCCGCGACCGGGTGGTCGGCTTCTCGTGGGGCGCCACCACGGCTCTGGCCGCCTTTCTCATCCTCGGTGCGACCGTCCTGGTGAGCACAGTCTCGATTCGGCGCAATTCGTCCTCTCCCGACCCCATCCGTCAACGACTGTCGCGTTTGCTCGTTCTTGTCCTGTGGGCCTACCTGGTCGTGGGCGCAAGTTCGTTCGTTGCCGGTCCTGAATCCTTCTTGGTGGACTGGGACGATTCCACCCGCCGCCGTCTGCTCGTCGCCACCCAGTTCGTAGGGTGGATCTGCTTGTTGATGGCAACGTTCGTGATCGTCATGGTCAGGGTGCGGCAGCGCAATGCTTACGGAACCGCACAGATCGTGTTCGCATGGGCTCAGGACAACTTGGTCCATTCGATTGACCAACGGCGTCTGCTGCGGGCAGCGTACACACAGTGGCTGATGGTCTCAGCCGTGATCTCGCGGATCCTCTGGCATCCGCTGGGGCGCGAGACAACCGAGCAAGTTCCGTTTGCGGGAACCCTCTCGGGCGACGAATCGGTTCTCAAGTTCGACCTGGCAGGCGTGGAGCTCTCTGCAGACGGTCACGTCGCACTCCTCGCCAAGTTGAAGCAGATGTTTGTCAGACCTGGCTGGCTGCAGACCCAGTTTGACTGCGCAACTGACGCGTACCAAGAGAAGGTCGCATTTTCCACAGGGGATCCGATCGAGCAGCACAACCCGGTCACTTGCCCCTCTGTCCCCTCCGTGGATGAAATCCTGGAAGGGGGGGCGAGGGGTGACAGGTTCGCATTTGCCCAGAACTTGCTGTCGGGAAGCTTCGACCATCAATTGCTCTCCGCCGCCACACGGGGGAATCTCGACGCGGTGTATGCAAGCATCCTCACGGACGCGCGGATGCACGACGTGATGAGCTCACAGCACCAGTTCGACTCCGGTGCAGACTTCCTGGCGGATATCTGTCCCGAAGACCGCACAAAGATCCCTCCGCGCATGCTTGCTGCGAGATACGTGCCGGGTGACCCGATGTTGTTGATGGACGTCTCCCTCTGGTGGCCGCAGACTGAGTTGCTCGACTCCCCGAAGTACGAGCACATCACCAGCCAACCGAGCCGCATACTCCGCCTGGAGCGTCTTGACGACTCGGTCATCATGGTGTCTGTTCTCACCGAACTATCCCAGGCTTTCCTGAACTCTGACGTTGTTGACGTCCAGGATCTCGACCAGCCGTTGCCGAGTGCCGGCTGACGTATCATCAATCCGTGAACGAGCGACTTCCTGGGAGGGGGCGCCCACGGGTTCCTCGACCACCCGGTGGTGGTGGGATCGGTTCCGAGAGATCGGGGAATATCGGGGCGCCAAGATTTGAAGGCCCCAAACCGCCTCCTCGGGATCGCGAGACTCGCCTTCCGGGCCCTCTGGACCCTCCTGAGAGAAGTCGCCGGGTGGTGCGCGAGGCCTATGCCGGTCCCGACCGCAGACGGACGCGTGCCATGGTTCTCCTGGGTGCCGGAAGCGCATTGTTGCTGGCAGTCGGGGTCCTGGCAGTCATCAGCAGGAGTCCTCAGGGGACTGATGTCGTGGTTGCAGACACCAAGCCGACGACAGCAACGGAGCCGACTCCGGGGACCGTTGCCCCGTCGCCCTCTCCTTCTGTCATCAGGGGAGGCTCTGAGTGGGAGAAGCTCGCTCGGTCGGTGGTTCTCATCGAGGCCCGGGGGTCGCGGTGCGAATGGATCGGCTCGGGGTCAATAGTGGGCGACGGCTCCTACGTCCTGACGAATCAACATGTGTCGGGAGACGGTGAATGTGAGCTCATCATCTGGCTGACTGACTCCACGGCTGACGCACCATCGAATTACCTGCGCGGTGAGGTGGTGGTCTCTGATGCGGAGCGTGACCTGGCGGTGGTGAGGATGCTCGATTCGTCCGGCCAGCCCTTCGTGGACTCCTCGCGCGTGCCCATGAAGCTCTCGGTTTCTGTGCCGAAACTCGGCGAGAAGATCACGATCCTCGGCTATCCAGGTCTCGGTGGGGAAACCATCACGTTGACGAGCGGCGATTTCTCGGGAGTCGACAAGTCGGAGAACTTCGACTACTACAAGACGACGGCCAACATGAACCCCGGAGTCAGTGGCGGTGCAGCATTGAACTCCGCGGGGGAACTTGTCGGGATACCCACGGCCGGCCGTGGTGCAGAGATCGCGTGCGAGGACAGGGCCGATTGCGTCGCGAACGGTTCGACAATCGGCCTTCTCCGCCCGGCAGGCCTCGCGAAGGTGATCCTGGATCGAATCACGGGCTAGCCGAACGGCATGACCACGTAGTCAAGTTCCACAAAGACCCCGTCAAGTTCGATGTCACGAACCCTGATCTGCACCGGCCCTGAGCCTCTCGCCGGACGTCGCCACTCAAACACGAGTGTGTTCATCCGGCCGTAGCCATCATTGTCGCTGTAGGGCTCCCGGTAGACCTTCGTGCGACCGGCATGGGTGACTACCACTGTGGCCGACGAGAAGTCCGCAGACCTGTGCGAGACCGACCACCTCGGGTAGATCTGCGACCTCGGGACGTGCCCCCTGGGCGGCCACATCACGAAACCATCCTGCTCCCGAGTGGGGGCATCTACATCGAACTCATCTTGAATCACGAACAGGGCATTGGAGTTACGGGTGTCGCCGGTGCCGATCCTGGTGAGTGTGGGGTCGAGAATCCAGCGGCGATGCCCGACCGGGAGGTTGTCCTCGCCGGGATCCTCGATGTACCCGTCAATCGAATCGACACCGAACACGCCGAGGAAGAGGTTGCTGTGTCCCGCGCCGATGAGTGCATCTGTCGAGTAGCACGGCCAGGAGCTGTCTGGGTCGTGGGAGAGATCACCTGCCGCCGCCATGACGAGTGCCGCCTCCTGGGCCAGGCGGCTCGATTCTGCGTCAAGCTCGACCTGCGCCGGCACCCCCGCCATGGCGCGGAACCAGTTCACTCTCGTGAGGACGTCCAGCTTGAACGCCTCGGCTGTCGTGCCCGCGCGGCAGGACGAGACTGAGCCGGTCCAGTTCATCCGGTGCCGGGGACGGCTCCTGGCCGATGCCCACGCTGCCTCCACGGCTGCCTTGTCGGAGGTGTCGAGGAAGGGCGGCAGTGAATCGACTGGTGTCACGGCAGTGGAGGATGTGACCCCTTCGTCGGGACTGGGAACAGATGTGGTTGTGGTCGCGGGGACGACAGTGGTGTCCTGTGGTTTGTCGGTGACGGTGGGTGGGGCCCCGGTAGATGGTCTGGGCCCTGCACCAGCGCCCGTCAGCAGGCCCGCCCCGGTGGCGGCGAAAGCCAGTGAGACGGCGACGACAATGGGTCCCGCGAAGGCCCTTCGCGTCGCCCCCCGTCCATCCACCCGGGGGAGCGTATCTGCGCCTATTTGGACAATTCGAGTCTCCGGACAGGAGTGTTTCCGCCTGCACGGTTCGGTCTGTCCTGCGAATAAAGTTGCACATTGAGAGGCGCACGAGGTCCCGACGGGGATACTCCGAGAATCAGGGGGGACAAATGGGGAGTTTTTCCGACTACAAGGCAGCCAGGGAGAGTCTGTCGGAGAAGTGTGATGTCGTCGAGAATGCCTGGGGAGCTGCGACCTCAGCATCCGAGTTCGAGATCATCTCCACCGGCGGACAGACCGCTGTTTCCTCGGAGGTCGACGAGTTGGTCTCGCAGGCACGGTTGCGACTGGGGTCTGACACCATCGAGGTGGGGATCTTCGGAGAGGTGAAGAGAGGCAAGAGCACCTTGATCAATGCACTTGTCGGCCGCAGGGTCAGTTCGATGAGAGTCACACCAGAGACTGCCATCCCTGTCTGGGTCGAATCAGGGAGAACAAAGACCCTCGCCATCCTCGCGGATGGGACCACGAAGATCGTCGAGGATTCAGCCGAGGCACAAAAGATCGCATCCCAGAGGCACGAAAACGGGGAAGGCCCGGCTGTCGTGAGGGTCATCCAGTACGCCGAGCTGAGTTGGCTTCCGGAGGGACTCCGGCTCGTCGACACCCCGGGTCTCCAGGATCCGAGTCTCTCGGAGTCCTACGAGGCAAGGACCATGAGCGAACTGGAGAGAGTCTCCGCAGCAATCTTCATGTTCGTGTCCCCTCCGGGTCCTGCAAGTCACGAGGTCCAATTCCTGCGCAAGCTCGCCATGCACGGAATCGACAAGGTCTTCCTGGTCTGCAACTTCTACCAAGACGTCTGGAACAACGCCGACGATCGTGCGGACGTCATGGAGTACATCCAGTCCGTCGTGATGGATGCCGCCATTGCGTCATCCGAGACCGCCCCCAAGGACATCAAGCTCTACGCCGTGAACGCGAAGGACGGACTCGCGGCTATTGAGGCAGGGGATGACGCGGCATACGAGGCCAGCGGTGTCGGTCCGCTCCGCCGGGACCTGGAGGACTTCCTCGTGAATGGCGCGCTCCAGACTGTCACTTCTGGAGCAAGAGAACGCCTGGCACTCGCCTCTTCCATCGTCGGCAGCACGCTCGACCGCCGGGAACAAATCCTCCAGGACCCATCCCGGATCGAGAGTGCCGTGCGGGATCTGGACGCTGCAGTCGAGAAATCCAGCCAGGAATTGCTGTCAATCGAACGTCAGTTGAAGGCAGAGGGGGAGAGCCTCGGGGGCCGTCTCGGTGACATTCTCGCCTCCCCGTACGAGGCAACCTTGGTCGGAGTCGCGGGTGCGTCCTCCGTCGCCGAACTGAAGCTCGTGATGCAGGGTCTCGAGAACCTCGCATCCGGGGCCCTCGCAAGGGCCTCCACAGAGTTCGAGCGGAGCACCGCGACGATCCTCCATGGAGCAGAGAGCAATCTGCTCGCGTCGTTCGGGTCCTCCGAATCCTTCGCCTCCACGGTGACCAAGACGGTGTCACTGAATCCGAACCTCGGGGTGCCTGCCCTCGGCACTGTCTCGACCAGGGTCAACTGGTCCGAAGTCGTCAGTACCTCGGTACTAACGGGTGGTGGCGGCGCTGTTGTTGGTGGAACCCTTGCCGGCGGCGCAGGGATGGCACTCCTTGCCACCGGACCCGTGGGGTGGGTAATCGGGGCCGTGGCAATGGGAGTTGTGGGCCTGTTGGGCGGGACAATCTTGGGTCTCGTCAACTCGGTCAAGAAGGTGACATCCGAGGAGAGGGCGCGCCTGGCAGCCGACCTGACCCGGATGCGCACCGAGGCCCGCGATTTCGGCAAGAGCCAGGGGGTCTCCTGGGGAGACGCGTGTGTCACGCAGTTGCGCTCCCAGAGGGAGAGGTACCTGGATGACAAGACCAGGGAACTCAATCACGTGAAGAGGGTCGTGCAGGACACGGCGACCCGGGATGTGGCACTTCTCGAGATCAGAAGAGCGCGCGAGAAGCTCGCTTCCTTGTGACGGCCTCTCCCGACCGTTGCGCCTGCCAGAGGCCCTCAACATGAACACCGGGAATCCAGATGAGGTGAGGCAACGCATCCGCGTCGTGGACAGGACGATTGAACTGCTGCAGCAGATCAATCGTCAGTTGACGGGCGACCTGGTGGAAAATGATCTGAAAGTCCTTCACACGGCGCCGTCTATCGCCGTCATCGGTCTGGTGAGCCGTGGGAAGTCAACACTTGTCAACCGGCTCCTCGGGGCCGAGGTGCAACCGACCGGGCCGAATCCGGTGACGTTCGGGTGCGGATTCTTCCGGAAAGGCGAGCCGAGAGCAGTGGGAATCCGCGCAGACGGTGCTCGTGTCGGTCTGCCCACCGATCCCGACGGTTTTCGCCATGCGGCCCGCCGGCATGAGGGGCAGGATGCCGTCGATTTCGAGTACTCCTGGGGCTTCAGGCTCCCCGACGACGTGATACTCATCGACACCAAGGGGCTTGATGAGGTCGGCGCCGATTTCGGCTCTCGCCTGGACGAAATGGAACGTTCCTGGGCTGCACAGGGAGCGGTCTACGCCTTCCTGGTCACGGCAGTGCCACCGGGAGCAAGTGCACGGGATGTACTCCTGTACCGCGCACTGCATGAGCACTTTGACGGACGAGTGACAGTCGTGGTCAAACAAGTCGACAGTTCACTGGCCCTCGAGGAGCTCGAGGAAGCTGCGACTGTCTGGCGCAGCCACGGATCCGACACGATGGTGATCCCCGACGTCACCCCGGGCAGTGACACACCATGGGGCAGCGGGCCGCTCGCCGGCATCGAGCGCAGGATGGCAGACATCTGGGCCAGGGGAGACGAGTTCAAGCGACTGTCCCTGAGAAGGGTGGAACGAGAGCTCGTCTCGCTCGCGGAACGCACTCTCCCGGTGCCCGCAGAATCGCGCGACGGGGCGAGTCTTCGATCGGCGTACCAGCGTTTGATTGCTGACCCCAACCTACTCGGGGAAGTGCGGGATGTGATCGTGGAGCGACTGATCATTGACTACGCGAAGTTCCGACAGGAAATCTCCGACCTTGACGCGTTGCGGGAGGGGTTCGTGATGGAGGGACTGGGAAGCACCCATGCTCGCTCCTTGATGCATGCCGCCGTCCGACCGCGGTCAGCACTCCGCCGGAACGTGTCATTGAGCGCTGTCGTGCAGTTTCTCTCGTCGAACGGTTCAGCCCTGGCACGACAGTTGATCAACAACATCGAAGTCAGCAATCCCCAGGAATTCACCGCGTTGACTGTGCTCCTGGACAGTGACCCTGCACTGATGAGGCGTCACCCGTCATTGTTGGCAGGGGCCGACGCCTTTGTGCGGACGGTGGGAAGCGAGGCGCAATTGGTCGGTCTCCTGCGGGCAGGCGGTGATTGCGCTGCGATTGCGGTGACGCGTCAGTTGATCGATCTCTGGGAACTCTCACTGGACGGGCGGGCGCTGGATCTGAAGGGAGTGGCGGTCTTGCACACAGCTCTCCAGGCGCATGACCATCATCTGAGACTCAATCACCCGAGCATCGACCAACATCTGTATCGACTCTTCGGTCGTCTCGACCAGATCAAGAATCACTGGGGCAGCGAGTTGACGGTGGAACACCACCAGAACCTCCAGGCCGGCAGGTACCGACCGTTTGCAATCAACCGGATGAGCAGAACCCCATTTGATGACTACAACGTTTTCGCAGATCGTGTGGAGACGCTGCTCATGCGCCTGCGGGTCCTTGGCCCGTATCTCGGTGTCAGGTACGGCTCGGATCTGCGCGATCTCGACGATGCGCTCGGGTTCACCGGACCTCGCCAGCGTTGGCTGCGCAACGCGATTCGGGCCAGCAGATTCGACATCGACAATCGAGAGAGTGTCACCATCGCTTATCGGTGGGCACTGGGGGCTACGGCCCTGGCGGCACTGATTGTTCTTGCCAATGAGAGCATGACGGGGGGAATCTTCTTCGGGCTTGTCAGCCTTGTCGTGGCCGGACGGTTGCTGTCCAATTCCCGGCGCGGGGTGATTGCTGTTCGGTCATTTGACGAGACGAAGGAACACCGCACATTTTCTGAGGAGGTATCGAGGTACTGGTTGACCAATCTCGCGTTGGTCATCGTCAGTGCCGTGATGGCCCCAGTGCTCGGGTCTCTCGTGTCTGCTGCGCGGGAAGACAGGCCGGAGACGGTCATTCCGGTCGCTGTGTCTGTCGTCCAGACCGAACCGCTACCTCCGGTCACGGAGCCCCCTGAGACCACTGCACCGGAAGTCGTCACGACTTTTCTCAGGCCCCAGATTGACTCAGCAGAGCTGTCCATCGACCAGTTCCAGGACGGCCGCGGCCGGACTGTGCAGACTGTCGACAGAGTTCCGGGAACATCCAGGACTCTCTCTTACGTCTTCGTGCTCGACGAGATGAGAACTGATCTTCCTGATGTCATGCCTGCCGAAGCGTGCTGGGTGAATGACTCTGATCCGGCGCAGGCACGCGGATGTGCTGATGTCAAGTTGATCAGGTTCGCACAGGTGACTGACAGGACCGCGTTCGGGGTCCAGGTGGACCTGTCTGATGGGGTTTCTCCGGGGGTGAACCGCCTGCGGATCGTCCCATCCTCGGTGGGCGGGGAGATCTTCTCCATCAGCACCCTGTTCGTGTCAGTTCAACAGCAGACCGCGAGTACGACGACAACCGTCCCGCCGTCCGTCGGGACTTCATTGTCCGCCGAGGGCATGGCTTATGCGACAGCCATGGCCGAATGGTCGTCAGCAGGGTTCGAACGCATGATGTACCTGTCCTCGCCCGGGTCCCCGGCGTGGAAGTACGGGTACCACTTGCGGGAGGGGCGCAAATCGGAACTTCAGTCCGGGCGGCGTGACGGGAACAGGGTCAGCACGAGAGTCGACACGTCGGGTGTGAGAGTCTGTGTCACCTCGAGCTGTGACCTAAGGCTGTCGGATTTCGTAACTGGCTATGACGGGATTTCCTCGTTCAATGTCAACGGGCGTTCGATTGCTGAGTCTGTCATCGCAAATTCGGGCGAAGGCTCGTGGGTGTGCGGCAGATTCGGTGCGTGTGTCATTCTGAGATCACTGAGTTGGTTCACTTCCAGGGCGTACGGGACAATCGAAGTTCGCGTTCTCGACCCGAACGGTGCCTACGCGAAGAAGGGGGCGATTCGACTTGTCACCAGTAGCGGGACATCGGTTTCCTACATTGGAGGAACCACCCCGGATGCGGGGCTTGGTTCCAATGCTCACTATTCAGTCGCCTTCGCGATTCGTGAGGCCCCGTTCGGTAGCGAGATAAGGGTCAAGCTGAGAACTGCCCTGGGTCTCGAGACCCTCGTCCTCCCGACAACGCAGGGGTGATTGCGGATCATCGTCCTTCGGGATCGGACGAGCCGCCTGCGAGAAGAAATGCAAGGGAGAGCGCTGCCAGTCGCTTCCGGGCCTGCCGTCCCGTCCTGCTGTAGGTGCTGCCGATGGTCCCGGCTGCCAAGGCGATGAAGACCACCGGGCTGAAGATTGCTGCACCCAGAGTGGTGATACCTGTGTAGACGCCAAACGGGACTGTCATGCCGAGAAGAGTGGTGAACAACATGTGAGTGATCGTGGTAAGAGCCACATAGGAACCGAAACCTCCCATTGAGAAGAGGGCATAAGTTCCTGACAACCCGGCAAGCCGAGGAAGTGCGTTCTTGACGGATTCGACAGTGACCTCCCGCAGATCCATGATCTCCCGGAATATCCGCGCGGCCTCCTGTGGAGTTGATGGGTCATCGTGCCAAGCAAGAAGTGACTGCGCAAGATGCTGCCGACTAGATTCATCGGCACCGGTGATGGCCTCCTCGATGTGACGTGCAATGTCCATGAGGGCAAGTTCGATGAACTGATCAACCGTGATTGTCTGGCTGCCGGCTCTCTTCCCTTGCAGGCCATCGGCCAATGAAGCCAGCAGGACAGACATGAAGGAACCGTCGACCTCGGCTGTCGAGGGGTACTTTGTCTCGGCTATCTGGCAGAGAACTGCGAGGAGCGCACGCTGGCTGGCTTTCGGGCTGAGTTCGGACAAGTAGGCAGCCCGGGCCTGAATCTTGTCGTTCAGTGGCAGGAGCACTCGCGAGGCTGAACTCTGCAGATTTTCGCCGAGATTCTTCTGTACGGCTTCCAGAAGTGAAGCAGAGTATGTGGCCAGTTCCAGGGTCGCAGCCACAGGCGCGATTTCGGCTGAAGTCAGATTCGAGAATCTTTCTGCAGCTGAATCGAAATCCATGGATAAAGGCTAGTTCCTGTCTGGGAATGACTTGACAGAAGCAGTCGTCAAGACTTCACAGCAGTGAGCGCACGGACGACACGATTCCGGCGGCGTCCAGGCCGAACGACGAGAGGATTGCGTCCGGCTTGTTGTGCGGGATGAACCTCGTCGGCACGCCGAGCGCCTCTGCGGCGCCGGTGAACCCTGCGTGGCGCACGGCGTCCAGGGCGGACAGGCCGATTCCGCCCTCGCGGAACCCGTCCTCCACGGTCAGCACGGCCCGGTGGCGGGCAGCGTCGGCGATCATTGCGGGGTCGAGCGGAGCACAGGACCTCACGTCCCACAGGGTCGCATTCACGCCTGCCTCGGCGAGATCGGCGACTGCCTTCTCCGCCGCACCGACCATCTTGCCCACCGCGAGAATCGCGACCGAACCGTCGCCCTCGGCGAGGCGCAGAGCGTGCAGCCCGGTGCCGACCACGGAGCTGTGCCGCGCCGCACCCTTCGGGTAACGGATCACCACGGGGCCGTCATCGGCCAGTGCGAACGCGTCGTGCAGCATCTGCTGCAGGTCCTCCACGCTGCTCGGTGCGAGCACGCGCATGCCGGGCACCTTCGACAGCAGGGCCATGTCGTACACGCCGTGGTGGCTGGGGCCGTCGTCGCCGGTGATGCCGGCGCGGTCGAGACAGAAGATCACGGGCAGGCGGTGCAGTGCCACGTCGTAGACCACCTGGTCCCACGCGCGGTTCAGGAACGTGGAGTACAGCGCGACCACGGGGCGAAGGCCGCCGAGGGCCATCCCGGCCGCGGTGGTCACGGCGTGCTGCTCGGCGATGCCGGTGTCGAGGAAGCGGGTGGGGAAGCGCTCCTGGAAGTCGAGCAGGCCGGTCGGGCCGGGCATCGCCGCGGTGATCGCCACGATGCGCTCGTCGTGCTCGGCCGCCTTGATGAGCGCCTCGCTGAACCCCTGCGTGTACCCGGTGGGTCCGCTGCCGGTGGGACCGGTGGCCGGGTTGAAAGTGGGGGTGTCGTGGAGGTGCTTCTCGTCGTCGTCCTCGGCGAAGGAGTAGCCGCGGCCCTTCTGCGTGAGCACGTGCACCACGATCGGCCCGGTGTCGCCGCGCTCGATCGCCGAGCGGAACGCGTGCTCCAGTTCCTCGATGTCGTGGCCGTCAATGGGCCCGATGTACCGGACGCCGAGCGCCTCGAAGAACGCCGGCGGCTGCAGGAACTCGCGCACGGCCGCCTTGAACGCCTCCGCCGCCTGCTCTGCCTGCCGCCCGACGACCGGGAGGTCGCGCAGGAAGGACTCCAGCCTGCGCTGGCGGCGCACGTACACCGGGTTCATGCGGATGTTGGTGAGCCCGCGGGAGAGCTTCTCTGTTGCCTTGCCGACCGTGGTGAGGTTCGAGATGGTCGGGGCGTAACTGCGGCCGTTGTCGTTCAGCACGATGATGACCCGCTGGTTGCCGTGGCCCAGGTTGTTGAGTGCCTCGTACGCCATGCCGCCCGTCATGGAGCCGTCACCGATCACGGCGACGATGTGGCGGTGGTCGGAGGTGCCGCGAGTCTCCAGGTCGCGGTCGCGCGCCATCGCCAGGCCGTGCGCATACGAGAGGACGGTGGAGGCGTGGCTGTTCTCGATGAAGTCGTGCCGGCTCTCCTCGCGGCTGGGGTAGCCGCTGATGCCCTCGGTCCGGCGGAGGCGGGAAAATCCCTCCTGGCGCCCCGTGAGGATCTTGTGCACGTATGCCTGGTGGCCGGTG
>Ga0315906_10002358_pt1 | contig 26507 bp, 25 predicted proteins | sample LakEriMetagenome_4_FD_203526 | JGI IMG/M metagenome (GOLD analysis project Ga0315906, IMG submission 203526) | Freshwater fungal communities from buoy surface, Lake Erie, Ohio, United States - Buoy 2 MA122 | ecosystem: Environmental > Aquatic > Freshwater > Lake > Lake biofilm | place: USA...
TACGGCCTGCTGCTCGGTTTTTCGGTGGCGTAACTGGTGGGCGGATTCGCCCGCCTGCTGCACCAGCGGCGCGGCATCCGGTTCGGCTACCTGACCCCCATGCTGGCGATATTCGTCGCGGTCGACATCGCCACCTTCTGGAATCAGGCCTGGCTGATCTTCCGGTTTGCACCCTTCAGCTTTGCGCTGCTGGTGCTCGGGCTTGTCATCGCAAGCGTGTTCTACGTCGCCGCCGCGTTGGTGTTTCCGCGCGACCTGAGGGCCGGGGAATCACTTGATGAGCACTTCTGGGCCCACCGGCGGCTTGTCCTGCTGGGCGTGCTGGCCGCCAACTGGATGGCCGGCGGGCTGCTGATCACCCTGACCCTGCTGACCGGCGAGTTCAGCCGGCTGGAGCTCGGTGCAGCGTTCTGGGGCGGCCTTGCCCTGTTCAGCGCGGGAACACTCATCGCAGCGTTTGCTCCGGGCAGGCGCATCGTCGGGGCAACACTCGTCATCCTGCTCGCCTACCATGGCTATCAGATCGGGCGGGCTGTGCTGGCTATCGTCGCGGCGGGCGGATGGTCCGTGCTTGGTCCAGCGGCGGTTTGACGGAGGCGTGGGCGACGCCTTCACAGGAAGCGCCAAATCCGCTCTAACCGTAACGAGTGTTCCAGCCGAGGTTGCCACATGTCCGAGAAGAAGCGTTTCGAAGGGTCAGACAATTATGTCGCGACCGACGACCTGCGGGTGGCGGTGAATGCCGCGATCGCGCTCGAGCGGCCGCTGCTGGTGAAGGGCGAGCCGGGCACGGGCAAGACAATGCTGGCGCTGGAAGTGGCGCGGGCGCTCGGCATGCCGATCATCGAATGGCACATCAAGTCGACGACCAAGGCGCATCAGGGTCTCTATGAGTATGACGCGGTCGCCCGCCTGAGAGACGGTCAGCTTGGTGAAGAGCGCGCGCGTGACATTCGCAACTACATCAAGAAGGGCAAGCTGTGGGAGGCGTTTACCGCGCCGGTGCGCCCTGTCCTGCTGATCGACGAGATCGACAAGGCGGACATCGAGTTTCCGAACGACCTGCTGCAGGAACTCGACCGGATGGAGTTCTACGTCTACGAGACCGACGAGACGATCAAGGCGAAGGTGCGCCCTGTCGTGATCATTACCTCGAACAACGAGAAGGAATTGCCCGACGCTTTCCTGCGCCGGTGTTTCTTCCACTACATCAAGTTTCCCGACGACCAGACCATGTCGTCGATCATCGAAGTGCACTTCCCCGGCATCAAGAAGCGGCTGGTGAGCGAGGCGCTGGCGACCTTCTACCGGATGCGCGACGTGCCGGGCCTGAAGAAGAAGCCGTCGACATCGGAACTGCTCGACTGGCTGAAGTTGCTGATGTCGGAAGACATCGACGTCGAGACGCTGCGCGAGAAGAACCCGAACAAGCTTGTGCCGCCGCTGCATGGCGCGCTGCTGAAGAACGAGCAGGACATCCAGCTCTTCGAACGCCTCGCCTTCCTGGCGCGGCGGGAGAATGGATGAGCGGGTGCGTCCCCTGAAGCTGGCGCTTCCGGGGTAGACGCCACAGCTGGCAATCGGCAGTTGCGGGAATGCGGGTGGACCGCCGGCGGTGGTGAGCCCTGGCGCATGTTTCGACGAACGCGCACGGCGTTTGCCGTTCACCATGATCATCAGCGGGCAGTCGCTCCATGCGGTGGCGATCAGGGCCGGCGGGTCGCGCAGGCGCTACAAGGGAATGCGTCCTTGCTTCATGCGGGCGATTGCAGGGCTGCATTTTCCCCGCCGATCTGGCGCCAGTGTTTCACCCAGATTCCGGTATCGGCAGGCTTCGCGTCGAGGGGGGCCTCCCCCCAGAGATCGGGGTCCTCCGTTACGGAAAGCCGGGGAAGTGGACGCGGACCAGACGGCGAGGTCCTACCGGGGGAACCCACGATTTTCCTGTTGCGGAATGCAGCGGCCCGGCGCATGGCGCGTGGGAAGGACGAGGAAGACGATGGGAATCGACGCGCACGCCCTGCATTGCCTGGACTACGCAAAGCTGTTCGGCGATTTCGGGCGCACAGCCACGCTCGGGCGCCAGAACCTCTACATAAAGCCGGCGGTGCTGGAGGCCAGGTACGGCTCCAGGCTCGACTGGAAGAAGCAGGTCTATTGCGAGGGCCTGCTGGAGACGGCTTTCGGAGCGTCAAAAGTCGATTCCATCGACCGGTCGGACTATGAAGGCGCGAGCATCGTGTTCGACATGAACCAGCCGCTGCCGGACGGTTTTGGCGAGTACGATACGGTGATGGACATTGGCACCACCGAGCATGTGTTCAACGTCCCGCAAGCGCTGAAGAACATGATCGCGCTGTGCCGTGAGGGTGGGCAGATCCTGCATGTGTCGCCGGCCAACAATTTCTGCGGTCACGGGTTCTGGCAGTTTTCACCGGAGTTGTTCTTCTCGCTCTACTCGGAAGAGAACGGCTTCAGGGACACGGAAGTCTTCATCGGCAGCCGCAAGAAGACGGACGTCTGGTACAAGGTGAAGAAGCCGAATCCCGGCGAACGCGTACCGCTGGGATCGCGCGACAAGATCTATGCGATCTGTCGCACCGTGCGTTCGGGCAAGGTCGATGCGCGCGCGCTGGATGTGCAGCAGAGCGACTACATCGTGCGCTGGGAAGAAGGCGTCCCGCCGGCCGAGCGCCCCAACCCGGACGCAGATCGCAGCTGGCTGAACCGGCGCATCCTGCACAAGTATTTCCGGACACCGTCGCGCTTCAATCCCAACCTGACCCGCGTGCAGCTTCCGTATCGCCCGCAAATCCAGGGCCGCTAGCCCCTCGCGGCGGCCCTGCACGGGGGGCCGGCGTGTCACTGGCTCGGCCTCAGGCCCCCGGCCGGCCAATTTGCCCAGAGGCGGCAAACTTGCTTCGGAAACCTCACATTTTACCCTCCCCAAGGGGATGCAACGGGGTTACACCACGCCCAAATTCGAGGCTCGCCCGCTGGGCGAATACAGCGACCTGGAGACGTCATGGACATCAAGGTGCCCGCAATGGGTGAGAGCGTGACCGAGGGAACGCTCGCCAACTGGCTCGTCAAACCCGGCCAGGCCGTGAAACAGGACGACCCGATCGCCGAAATCGAGACTGACAAGGTCGCCATCGAAGTGCCCGCCCCCGCCGCGGGCGTGATCACGGAACATCTCGTCAAGGAAGGCGAGACGGTCTCCATCGGCAAGGTCATTGCGCGCCTGACGGAAGGCGCCACGGCTTCGGCGGCGCCAGCTGCTGCGCCCGCCGCGAAGCCCGCCGCCACGGCCAAGCCGTCTGCATCCGCGGCGCCGGTCGCCAAGGCGACGGACAAGGTCGCGCCGTCGGTTGGCCGGATCGCCGCCGAAGCCGGCGTGAACCCTGCCGACATTCCGGGCACGGCCAAGGGCGGACGCGCGACCAAGGGCGATGCGCTCGCCTATGTCGCCTCGAACCCTGCCCCGGCGCCGGCAGCTGCGCGTGCGCCAGAGCCTGTGCACACGCCGCGTGAACTGGGACCGCGCGAAGAGCGCGTGAAGATGACCCGCCTGCGCCAGACGATCGCGCGGCGGCTGAAGGAAGCGCAGAACACGGCGGCGATGCTGACGACGTTCAACGACGTCGACATGTCTCAGGTGATGGAGCTGCGGAAACGGCACAAGGACGCGTTCGAAAAGAAGCACGGCGTGAAGCTGGGCTTCATGGGCTTCTTCGTGCGCGCGTGCGTTGCGGCGCTGAAGGAGATCCCGAGCGTGAATGCCGAGATCGACGGCACGGACATCATCTTCAAGAATTTCTACAACGTCTCGGTCGCGGTCGGCACCGACAAGGGCCTCGTCGTTCCGGTGGTGCGCGACGCCGACACGATGACGCTTGCAGGCATCGAATCCGAGATCGGCAGACTCGGTGCGCTGGCGCGCGATGGCAAGCTGTCGATGGACGACCTGCAGGGCGGCACGTTCACCATCTCGAACGGCGGCGTCTACGGCTCGCTGATGTCGACGCCGATCCTCAACCCGCCGCAGTCGGGCGTGCTGGGCATGCACCGCATCGAGGAGCGTCCGGTTGTGGTTGATGGGAAGATCGTGGCGCGGCCGATGATGTATCTGGCGCTGAGCTATGATCACCGCATCGTCGACGGCAAGGAAGCGGTGACCTTCCTCGTTCGCCTCAAGGAAGCGCTGGAAGACCCGGAACGCCTGCTGCTCGATCTGTAAGGGCGCATGGACGCCGAGGCGTTCTCCGACGGACTTCTCGGCTTGATCATCCGGCTCGCGGGCCTGTTCTGGCTGCTCGGCGCATTTGCGCTGGTGCGCCAGATCCGCATGGAGATGATGCTCGACCGCATGACCTCGCAGATCGAGGGCATGGCGGAGAAGGTCGCCCGCGATGCGGCGGAGGCCGAAGGCGACGCGCGCGAGCCGACCAAGCCTGCCGACGAGACAGCCATCGAGCGCTGGAAGGACCGCGATGATGCGGCCCGGCGCGGCTGGATCGCGGGACAGGCGGTGGTGCTGATCGCTACGGCGCTGGCGATGATCCTGCTGCATCCGCTGGCCGTCTGGCTGGTGGCGCTTCTGGTCACGGGACAGGGGCTCTATTTCTTCTGGCGCGAATGGACGGCGCGGCGAGCGCCCAACGCCGAAGCGGCGAGCCATGCGCGTCCGACGCGCGCCACGGTGAATGCGGGGTGGGCGTCTATCGTCGTGGCGATCCTGGTATGGTCAGCGTCTTTCAGGGGCGTACTGGGTTAGTTAAGCGATGCTTTCCGTCTCCTGCGCGATTTGCGCCCGCGCGACGGGCCGTCATTAAGCAAGGCGCGCTAGTCTCCAGCCCACGTTGGACCAGGGGCGGCGCGTGATGCGCCGGTATGTTGATGCGGCGCGTGTTCGCCATTCTGCTGATCGCCGCGTCGGGCTGGTTGCTTTACCAGACCGCGATCCAACATCTTGGCAGCGTCGAGCGGCTGTTCTCGGGCGAAGTACTGGCGCACAAGGACGACCTCGCTTTCCTCATGCCTGCGCTGGGCGGGGCGCTTGGGTTGCTGGGCGGCCTGACCGTGTTCTTCAACGGCCCTGGCGGCGCGGCGATCGCGATGGCTGGCGGGCTGGCGGCGGCGGGCTTCACGCTGACGCTGAAGCAGACATTCGAGCTGGATCACGTCCTCGACAACGAGCTGGTGGTCGGCGCCTGCATCCTGATGCTGGCGATCATCACCGGATCGATCGACCGGGTCACGGCGCGGACGCGCAGGAACGAGGCAGAGGCCAGGGCTGACCGCCTCCCGGTGTCGGGACGGCGCATCTACTGACGGGTGAACCCGGGGCTACGCGTCCCCATATTCGCTTTGTTGACCATGCGGCCGGGGTGCGTATAGCTCCCGCAGCAAGCGAAAAGACGCGAGACAAGACCCATGAGCGAGACCTTTGACGTCGTCATCATCGGCGGCGGACCCGGCGGCTACAATTGCGCCACGCGCTGCGGCCAGCTGGGCATGAAGGTCGCGCTGATCGAGAAGCGCGACAAGCTGGGCGGAACCTGCCTCAATGTCGGCTGCATCCCCTCCAAGGCGATGCTGCACGCTTCCGAGCTTTATGAGACAGCGGCGAAGGATTTCGCCGGCCTGGGCATCGAGGTGACGGGGCTGAAGCTCAATCTCGACAACATGCTGAAGCAGAAGGACGACGCGGTGACCGGTCTCACCGCCGGGATCGCGTACCTGATGAAGAAGCACAAGGTGACTGTGTTCACCGGCGCCGGTCGCGTTGATGGCCCCGGCCGCGTGGTGGTCGGCGACAAGGTGCTCGAGACGAAGAACATCGTGATCGCGACGGGCTCGGAGCCAACGCCGCTACCTGGCGTCGAGATCGACGAGGAGCGCATCGTGTCCTCGACCGGCGCGCTGACGCTGAAGACCGTGCCCAAGCGCATGATCGTGATCGGCGCGGGCATTATCGGGCTGGAGCTGGGTTCGGTCTGGCGCAGGCTCGGCGCGGAAGTGACGGTGGTGGAGTATCTCGACCGCATCCTGCCGGGCGCCGATGGCGAGGTGGCCAAGCAGTCGCAGCGCATCTTCGCCAAGCAGGGCATCGCCTTCAAGCTGGGCATGAAGGTGACGGGCGTCGAGAAGCTGAAGAGCAAGCTGAAACTGTCGATGCAGCCCGCGGCTGGCGGCGATGCGGAAACGCTGGACGCCGATGTCGTTCTGCTGTCGATCGGGCGCCGTCCGTACACGCAGGGGCTTGGCCTTGAGACCGTGGGCATCACGCCGGACCGGCGCGGACAGATCTCCAACGACCACTATCGCACCTCTGCCGAGGGCGTCTGGGTGGTCGGCGATGTCACCTCGGGTCCGATGCTGGCGCACAAGGCGGAGGACGAGGCCGTCGCCTGCGCGGAGCTGATCGCGGGCAAGGCGGGGCATGTGAACTACGACATCATTCCCGGCGTCGTTTACACCAAGCCGGAGATCGCATGGGTCGGCAAGACCGAGGAAGAACTCAAGGAAGCGGGCGTCGCCTACAAGGTCGGCAAGTTCCCGTTCTCGGCCAACTCGCGCGCCAAGACCAACCATGAGACCGACGGCTTTGTGAAGATCCTGGCAGACGCCACGACGGATCAGGTGCTCGGCGCGCATATGGTGGGCGTGGCCGCCGGCGAGATGATCGCAGAGGTCTGTGTGGCGATGGAGTTCGGCGCATCGTCGGAAGACATCGCGCGCACCTGCCACGCGCACCCGACGCTGACGGAAGCCGTCCGCCAGGCGTCGATGGCGGTCGAAGGCTGGGCGATGCAGATGTAGGGGGCGCCCTACTCTGGCGGCGAGGAGCCCGCTCTCGCGACACAGCGCGCAACCGATGACAGTTAACAGCACCCCCCGGCATGGCCTTTGCGGGCCTGCCGTGCTTGGGTTCCGCGCGGCGTGCGTGGAGGAATTTCTTGAGTTCGGTCTCGGGCCTGGTCGGCGAACTGGCGCAGGCGCGCGACTCCGTCGCGGCGCGGCTGCGCGGCGTCGACCCAGCCGACTTCCCCGCCCTGCGCCGCGCCTATGATGCGTTCGCCGCCAACGACCCGACGCCGAAGATCGCAACCGAATCCGCCATCGTGCTCAACGGCGTCTCCTGCCTCGGCATACTGCCTGAAGGCGGCAGCGGCGATCATGTCGTGTTCTGGTGCCATGGCGGCGGCTTCACCATGGGCTCGTCGAAATCGCATCGCGGGCTGGCGAGCCAGGTGGCGGGCCATGCCAAGGTCGGCGCGATCATTCCAGATTACAGGCTGGCGCCGGAGCATCGGCATCCTGCTGCAGTGGAAGATTGCGTCGCAGCTTATCTCGGCATGCTGGGCGAAGACATGAAGGCGAGCAATGTGCTGCTCGCGGGCGACAGCGCGGGCGCCGCGCTCGCCATGGCGACGGTGCTGCGGCTGCGCGACATCGGCGCATCGTTGCCGGCAGGCATGATCCTGCTGTCGCCGTGGATCGACCTTGCCAACCGCGGCTGGAGCCATGCAGCGAAGGCGCAGCGCGACCCCTTCCTGACCACCAACGGCCTTGCCATGCGGGCGCAGGAGTATTTCGGCGGCGGCGGCGCCTTGCCGATCCTCGAGAGCGACCTGCGCGGCCTGCCGCCGACCTACATCCAGACCGGCGAGGCCGAGATCCTGATGTCGGATTCGACCGCGCTGGCAGAGCGCCTCGGCGCAGCAGGCGTGGCCGTCACGCTGGAAATCTGGCCAGAGATGTTCCACGTCTTCCAGGCCCGCTACGCAATGCTGAGCCAGGCCCGGCAGGCGGTGGAGCGCCTCGGCAAGTGGTGCGCGGCGCATGTGGGGACGTGAGCATTCTCCAGCGGCGGTGGGCCCGCCCTCGTCCTTAGAGACGATCGCACCGCAAGAGTGCCTCGATTGAAGCGCGGCGCCCGCGAACCCTCAGGATGATGAGGGCTCCTCAACAAGCACGCATGTCGCGAGAGCCCTCATCCTGAGGAGGCCGAAGGCCGTCCGGAAGGACGAGGGCGAGCTTGCGGCCCGAAGTTACTTCTCGAACGCGGCGTCCAGGAAGGCAGCGAGCTCCTTGTTGTGGAGCGCCATCGTACCGGCTGCTGTCGAGGCCGAGGCGGGGCGGCCGACGTAGCGGGGGCGCTTGTGCTTCACGTCCAGCTTCTCGAGCGTCTTCTCGATGTTCCAGTCGACGAAGGTCCATGCGCCCATGTTGCGCGGCTCCTCCTGGCACCAGACCATGTCGGCCTGCGGGAAGCGGGCGAGCTCCTTCATCAGGGAGGCGACGGGGAAGGGATAGAGCTGCTCAAGGCGCAGGAGATAGACGTCGTCGATCTTGCGCTTCTCGCGCTCCTCGAACAGGTCGTAATAGACCTTGCCCGAGCACATCACGACCCGGCGGATCTCCTTATCGGCGCGGAGCTTCACATCGGCGCCGCGGCCCTTGGTTTCGGCGTCGTCCCACAGGATGCGGTGGAAGGTGGAGCCGGGGCCCATGTCCTCGAATGCGGACACAGCCCGCTTGTGGCGCAGCAGTGATTTCGGCGTCATGACGATGAGCGGCTTGCGGAAGTCGCGGTGCATCTGGCGGCGCAGGGCGTGGTAGTAGTTCGCAGGCGTCGTGCAGTTGACGACCTGCATGTTGTCCTGCGCGCACATCTGCAGGAAGCGCTCGAGGCGGGCGGAGGAGTGTTCCGGGCCCTGCCCCTCATAGCCATGCGGCAGGAGGCAGACGAGGCCAGACATGCGCAGCCATTTGCGCTCGCCGGAGGAGATGAACTGGTCGAACAGCACCTGCGCGCCGTTGGCGAAGTCGCCGAACTGCGCCTCCCAGAGGACGAGCGTCTGCGGCGCCGTCAGCGAGTAGCCGTATTCGTAGCCGAGCACCGCTTCTTCGGAGAGGAGCGAGTCGATGACCTCATAGTGGGCCTGCGAGGGCGAGAGATTGTTGAGTGGCGTGTAACGCTCTTCGGTCGCCTGATCGACAAGGTGCGAATGGCGCTGGGTGAAGGTGCCGCGGCAGCTGTCCTGGCCTGACAGGCGGACGGGGAAGCCCTCTTCCAGCAGCGTGGCGAAGGCCATGTGCTCGGCCATGCCCCAGTCGAGGCCCTCGCCGGTCTCGGCCATCTTGCGGCGCGCCTCGACCGTGCGGGCGACTGTCTTGTGGATGTTGAAGCCTTCGGGAACGTCGGCGATCTTCTTGCCGAGGTCCTTGAGCTTGGCCATCGGCACACCGGTCTTGCCGCGGAATTCCTCGTCCTTCGGCAGGCCGAGGCCGGCCCATTTGCCGTCGAGCCAGTCAGCGGCGCCGGGCTTGAACGTCTTGGCCTTCTCGAATTCGGAATCGAGATGGGCTTCCATTTCCGCGATCATGTTGTTGAGCGCGTCTTCAGTGATGACGCCTTCGTCGATCAGACGGCGCGAGTAGAGTTCGCGCGTCGACGACTGGTCGCGGATCTTCGCGTACATCAGGGGCTGCGTCATTGTCGGGTCGTCGCCCTCGTTGTGACCGAAGCGGCGATAGCAGAACATGTCGATGACGACGTCCTTGCAGAACTGCTGGCGGTATTCGGTGGCGACCTTGGCGGCGTAGACGACCGCTTCGGGATCATCGCCGTTGACGTGGAAGACCGGCGCATCGACCATTTTCGCCATGTCCGACGGATAGGGCGACGAGCGCGAGAAGGATGGCGCAGTCGTGAAGCCGATCTGGTTGTTGACGATGAAGTGCATCGCCCCGCCCGTGCGGTAACCGGCAAGGCCCGACAGCGCGAAGCATTCGGCGACGACGCCCTGGCCTGCGAAGGCCGCATCGCCATGCAGCAGCAGCGGCATGACCTTCACGCGGCGGGCGTCGCGCTCCTTCGGATCGGTGGCGCGGGCGCCGCCGGCTTCGACCTCGTCGAAGAACTGCTTCGCGCGTGCTTTTCCGAGAACCACCGGGTTGACGATTTCGAGGTGGGACGGGTTGGCCGTCAGGGAGAGGTGGACATTGTGGCCGTCGAACTCGCGGTCCGAGGAGGCGCCGAGATGGTATTTGACGTCGCCCGAGCCGTAGTCGTCTGAGCCCTGCGTGTTGCCGCCCTGAAACTCGAAGAAGATCTTGTGGTAGGGCTTGCCCATCACGGCGGCGAGCACGTTGAGACGGCCGCGGTGGGGCATGCCGACGATAATCTCGTCGACGCCGAGCGCGCCGCCGCGCTTGATGATCTGCTCAAGGGCCGGGACCGCGGCTTCGCCGCCATCGAGGCCGAAGCGCTTGGTGCCGGGATAGCGCTTGTGCAGGAAGCGCTCGAAGGCTTCCGCTTCGATGAGCTTCTTGAGGATGGCGCGCTTGCCCTGGGGCGTGAAGGAGATTTCCTTGTCCTTCCCCTCGATGCGCTGCTGCAGCCAGGATTTCTCTTCAGGATCCGAAATGTGCATGAACTCGACGGCGAAGGTCCCGCAATAGGTGCGGCGCAGGATGTCGAGCATCTGGCGCGGCGTCGCGTAGTCGAGGCCGAGCACGTTGTCGATGTAGATGCGGCGGTCCATGTCCTTCGGGCCGAAGCCGTAGGTCTTCGGATCGAGCTCCGGCTGCTCGTCACCTCGCAACATGGCGAGCGGGTCGAGGTTCGCCGCGAGGTGGCCGCGCATGCGGTAGGCGCGGATCATCATGATGGCGCGGATCGAATCCTGCACCTGCTGGTGGAGGTCGGCGGGGACGATGGTGGGGCCGACCTGCGGGGCCTTCTTCGCGTCCTTCACCGGGGCGACACCCCAGTTGCCGTCCATCGCGGAGACGAGGTCGCTGTTCTGGTGTTTCAGCGGCTCCTGCCAGCTGGGACCGTGGGCGGCGTTCGTGGCGTCGGCGGCGGGGTCAGCCACGCCGCGGAAGAAGCGCTGCCAGCTTTCAGGGACGGAGGCCGGGTCCTCGGCGTACTGGGCGTAGAGCTGCTCGATGTAGGCGGCGTTGGCGCCGTAGAGAAACGCCGTGTCCAGCATGGCTTCGTTGTCCATGCCGCGGACTTCGCCTGCCTTCGCCTCGATGTTCATTTTTTTCGTCCTGTAGCGCCAGAATCGGGACCCCTGTCCCGGGCGCGATTGGTGGCACCCAAATGCTGCTTTTTCCGGCCCGACTCAACCAGAAAGGGCGCGGTATCCTGCACATAAGGATGTGACTGGTTAGCAGACAGTTTCGCGTGCGGACCGATGTCGTGAAGCGCATGGAAAAGCGGCGCGAGCGGACGCTCATCGGCTCGTCTTCCGGGCCATGTTTAGTCAATGATCGAAATACGTCTTGACGATATTTCGATCATTAGCTAAATATCGACCATGAGCGATATCTTCAAGGCACTGGCTGATCCCACGCGCCGCAAGGTGCTGGAACTGCTGCGTCAGCGGCCGATGACGGCTGGGGAGCTGGCCGGCCATTTCCCGGTGTCGCGGCCGACCATGTCGGCGCACTTCGCGGTGCTGCGCGAGGCGGACCTGATCGACAGCCTCAAGATCGGGACGACCATCACCTACCAGCTGAAACTATCGGTGCTGGAGGACGCCCTGCTGGGTTTTGCAGGCCTGTTCGGCGTCGGCGTCAGCGAGCGCGCAGTGACGGATGATCGTGCAACCGAACAATTCCGCAAAGGAGCCGCCGAGTGAGCGATCATCCCCAGGTCCGGCGCCTTGGAAAGGACTTCCGCGCCAACCTTGTCCTTGCGGGCGTGCAGCTTGGCGGGGCGTTGCTGCTGCTCCTTGCCAGCAAGCAGGGGTGGATCGACGACGAGACCAGGACTCGCGGCGCCATGGTCTTGATCGGGCTCTGCCTCGCAGCGATTGGCAATCGGATGCCGAAAACGATGGACGGTCCGCCGCCCCGATCCGTGTCACTCGCCGCCTTGCGTCAGTCAGTGCTGCGCCTGGGCGGCTCGGCGCTGATGCTGGGAGGCGTCGTGTTCGCCGGCCTTTGGACGTTCGCTCCGCGAGACGTGGCGCTGGTCGGTTCCCTTACCGCAATCGGTGCAGCGATGACGGTGACGATAGGTGGTTGCGCCTGGTGGGCGATCAACCACTTCCACGCGTCAGGGCGCTAGCGCTTCAGCACTTCCGTCATGGTCGTGCCAAGGCGCGCCGGGCTCGGCGAGACAACGATGCCGGCAGATTCCATGGCGGCGATCTTCGATTCCGCATCGCCCTTGCCGCCCGAAACGATCGCGCCGGCGTGGCCCATGGTGCGGCCCTTGGGAGCCGTGCGGCCGGCGATGAAGCCGACCATCGGCTTCTTGCGGCCGCGCTTTGCCTCGTCCTTGAGGAACTGGGCGGCGTCTTCCTCGCCCGATCCGCCGATCTCGCCGATCATGATGATCGCCTTCGTTTCGTCGTCGGCGAGGAACATCTCGAGCACGTCGATGAAATCCGTGCCCTTGACCGGGTCGCCACCGATGCCGACGGCCGTGGTCTGGCCAAGGCCTTCGGCGGTGGTCTGGAACACTGCTTCATAGGTGAGCGTGCCGGAGCGCGAGAGCACGCCAATATTGCCCTTGGAGAAGATGGAGCCCGGCATGATGCCGATCTTGCACTGGCCGGGCGTGAGCAGGCCGGGGCAGTTGGGTCCGATCAGGCGCGATTTCGACTTAGCGAGCTTGTCCTTCACGCGCACCATGTCGAGCACGGGGACGCCCTCGGTGATGGTGACGATCAGCGGGATTTCGGCGTCGATGGCTTCTTCGATGGCGGCGGCGCAGAATTTCGGCGGCACGTAGATGACGGTGGCGTTGGCGCCGGTCTTTTCTTTCGCTTCGGCGACGGTGTTGAACAGTGGGCGCTGGACTTTCGAGCCGTCGGGCAGCGTGCCTTCCCAGTTAGTGCCGCCCTTGCCCGGCGTGATCCCGCCGACCATCTGCGTGCCGTACGCAATGCCCTGCTCGGTATGGAACGTGCCGGTCTTGCCGGTCATGCCCTGGGTGAGGACTTTGGTGTTGCGGTCGATCAGGATGGACATCGCGGAACCTTGGGACTGTCGTGTGGTGACTGTCAGAAATGAAAAGGGGCGGACCAGCGGCCCGCCCGAGCTTATTTGCCTTTGACGGCGGCGACGATCTTCTGCGCTGCGTCGTCGAGGTCGTTGGCGGGGACGACGTTGAGGCCGCTGTCCTTGATGATCTTCTTGCCGAGTTCAGCGTTCGTGCCTTCGAGGCGGACGACCAGCGGCACGGAGAGATTGGTCTCGCGGACGGCGGCGAGCACGCCCTCGGCGATGACATCGCACTTCATGATGCCGCCGAAGATGTTCACGAGGATGCCCTTCACCTTGGGATCCTTCATGATGATCTTGAACGCGGCCGCGACTTTCTCTTTCCCGGCGCCGCCGCCGACGTCGCAGAAGTTGGCGGGCTCTTCGCCATAGAGCTTGATGATGTCCATCGTGGCCATGGCGAGACCGGCGCCGTTGACCATGCAGCCGATCGTGCCGTCGAGCGCGATGTAGGCGAGGTCCCACTCGGAGGCTTCGATTTCCTTCTCGTCTTCCTCGGTCTTGTCGCGCAGCGCCTGGATGTCGGGATGGCGGAACAGCGCGTTGCCGTCGAAGGAGACTTTCGCGTCCAGCACACGGACGCGGCCATTCTTCATGACGATCAGCGGGTTGATCTCCAGCATCGCCATGTCCTTCTCGACGAAGGCCTTGTAGAGGATGCGCGACAGGTCGATCATGTCGGTGCGGGCCTCGCCCGCCAGCTTCAGCGCATCGCATAGCTTGTTGGCGTCGGCGTCGGTGACGCCGGCCGAGGGCTCGATCGGCAGCGTCATGATGCGGTCGGGCGTGTCGTGGGCGACGGCTTCGATGTCCATGCCGCCTTCGGTCGAGACGACGAAGGCGATCTTTCCTGTTCCACGGTCCACAAGGAGCGAGAGGTAGAGCTCCTTCTCGATGTCGGCGCCGTCCTCGATGTAGATGCGGTTGACCTGCTTGCCGCCAGCGCTGGTCTGGGCCGTCACCAGCGTCTTGCCGAGCATGGCCTTCACATGCTCAAGCGCCTGCTCCTTGGAGAAGCCGAGGCGGACGCCGCCTTTTTCACCGGCTTCCTTCTCGAGGAATTTGCCCTTGCCGCGGCCGCCGGCGTGGATCTGCGATTTCACCACCCAGAGCGGACCCGGCAGAGCGTCGATCGCGGCCTGCGCCTGGTCCACCGAGGTGATGGCGACGCCGAGGGCGACGGGCGCGCCGAACGACTTCAGCACTTCTTTCGCCTGGTGCTCGTGGATGTTCATGAAACTGTCCCTGGAAAGGCGGGCTCGGCCAACCTGCTTGGCGGTGGCGATAGCGCATGGGGCGCAGCGAAGCAACGGAGGCGATAGGCGCCGTTTTGCGACGCATCAGACCGGCTTTGGCTCGGACACGGGCGGGGGCGGATCGCCCGCCTGAGCGGCAAGCTCAGCCTCGTCAGCGACCTTGCCCTGCACGACGCTGGTGGCCTGGAGCGGTTGGAAGGATGATCGTTGCGAGGACGTCGGGCGATCGCGGATGAACAGCCGCCCGAGATTTCCCGCCATCAGCCCGAAATAGCCGAAGGCGACCGCGAGAAACACGCCGGGCTGCCCCGCCTGCGTGTCGGCGACGGCGCCAGTCAGGATCGGGCCGAGCACCGAGCCGCCCGCCCAGATGAACAGCATGCCGGACATGACCTGCGCGATCTGTCCCGCATCCGTCCGGTCGGTCGCGTGGCTGGCGGAGATCGAATAGAAGGACAGCGCTCCCCCGCCCCACAATGCGGCCAGCAGCACGGTGATCGAGAACGAGACCCTGCCCGCGGTGAGATAGAGCGCGATGCAGGCGGCCAGCGCGAGGAAGGCAAGGAAGGCGACGACAAGCCGCCGGTCGACCCTGTCGGAGATCAACCCCGCTGGCCATTGCGTGACCACGCCCCCAAGCATCGCGGCGATGTAGAGCGTGGCGGCGGAGGCTGAGCCCTCGCCCGGCTGCAACTCCTGCGCATAGAGCGGCATCTGCGAGGTGACGCCGGTGTTGCAGAGCCCGGCGACGAGGGCGCCTGCGAGCGCTGCGGGCGGGATACGGAAGATGCCGTTGAGGCTGAGGGCTTCGCGATCCGGCAGGACCGGCTGGGCGCGCTGGGTGGCGCAGAGCGGGATGACGGCGAGGATCATCAGCAGGCCCGCCCAGATGAAGGGGCGGATGTCCTCGGGCGCGTGATCGAGGATCAGCAGCGGGCCGCCGCAGATCGCGAGCTTGATCATCAGCTGGTAGAGACCCATCACGCCGCCGCGTTTGGAGCGCGGCGTTGAATCCGCGATCCAGCTTTCGGCGGCGGTGAACATCACGGCGGAGGCTGCGCCCTGCGCAAGGCGGAACAGCGCCCACGCAACGGCGTCGAACGACAGGCCCATGGACAGGATGCCGACAGCGTAAATGGCGGCGGCGGCCGAGTAGGCGCGAATGTGTCCCACCTGGCGCACGATGTCGGGCGCGAACCACGCGCCGGCCATGAACCCCGCGGAGAAGGACGCGGCCACCATGCCGACGCCTAGCGCGGACGCGCCCATGTAATCGAGCGCCAGCGGCGTGGTGACGCTCAGCACGCCGGAAGCGGCCTGAAGCAGCATCACAGCGAGGATGAGAGACGCGACGTTCCGGTAGACGGTCATGGAGAAGATCGCCGGGCGATTCTTGTTATCGCACCGGCTTTAGCGGGGTTTGCTGCAACGCGCGTCTAAATTCTTGTTACCGAAAGCGGGAAGTGCAGAAGCGGGGCGACAGGAGCGTCATTCTCGGGCAGGCGCAGTGCAACCCGAGATCGACTCCCTTGCGGTAGTCATCGTCCTCCACGGAGCAGTGTTCTCACGCCCACGTCCCGTGGAAGCCTAGCGGCCAGGCATAGTCCGCCTGCCAGACGGCGACCGGGCCATCCTCGATGTTCGCAGCGTCGAAGGCCCAGACTTCGGTGCGGCCGGCGCGCGTGTTGATCGCGGGGCCGATCAGCCAGCTGTCCTTCTCCGATGAGCCGCCGGGCTTCGGGATGAACAGGTGTTCCTCGACGATGTAGTGCGATCCGAAGTCGTAGACCTGGCGCTTGCCGCTGGACCAGTCCTGCAGCGCAAGCGCGCTGCCGCCGGGCTGGCCTTCGACCGAGCCGGTGACCATCGCGGTGAGTTTCCGGGACAGGCCGTGGCGGCGCGGATCGACCTGCGGGAAATCGCCGGCGATGTCGGTTTCCGTGAGCTTTGCGTCGCCTGATTTGCCGATGGCGACCATCGTCAGTTTCGATGGCCGGTCATAGCCGGAGAGCTTGCCGCGGATTTCCTGCGCGCCGCCGCCCGAGCCGAGCACGGGTTCGGGATAGAAGGCGGCATCGAGGCGGATCGTGCCGTCGCTTTCCTCCCACGCTGCGCCGGTGTGGTAGAAGGCGCGCGCCGGGCCCTGCGCCCAGCGGGTTTTCGTGAGGTCGTCCTTGTCGACGATGAGATATTTCATTCCCTCTTCCGGCTTCCACTCGAAGCCGTCGATGAAGGGGGGCCGTGTGCGCGTCTGGATCCAGGGCTGGACGAGAATGACGAGCTTGCGGTCGGTCATCACCCAGTCGTGGATGTAGGCGGCGGCGCCGATATCGACCATGCCGAAGCTGGCGACCGAGCCATCGGGATTGATGTTGTAGATGCCCGCCATGCGGCCATTGAGGGCGAGGTTCCAGATGCGGCCATCGGGCTCGCGCTTGGGATGGGCGAGGAAGGGCATGCCCTTCAGGTCGCTCCTGAATTCCTTGAGGCCCTTCGTCTCCAGCGTCACCGGGTCAAGCCGATAGGGCGTGCCCGCCTCCCACAGCGCCAGCAACTCGCCGCCGGACATCATCACCGAGATGTTGCCGGGGTTCACGTCGTTGGACGATGTGACCGGGTAGCCGGGATCACCCACCGTGCCGAAACCGGGCGCGAGGAATTTGCCAGCCGCCATTTCAAGCCGGCGTTTGGGCGTGTCGACATAGCGGCCGGTGTGGACTGCCTTGCCGTCCGCGATGTTGATGCGCTGGACCATGCCGTCGCCATCGAACCAGTGCGTCGCGTAGGCCTCGCCATGCTGGAAGTGCGCAGGGCCATTCCGGTAGAGCGTGCCGGCAAGACCCGCGGGCGGCTTGCCGGAGACAAGGCGCATCTGGCCCGGGCCAAAGCCGTTGGCGGGCGCGGTGGCGTAGCCGACATGCCAGGGTGGCATCTCGTTCCTGGCGAAGGCGGACGGGCTGAGCGTGAGGCTTGCGCCAGTCGCAAGGCCGGCATGGAGGAACAGGCGGCGGGAGAGGGTCATTGGGCGCGCTCCTGCTGACCGGACTAGTTGAACTTGATCGCGTGGGCGGTGGACGGGGCCGCAACCTCGAACTTGGCCGCGTCCCACTTGGCCGGCCCGAACTGGGCAGGCGCGCTGTTGGAGAAGGCGAAGGGTTCGGTCGGCATGCCGAACGGGTTGGTCCCCATCTTCCCGTCGCCATCGACGTCGTGGAACATCTTGATGCCGTACTGGCCGGGCGGCAGGTCGAAGGTGGCCGTCACGGTCGCGCCGGTGACCGGGATCGACCCGCCATTGACGGCCTTGTCGGTCTCGTACCCGGCAGCGTCAAAGATGCCGAGAGAGAGGGCGCCCTTGTGTTCCTTGATGTTGGAAATGGTCAGGGTGAGCTTGGTCCTGGCAGGCTCGGCCGAGGCGGCCTGTGGCAAGATCAGCGCGGCAGCCAGCAGGGCGGCGGGCGCCACGCTGAGGGCGGAAAGCAGCAGGGAGAGGATGGGGAGGCGGTTGGTCATATTGGTCATGGGGGAGGAACTCCGTTGGTTCGGGGTTTCGGATCAGCTTTTGAGCCGGATTTCGTCCCGGCCCATGCACCTTCCGACGATCCGGCAGCCTTCACCACACCAATTGCGCGAATAGGCTGTTTTGCTTCGTGAATTGCCGGGTTACACCGTTCACGAAGCGCGAAATGCAGCTGCGAAACGCCAATGACCGAGCCCGGTAACCCTTCGACACGCGCGCCGGCCGGCCGGATACCGGCGTGGGCAATGACCGTCCTGCGGGGCGGCGCGATCTCGGTGGGACTGGGGGTCATCTTCGCCTGGCTGGGCGTCTATCAGTCGGGCGAGATCCCCTTCCCGGAACGTATCGTCTACTGGTCCGCCCTGATCGCGCTGGGGTCGGCGGCCGCCATGCTGATCAACCCGCTGGTGTTCGATCGCTGGATGGCAGGCTCACACCCCGTCCTGCAGATCGCGGTGGTATCCTGTGTCATATCCGTGCCGATCACGATCGGTCTCGTGGCCATCGAATACGTGTCGGTTGGAAGACTGGCGGAGCCCGGCTGGTGGTGGGTGCAGTTTGGCTATGTTCTGGTGATCTCGGCACTGCTGACGACCGGAGGGTGGGCGCTTGATCGGCTGGGCGAGAAATCACCTGCTGCGGCCGCGCCGTCCGGCAACCCGGCAGCCGCACCTGCGGCGATCCCGGTCGTCTTCGCCGACCGGCTTCCGGCCAAGTTTCGCGCCGGAACGATCTACGCCGTCTCTGCCGAGGATCACTATCTGCGTGTTCATACGAGCGTGGGCGAGACGATGATCCTGATGCGGCTCGCCGATGCGATCCGCGAGCTGACCACGCTCGAGGGACTTCAGGTGCACCGGTCGTGGTGGGTGGCGCGGCAGGGGCTCGCTGATGTGAGCAAGGGCGATGGCAGGGTGACGCTGAAGCTCAAATCAGGCGTCGAGGCGCCGGTCAGCCGCGCGAATCTCAAGCTCGTCCGCGAGGCTGGATGGCTATAGGGCGTTGGGACCTGCTCCCTTAGTCCTCCCAATCGCTCTCGATCTCTACATCGGCGAGCGCCGCGCGCAGTTTCGGCAACAGCGTCCTTACCCGCGTCGCGAAGGGCGGGTTCTCCTCATGACCGAACATGGTGCGATCCGGTTCGACAATGCTGCCGGACCCTGGATCGTCCCACGGGAAGGTGTCGTCATAGTCGGTCGTCAGCTGTTCGATCTCGGCGCGAAGGTCGTCCGGTATGTCGAGGTCGCGGGATTCAACCGGATAGCCGAAGCGCGCCTTCGCCTCGGCGTCCTGCGCCCACAGGCAAACGCCAGAACCCGCATCGAAGAAGAAGCGCAGCCGCATCAGGTCGCCTTACAGGTTCGGGCTAGATCCTGGCATGCCTTTCCTGTGCCGACAGCTTGTCGACCAGTTCGGCGACGAAGCGGATGTGTGCGCGCAGGCGATAGAGGTCATCGGTATAACTGACGGGGACTTCGACCTTGCCCGCCTCTTCCTGCAGGTCGGCGAGCTTGGCGCGCACCTCCATGCGCTCTTCCGGGCTCGTCGCCGCACGCCCGTCGGCTTCGAGCTGGCGCAGATCGTTGTACCAGACATAGATCTTGCGCCGGATGCGCCAGCGATAGAGCGGCGGGGCTGCGCGGATCAGCGGGATCATCAGCGTGATCAGCGGGATCGCCAGCACCCAGGCGCGCTCGAGGAAGTTCGCGACGCTGTAGGGAAAGACGCGGCGCAGGAAGCTCGGACCGTTGTCATAGTAGCGCTTCGCCTCGTCCGAAATTGCGATGTCCGCCAGTTGCGGCGCCGGAAACTGGCCGGGGTCCGACAGCAGCGAGCCGCCGCCATGCGCCGCCATCGCCCCCTCGATCAGCAGGGACTGGATGGCTGGATGCAGGTCCTCGCGCACCACAATCTGCGCGGCCGGAGCGATCAGCATGACGTCTTCGCGCGGCAGGATCGCCTTGAGATCCAGCACGCCCCGATAGAGCGTTACCTCGTCGAGATAAGGATGGCGGCGGGCAAGCGCGTGGGCTTCGCGCATCGACAGCAGGCTTATCTCAGGATCGTCAGCGAGACCCGCGAGCCAGGGCGCCGTCGGACCCGACACAACCATCGCGATGTCAATCTCGCCCGCCTGCAATGCCGCCGCGGCTGCCTGCCCAGCCAGGGGCACGGCGGTGTAACTCTCCGGCGCCACGCCGGCTTCCGTGAGCAGCAGTGTCGCGAGGACGCGCACGCCAGACCCTTCCGGTCCGATCGCCACGCGGCGGCCCGCAACGGACTGCAGGCTTTCGACGGGCACACTGCTACGATGGAAGATCCAGAGCGGCTCGTAGAAGACCGCGCCGAGCGAACGGACGCCGTTCTGCCCCAGATCGCTGGCCAACCCTGTCTGCACAATGCCGACATCCGCCTGTCCGGATTTCACGCGCGCAAGGTTGTCGACCGAGCCGGCCGTCTCGAGCACCTCTACCTCGACATCGAAGCTGTCCAGCGTTTTCGCGAAGGCATCCGCCGTCGCCGCGTAAGCGCCGCCCGCGCCGCCGCCGGCGATGACGATGCGCTTTGGCGGCGCAGGCGACATGAACATGAAGGCCACGACAAGGCCCAGGACGACAATCGCGATCGGCGCGCCGTAGACGCGAAGAAAGTTCTTCATTGCCGATGACCCATCCGATTCCGCCACGCCCACGCCGCTACCCTAAGGGGTCACTTGACGATTTGTAATCGCAAACACCATGCGCGCGGGTTTCGCCGCAATCGCCTTCGAGATGCCTTGGCTCGCGTCGCATTTCCGCCTGCGCGCCCTCCTTTCCTGCGCCCTAGCCGACGAAAAGGAAAAGTGACGCCATGTCGGACTCAGGTGCAGGCGCCAGCCCCAACGCGGGCGGCGGCTTCGATCTTGGACGGCTTTTGCCGCAGCGATCGTTCGGACTGAAATTGATCCTGGTGTGCGCACTGGCGTTGTCGATGGCCGTACCGGCCGGCTTCGTCTACATGATCTTCACATCGCGGGCGATGGCCGCCCAGACTGCCATCATGGACGTGACGTCGCTGCAGGCGGGATCACAGAACCTGATGGGGCCGGTGATCGTTGTGCCATTCGATCAGGATACGGTCGTCTCGCTCGGCAACGTGAATCAGATCCGGCGCAAGTCAGGCCACATGATTCTCTATGCGGAAACGGGACAGGCGAATGCCGAGCTCGCAACGGAGATCCGGAAGCGCGGGCTGCAGCAGGTTCCGGTCTACAACGTGACGGCGAACTTCAGCGCCACATTCAACACGGACCGCATCGCAGCCGATGCTCCATCCGGCGCGGTGCTGCGCTGGAGTGACGCGCGGATTGTCATGAATGTCAGCGACCTGCGTGGAGCAAAGGATGCGCAGATATCCGTAGCAGGACGGCCCCTCGAAGTTTCTCCCGTCGAACTCGACAGAACGGATTTGGATGATCAACCGAACCAGACGTTGCGCGTTCTCGGTGCGCCGCTCGGATGGACCGGGCAGCCCGCGTCGGCAACGCTTCCTGTGCAGGCCACCCTGAACGTGTCGGGCGCGCACAACATTTCGCTCGCCACGTTCGCCCGCGACACGACAATCGCTCTTGCCGGAAACTGGGGGGCGCCGAGTTTCGACAGCGGCGTCCTGCCGGATACGCGCGAGATAGCGGCAAATTCATTCTCCGCCAGCTGGCGCATTCCGTTCCTTGCCCGTGGGGTTCCCGGCGCCGGCGCGGACCTGTGGTTCGACGGGCTGATGAGCCCTGGCGCAAGCCTGATCGATGAGGCCAGCCCCTACCAGAGCGTCGATCGCGCGCTGAAATATGCGCCGATGTTCATAGGGCTCGTGTTCCTCACCTACTTCCTGTTCGAGGTTACCAGCGGCCGGCGGGCGCACCCTGCCCAGTACGTGCTCGTCGGACTGGCGCAGACGATCTTCTACATGCTGCTGCTGTCGATCTCGGAAGTGGCCGGGTTCAACATGGGCTTCATCGCAGCCGCCGTCGGGACCGTGCTGGCGCTGTCTCTCTATGCGGGATCGGTCTTTGGTTCACGCATGGCGGCGGTGAAGGCGCTGGGCGTGTTCTCGCTGCTCTATGGCCTGATCTACGTGCTGCTCCGGCAGGAAGACTACGCCCTGCTGGTGGGCTCCATCGCGTCGTTCCTCGCCATCGCCGGCACGATGTGGATGACGCGGAAGCTGGACTGGTACGGCGTCGGCCGCGCCTCGCCGCAGGCGCTGCGCGAAACGACCGGCTGACACACCGGGCTGGAATGGAAGGGGCGGATCACGAGACCCGCCCTTTCTCGCGTGCACATTGCCGGCAGCGCGGGGCGAGCGTTCTAGCCCTTCAGCGGCTCGAACGGACGCTCCGGATCGCGCGGCAGCTGGTTGTCGACATACTCGCGGAGCTTGTCCGTCACAGCCTGCGGGTCGCCCGCGAGGTGCTCCCACGGGATCTGCGGTCCGAAGGTGAGGTGGGCGCGCGCACCCTTCTTGTTGAGCAGTTCGTGGAACAGCGTGATGTCGCGGAGCTCCCGGTTCAGCCCGCAGAAGGTGTAGTAGAGTTTGGAATTGCGGCTGGCGATGTGCAGCGGCGTCACCGGCGTCTTGCTCTTGCGCGCAAGGCTGACGGCGGTCTGGTGCCAGGGTTCGTCGGTCAGCCTGCCCTCGCGCATCTGCGCCAGCGCTCCCGATGGAAAGATCATCAGCACACGCTCATTCGCGAATGTCGCACCGGTGCGCCGCAGCGTCTCGCGCGTCTTCTGCATCGAGCGCTTTTCCTGCACCCACTCGACCGGGATGATCACCTCGGCGAAGCGCGGATTGATGCGGCAGGCGTCTGCATTCGCCATGATCTCGATGTCGGCGCGGATATCCGACAGGGCGGCAAGCGCGATTGACCCATCGGCAAGCCCGGTCGGGTGATTGGCGACAATCATCGCCCGGCCGGTACGCGGGACTTTCTCCATGCCGCTGCTGGTCACTTTCAGGCCCAGAACGCGGTCGAGATAGGCGAAACACGCAGCCCCGGAATTGAGTTGCCTGATGTCGTCCGCCCAGCGCAGCGCCCTGCGGTAACCCAACATTTGATAGAGCACCGGGCGAACAACCGGCCACGACCAGTGACTAACCCAACTGGGGCATCTTTCCTCGATCAGGATATCGACGATGTGACCATCGCGGGTTTCCGGGTCAATGAAGGCCGCTAGGCCTGAGTCGGCGGCATGAGTTTCCGGATGAGTCACGTTATTCACCGACTTTTTCGCGGAAGAATCTGTTCTTGCCGTTAATCATTCGTAACGGTTCGCGCGGCAAAACTGTCTTGCACACATTTCGCGAAGGCGAAACGTATGCTTGGCGGTTGCGCTGCAAACCTCCGGTCTGGTCATTGTGGTCCAGCCGGGTCTGGAGGAGCCTGAAATGAAAGTCCTGTGGGTGGAGGATCACGCGCGCGCGGGAGAGCTCCTGGCCGCTGCTGCTGCGGCCGCATCGCGCCGCCGCTACGGCATCGACCTTGTCATCGCCACGACGCTGATTGACGCCGAGCGCAAGCTGCGCCTTGAGCGCTTCGACCTTGTTGTGATCGACCTGATGCTGCCTGACTCGACCGACGAGGACGCCACCGTCACGCGGATCGCCAGCATGGGCCGTTTCCGCGTCGCCATCGTCTCTGGCAGCGACAAGCGCGACGAAGTCATGCGCAGCCTGGTGCGCGCCGGCGTCGACTGCGCGCCGAAAGCCGTTGGCAAGGAAGACCTGCCGCTGGCCGACTTCGTGCGCCGGCCGGAGCTGTTCCGCGACTTCCTCAACAGCCTGATGCCGGGCGCACCCCATTCGGCCGCCGGCTGATCTTCAAACTTCCGCCCTGATCCTGCGCCAGCGTCCCTGCCGTCCGGGGGCGTCTCATGCGCACCGTCATTCATCGCCTCATCCTCTCGCTCGCCGCGCTGCTGTCGGCGGGGCCGGCGCTCGCGCAGACCGCGGAGGACGCGGCTACCGTGCGGGCGGTGATCGCAGACTGGTATGCGCGCGTCAGAGAGCCGAACCCGAATGCGCCCTGGTCGCTGATGGCCCCCGCGGGCGTGAACGCCGGACCTGGTTATTCGGTCCCGGCGGATCTGCACAGCGGATCGGCGGCCATCCGCCGGCCGTACCTGAACCACGAACTGTCCGCGCGGGCGATGCAGTTCAGCTATGGGATCGATCTTCTGAAGCTGGACCCGCGCTTCGCCAAGGCGATGGTCTGGGAGCGGGGCTATTTCTCCGCGTCGGCGGCTCAGAAGACCTGTGAGAGCGCCGCATCGAGGCTGTTCGTTCTGGAAAAGCCCGACAACGGATCGTGGAAAATCCTGCTGCACGATGCGAACGCGATCGGCATTCCCCCCACAAGATAACCGACCCGACGCCCGACCTGCGCGACCTCTACTATTCGCGTTGCGGGCCGGCGTGCGATCCTGTCGCCAATGCGAAGAAGGCGTCGCAGTGGTGGCCGCCTGACCGCGACGCGAAAACGCTTTCCATCGCCGCCCTTTCCCCGCTATGCGCGATCCTGAATGACGCGTGTGAAACAGCTCTACTCCGAACGCCTCGCCGCCGGGCGGCTGTCGGCTGACCCGGCGCAAGCCGAGGCTGTCGAGCGGCTCGATGCGCTGGCGAAGGCGCTGACCGCCTCTCGCGGCTGGTTTGCGAGCCAGAAGTCGCCGCGCGGCCTCTATCTCTGGGGCGCCGTCGGCCGCGGCAAGTCGATGCTGATGGACATGTTCTTCGAGGCGCTGACCATCAGGGACAAGCGCCGCGTCCACTTCCACGACTTCATGCTGGAGACCCACGCCTTCATCTTCGAATGGCGCAAGACCGGCTCGGGCGACCCGATCGCGCCAGCCGCAAGACGCATCGCGGATACGGGCCGCGTGCTGTGCTTCGACGAATTCCAAGTCACGCAGATCGCCGACGCGATGATCCTCAGCCGCCTGTTCGAACACCTGTTCGAGCGCGGCGTCACCATCGTGGCGACCTCCAACCGCAAGCCGGCGGACCTCTACACCAATGGCATCAACCGGGAACTGTTCCTGCCCTTCATCCGCAGGCTGGAGCAGGAAGTGGATGTGCTCGAACTGAAAGCCGTGCGCGACTATCGCCTGGAGCGCCTGACGGCGGCGCCGGTCTACTACACGCCGCTCGGGGCCGAGGCCGACGCTGCGATGGACGCCGCGTTCGCACGCCTTACCGCGGGCGCTGCGCCCTCGGCCGAAACGCTCGATGTCGCGGGCCGCAAGCTGAATGTGCCGCGCCAGGCGATGGGCGTCGCGCGCTTCACCTTCGACGAACTGTGCAAGCAGCCGCTCGGGGCTGCCGACTATATCCAGCTTGCGCGCCATTATCCGACCGTGCTGGTCGATCGCGTGCCGCGCATGGGCAAGGACGAGCGCACCTGGGCTGCACGCTTCGTGACGTTGATCGACGCGCTCTACGAATCGAAGACCAAGCTGCTGATGTCGGCCGATGCGCCGCCGGATGATCTCTACGTCTCGGGCGATGGCGCGTTCGAATTCCAGCGCACCGCCAGCCGCCTCCATGAAATGAGTTCGGCGGACTATCTTGCAGCGGAGCGCGAGCAGGCGGCCGAGCCTGCCAGATAGCCGCCTGCCTGCAGCGGCTGGATTGACTTGGGCGCCGAATGACGGAACGTCCGGCAACCGAGGGACGCACGCGCCATGAAGATTAAAACGCCTTTGCTGGCCTGCGCTGTTGCGCTGGCCGCAGTTACCGCACCGTTCGCGGTGGCGCAGCAGGACACCATCAACGACTATGTTCGCGCGATGGTCGATGGATTTGCCGATGTTGACGAGACGCTGGTCGGCGACATCCAGCTTGAAGAGCTGGAGATTGACGCAAGCGCCGAGTTCGTTTTCGACATCGACCCGGAGAAGACGTATTTCGTCTACAGCGCTTGTGACGACGACTGCTTCGATATCGACCTCTATGGACAAGATGCGGATGAGGATCTGGTCGATGCCGATGACGAGGACGATGCGACACCCATCCTGGTGGTCATGCCCGGTGCATCGGGAGACGAGCTGCACGTAATTGTTGAGCTGGTAGACTGCGAAACCGAGACCTGCGTCGTCGGCGTGGGTCTTTACGAGGCCGATGACTGAAACCACGGCTTCAGACCGCATTGCCCCCCCGCTCCTGTTGCGCTAACCGTCCCCGCGTCAATTTCCGGGCGGGTCGACGGTCCGCCGCATCCTGACCAGGAGACGTATCCATGGCCCGCAAGAAGATCGCCCTCATCGGCGCCGGCATGATCGGCGGCACGCTGGCCCACGTCTGTTCGCGGGAAGAGCTGGGCGACATCGTCCTCGTTGACATGAAGGGCGGCATTGCGAAGGGCAAGGGGCTCGATATCGCCGAAGCCGCCGCGGTTTACGGCAAGGATGGCAAGCTGTCGGGCGGTTCGCTGGAAGAGTATTCGGTGATCGCCGGATCCGACGTGGTGATCGTGACCGCCGGCGTGCCGCGCAAGCCGGGCATGAGCCGCGACGATCTCATCGGCATCAACCTGGGCGTTATGAAATCCGTCGGCGCCGCGATCAAGCAGCACTGCCCGAACGCCTTCGTGATCTGCATCACCAACCCGCTCGATGCGATGGTGTGGGCGCTGCAGAAATTCTCGGGGCTCCCGACCAGCC
>Ga0315906_10002360_pt1 | contig 26497 bp, 23 predicted proteins | sample LakEriMetagenome_4_FD_203526 | JGI IMG/M metagenome (GOLD analysis project Ga0315906, IMG submission 203526) | Freshwater fungal communities from buoy surface, Lake Erie, Ohio, United States - Buoy 2 MA122 | ecosystem: Environmental > Aquatic > Freshwater > Lake > Lake biofilm | place: USA...
GTGTCTCAGTACCAGTGTGGGGGATCACCCTCTCAGGCCCCCTACCCATCGTCGCCTTGGTGAGCCGTTACCTCACCAACTAGCTAATGGGACGCATGCTCATCCTTTACCGTCGGAACTTTCCCCGCTGAATCAGGCGATTCTACGGGCATATGGGGCATTAATCCGAATTTCTCCGGGCTATTCCCCAGTAAAGGGCAGATTGCATACGCGTTACGCACCCGTGCGCCGGTCTCAAGTCTCCGAAGAAACTCTACCCCTCGACTTGCATGTGTTAGGCCTGCCGCTAGCGTTCATCCTGAGCCAGGATCAAACTCTCCGTTGTAGAATTGTTTGACTTATGGCTCTCTTAGTACTCCTCAAAGGGAATCTTCGGGTTGAACAATCTTTCGATTTCACAATATGTTAAAGAACGTTGAAGCTTCTGCTTCCGTCTCCCCCTCGGTGTTTGGCGACCTCGTCGGTGCGCCGTTGTTTCCGTTTGGGGTTGCAAATGTAGAACGACTTTTCAAACCTGCAATACCACTTGTGAAATTTTTTTGCTAAAAATCATCAACTCACTGAAAAGCAGCGAGAAAAATTTATTAAGGATTGCTTTTTGTGAGCGGAATCACTTGCCCTGCCTGCGTTTCGTGTCCGTGCAGCACAAATCGGGCAATAGCAGAACCCATGGTTTTTGAGGTCACTGGAGCAGTGTATCCCGGGAAAGCTTCGGCCAACATCTCCGTTTGAACGGCTCCGAGGCAGAGCGCATTGAACACCAAACCGTCGGATCCGAGCTCCGCTTGAAGGCTTTCAGCCAAACCTGCCATAGCCATTTTACTGGTTGCATAGGCCAATAGACCCGGAAACTTGGACGCGCCTTGGTAGCCCCCCATGCTGCTAATGAATACCGTATGCCCCCCCGGTGCATACCTCGGCAGCAGGTTTTGGACCAATAAAGCGTGGCCCGACCAGTTGGCGGAACCCATATGGTTAAAGTCCGCTTCAGTCAATTCGGTAAAGGGTTTATTCACCAAAGCGCCTGCGTTCAGCACAACTCCGTCTAACGCGACCCCATCCAAACGAAGGGCTAAATCGGCTCGCGATTCCGCACTGCAGTGGTCAAGCACATAGGTTTGGCAACCCTCAAGCTTAAATGGAGCGCGCGAGGTGGCGTACACGGCATGGCCATCGGCCGCCAACGCTAGGGCCGTTTCGCGACCAATTCCGCGCGAAGCCCCGGTTACGAGAATGTGTTTCATAGTTGGGTTTGGGTAGGCGAACTACACCCGCAGCGATCAGAGCACGCGGGCTTCGGAAGCACGCGCACCGCAAGCGACAGGAGGCTCCACCAAAAACTCGTCCACAGTACTACCGAAATCATACTATATAGTAAGGTACGAAATAAGGCGGAACGCGGACCACGCCGCTACATAGGCAACCGCGGCATACGCTGCGAACTGAATCAAGGCAAAGCGCCAGCTCTGGGTTTCGCGGACCACCACGGCTAAAGTGCTCATGCACTGAAGCGCGAAGGCATAAAAAAGCAGGAGCGACACGCCGACCGCCAAGTTGAAGTAGGGTTTGCCCGTGGACGGGTTGATTTCCTCGGCCATCCGCTCGCGAACGGGGGCAATGTCGTCGCCATCTACACTATATAAGGTAGCCATGGTGCCCACAAACACTTCGCGCGCAACAAACGACGACGCGATGGCCACTGAAATCTTCCAGTCGTAGCCCAGGGGTGCAAGCACGGGTTGGATGCCGCGGCCAATGCTTCCCAAGTAGCTTTCCTCGATGGGCATAGGCTCGTAGGCCGCACTGAAGTCGGGCAGGCCTTTGGGGCCGCTGTTGGCTAAAAACCACAGTACCACGCTGATCGACACGATGATTTTACCGGCCTCAACCACAAACGACTTCGATCGAGTCCACACGGCGGTAAATACGTTGCGCCCAATTGGCATGCGGTAGGGCGGCATTTCCATGAGGAAGGGCGCGGACTTTTGCTGCGGAACCCAGCGGTTAAGCACCGCAGATCCAATCAATGCCGCCGCAAACCCGACGGCATACAGGCCGAACAACGTTAGCCCCTGAAGGCTAATACCCATCCATGGCGCATTGGGCACGACCAGTCCAATTATAAGCGCATACACCGGCAACCGGGCGCTGCACGTTATGAGCGGCGTGACGGCAATGGCCAGCCAGCGCTCGCGGGCCGATTCCATGTTGCGCGAGCTCATCACGGCGGGTATGGCGCAGGCTGTTCCGCTCACCAACGGAACAACGGATTTTCCGCTGAGGCCAAACGGACGCATGAAGCGATCCATAATAAAGACGACCCGCGCCATATAGCCACTCTCCTCCAGCAACGCGATAAAAAGAAAGAGCAACGCGATTTGGGGCAAGAAAATCAGTACACCAGCGATGCCTGGCAAGAGTCCGCTCGTGAGGAAGTGATTAAAAAATCCGGCCGGAAGGCGTTGATTGAGCCACTCCGAGAGCTGGGCTATGCCGCCATCAATTGCGTCCATGGGCACCGAGGACCCATAAAACAAGGCCTGAAAAAGCACAAACAGCACGCCGAACAAAAGCACGCTGCCCCAAACAGGATGCACGACAATTCGGTCAAAGCGCGCTGCAGCCCGGCGGTCGCGGACCGGATCGTAGTGGTATACCTTGCGCAACCATTGATTGACCCAGCGGTAGCGCTGAATGGCTTCGTCGGCCCGAGCCCGCTCGGGGCTGCGGCCTGACTCGCGAACATCATCAGCAAATGCAGGGTCACTTAAGCCATCAAGCCAGGCGCGGTAGGTCAAGCCCGCCCCAATGCACTCCTGCTTTTTCTGCAGCCAGGGAAGGTGCGCGCCCGCAGGCTGAAAAAACGGCGCTTGCTTGCTGGGCTTTGCCGCACCAATCGCGGTGCGCAGCTCATCAAAGCCCATTCCCGTTCGGCTGTTCACTGGAATCACGCGCACCCCTAAGGCGGCCTCGAGCGCAGGCAGGTCCAATTCCGCCCCGCGGCGCTCCATTTCGTCGACCATGGTCACGGCCAAGACCGCTGGAAATCCCAAATCGAGCACCTGCGTAAACACAAAAAGGCAGGTTTTCAGGTTGGTTCCGTCGGCAAGACCCACCACCACATCGGGACGTTCTGCATCAGAGGTAGTCGTCAGCGCGTCCATGACCACACGCTCGTCGTCTGAAGACGGGTGCAGGCTGTAAATTCCAGGCAAATCAACTACCTCAGCCAACGTTCTGCTGCTGAGCTTGGCAAGGCCCACGTGCTTCTCCATCGTGATCCCCGGGTAGTTGCCTACCTTTTGGTTCAGGCCGGTCAGTCGATTGAACAACGACGACTTTCCCGTGTTCGGGCGCCCAACCAAGACGACGCGAAGTGCTCGCTTAGGCGTCATGGGGCTCCGTGATAGGGATTAAGTCGGCCAACTCGCGGCGCATGCTGACCAGCGTACCCTGTACCCTAAAGCACAGGGGATCGCGAAAAGGCGCCGCAAAAACCAATTCCACCTCTTCGCCCGGAAGGCAGCCCATTTCAAACAATTTCACAGGCAGCTCCACCGCCGCCTGCAAAATCAAGGCCTTTTGTCCTACTCCGAGTTCTGAGAGTTTCATGCTTCCAAGGTACAATGCAGCGCCCGGTAAACGGTCGTATTTAGACTCATTCTAAGTTTCACGTTGGGGTCAAAAAAGGGGCGGTGTGCCCGCCCCGTTTTCTATCAGAGAATCAGCGACAACGGGCGCTCGAGGTAGCCCTTCACGGTATTCAGGAAGGCCGCTCCAGTCGCACCATCAATCACTCGGTGGTCGCAGCTAAGCGTCATTTTCATCACTTGACCCGGAACTACCGCACCGTTTTTCACCACGGGCACGTCCTGGATGCCGCCCACCGCGAGGATCGCTGCGTCGGGCGGATTGATGATCGCGGTAAACTCTTCAATTCCAAACATTCCAAGATTGGAAATCGTAAAGGTGTTTCCGGCCCAGTCGCTAGGCTGAAGCTTTTTGTCTTTGGCCTTTTGGGCAAAGCTGCGGACCTCGGCAGAAATGTCGGCCAGTCCTTTGGCGTCGGCATGGCGTACAACCGGCACGAGGAGTCCGTCTTCGACTGCCACCGCAACACCAACATGCACGTCGTAGTTAGTGCGAATGCTGTCGCCCATCCACGACGAATTCACCGCAGGATGCTTTTTCAGCGCTTTGGCCACGGACTTCACGACAAGGTCATTGAACGAGATTTTGACGTCGCCGCCGGCATTGATCTCGGCTCGGGCTGCAGCAGCAGCCGACATATCTACCGCAATCGTCAAGTAGAAGTGCGGAGCCGTGAACTTTGACTCGGCCAGGCGCTTCGCAATCGTCTTGCGCATTTGCGAAATCGGCGTGTCTAAGTGACCCGAACTTGGGTAGGACGTGGCGGCCGACGAGGCAGGAGCCGCAGCAGCTGAGGCCGGCGAAGCCGCCGCCAACTCGACGTCGCGCTTCGTGATGCGCCCTCCGTCACCGGTACCCTGTACCGTCGAAAGGTTCACACCCAATTCTTGGGCCAGGGAACGCGCCAACGGAGATGCTTTTACTCGACCGTCGGCGGAAGCCGCAGGAACCGCAGGGGCAGGTGCGGCCGCGGGCGCAACCGCCGGCGCCGTTGCGGGCGCTGCCGCCGGTGCAGCAACTTCCGCCGCAGCGGGAGCCTCTACTGCTGCGGGTGCAGCGGCCTTGGCGCCCGAAATCAGCGCAGAAACATCTTCGCCTGCAGCACCTAAAATGGCAAGGATGCTGTCGACCGGCGCCGTTTGGCCTTCCTGTACACCAATGTGAAGCAGAATACCTTCTTGACCAGGAAACGCCTCGAAATCCATCGTTGCCTTGTCCGTCTCAATTTCGGCAAGCAGTTTGCCTTCGGTCACCGGTTCGCCCAACTTGGCATGCCATTTTGCCACCACACCTTCGGTCATGGTGTCGCTCAGGCGCGGCATCGTAATTACTAAGGCCATAACTTATTCGGTAATAAATGGGTAATCTGCATCCACGTACACGTGCTGCCAAAGTTCTTCGGCATCAGGGTAGGGTGATTTTTCGGCAAAATCAACGCACTCGGCTACGAGGTCCTTGACGCGCGCATCGATGGCTTCGATCTCTGACTCGCTGGCCCATTTTTTCTTGAGCAGCATTTCTTTGGAGATCAAGATGGGGTCAATTTTCTGGTATTCGGCCACCTCGTCCTTGGTGCGGTAGTGCTGGGCATCCGACATCGAGTGGCCCTTGTAGCGGTAGGTGCGGATTTCCAAAAAGCTCGGACCTTCACCGCGGCGTGCGCGCTCCACCGCTTCGTACACGGCATCGTACACGACGGCCGGATCCATACCCTCCACGGGAGCGCAGGGCATTTCGTAACCCAGTCCAAGCTTGTAAATGTCGGTGTGGTTTGCCGTGCGCTCTACCGAAGTACCCATGGCGTAGCCGTTGTTTTCTACAATGAACACGACTGGCAACTTCCAAAGCATAGCCATGTTAAACGTTTCGTGAAGTGAGCCCTGACGGACCGCGCCGTCGCCCATGTAGCACAGCGTTACGTGGGGTTTGCCCAAGTACTTGTCGGCAAAGGCCATTCCAGCTCCAAGCGGAATTTGACCGCCTACGATTCCGTGTCCGCCAAAGAAATTGTGTTCCTTAGAAAACATGTGCATTGAGCCCCCCTTACCGCGCGACGTGCCGTCTACTTTGCCAAGGAGTTCCGCCATGATCTTGCGCGGATCGACGCCTAAACCAATAGGCTGCACGTGGTTGCGGTAGGCCGTGATCATCTTGTCGCCCTGCTCCATGGCGAGGAGCGAACCAGCGAGTACCGCCTCTTGACCGTTGTAAAGGTGCAGGAATCCGCGAATCTTTTGCTGGATGTACAGCGCTGAGGTCATATCCTCAAACTTGCGCCAGAAGAGCATGTCTTCGTACCACTTAAGGTACACCTCTTTGGTGAGCTTCTTTTTTGCCATGATCGTGATGCGCGTGAATGCGCGGTGCAAAAGTAAGGTTCGGCGAGGTTCCGTCCTTGCCGTATTTGGTACACTAACCCCCTACTTCATGATTTGGTTCAAATCCACAATGGCGCTGAAGCGAATCGTGTTTTCGAGCGGAGAGCGAACCGTCTGATCCGCCGGGAACAGGTAGGCAAAGTCAAGACCAATCAGGTTGTAGCGCACCCCAAATCCCATGGTGAAAAAGCGGCGATTCCCCTTGGTCACGTCCTCGTGCTGGTAGCCAGCCCGAACCGCAAACTGGTCGTTGTACCAATATTCACCGCCGACGTTGAACATGAATTCGCGCATCAGCTCTTTAAACCCGTCGGGCTTGGCCGACGGATCAAACGACTGAATGATTCCAGGAATCACCCCCACTTTATCGTCTTTGCCGGCAATGATCTCGCTGCGGTCACCGTCGTTGTCGGCATCCAGCACGTCGCGCTCGGGTTTGGTCGGCACCAATAGCTTGTTCACGTCGGTGAGCAGCGTCAGTCGGTTGTACTTGTCGAGCCTCCAATTGAATCCGCCGCCTAAGCGCATGTTGGTAGGGATGAAGTCCGACTCGCCACTCTCCGAATAGCGAATTTTCGCACCAATGTTAGACAGCGTCATTCCACCCACCCATTGTCCGCGCTGGCCGTCGGGCATGCTGAATTCATCGCCCTGGTAAAACATGCTGATGTCGGTGGCCACGGTTTGACCGACTTTGGTCAGCTGACCTCCAACAACTTGCCCTTGAGCTAGATCTGACAGCGCATAGCGCAGCGAAACGCCGCCCGAAAAGTGATCAGACAACTTCAGCGCATAGGCCACGTCGAGCGACATTTCATAAGGGCGGTAGGTGCCTTGCTCCTCGCCCTGCTCGTTGCGGAAGGTGATTTCGCCCAGCGAAAAGTAGCGCAGGCTCGCACCAACGCCTCCGCGCTCGCCCACCCCGGCGGCCACGTTCGCAAACATCAGCTCCACGTCGGGCACTAAGCGGCGCAACCAGGGGGTGTAGGACAATCCGCCGTACACGTTGTTCCGACCGACGAATGCAAGTTTGGCCGGATTCCAAAAAATGGCGTTGGCGTCGGGACTAAGTCCGACCCCCGTATTGGCCATTCCGCCCGAACGAGCGTCAGGCCCGATGTTCAGCATCGGCATGGCCGTCGTGACCACATTCAAATCGTTCAACCGGTCATAAAACGTCTGGGCAGCGAGGGGAGCGCTGGCCAGCACCAACGTCGTACTTAAAAGGAATGCGCGCTTCGTATTCATATATAAAGGCAAATATACTCGTTTGGGCTCAGGGCCGGATTAAAATTAGGCGGTCTGCCTGGTGCACTTTTTGGCCGTCGCGCAGTCGGACAACTGCAACTTTGGCTACGTACCAGCCGTCGGGAAGCGGCGTTCCACTTGGCGTAGTAGCCTGCCACTCGGGCGCTTGAAGTACGGAACTCGACGCAACGCCGACCCATTGGTGCGCCCAAACCGCCCTTCCGGAGCCGTCGGTCACGGTCCAGTCTACCTGCAGGCTGTCGCCCGCGGCGTTGTGCTCCACAAGCCACGAGGTCCAGCCCGGAGTCGGGTTCGGATATAGCCGCACGGCGCCGAGCCGAAGTTGATTTTGTGACACCACCACGAAGTCAACGCTAGCTTGGCGTGGATTATTGTACGTGTCCCATGCACGCACCGTAAATCGATGCAGTCCGTCGGTTAAACCGTCAAACGGCCACGTCGCCGTGCCGCGCTGGTAGGTATTGGGGTCAGCCTGGTACCGATCGTTCATCACGAGCGGCTCGCTCCAGTTTTCGTCAAGGAAGCCAACCAGGTCGTGGCCAATTCCCGCACCAATCGCGTTGATGCCGTTGGGATCCGCAAGCCGAACCAGGCCCACCGGGCTAGCACCCGTAATTCCGCCGCTCACAAAATTGGTGTCGTCCATATAGACGCGCAGCGTGGGACCTGCGGTGTCTTCGGGGGCATCGAGGGCAAGGTCGCCCAGCATCAGGGAAGAATTTGACCCGGCTGCGTCGCGCAGTCCGCCTTGGGCGTAGGTCAGCAATTTGCCTTTGCCCCACTCCAGCACGAGATCCAGCGGCATGCGCCACTGCGCAGCAAAAATCCCGTCGCGCACGTCGACTTCGCCCTGATAGGCCAATTGATTGCGGAATGCATAAGAAGCCTGATAGCCCACGTTGTCGTTGTCGAGCATTGCCTTGGGCTGCACTTTGTCAAACAAGCGAATGCGCGCCGTGCCGTCAAACGAAGTATCAAGATTGCCGTCGCGGCCGAGAACCCGTCCGCGCAGGCGAACAAGGTCGAGCGCCCTTAAGCTATCGCTGGGCTCCCAGGTCTCAGAATCAGGGCGGAATACTTCAACTTCAGCCACTTCGATGCGCTGCTCGGGCCCATTGAGCCGAAGCGCGGGATCGCCCAGCAGCGTGAACCGAAGCTTGTCGCCGGCCGAGACCGAATTCTTGGCACTTTTAATGATTTGGCCAAACGTTTGGTAGGCGCCGCCGTCTTGCTGAAGCACTACATTAAATACGCTGTCGGTAAGCAGCGTCGCCCCGCCCACAAACACCGCTCGCGTTGTCGAGAGCAGCGCCACGGCCCCGCCCTCAGGATTAACCATTAATTCTTCGCCGGCCGAAATGCGAAGCGGATCGTCGTAGCGCGAAAACTCACAGGTGACGGTGATAAACAACGGCAACCTCACGCGGTTGCTGAAGTTGCGGCAGTCGTCGATCTGCAAAATGTCTTCGCTCGCCCAGTTCACTTCGCCCCCGTGGCCAACGTAGGTGGTAATCAGGTTTCCTTCTTCCACGGACCGCAGCAGGTCTTCGCGAAGTTTGGGATAGGACTGGTTCCCGGCACTGGAAACCTGCGCATAGCCATCGGCAAAAAGCTTGCGGACGTCGAATTCCGCATGCTGCGTGTCGACTCGCTCGGCAATTCGGTCTGCGACCAGCGTCAGCACTTGCTCCCAATCCTCGTCGACGTCGTCGGTCACAAAATTGACGCGTTGGCGCCAGGGACCAAGCGACTGTTGCGGATCGGCGTAGCGGAGCAATTTGGCGACCACCCCTTGGGCCGCCTCTAGCGAATTGACCGGAAGGCGTCCAATCCCGAGGTCGAGCGTCGAAGCGGCTAGGTTACCGCCCTCACCTTGGTCCAGGTAGCCATAGAAGTCGTCTGACACAAACGACGTCTTAATGCTCATGCTTGAGGGGGACTCGTAGGCCGGAACCCAGTTCTGCTTCGGCGTTAGGCGGCCCTTGTAGTCGTAGGACGCATCCCCGAAAAGCAAGAGGTACTGAAGCTTGGTGGAGTCCGCCGGCCGGGACCAAAGCATGCGAAGCAGGTTGCGCAGCCCCATCAAGTCCTGCACTCCGCCCGAAAATTCACGGTAGGCTTGGGCGACGTTTACTACGGCGACCTTGAGTCCCTTGCTTCGGTGCAGTGCGGCTAATTCCTCGGCTGCCGGCTGAAATTCTGCTGGGGTCAGGATGACGTAGTCAACCGACGGCATCGCGTGCAGGTTTTGGTTCGGAATTTTCGCGCCCAAAACGGGGGTTCGAGCGGCCGAGGGCGTGATGTACCACACCGTGTGGGCTACCTGTGGACCCAGGACGCGCGAGGCGCTTGCCACCTCGACCACGTCGAGCGCACTTCCCCGCGAGGTCGTTCGCCAAATCCATGTTCCCGCTTGCGCCGCAGGTAGCTGCCATGCCGAATCAGCGGGAAGCAGGCGGTAAGCTGACGTCGTGCCCGAAGCGAAGGTCCAGGGTGCATCTGCCTGAACGCCGATGTAGTCGATCCACGCTTTGGCTGCGGGATTGGCGCTTCGCTCCAGCGTCAGCTCTGCCGTTCCCCACGACGAACCAACCGCAACCTGCGACCAGGACTGGGTAAACTGTCGGGCATAGGTGTCTCCGTTGACTCCAGAGACCGTTTGAAACGTCGAACTTCCCACAAAACCTTGACCAGTGCGAAGTTCCATTTTGGGGCCAAATACGGTGGAACGCCCGGCGCCCGAAACCACGAATCGCGCTGTGGATTGGGCATCCAGGCGCGACAGCCCGAGGTCCACTTGCCTCGAAAGCGTGTAGTCGAGCACCTCGCCAAACCATGCTCTCCCACTTCCTACTAAGTTGACTAGGTCGGATTCACCCCACGCAACATGCTGGAAGCGGATGGCCTGCTTGACGGGTCCCGAGGGCGGGCTCAACGTTTGGATTCGAGATCCTCCCTCTGTGGTCGTGACAAAATAGGTCTGTTGGTCCGCGTAGGGGTGGTTGGGGCGGAGCCATCGATTGGCGGTACTGTCAAAGGACCACGCGTGGGGACTTTGACCCAAAAAGTAGAGGTATTCTGTGGCGCTCAATTGGCCGTCGCCGCCATCTTCCACGCGGACGGGCAATGAAATTAGGTCGCGCGCCTCCCCTGCCGGCTGATTAACCTCGTCCAGCACGCCTGCGGCGCGTCCCCAAACGCCCAGCTTTACCGACTCAAAAGGTGCCGTACCCAGTCCGAGCTGCTGCAGTTCCGCACCGCTGATCCGGTAAATTTGGTCCTCACCGGTGAAAACTTCGGCCCAAAGACCGCTGCGAAGTACCGAATTGGCGGGCCAAGACTGCGCAAAAATGGGGGTGCCGCCCGCGCTGCAGGCCACAAAAAGTGTGAGGAAAAACGTACGAAACGGGCTCATCTTGCGTTCAAAGTTCGTAAAGTCCAACGCGGTTTTTTGAGAAATCGTTTAGAAACGCTCGGAAAATCGTATAATTGTGGCTTCTAATGATGCCCTACTCCATGGCCCTACGACGCCTGATTGCGGTCGCCCTCCTGTTGGCTCACGCTTGGTCCGCCCAAGCGCAAGACCCCCATTTTACGCAATACTACGCGAACCCACTTTACTTAAATCCCGCATTTGCAGGGGTTAAGCAGTGTCCGCGCGTGACGACAAACTACCGAAACCAGTACCCCAGCTTGGGCGTGTACCAGACTTTTTCGGCCTCCTACGACCAGTACGTAGACGGTTTGAACGGAGGTGTCGGTTTAATGATCATGCAGGACGAAGCCGCGAATGGCGACTTGTCGCTCACTGAAGCTTCGGGTATTTATTCGTACCATCTAAAGGTGAACCGCGACTTTATGTTGCTGTTTGGCGCGCAGGCCACCTTTCGCCAGCGATCCCTTAATTGGAACAACCTGACGTTTCCCGACATGATTGATCCATTCTTTGGATTTGTCAAGCCTACCAACGAAATCCGCCCCGACCAAACCACGGTTCAGCAGTTTGATTTGAGCTTTGGCATGCTCGGTTTTACCGAGAACTTCTACATCGGCGCTTCAGCCCATCACGTAACGCAGCCAAACGAGGCCTTCTTAAGCACCTCAACGCTTCCCATCAAGGCGACCGTTCAAGCGGGCGCCACGATCCCACTCGGCCGCAAGCGCCTGTACAATGAGCTTGACAACTTGCTCATTCCAAACATCGTATACCAAACCCAAGGTGGCGCCCACCACATGACGGCTGGTGTTTCCTTTAACCGCGGCGTGCTCACAGGAGGCCTCGCGTACCGCCAAGCGCTGGGTGTCGTAAGCACCAATCCAGATGCCTTGATTGCCATTATCGGCGTAGCACCCAACGACGTCCCCTGGAAGTTCGGCTACTCCTACGATTATACGATTTCCGCCCTCGGAAACGTTTTGGGAGGAGCGCACGAAGTTTCGCTTTCGTACCAATTCCCTTGCCGTAGCCGCCGTGCGCGCTACAGCGAAGTAAAGTGCCCCAAATTTTAACCTTCCTCTATGAAGCGTTCATTTTTCTCTTCGGCCATTGCCTTTAGCGCCCTAGTGCTTCTCGCCAGCGGTTGCGCTAAAACCCGTTCAAACTCAACGGGAATGTCCTACAACGACCGCAAAAACGGCGGATTCCAGATCAACCTCAAGTACAAAGGCCAAGAAACAGGTCCTGGCCTCGTGTTTATCGAGGGCGGAACCTTTATCATGGGCCGTGTGGAAGAAGACGTCATCAAAGACTGGAACAACCAACCACGTCGCGTTACTGTGGCTTCATTCTACCTCGACGAGAACGAAGTAACCAACGCGGACTACCGTGAGTACCTGTACTGGCTGCGCCGGGTGTACGACTACGATTACTACCCACAGATTTACCAGTCTGCACTTCCTGACACGCTCGTTTGGCGCGACAAGATGGGTCTAAACGACATGTACGTGGAGAACTACCTGCGCCACCCGGCTTACAATTTCTACCCAGTAGTTGGGGTGAACTGGGAACAGGCAATGCGCTTTTGCCAGTGGCGCACCGACCGCGTAAACGAGCAAATTTTGATCGACAAGGGCATCCTTAATGTGATGAATACCCAGGCGGACGACCAAAACTTCAACAGCGAAGTTTACCTCTACAAGCAAGGAGAATACACCCAGCAGAACCGCAAAGGCCTTAAGGACCTGAGTCCCGCTCAAGTTTTCGGCAAAGAAGGACGCCCGGCGCGCATCGAAGACGGCATCCTGCTGCCGAAGTACCGCCTCCCGACAGAAGCCGAATGGGAGTACGCCGCCTATGCTGAAATTGGCCAGCGGGTGTACAACCGCCAAATTGACCGCAACAAGTACACGTGGAATGGCTCTTCATTGCGCAACCGCGACAAGAAAGTTCAGGGCGACATGCTCGCGAACTACAAGTTGAGCGGTGGCGACAACATGGGTATGGGTGGCTACTTGAACGACCAGGCCAACATCACCATGCAGGTTAAGTTCTACCCACCGAACGATTTCGGCTTGTACGACATGGCCGGTAACGTAGCGGAATGGGTGCTTGACGTGTACCGTCCGCTTTCTGCCCAAGACATGGACGACCACCGTCCGTTCCGCGGTAACGAGTTTAAGGCATTCGACGACAACTACGCTGGCTTGGGCGAGCTTACTGTGCTTACCGAGCCGCAGTACGAGCGCAATGTGAACGGCGACAGTGTTTTGGTTCGCCTTCCAGGACAACTGCCCCAGCGCGCTGTAACGGTGGAAGAAAACCTGAAGCGCCGCAACTACCAGAAGTCGGACTACCGCGACTTCTTGGACGGTGACGTTGAATCTTCACTGAATTACCGCAATGCTGGCGAGGAAGAAACCGGCGACCAGATGTACAAGTACGGTGAAACCACATTGATTGGCAACACGACCCGCGTGTACAAAGGCGGTTCATGGCGCGATCGTGCCTACTGGCTGTCTCCTGGCTCACGCCGCTACCTAGAGCAGGACCAAGCGACGGACTACATTGGCTTCCGCTGTGCGATGGACCGTGTTGGATTCCAGAACGAGTCGAGCAAGCGCACCAAGTCGTCGCCTAAGCCCCAGCAAGACAAGTTCGTACGCTACCGCCCATAGGACAATGAACGAATGGTATGCGCGCTTTGATGCGCGCGTAGGAGTCTGCTCCGACAGCCGCACGCTGGCTTCGGGGCAGATTTTTTTTGCACTGCGTGGCGAATCGTTTAACGGAAACCTTTTTGCTCCTTCTGCCCTCGAGCAGGGCGCGTCTACCGTGGTGGTCGATGAACTGGTCGAAGGATTGCGTGCTGACGATGCGCGGGTTATCCTGGTTCCGGACACGCTTAAAGCCCTGCAGGACCTGGCGCACCACCACCGAATGCAATGGGGTAAAACCGTCATTGGACTGACCGGTAGCAACGGCAAGACCACGGCTAAAGAATTGTTTGCCCACGTGCTGAAGCAAAAGTTCTCAGTCCTCGCGACCCAAGGCAACCTGAATAACCACATTGGCGTTCCGCTCACCCTACTCCGACTTCTGCCCGAACACGAGGTGGCCGTAATCGAAATGGGCGCAAACCACCAGGGGGAAATTGACGAACTGTCGCGAATTGCTGCGCCTAACCTTGGGTACATTACCAACTTTGGCCTCGCCCACCTCGAAGGATTTGGAGGGCCCGAGGGCGTAGTCAAAGGCAAGTCCGAACTCTACCGTTACCTGGAATCCACCACCGGAACCTCGCTCGTGTACTACGCCGACGAACGCCAACTCGCCGAATCGCATGGGGCGCGCATCGTTTTTGGCGAAAACTGTCGGTTTACGGCGAACGAACTGGGGCAGCTCGCCGTTCACTGGAGCGACCAGGTCGCCCAGAGCCACCTCATAGGGGACTTTCAGGACCGCGCACTCGCGGCTGCTGTCGCCCTTGGTGGGCACTTTGGACTCACTGCTGCAGAAACCGCGCTCGGCATAGAAGCGTACGTGCCCCAAAATAACCGCGGAGAATGGCGCAAAGTTGGCGCCTACCGCGTCTTTATGGATGCGTACAACGCGAATCCGAGCAGTATGTCGGCGAGCTTGCGCAACGCAGCTCCGCGACTCAACGCGGACGAAACCTTGTACGTAGCGGGAGACCTTTTTGAACTTGGGGATTACGCCGAACAAGCGCACCAAGAAATGGTCGACCTCATGCAGGAACTAGGCATCGTACACGCGGTGCTGGTCGGGCCTTTGTTTGCCGCCACGAAGCACCCGTACACGTCGGTACTACGCACCGATGATCTTGCCGAGGCCTGGAGCCAAGATCCCCCATCGTGCCGCAGTATTTGGGTTAAAGGATCGCGAGGAATGGCATTGGAGCGCGCCGTAAATGCGTTGGCGCCTACAGCTTAGAGCGCAAAGCGAATTCCGCTCGAAAGCGTAATCCACAGGGGGTATTCCTTGTAGGCCGTACTCGGGCTAGCCTCAAACTCATTGAAAGCATTGTCAAGGCCCACGAGCCCGTACCAACTCCATTGCTCGTTGAGCTTGATGGACGAGCCCAGTTCGATACCGGCCGAGGTCATGGTTTTTGCGACATCACTTGAAATTCCGTCGCGGCTCACAGACTGTAAACGACGGTATGCGATCGGGACCCAAACCTCAAGGGTAGTGATGTCCGAAACCTCTGTGGCAAAACCAAGACGCCCGCGAAGAAGAAGGTAGGTACTTTTGGTACTGCGAAGCGCTTCGCTATCTGGGCCTTGACGGTAGGCAAAATTGCTTTGGGCGACATCCACGCCAAGTCGAAATGGCTTGATGTTGGCATTCACCGCGAGACCGTATGCCCCGCCAAGGCGACCCCGAAACACGTCGGTAACTTCTGGTTGGGTACCCACAACTTCTGCCACAGCTCGACGAAAGACGGTGTTTGCTTGAACGAAGGGGGCCACCGAAAGACTGCGCTCGCGAACGTCGCTGTCGGTATAGTAGACTTGAGCAGCAAGGCTGCCGCTTGCAAGGAATGCTGCGAGGATTACGCTAAATTTTGCCATTTCTCGGTGAATGCGTTGAGTAAGTTAGGAATTCCTGCTGGGTTTTTGCCGCCTGCAGAGGCATAAAAGGCCTGGCCACCCCCGCCACCTTGAATGTGCACACCCAGTTCGCGCACCCAGTTCCCCGCGTGAACTTTGGCGGCCGCTGCTTCACCCGCGGCCAAATGGGCCTGGGCCTTGCCGTCTTCTTCGATGGCCACCAGGATCACGAGGTCGGGATTGGCCTTCGTCAACCCAAAAACGAGGTCTTTGGCGGCCGAAGATCCGATGGCGAGCTGGGCAGAAACCCACCGCAAGCCCGCATGAGCTACCGCATCGCGAACCAAATCGCCTTCGGCCCCAGCTGCCTGGGCCCTCTGAGCGGCTTCCAGTTTCTTTTTGGCGTCTGCGAGCTGGGTGCGAAGATCTTGGAGTACCGAAGCAGGATGGGCGTTTTTGGCTTCTTCGACCACCTCATTCCACTGCCGGCGGATGCCTTTGAGGTAGGCCTCTGCCGACGCACCCGATAAGGCCTCCATGCGGCGCACGCCCGATGCGACGCTCGACTCCGAGACCAGTACAAAGGGCGCGAGCATTCCGGTGGCGGCCACGTGGGTTCCGCCACACAATTCGATGGACGGGCCAAACTGAATGACGCGCACCGAATCGCCGTACTTTTCACCAAACAGCGCCATGGCTCCGAGGGACTTCGCCTCAGCAATGGGCACGGAGCGGCGCTCAACCAATGGTTCGTTGACCCGAATGGCTTCGGTGACGTGGGCTTCAATGCGGTCGAGTTCTTCAGCCGTCACTTTTTGGAAGTGGCTAAAGTCAAAGCGCAGGGTTTCGGGCGAAACCAGCGAACCGCGCTGCTCGACGTGGGTACCCAGCACACTGCGCAGGGCGTGGTGCAGTAAATGGGTGGCACTGTGGTTCTGCGCCGACGCGGAACGACGGGCGCCGTCGACCGTCAAGGTCACCTCGGCGGTCCACGTCGAAGGTGCCGCCTCCAAAAGGTGTAGAATCATACCCGTTTCTTTGGTCGTGCCCAAAACCGCAATCCGTTCGGCACCGAAGGAAACCCAGCCTTGGTCGCCTACTTGACCTCCGCCCTCAGGGTAAAATGGCGTAGGACTGAAGCATGCCTGAACCACCAGGCCTTTTGCCGTTTCGACGCTGCGGTAGCGCAAGAGTTGGCTTGACGTCGCCAAGTGGTCGTAGCCCACAAAAACGTCGCTCGCCCCCTCGTTCAGCACGGTCCAGTCGCCCACTTTTTGGGCGGAAGCTTGGCGCGAACGGTTCTTTTGAGCCTCCATTGCCGCGGCAAACCCGGCCTCGTCCACCGACTTGCCCTGTTCGCGGCAAATCAACGAAGTCAAATCCAGCGGGAATCCAAAGGTGTCGTAGAGTTCAAAGGCCCGTTCGCCCGACAAAACAGTGGATTCTGCCAACGCGGCGTCGAGGCGCTTGAGCCCCGACTCCAGGGTGCGCAAGAAGGCCACCTCTTCTTCGCGGATTACCTGCTGGATGAACGCAGCTCGGGCAGGCAGCTCCGGGAACGCCGAACCCATTGTGCTCACCATTACGGGAACGAGTTCCGCCATAAAGGGCTCGCGGAAGCCCAACGTGCTGTACCCGTAGCGAATAGCGCGGCGAAGAATGCGGCGAATAACGTATCCCGCACCGTTGGATGCCGGCAGCTGGCCATCCGCCACCGCGAAGGCCACGGCCCGAATGTGGTCCGAGGCAACCCGCATCGCAATGTCAATGCGCTCCGCTTCGCCGTAGATCAGCCCGCTCAGCGCTTCTAGCTTGCGCAGGTAGGGCCCAAATACTTCGGTGTCGTAGTTCGACGAAGCGCCAACCACGGCGCGCGCAAGGCGCTCGAAACCCATTCCGGTGTCGACGTGCTGCGCCGGCAGCGTCACGAGCGATCCATTGGCCTTGCGCTCAAACTGCATGAACACGAGGTTCCAAATTTCAATAACCTGGGGATCGTCGTTGTTGACCAACGTGGCGCCGTCTACCGCAGCGCGCTCCGCCGACCCGCGAAGGTCAACGTGAATTTCAGAACAGGGTCCACACGGTCCGGTATCGCCCATCTCCCAAAAATTGTCTTTTTTGCTTCCGTACAGGATTCGATCGGCCGCTATGTGCTTGAGCCACATTCCCTTGGCCTCGTCGTCTGCCGCGAGTCCGTCGCCCTGGTCCCCGCCAAACACGGTCACGTACAAGCGGTCCTTCTCGAGCTTGCACACCTCGGTAAGGAACTCCCAGGCCCAGTCAATGGCCTCTTGCTTGAAGTAGTCGCCAAACGACCAGTTGCCCAGCATTTCGAAGAGCGTGTGGTGGTAGGTATCGATGCCCACCTCTTCAAGATCGTTGTGTTTTCCGCTGACGCGCAGGCACTTTTGGCTGTCGGCGATGCGCGCGTGAACCACGGGCTTCGCCCCAATAAATATGTCTTTAAACGGATTCATTCCCGCGTTCGTGAACATCAGCGTTGGATCGTCCTTGATCACAAGGGGCGCCGAAGGCACAATTACGTGGCCTTTCGACGCAAAAAAGTCAAGGTATGCCTGGCGGAGTTCAGTCGGATTCATGCGGGTGGTTTTGCCTACTTTTGAAGGATACAAAAGTATGCGCCGCGCCAAGTACATCTACGACCCGTTAACCCTCGCCTACCACAAGGTCGAGCGAACGTGGAAGCACATTCTGCGCGATACCTCCTTGTTCCTACTTGGGTCGATGCTGATGGGGCTCATTTTCTTCTTCGGAATCCAGTACTTCATGGATTCGCCTCAAGAACGTGCGCTCAAGCGCCAGCTTGAAATTTCAGAGCAAACCTACTCGGAACTCGAAGACCAAATGGAGGAACTTTCGCTGGTCATCGAAGAATTGGAGCGCCGCGACAACGAAATCTACCGCGTCATTCTGGAATCGGAACCGCCCACCACGTGGGTTCGTCAGGGCGGACTCCCCACGAACGGAACGAGCTACGAACGCATTCGCGGGCTTTCCAACGAAACCCTGCTGGAACGAAGCATGCGCCGGGTGGACGACTTGAAAAAGCGGCTGGCCGTGCATTCCGCGAGCCTCGACGAGGTCGCCGAACTTGCCCAGAAGAAAGGCGAAATTCTCGAGGCCCTACCCGCCATTCGCCCCGTTAAAGACCAACCTGGAATCAAACTGTCGTCGGGCTTCGGTTACCGCGTAGACCCGATGTTCAAGGTCAGTAAAATGCACCAGGGCATCGACTTTTCGGCACGCCAAGGCACGCCAATCTACGCCACCGCCGACGGCGTGGTCGTGTCCAACGAACTCTACGGCGGACGAGGCTTTGGCAAGCACCTCACCATTAGCCACGGTTACGGCTACCACACCCTTTATGCCCACATGAGCAAGGTGGTGCGCCGCCAAGGCCAGCGCATTCGGCGCGGAGACCTGATCGGCTACGTCGGCAATACGGGCAAGTCCACGGGACCCCACTTGCACTACGAGGTGATTTACAAGGGGCAGCGGGTCAACCCCATCAACTTTTTCTTCAACGACTTGACGCCCGCGCAGTACAACCAATTGCTCGCTCAAGCTGCGGCCAACAACCAATCTCTTGACTGATGATTCCGACGGAATTCACCAAACGCTACTACAGCATCGGCGAAGCCGCTGCGCTCTTTGAGCTCAAAACCTCCACGCTGCGCTTTTGGGAGAAGGAATTCCCGGAACTCCAGCCCAAAAAGTCCGAATCGGGTGCGCGCAAGTACACGGCCAAAGACATGGAAAAGCTGCGCCAGATCCATTATTTGGTCAAAGAACGTGGATTCACCCTCGAAGGCGCGCGCGCGAAATTGCGCCACGCCCCTGAGGATCAGATAGACCACGAAGATGTGGTACGGCGTTTGCAGAAGGTGAAGGCCGAATTAGATCAATTCGCAAAAACGATTAAAACCCTACCATGAACCGTTCTACGATCATCTTACTCTCGATTCTTGGCGTATTCGTCCTCACGATTCTTTGGGGCGTTGGCGCCTACAACCGCCTCGTGGGATTGAGCGAAGGCACCGAAAGCCAATGGGCCAATGTGCAGTCGGCCTACCAGCGACGCGCAGACTTGATTCCCAACCTCGTGTCGACCGTGAAAGGCTATGCCGACTTTGAGCAAGAGACCCTTACGGCCGTCATCGAGGCCCGCTCCAAGGCTACGTCGGTGCAAATCAATGCCGACGAGTTGACCCCTGAAAAAGTAGCGGCCTTCCAAAAGGCCCAAAACGAACTCAAAGGCGCACTCAGCCGCCTTCTTGTCTCGGTGGAGCGCTACCCCGACCTCAAGGCGAACCAAAACTTTTTGGCGCTGCAGTCTCAGTTAGAGGGCACCGAAAACCGCATCAACGTGGAGCGCGACCGCTTTAACGAGCAGGTTCGCACCTACAACTCGGCCGTGAAGCGCATCCCGACGTCCATCGTCGCTGCCATTGGCGGATTTGAATCGCGCGGATACTTCGAAGCCGAAGCCGAAGCCCAAGAGGCTCCCGAAGTCAGCTTCGAATAATGACCGTTCAGCCCGAACAGGAACAGCGAATTGTGGCGGCCATCGAGGCCGCCGAGCGCCTTACCTCGGGAGAAGTCCGCGTGCACATCAACGACCGTTGCAGTGGAAACGCCTTGCGCGACGCCCAAAAAGCATTTGAAAAATTGGGCATGCACCGCACGGCAGAGCGCAACGGAATTCTCTTTTACCTCGCTCTCGAAAGCCACCAATTTGCCGTGATCGGAGACCAAGGTATTCACGCCAAGGTGGGCCAAGCTTTTTGGGACGGCATCCGCGACGCGATGATCCCCCAATTGAAAGCGGACCGGTGGGTGGCGGCCCTGGAATTGGGCATAGCCGAAGCCGGACGAGCCCTCGGCGAACATTTTCCGCACCAAGGCACGCGCGACCGCGACGAGCTCAGCAACGACGTATCGCGCGGATGAGGCTGCTTTTCGCTTTATTCGTTCTTAGTCTTGGACTGCAGGCGCAGCCCTGGGAAAAGCCTAGCCCCAGCGAGGGCTTGGTCGTATGGCGGGCAACTGCCCCCGTGATTCCGTCCGACCAGGAAGCGCGCCTAGAAGCGGTACTTCAAGCCATCAACGACTCCACGTCGACCCAAATTGCGGTGCTCTTTGTGGACCGCGTGAACGATGACCTGAATTTTGTGGCTGCCCAGACTGGCGAGGCCTGGGGCATCGGCCAAGCCGAGACCGACAACGGAATGCTCGTGCTCATCGCCCTCGACGACCGAAAAATGGCTATCCAAGTGGGCCGTGGATTGGAGCCCACCATCACCGACCTGGTCAGCCACCAGCTCATTGAAAACACGCTGAAGCCCGCGTTCCGCGACCAGCAGTATGCCGCCGGCCTCGAGGCGTTGGCCACCGAAGTGGCTCAGCGCCTTTCTGGGCAGTTTGACGCCGTAGAAAACGATGAGGACCGGCCGTTCCCCTTTGCTGCGGTATTCGTCGTGGTCCTGGTGTTCATCGTCCTCGCACGCCGTGGAGGCTCCAACGGAGGCTTTGGTGGCCGCGGCGGCGGAATGTGGATCGGTCCCATGGGCGGATTTCCCTCGAGCGGAGGCTTTGGAGGCCGCGGCGGCGGCGGATTTGGTGGCGGCGGATTTGGCGGATTCGGCGGCGGAAGTTTTGGCGGAGGCGGCGCGTCAGGTTCGTGGTAATTTGCGACCTTTGCAGCATGATTTCAACACGTTTCTTTCGTTTTGCGGTGCTTGCCCTTGGAGTAAGTGCCCTAGCCAGCTGCGGTTCACCCAAGTTCACCCTTGGCACGACCGCACAAGGACTCCAGATCACCGTAGCCAAGCCTGTACAGCAGCAGCTTAGCATTCAGTCGGTTCAGGTGGAGCAAAACGGTGCGTGGTCCACGCCCGCGTTCCAAGTGAAGTACGCCGGCCGCGACGAGGTGGTGCTCGGAACCAAAGGCGAGTCAAGCCTGCGCGTAGCCGTGAACGGCGCGAAGGACGCCACCGCCGCTCAAGTAACTTACCGCACTGCCCCGGGCAAGCCCCTGAAGACCAAGCTGGTTAAAGCCAAGTAAGCGGTGGTCTACATTCAACGTCGCGAGGTATTCAGCGCCGCGCACCGGCTGTACAATGAGGCCCTTAGTGCAGAAGAAAACCAGCGCCTCTTTGGCAAGTGCTCGTGGGACTACGGACACGGCCACAATTTCGAGGTTTGGGTAACCGTAAAGGGTGAGGTCAATCCACTAACTGGGTTTGTCATGAACCTCGTCGACCTCAAAAGCTTGATGATGCGGTACGTCATTGATCCGCTGGACCACAAGCACCTCAACCACGACGCGACCTTCATGCTGGGCAAGCTTCCCTCCACCGAGAACCTGGCGATTGAAATTTGGAAGCAGCTCCAAGAGCCCGTGGCTGAATATGGAGCGGCGCTCCACTGCGTGCGCGTGGTCGAAACCGAGAACAACGCTGTCGAGTACTACGGCGAATAACTCCTTGTGAACCGTACCCGTATTGGTCGGTTACTACCTTAACTTGTTTTTATGAAAAAAGCCTTTGTTTTCCCGGGTCAAGGTGCCCAAGCGCCCGGAATGGGCCAGGATTTGTTCGACGCGCACCGCGAACTTTTTGCGCAGGCGGACGCAGTTCTTGGGTTCGGGTTGACCGACTTAATGTTTCACGGAACGATGGAGGACCTCACCCAAACGAAGGTGACGCAGCCCGCCATTTTTGTGCACAGCGTAATCAAGGCGGTTTCGCTTGGTGCGGATTTTCAGCCCGACATGGTCGCCGGCCACTCGCTCGGCGAGTTTTCAGCCCTAGTTGCCGCCGGAGCCTTAAAGTTTGACGACGGCCTTCGCTTGGTTTCAGAGCGCGCACTCGCGATGCAGGATGCCTGCGACGCCGAGCCGTCTACCATGGCCGCCATCCTCGGCCTCCCCGACGAGCAGGTCGAGCAGATTTGTGCCGATACGCCCGGCGTGGTGGTTCCCGCCAACTACAATTCTCCCGGTCAGTTAGTGATCAGTGGGGCGCGCGCCGCGGTGGAAGCCGCGTGCGCTGCATGCAGCGCGGCCGGTGCCAAGCGGGCGTTGATTTTGCCGGTGGGCGGGGCGTTTCACAGCCCGCTGATGGAACCGGCCCGCGCGCGCCTCGCGGAGGCCCTTGATGCCGTTACCATCGCTGCACCCCGCTGCCCCATCTACCAAAACGTCGTGGCCGAGCCGGTTACTGATCCCGAGGCCATCCGCGCCAACCTCAAGGCCCAGCTTACCGGTTCCGTGCGCTGGACCCAGTCTGTATTGGCCATGGTCCACGACGGCGCCACCCACTTCTACGAAGTTGGACCCGGCAAGGCCCTCCAGGGAATGATCAAGAAAATCGCCCCCGAAACCGAAGCCGTCAGTGCCTAACCAGCAACCAGTTACGAGTAACTCTTTTACCAACCAGCTAACTAGCCAACTAGCCAACCAGCCACCCAGCCCCATGAAGTCTGCATTCCGCGCCCCTTCCAACATCGCCCTTGTTAAGTACTGGGGCAAGTACGGCGTGCAGCTTCCGAGCAACCCGTCGATCAGCTTCACGTTGGATGCGTGCGCCACCGAAACCACGCTTGAACTCACGGACACTACTGGAATTCGCGTTGCCTTGGACGGGGCGGACACGCCCAGTTTTGTTCCGAAGGTGGCCCAGTTCGTAGAGCGGGCCGCGACGCGCCACCCCTGGCTCAAGGACTACGGCCTGAACGTACAGACCCACAACAGCTTTCCGCACTCGTCGGGCATTGCCAGCAGTGCGTCGGGAATGAGTGCCCTCTCGCTTTGTGTCTTGGATTTAGCCCGGCAACTTGGGCATGAGGTAGCTGATCCTCAGCAGGAAGCCTCCATCTTGGCCCGTCTTGGGTCAGGAAGCGCCTGCCGTTCCGTGTACGGAGGCTTAGTGGTTTGGGGCGAAACGCATTCTATTCCCGGATCGTCTCAGGAATTTGGCGTGGCGTATCCGCACCCGGTGCACGATGTGTTCCGCGGCTACCGCGACGTCGTGGCCCTGGTTGACGTTGGCCAAAAGGCGGTGAGCAGCACGGCCGGGCACCAGCTGATGGAGCAGCATCCGTTCCGCGCACAGCGTTTTGCGCAAGCCCACGACCACCTGGCGGCCCTTGGACCAATCTTGGCGTCGGGCGATCTCGAAGCGTTCATGGAATTGGTAGAACTTGAAGCGCTGACGCTGCACGGATTGATGATGTCGAGCTCCCCGAGCTATATTTTGATGCGGCCCAATACACTTCGGATTATTGAAGCCATTCGAGGATTCCGCCAAGAAACCGGCACGCCCGTCAGCTTTACCCTCGATGCCGGAGCCAATGTGCACATTTTGTTCCCGGAGCATGCCGAACAATCCGCGCTCCAATTTGTTGAAGAACAGGTGAAACCTTGGTGTAAAGACGGCCGCGCGATTGCGGACCGCGTAGGCCAAGGTCCGGTATCTTTGCTGCAATGAATCTGAGCCCCAAGTACTTCGCGAAAATCCTCCTATTTGGGGAGTACGGCGTCATTCGCGACGCCATGGCGCTCTCGATTCCGTACACCAACTACTCCGGGGTGCTTCGGCTGCCCGAAGGTGAAGCCAGCTTCGACCAGCGCGAATCCAATGCGTCGCTTGATCGGTTCGCTGCCTACTTAGAGGAGCTCGCCGCCCTCGGCACACTCATGGCGAACCTGAATTTGGTAGCACTGCGCGCCGACCTCGACCGCGGCCTCTACTTTGACTCGAGCATTCCTCAGGGGTATGGCGTGGGCTCCTCTGGCGCAATGGTGGCTGCGCTCTACGCCCGCTACGCCCGCAACCCCTTGCCGCTCGAAGAAGCCAACGACGCAGAAAAGCTCAAAGCGCTCAAGGCTGAAATGGCCCAGATGGAATGCTACTTCCACGGCAAAAGTTCCGGCATGGACCCTACCATTTGCTACCTGCAGCTTCCGCTGCTCGTACGTTCGTCTGAAGAATTGGGAACGGTGAGAATGCCAAGCCTTCCAAGTGACGGCCGGGGCGGCATCTTTTTGCTCAACTCCGGGGCTCCGGGCGAAACCCAGCCCATGGTGCAGATTTTCATGGACAAGCTCAAAGAAGAAGGCTTTCGCCGACTAATGACCGAGCAGTTCAAAAAATACAACGATGCGTGCGTGTCAGCTTTTTTGGACGGAAAGACCGACGTTCTTCTTCGCGAATTAAAGAAACTGAGCGGCTTGGTGCTGGAGAACTTCGGCCCAATGATCCCGAACGACTACCACAGCTTGTGGCAGAAGGGAATTGACACGAATGCCTACTACCTGAAGCTTTGCGGCTCGGGTGGCGGAGGCTACATCCTTGGATTTGCGCCGGACCTTGAGCAGGCTCAAGCCGAACTAAATCCGCACCGAATGGACGTGGTACTTCGCTTTTAGCGAACCGCCATGAGCCGCCGCACCAAAATACTCTTGCGCCTAACGGCCTTCCTGAGTCTGGTACGCTGGACCCACATACTTTTTTTGGCGGTTGCTCAAGGGCTTGCGGCCTTCACCCTTCTCCGCAACGGTGCGCCGATTCAATGGGCCACCTTGGCGGGCGTAATCTTATCTACGGCGGGGATCGTGGCCGGCGGATCGCTATTCAACAGCTTTTATGACCTCGAACGCGATCTTATTGAACGCCCATGGCGCACGTTGCTCGAGCGCCCCGTAGCCAAGAAGTACGGCATGAAGCTAGCATTCAGTTTTTACGGAATCGCAGGCCTCGTTGCGTTCGCAACGTTGAAATGGACGGTAGCCGCGTCCATCCTTGCATACGGCCTTATTGTTTTTCTTTATTCTCATAAACGCTGGGGATTTGGCGTGGGTGGCGCATTGGTTGCTAGCCTCCTTGCATTTGCCCCTTTGCTCTTGGTCACCGCAGCACTCCTGCCCGATTCGCTGAACGGCTTTATTCGCGGACTTCCGCTGGCGCTGGCCATGATTGGTTTGGAATGGCGCCGGCAATGGGAACGGAGGCAAATTCCAACAGCACCCCCCGTCACACAACGCACGCTGGTCCGCCAGCAGTGGATTTACAAGCTCGTGCTTGCGCTTAGCCTCGGTTTCATTCCGCTGATCTAATTCCGCTTAGCGGAAGACCGTAAACATGCCTCGGCGTTCCTCGACCTTTCCGTCGGGAAGCCAAATGAAGAGTCGGTAGCTGTACGGGCCAGCCGGAACGCGTTCGCCCCCGTAGGTTCCGTTCCATCCGTTGGGGTCCTCGCTGCTGTGAAAGACCTGAAGGCCCCAGCGATTGAACACCGCCCACTCCATTCGGTCAATGCCGGTCGCCACCACGTTGAACCGCTCGTTTACGGCGTCGTTGTTCGGGGTAAAGGCCGATGGAACATAGACGTAGTGGTCCATTTTAAGCTCTACCGGGTAGGCAGCGCTGTCGCTGCAGCCCAACGTGTCGCTAACGGCGAGTCCGACCCAGTAGGTTCCCGGACGACCATACACATGGCGCGGATGGACCCGGGTTGACGTATCGCCGTCGCCGAAGTACCAGCGAACATTGAGCGTGTCGCTGGAGTAGTTAGTAAAGGCCACATCTAAAGGATTGCCGGGATCCTGTAGGTAGGTGAAGGACGCCACCGGATTTGGTACCACCCACGCATAAATGGAGTCCTCTTTGGTGATAAGGCACTGATCCTTCACGGTATACCGATACCATTGGCTGGCAATGGGCTGGACCGTCCACAGGGTGTCGGTTGGGCCGCCAATCCACTTGGTCGTGAGCTGGCCCTTTCCCCACTGGGCGCGTGCGCGCAAGATCACTTCATCGCCCGGACACAGGTAGAGCGTGTCGGACTGCGTCTGAATGGAATCGTAGGGCTCGACGTAAATGGTGATGCTGTCGACTCGGGGAACCGTGCTGCACTCGTCCCAGCTAAGGTAGCGGAATGTAGTAGTGATTGGCGGGGCCACGGTGAGCAAGGTTGCTTGAAGGGTGTCGGATTCCCAGTACCCCCAGCGACTGCCTTCTCCGCCCGAAAGCGTGGCCCGCAAGGTCGTCACAGAACCTGGACAGGCCAAGGTATCGTTACCCTGGTCAATGGCGAGTGCGGCTTGAACACCCACGCGGTCCCGAATCCAAATGTCCACCGAATCGGCAGGATATACCGCACAG
>Ga0315906_10002361_pt1 | contig 26494 bp, 21 predicted proteins | sample LakEriMetagenome_4_FD_203526 | JGI IMG/M metagenome (GOLD analysis project Ga0315906, IMG submission 203526) | Freshwater fungal communities from buoy surface, Lake Erie, Ohio, United States - Buoy 2 MA122 | ecosystem: Environmental > Aquatic > Freshwater > Lake > Lake biofilm | place: USA...
TATGCTTGATTTTCTGCACGAAGCACTTCCCTCCTATTTCGCTTGTTATGAATTCCAGATTTTTATTTCATGGTACCTGGACTATGGCTCAAAGAACAGAGCTGAATTCCACAGGTCACTTATGGCTAATACGAATTTTCGAGTGGCGTTCACCCTACTTGAACAAGGCTTCATGGAAGACATCAAAGTCATGGAAAAGCTAGTGAAAGAAAATCCTTCCGTACAATGGAATTATGATTTTTACGAAAAAGAGCATGCTGCCTTTTGTAAAGAGCTCTTAAAAACCCAGGATAAAATACTAGCCAAGTTCAGAATTCCGGGGGTGACGAAGTCAAATTACAAGAGTTATTTGATACCTAAGTAAGAGTGCGCACGCAATCCAAAGAAGATTGAGCCTACTACCTGTTCTCAAATCTGATTAGATAGTACGTATCAGCAGTAACTACAACGTATCTTGTTTCTTCAACGATATATTGTTCCATCTCATCGGTTTCCGAATTATATAGGTAAAAACAAGAATCCTTCTCTTCATTAAACCCATAGTAATTCATCTCACTGTAATTGTAAAAGGGCAGTTTCGGTGGGCCTATTAATGTTGGATCTGTTGATTGTTTCAATGATTTACAAGAAACCGTAAATCCCAGCATGAACAAATACAATGCACTCATTAAGGTTTTCATAATTTTTGAAAGTTTAGGGTTTGGATGCTACATACTAGTATTTGTTATTGTGCTTCAGAGTATCACCATCTATAATTACAACGCTAAACGTATAGTTTTCTAAAAAATCCTTTTTTTGTTCTTCAGTCCAATGTTCTCTAATGTATTTTGCATCTTCTGATTGAAGTCTCTCTACTTCAGAATAGGTATAAACACTATCAGATAAGGCTTCGTTCATTAAAGAGGAAGTATTGTACTTAGAAGATTCTTTCATCAAAGCCCGAAGGTGTTTTTTACTGGTATATGCTCTGTCAAACTTATCCGGACGAACCTGAGCACAGGAAGCCAATAGTGCAATCACCACAGCCAACGTTAAAATTGTTTTTGTTTTCATCTTCAATCAAATTTGTGAGTGACAGATCTTTCCTTTTATTCGCTTAACTATCACCCGGGTTCAAGCGGAGAATTCATTATTTTGATTTGATCTCAATTTCTTTCAAAAAAGAATCTCTCTCATCTTCGGAGTATACCATTCCGTCAAGTACCTCTTGTCGTTCTTCTTCACTCAGCGTACCTAAATAAACTGCAAACGCCTCCTGATACGGATCCACATTGCTTGTATCTTTTTCGTTGTTCGATGAAACATTCTTATCGGTGTTTATGTCACCAAGCTTATAAGAAGTCTTCATTATTTCCTTGATGTGTCTCTTATTGGTGTATGCCCTGTTGAGCTTATCCGGTCGAAACTGAGCACAGGATGTCACCAAAACGGTCACTAATCCTAATGTGAATATTGTTTTCATAATTTAGAGAAGTTTGGGGTTTTGATGGAAAAAGCAGAAATACTCATTTGATAACACATCTTTTTAATTTTCGAACCCAAGATCAACCCTGAACAGCTTGCCAGGGTTGATCTAGGTTACATTGGATAAAATCAATTCGAACGTCGGTCATCCATTTCCTGCACGGCCAGACGAACCTCGTTCTCGGTGCATGGTTTCATTTTCAAGGGGACATTGCCCAAATTAGAATTCGGATCATTCTTCAGCTGTTGCCCTTTCAATTGGCCCATCATGACTCCCCTGTTGTCAGCAAAGATGGCGATAACCTCAAAATCTTGACCAACAGGAACATTATCGAAAATGAAGACATTATTTTCTCTTCTTGAGTAGGGTATCACTGTATTGGTGGCCTCCAAAATTACACTTACACTAGGCACCTCCTGGTTCTGAATCTCAAGATTGAGTGTTTGCATTACTACCGCAGCAGGTGATTCCCCTGGTTTTGTACGAGGTACCGGCTCCCAATATCTGTCACAATTTATTAGCCCTCCTCTTCTGAGTCGCCATGTGACATTTGTAAGGTTTGGACCAGGTTTAATCTTTTCTGTTATTGTCCTGTCTTTCGAAAATAGAATGGAATTTACGAGTTCATCGGGATTCATTTCTTCGACCCTCGTTTCCGTAACGAAATCATTTAACGGATGTACTCTTCTTTGAGTAGTAACAACCTTATATACCAGTCCGTCAATTGATTTGAGCTGTTCGGTTATAATCTCCATGGTATCAAGATTTCTCATCTTAAAGGCCTTTGAAAGAAGAATTGAATCCATACTGGTATTGCTGGGTGGCGGCTGTGTCGACCATTTTGTAACGCTTTCCCCTTCGTAACCATAGAACGCTTGCATTTCATCGTCTTCCCGACGATTCTTGAACGATACTTGAATTGTTGCCAGATCGTCCAACTCCAGTTTTTCATTTCCCGAAAAAGCTTCAATATTGATCGTGCCACCTGATTCAAGTAATTCATTCATAGTCGTCGTCGTACTGAGATCATTTAAAACAAAATCACTTATTTTATAGAATTCCGTGAATCTTAACTCAATTAGTGCATTCGGGTCTTTTGTGCGGAATGAACCTGCAGGAATAAAGATCCTAGTGCCTTCTCTGCCAACAATAAGGGTATCCCGGTTTGGGTTGATGACAAATGTCTCCGCAGGTTTCTTGAATCGTTCCACAAAATTATTTGGGTCTTTGTAGTTGCGTACTACTTCTACCCTGCGATTCAGTGTCTTTTCCTTTTCATTCATATTTCCGTTCACGGGTTTAGCTTCTCCTTTCCAGTCGATATGAATTCGGTTGTGAAAGTCATGATCGAACAGGTAGTTTTGAACAGCACGTGTTCGGTTGAGAGAGAGCTCTTTGTTGTAAGCCACGGATGCATCTGAATCGGTGTGACCTAACAGCAACAATTCTTCTGCGGGATCCGTTACACTGGTGCGTAAGGAATCGAGAAGCTGCATCGAAGCATCAGAAAGGTCATAGCTGTCCTTCGCAAAATAAATACTGAGGGACGTTTGATTGGCAGTTTGGGCAAAAGTCGTTGCGCCAGCCACCAGGCTAAGGGAGAGTACAATTTTTTTCATGGTTTTAGATTTTCCTAAGAACGCAAGGAAAACCGGTTTGTAACAACTAGCTGAAAATCTTCAGAAACAGATTGTTAAATGAGTGAGATGAATATTTTTAAAATCCCTTTAATCTCCGCTCCGCAGTATTTGAAACCAGAAAAGTAGATATATCGTTTGTACAACCCGACAAAACAAAAGAACACGTTTATGCGACTGTGGTTTTTATGTGAAATGGAAGAGATAGCAAATAGGTATGTATTTCGAAATCCCGGAATCAGAAATTTCGATGTTATTTTTTCACCAACAACATCGTATTTGATGTCTATTTTGTTTATGAAAACTTTTTAAACTTAATTAAATGAGAGCTAATAAAGAATTTTCAAACCACAAGATCGGATATAAAAACGCAGGGGCTTAATTCACATAAAAATGTACTAATTTCTCTGCTAATTCTTCCTTTAATCCGTAACCAACAAGTTCTTTAATACATTGATCCTTTTGTTTTTTACTTTCATAAATCATTTTCCTTGTTAATTCATCCCATCGTTTAAATGAAGCCAAACCTATTTCATTTTTAATTTCTGTCGCAAGACTTACGTCATTATTAGAATACATGTATTCTAGTTCTCTCTTGAATGAATATAAAAATCCATCATTTCGTTGCTTGGAATTATTGGTTTCACTCCAACAACTGTATTCTAATTCTCCTCTTCTCAGATTACCACTTATTGTTATAAAAATAGTCGAGTAATCATGATTTTTCGCTAAAATTTCGAAAGTTTCACCGTCAATTGTTTCATTTACTTTAATAAGGTTTTTCTCCTCTATAAGTTTGTTAATGGTTAGGGATATATTTTTTTGCGGGCTTAAATTTATAGTTTTTGAAGTACTTAAGTCTTCAAGGACATGTATATTACCCTCATCCATATTTGTGTTCGGATCAATTTTTGATTTTATTTTTCGATTTTTATAATATTTCTTCCACTTATAAGCCACAACAAGACCAAATGCGGCTAATAGAGTCCTTCCTAAAACCTTTTGGATAATTATATCCAAACTATGTTCATCCATCTGATTTTGTTTAATTTACGATTAACAAAAATATAAAAATAGTCTTTTTCAAAACATCGACTAGAAGGTCTGTAAGTACTATTCAAAAAGTATCCAATTTCTATGGGATACTTGCCAAAATTCAGGAGTTTTTTTGAAGATTTCACCTTTATTCTAAAAAGGATGATTATACTGTCAATTATTTCCAACCTGGAATTTGATTTTTGTATTTGTCTGCAATTTTATAAAATCTAGGATCTTTCTCCATTTTTGATTCCATAACATCAACTAGTACGTCTTTTCCTTGAAAAATAGGATCTGTTTTTAACATGCTCTTATACTTTGATTTTATTTCATCTAAACTAATTATTTCACCAGAATCTAATTTAGTTTTTAATTTAGAGAGTAGTACATCAACTGACCCGTTGTAAATGGCATTCAAATTTTTATTGGTATTTAACAATTTTTCATAGGTTTCTTTTTCGATTTGACGATTTATTGCCGAATCTAGTTGTTTTGAACCCCACGAATGTTTTGCAATTTCCTGATAACACTTGGAAGAATCTTTATTCATTATTGCTTGAGTTCCACGTTTCAAACTATCTGGCAACTCCACATCACCACCGTTTCTGCCCGATTTCTCAGGCCCTTCATTGCAACTAAATAAGGCTATTGGAAAGAGCGATAATATTAGAATTCTTCTCATTTTTTAAACTTTGAAATTCTAACCCAATTGAATTTGAGTTTTAGATAACCAATTTAGGTAATATTTCTAACTGTACCGAAATCAAATAAATTGTTTTACGAAAAAGGAATTTATCTTTCAAAAAAGTCTATTTGGACTTTTTACATTTCAAGGTTTAATTTACCTACCTCTTCATCGCCCGATCCATGTCACGCTTATCGTCTTTTTCTTTGAGGTCCTGGCGTTTGTCGTGGAGTTTTTTACCTTGAGCGAGGGCGATTTCAACCTTTACCCAACCTGTTTCGGATAGAAACATTTTCAGAGGAATAAGGGTATTTCCTTTAACCTGAAGGAACTTTTCAATTTTGGCTATCTCTTTTTTATTGAGAAGTAATTTGCGGTCAGCGCGCGGTTTGTGGGAGTAGAAGGAAGCGTTTTCATACTCTGAAACGTGCATGTTTCGAATCCACACCTCCCCTTTCTGTATCACGCAATAAGCTTCCATGATCGATGCTTTTCCTTTACGGATACTTTTGATCTCTGTACCCGCGAGTTGGATTCCTGCAACGAAGGTATCCATCAAGTGGTATTCGAAGCGGGCTTTTTTGTTGCGGATGTTGAGGTCTTTGGACATGGATGGCAAAAATAAGAGTTAATTACTTACTTTTTTGCTTGATCAAAAAAGTAACAAAAAAATCAAGTCTCGCTATAGCCGTTCGGCGAAAATTTCTCATCGATCAAATCTCAAAAAGAGTGTAAGCACTGCTTACAAACGACAAGCGCTTTTTGGATTTGATAATCGCTTCGAAATTTTCTTTTTCCTCACTTCCCTAGCGAGCCAACTTTTCAATGCATTAAGCATTTGCTTTCGGGACCCGCAACTTCGATCGTTCAGTGAATCACTTTTACACAGAACCAGTCTGCAAAACAAGCGGAGTTGCGCATGCACGAAGCGAAGGTTTGTCAGCGGTACCGAAGGTAGGTTCCTCGTAAAAGTGAAAGGGCTTTTGCTACTTTTGGCTAGTCAAAAGTAGAAATAAAAAAGTTTGGAATTAAAACGAATTCGAGTTTCTGCAACGCTTCTACGTCGTGGTCTTTTGCCACTTTTCTTTTGCGGAAAAAGAAAAGTGGGTAGAATCATTAATTTTACATCGTGAAAATCCCTTCCAGATACATTGAAAAAGCCGTTGAGCAACTCTCCTCCCTCCCGGGAATAGGGAAAAGAACAGCCTTGAGGCTGGTGCTGCAGCTGCTCAACCGCACAGATCAGGAGGTTAAAACGTTTGCAAGTGCGATCCTTGAGATGAAGGAACATGTCAAAAAATGCAATTCCTGCGGCAACATCAGCGACCAGGAAATCTGTTCAGTATGTTCGGATCCACGACGCGACCAGAGTATCATCTGCGTGGTGGAAGACATCCGCGATGTGCTGGCCATCGAATCGACGGAATCCTACAAAGGGATCTACCATGTGCTTGGAGGAATCATCTCTCCCATGGATGGCGTTGGACCTTCAGATCTAAACATCACTTCACTGATTGAAAAAGCCGAAACCGGTACTGTGATGGAGATTATTTTTGCGTTAAGTCCAACAATGGAAGGCGATACAACGAACTTTTATCTATTTAAAAAATTGAGCGACAAAGGAGTGCTGATCACTTCACTTTCTCGCGGTGTAGCTGTGGGAACTGAGCTTCAATACGCAGATGAGGTCACACTCAGCCGTTCGTTGCTTCAGCGACAACCCTTTAAATTAAATTGATATGATCAAGGAATTCAAGACATTCATCATGCGTGGCAATGTGATCGACCTTGCCGTTGCCGTTATCATAGGTGGAGCCTTCAGTGCTATCGTAGGTTCGCTGATCAATGATGTCATTACTCCGTTGCTGCTTAACCCTGCCATGGAAGCATTGCGCGTTAACAAGCTGGAAAATCTAGGGTGGCATGGGGTTCTTTATGGTAAATTCATTGCATCGGTCATCAACTTTCTGGTAACCGCATTCATCGTTTTCCTTCTCATAAAAGCAATGAACAAAGCCATTCGCAAGAAAGAAGATGACGAGGCCTCGAAGGAAGTTACGCTCACCAAGGAGCAAGAGCTACTTACAGAAATTCGTGATCTCCTAAAAAAGAAAGAGCAAGAGTAAGGAGCTGATCAATCCGTATTTTTCTGTACAGAATATCTTTTTGCAAAGCTTCTGATCTGGCCGGAATGTATCTCATGGATTCCCGAAGTCAATTCGAGCTCACTTTGGAGCATACATTTTGCGACCTTTATTGCTGAAACAGGACGATAACTTTCAATTAAGCCTGTTTTGCCAAGAAGATTTCCAACTTTTACAGACATTTTCTCTCCAATCCGTTCTTCCTTTCGTAGCCCCTCCAAAACCGAAGGCTTAATGATAACGAGCTTTTCGAATCCAATCTGTTTCGCATTTGCATCAAGGGTTGCTTTCATTCTCGAGTAAAAAAACGGAGAATAGGAAGATACGCCTATCGCAGAGATCAGTACGCAATGCTTCACTCCTTTTTTTCTTGCGAGCTTCATGACCTTTGTTGGAAAGTCTACGTCAATTTTCCACTGTTCTTTTTTAGAACCTGCAGTCTTCAAGGTGGTGCCAAAAGCAATAAAAAGTGCATCCAGATCTGCACTTACAGGTAAGGAATCGATGGATTCAAAGTCGACCACATGGTTGATCACCTTCATGGTCTTCAGCTCCAGCTCACGTCTTGTTAGAAGCTCAATTTTTTCCACGCGATCGTCCTCTTCCATTAGCTCTAAAAGCTCCCCTCCAACAAGACCTGTGGCTCCAAGAATAAGTACCTTCATGATTTTTTTTTCAAAATTAATCATGGAATTCACTTGCTGTCCAAAAAAAATCCTATTTTCGGCTGATATAATGTTTACTTCAGCTTAAATACCGCTATTTCATTTATATGACTAGTATTTTTGTTGCGAAGCTTGATTTTAATATAACTAGTGAACAGTTAAAACAAGCATTCCAGGTATACGGAACGGTTCTCAAAGCGACCGTTGCTACCGATCGTGAAACAGGAAAATCCCGTGGATTTGGTTTTGTTGAAATGTCCGACCGTGATGAAGCTATGGCTGCAATCAAGGGATTGGACGGTTCTCTCCTTAACGGACGTCCAATTGCCGTGAAAGAGGCAGATCAGCGGCCAGACAATCGAGGCCCCAGAGAACAACGACCGGATAACCGTTCAGACCATCGTCCGAGGGAACCAAGACCGGATCAGCGGCCAAGAGATGAGCGTCCACCTGTTGCACCAACCTTTGTTCCTCCTTCAGATGATGCTGTAAAACTGGAACGTAAAAAGGAACGAGCACCCGATAAAGAGAAAAAAAAGGAGCGTGAACAAGATGGGTTCAATAAAAAACCTAAAATGAGTGCGTACAAAAAGAGTGGTAAAAACAACCGCTTCTTTGATGACGACGAAGATGATCTTGACGACTTGGAAAATGCGAGCTTCTTCAATTTCGATGACGACGAAGAAGAGGATGACGATTAATCTTTAAGAGATTGAAATGCCGTACTGATATTCTCTATTATGTCGGTTGCAAGCATACTTTCTAAAGCGATTTTCTCACATGTAATATCAGCTGCTAATCCATGCAGGTAGACAGCAAGACACGCAGCGTTGAGCGAAGAATATCCTTGTGCCAAAAATGCTGTGATCATTCCTGTAAGCACATCTCCTGAACCGCCTTTGGCCAATCCAGCATTGCCTGTAGTAGTGTAATATACTATTCCATCAGGAGTGAAGATTCTCGTTGATGGTGATTTCAACACCAGAACCACAGAATTTTGTTGTGCAAATTCCATTGCGTGATCAAGGATTTCCTCTTCATTGCTCCAGTTTTTATTGATTAAACGAGAAAATTCTCCATAATGTGGCGTGACAACAGAATTTTGCAGAACCCTCGACATACCATCTGGATCAGAAGCGAGAAGATTCAAAGCGTCTGCATCCAATACCATCGGCAAAGAATTCGTTTCAAGCAACGAAAAAAACGCTTTTTTTGTTTTTTCAGACACCCCTATTCCAGGCCCGACACCGACTGCGGTAAACTTTTCAGAAAGAAGTATTTCCGTAAATTCTTCCACACCACTAAACGACAACATAGCTTCCGGCAAAGAAACCAACATAGGGAATTCCAGACAATTCGGAACGTGAGCAGTTAGAAGTCCTACACCAGATCTGAGACAAGCTTTTGATGCAAGTATGACAGCCCCTGCTTTGCCGCGACTTCCCGCTATCAAGAGCGCGTGACCATGATCCCACTTCGAAGAGCTTGGTTTTCGGGGCTTGAAAAGGGATCGAACAAGAATCCGATCAATTGCAATCATTGCTTAGTTGCACATGAAAAATCTGTTTTTGGAACAGCTGTTTTAGCTATCGCAGCAAAACCTCCGGCTACCTCTTTAAAGTGATCATACCCTCTGGATTTTAAGATCGAGGCAGCGATCATACTGCGGTACCCACCGGCACAATGAATGGTAAAAGGTTTGTCCTTTGGAAAAGCACTCATTTGTTCGCTTATAAAATCCAAAGGAATATTCACTGCTCCTTTCACATGTTCCGCTTCAAATTCACCTGGTTTACGTACATCTATTACAAGTGTGTCTTCCGTAAGCTCGTTCTCAAATGTTTCAGCTGATATACGATGAATGGAAGATGTTTCCTGGCCTGCATTCTTCCACGCTTCAAAACCTCCATCAAGGAATCCAATCACGTAATCATACCCTACTCGGGCAAGTCTAGTGATGACTTCTTCTTCCCGTCCCACATCCGTGATCAACAACAACTGTTGTTTTACATCTGGAATCATAGCACCCACCCAAGGCGCAAACTGCCCGTCAACACCGATATTAATGCTATTCGGTATATGTCCCTGCGAAAACGCCTGCGCATTCCTTGTATCCAGCATGATTGCCCCGGTTTCATTTGCCGCAGCTTCGAACGCTTTAACAGAAAGAGGTGAATGTCCGCGACGAATTACCTCAGCGATAGGATCATATCCCGTTTTATTCATTTGTACATTCATCCCAAAGTATCCCGGAGGCGGTAACAAGCCATCTGTGACTTCTTTAACAAATTCTGCTTCTGTCATATCTGCCCGGAGTGCATAATTTTGTTTTTTCTGATCACCTATCGTAGAAACGGTTTCCTTACTAAGATTTTTTCCACACGCACTTCCTGCGCCGTGAGCCGGATACACTATTACTTCATCGGACAGCGTCATTAGTTTCTCACGCAAAGAATGATAGAGCGTAGCAGCAAGCTGTTCTTGGGTCATACTCGCGGACTTCTGAGCAAGGTCCGGACGACCAACATCGCCAATGAAAAGTGTATCCCCGGTAAAGACCGCATGATCTCTCCCCTGCTCATCCATCAATAAAAAGCAAGTAGACTCCATGGTGTGCCCAGGAGTATGTAATACTTTAAATGTGATATCTCCCACTTTGAACAGTTCGCCATCCTTTGCAATATGTGATTGATATGTTGTGGAGGCATTGGGTCCATACACGATCGTCGCACCCGTCTCCTTTGCAAGATCAACATGACCACTGACAAAATCAGCATGGAAATGGGTCTCGAAAATATACTTTATGGTAACATTATCCCTTGTTGCTCGCTCAATATATGGCGACGTTTCACGCAAGGGATCAATGATTACAGCCTCATTTTTTGAAGTGATATAATATGCTCCCTGAGAGAGACAACCCGTGTAAATTTGTTCGATAGTCATACGGTCAAATATTTTTTCAAATTTCGTCTATTTTTTAAAACTAAAAACTGATCAGCATCATCTGAGTGCTGAAAATTCCTTAAAAAGAATAAAGAGTGCAAAACAAAGTACAAACCAGCCAAATGCGGTTTTTAACTTTTCTGCGCTAATGCGTTCAGACAACATGGATCCGAAAATTATCCCCAGAGAGGTGGCAAAAGAAAATGTGATCAAAAATTGAAGGTCTACCTGCATTCCTGATTGTAAGTCCCCTAAAAAACCAACTGCTGATTTTCCAGCAATAATCAACAGCGACGTTCCAACTGCTTTTTTCATTGGCATTCCGGACATAAGCACGAGCACCGGAATGATCAGAAATCCTCCTCCAGCCCCTACTAAACCTGTAATTGCTCCAACAACCAGACCCTCAGCTAAAAGAATAAAATAATTCATTTTCGGAGTTCCTGAAATTTGATCGTCATTCGATTTTTTTCCTGATCGGATCATTGAGATAGCCGCAAAAAGCATCAGAAATGCAAACAAAAACATTAGGAAAAATTCGCGCTTAACTTCAAAATTCCATAAATAGAAAAGCACTTCCGGTAAAGCAGGAAGAATGAAGGCTCTGGTAATGTATACTCCGACAATAGAAGGAAGACCAAAGATCAATGCCATTTTCACATCCGCATTTCCTTTACGAACAGCTTGAGAAGCTCCAATAAGCGCAGCGACACCTACAACAAAGAGGGAATATGATGTAGCTAATACAGTACTTACCCCCAAGAGATAAACCATAATCGGCAGAGTAAGCACAGAGCCTCCACTTCCAATTAACCCAAGAGAAAGCCCCACCAAAAGCGCCAGAAGCAATGAAAGGATAAACATTTTTTACAAGATCAAAAAAAGGGGAAACGTGTGCTTCCCCTTCGTTCATAGATTTACATACTCAAAATCTTAAACTCCGTACGACGATTAAGTTGACGGCCTTCCTCTGTATCATTAGTTGAGATCGGCTGTTCCTCTCCGTATCCTTTGTATACAAGCCTATTCGAAGCAATGCCTGCCTTGATCAGGTAGTCAACCACAGCTTTTGCTCTGTTGTCTGAAAGCGTCTTATTGTAATCGTTTGCACCTTTGGAATCCGTATGCCCTGATATTTCAATTTTAAGTGTTGGAACATCGTTCAGCAATTTCGTCAAACGCTGAAGCTCATTCGTTGATTCAGGACGCAACGTAGCTTTGTCGAAGTCAAAGAAAATGTTTTTCAAAACGATCTTGCTACCAACAGCAATGTTTTTGAGCTCGACATCCTTTGTCACCTGCTGGAATGCTGCAGTATTCGGAATATCAAAATTTTCTGAATGAAACAAATAGCCCTCTTTCTTTACGGCAATTCCGTAATTCTTACCTGCAGGCAAAGAAACAAGGTACTTTCCTGTTGCACTGTTCGAAGTAAACGAGGCAATTACTTGATTCATTTGGTTATCCACAATCTCAATAGTTGCCTCCAATGGTTTTTGAGTTAGAGCATCCGTGATCACCCCTTTAAGGATCGTAAGTTGTGCCTCCTTAATTGCTACAGCCTGTGCTTTAACTACTTCTTTGATCGGTGCAACCTGCGAAGCGATAAGATTATCTTCATTGTTCTGAACCATTGGTTTTTCAGCACCAAGGAACGTGATCATATATAAATCACGACGACCAAAACCATCTGAGGTCATTGACATGTAATACCCATGACGCCCGTTTGCAGAAAGAACAAAGAAAACGTCATCATCCGAAGTATTCACAGGGTAACCGATGTTTTCCGGCGCACTCCAAGTTCCAGTAGCCTGATCTAAAACCGTTTTAAAAATGTCGTATCCCCCCATCGATTTATGGCCTTCAGAACTAAAGAACAATGTTTTTCCATCCGGATGCATAAATACACCCTCTTCATTGAAAGGAGAATTGACTGTCTTCCCAAGATTTACAGGTTCACCCCAACGTCCTTTTTCATCCTTTTTTGAAACATAAATATCATGTAATCCCTGGCCACCCGGCATGTCGGAAACAAAATAAAGCGTGTTTCCATCCGGACTGTAACAAGCAGATGGCTCATGGAATTTGGAATTAATGTTCTTACCCAAGCTTTCCGGTTTACTCCATTCATTACCTGTAAGCACCGATTCAAATAAATCTCCGGCATTGCTTCTACCCAAATAAATGATGAATCGCTGTCCGTCAGCTGAAATAGCAGAAACTGCATCGTGGTCCTCACTGTTTACGGTTTTTGGAAGATTTACCGCTTTGGACCATTGACCATCTGCTTGTTTGTATGAAATGTAGATATCTTCAAAGTTTTCATTAAGTCCTGGATCAATTCCACCACCGGTAGAATTTGGCTGACGAGCTGTAAAGAGCAAAACAGACTCATCCGCAGAAACCACTGCACCATACTCGTTAAATTCAGTATTTATATTTTTACCAAGATTGTCGATGAATACTCTCAAAGGCGACTTTACCAAATCACGACCATTCGCGCACTGACTGATACGATTTTGAATATCATTTACCGCTGCCGGATTGCTGCTCATAGCGACTTTCAAGTATTTCGAATATGCCGACGATGCTTTGTCCCACTCCATGCCAATGTGGTATGCTACGCCAAGGAAATAGTGGATTTCTTGGTCTATGGCCGGATTTAACTCCAGGGCTTTTTCAAGATGTTTTAGCGCTTTTTGCTTGAATGCAGATTGCAAATAACATTTACCGAGCTTGTAATTCAGGTCAGCGTTGTTCGGATTAAAATCTTGGGCTTTTTGATAAAAAGGCAACGCATCCTTATAAAAGACCGCTCCTTGTTCGTACAAAGCGTCTCCTTCCTCCAGATTATTCTTTGCTACTTTTAGTCCATCCTTATCCTCAAAATTCTTTTTATCAAACTCAATATTTTGACCGAATCCGACAAAACACAAACTTAGTGTTGCCAGTGTAAGATATATTCTAAAATTCATTTTATGATTATTGACAGTTAACAATGTATGATTTTGCCGACTCTGCACCAAGCTCTATTGCCTTGTTCCAATCCTCACAGGCACCTTTCTCATTTCGAAGCAATTCTCTTGCAATACCCCGATTCAAATATGCATAGGCATAGTTCGGATCCAATTTAATCGCCTGTGAACAATCTTCTTCCGAACCTTTATAGTCTTTAAGTTTGTATTTAGCAGTGGCTCTGTTGTTCAGGGCAAAAACATAATCACTTTTCTTTTCTAGTGCTTTTGAAAAATCGTCAATTGCTCCCTTGAAATCTCCCGCATCCACTTTTGCACTCCCTCGGTTATTATATGCTACATAGTAATCCGGTTTCGCTTTGATCGCTGAAGAGTAACTTTCAATCGCTCCTTTAAAATCACCTTTTTTTCGAAGTACACTTCCCAGATTGTTGTGAGCAAGTGCCAGATCTGATTGAATTTGAACAGCTTTTTTGTAATCATTCACGGCGCCATCTAAGTCACCGGATTTCATTTTAGCACTTCCGCGGTCATTGAACGCATACGCATGATCATTCTTGTATTTAATTGCTTCCGTAAAATCTGTTATTGCTGCCTTGTAATCTTCTTTCTCAAAGTAGATTACACCTCTGTAATAGTACGCTTGAGCATTCCCGTTATTGAAGGTGATTGCTTGTGTGTAATCATCTTTTGCACCCTCTGCATCTTTTTCGGTGTACTTCAATTGCGCTCGACTGTAAAAGTAATCGCTTTGCTGGCTGATATTGATCGCGGTGTTGTAGTCAGTCATTGCACCCTTCGTGTCATTTGATTCTGCCTTAGAATTTCCACGGAAATAATAAGCCTTGTCAAAGTCAGGCTTCAATGAAACGGCTTTGTCAAATTCAGCAATTGCTGCAGAATAATTCTTTTCATTAAAGAACTGAATACCTGCATTGTATGCCTTTTCAGCATCTTGCGAACCATCATCAAGAATTTTTGCTTGAACGACACTGTCCTGCTGAGCAAAGGATGAGCAAGAAAAAAAGAGGATGAATACCCCGATAAAATAAGAGAGAACTGCTTTATTCATAAGTGTACGAGAATTGAATTTCCGAATTTAGAAAAAATGCCTTAGCCAAAATCATTCCAAAGGAATAACTTAGCAGTTTTGTTGAAAAATCAAGAAAACAATGACGGAATTTAAAGAGCTTTTTCTACTCGACAAGCAAACCACCTTTCTCAATTTTGGTTCCTTTGGTGCCTGTCCGAAAGAAATTTTTCAAGCATATCAAAACTGGCAGCTTTTACTGGAACAGCAACCCGTAAAATTCATTGCCGAAGACGCATACGTGTATATTCAGAAATCAATAGATGCGCTAGCCGGGTATTTGAATTGTTCCTCAGAAAATTTAGTACTGGTGACCAATCCCAGCTATGCTTTCAACGCAGTTATTCGGAGCTTGGAGCTAAAAAATGGGGATGAAGTTCTTTCTACTTCACTTGAATACGGAGCCATGATCAAAACTTGGGAATACTACGGAAAACAGAAGGGGTTTCGTTTTATTCAACAACCAATCTCACTTCCTATTGCTTCCAAGGAAGAATTTCTAACTGAATTTTGGTCAGGATATACTGACCGAACAAAGGCGGTATTTCTAAGTCACATAACAAGTGCTACAGGCTTGATTTTACCTGCAGAGGAAATTTGTAAAGAAGCACGAAGGAGAGGACTCATCATTATAGTAGATGGTGCACATGTGCCAGGGCACATTCCGCTAGACCTCAGCTCATTGGACGTCGATTATTACACGGGCGCCTGCCACAAGTGGATGATGACACCTAAAGGATGTTCATTCCTCTATGCAGGTAAACCTGTAAAAGACAGCATAGATCCAATGATCATCAGCTGGGGATACGATGCTCCGATGCGAGGTCCTAACAGATTTTTTGATTACCATCAATTTAACGGAACCAGAGATCTATCTGCATTCCTGACTATTCAGGAAGCATTGGCATTTCGCGAAAAATATGATTGGAACAATGTATCAAAAAAATGTCGAGATTTTATTCTCACTGAAACAGCTCCAATGTTTGATGCGTTAGGTTCATATCCTCTGGCTCCACTGGATGAAAACTTCTTCGGTCAACTTTGTAGCTTCCCAATTCATGCCAAAGACCCAATGATTTTAAAACGAGAACTGCTCTATACACATGGAATTGAAGTTCCTGTAATTGAGCAAAATAAGAACACCTATATCCGAATTTCGTGGCAAGCATTCAATGACCAAGAGGATGCGAATAAATTTATGAAAGCAATCTTTCAACTTAAAAAAGAAAAAACACTTAGCTCACCATCGTTCTCTCACTTGTAAAGACCTCAAAATCATATCAACATTTCTTGCACGGCCGGATGTCTTGCATTATTTTCGCATCGAATTTTAACCATAACCACTCGTCCATGTCGAGAATTATTCTAATTGTACTAATGACCTTGTTATCCAAGGAACTCATCGCACAAAACCACTCATATACCTTTCAAGGTCATCTTGATGCAGAAAAGCAAAATATAATTCAAAATGAATTGCTCAAACTGAACATTGAAAAGATTACCTTTCACTACAAAGCTGAAATTAGCGCAGGCCAATTAATTTTCTCCGTTGGTAATCCCAACACTTCAGGAGAAAACACCCCAAATTGGTCACCGGTTGATGTGAAAAATATTTTGATCACCCATGGCTTGGAACCTGGTGAATTTAATGCGTTGAAAGAATGAGGATTTCCGGGTATTGCCTTCTTGCTTTTTTGACCCTGGCAGGGTTTCTTGTTGGCCAGTCAAATGATTGTTCCTCAGCGACCACACTATCCGTAACAGCATCTTGCACTCCGGTTTCCGGAACAACATCAGGTGCCACACAATCCATTTCCGGATGTTCGGGAACCGCCGATGATGATGTCTGGTATCAATTCATCGCCACTGCGAGTAATCATCAAATCTCACTTACTTCCAGCGCTACGTTTGATGGTGTTGTTCAACTCTTTTCAGGAGCTTGTTCTTCGCTTGTCTCATTAAACTGCATGGACAACAGTGGAATTGGTGGCAGCGAAATCATCAATGAGAGTGGTTTAACAGTGGGTGCAACATACAGAATTCGCATCTATCATTATGGCACCGGTTCTGGTTCTGGTTCCTTTACAATCTGTGTTGCCAACGCCCCACCCCCACCAGCCAACAATGGATGTAACAATGCTATTTCATTAATCGTGAACACTTCATGCACATACACGTCGGGAACTACCGATGGTGCAACACAATCTTCTGCCGGATGTTCAGGAACCGCTGATGATGACGTATGGTATTCTTTTGTGGCAACGAATGCCGTCCAAACAATTACTGTCGATCCTTTAGATGCCTCTGATTATGTTGTTCAACTCTACAGTGGAATTTGTGGATCACTGACATCCATTCAATGTCAGGACGCTACGTTTTCAGGACAAAATGAGGTGATCAATGCTGTAGGACTCACACCCGGACAAACATATCGCATTCGTATTTACGACTATTATGCAGGTAATACAGGAGATTTTCAGGTATGCATAACCGGCACAGCTACGGCCACACCAACCAACAATGAGCCATGTTCGGCAATAGCATTGCCTACAGTCACAGCAAATTGCAACTATGCAGAATTTACAACAGTCGGCGCCACCGCTTCTCTTACAGCTCCAACACCAAGCGGTTGTGTTGGGGGAAGCGCACCACAGCAGGGAGGATTCTCTTCGACATCCAAAGACGTATGGTTCGCAATCACCGTACCTTCATCCGGAAATGTTTTTATTACTTCCAAACCTAATATGGGTGGCGGCGCTATTACGGATGGTGTTATGGTTCTTTATTCAGGATCGTGTTCTTCACTTACCCAAATTGCCTGTTCGGATGATCACGCTGCCTATCCCGGTACAGCAAATGATCTCTTACCGCTTATTTCAGCTACAGGCCTTACCCCAGGCAGTACCGTTTATCTGAGGTATTTCGGGTATGGCTCCTCTTCAGGAACTTTTGGCATCTGTGTGACAACGGCTACCAATGACAATTGTGCAAATGCTTTGTACATCTGTGATTTGAATGGATACAACGCATCCACCAGCGCCGCATATACTCCGGACAGACCCGGAAATATGCGAGGAAACAACGAAGATGTCGCTGGAAACAATATGCCGGACGGAACAAATACAGGTGGAATCTTCGGTCAAGGCGGATCATGGGGAGCTGGGGCTCCGAATTTCGATGTGACGATCAATAACAATTCTTGGATAAAGTTTACTGCAGCCTCGACAGTTGCCGTTTTACAAGTCTCTGTTTATGATTGTTGGGTTGGAAACTATCCTTCGGGCGGACTACAGATGCAGGTATTCGAAGGAACGAACTGTACGAATTTTATTCCTGTTTCAGATTTTAAAGAAAGTAGCTCAGGCTTTTCCATAACAGCCAATAACTTAACCGTTGGAAATGATTACTACCTTATGGTAGATGGCTTTGCGGGTGACATTTGTAATTACTCCATTACAGCTCAATCAGGTGTTCAATTTCCTGATATCGCCGATGTCCCACCGATCTGCAGTGGCCAATCAGTGACGCTAACTGCTCCTTCCGGAGCGACATCCTATGAATGGCAACATGATGGATCCACAGCGCAAAGTGTGAATGTATCTCCGGGAACAACTCAAACGTATTATTGCGAAGTTACTGGGTTGTGTGATTATAAACAAATGCTCGAAGTGACCGTTCAGGTGAACGAAAACCCAACTTTATCGATTGTCCCATCCTCCAACTCAGTGTGTATCGGGAATTCAGCGACATTAAATGTAAGCGGTGCCAATTCGTATTCATGGAGCACCTCACAATCAGGAACATCAATTTCAGTTTCCCCAACTTCCCCAACGACTTACACAGTGACAGGAACAACAAATGGGTGTACCTCTACCTCCAGTGTGCTCATCTCCATTAACAATTTGCCGATACTAACTGCTTCACCATCACAGACACCTTCTGATTGTGGAGGATCGAACGGTTCACTAATTGGTCTCAATGCATCAGGTACAGGAACACTTACTTATGTATGGACAACTGGCTCCGGAAGCGTTGTTGGGACAAGTGCTGACCTTTCCTCAATACCGGCGGGAACATATTTTGTGCAAATTACAGATGCAAATAACTGCAGTGATGAATTTGGGCCATTCAGCATTACAAACCCAGGAGCACCCGGAGCACCCTCATTATTGGAATCAGACAACACACCCTGCGTGGGTTCTTCCTTTCAGATAAGTGTAAATGCACCTATCGCCGGAGCAACGTACAATTGGACAGGGCCGAATGGATTTTCTTCAACAAACACCTCCATTTCAATTAATCCTGTAAATCTAGTTCAGGAGGGAACCTATTGTGTAAATGCAACTGTTTCTGGCTGTACAGGTCCCGCAAGTTGTGAAATAATTGATGTTCAGCCACTGCCACTCGTTGAGATTCCACTTTCCTTAACAGACTCAACAATATGTACAGGGGGACAGATATCCATAAACGCCACGGGTGCAGTTTCATATACATGGTCTGGGCCAAACGGTTTTTCTGGTGCAGGTAATTCCATCAGTATCAGTCCGGCATCGGTCGTTAATGAGGGGTATTACTTCGTTACAGGAACCGATATCAACGGATGTATCAACGAAGATTCCATAAACATTGACATTCTTCCATTGCCCACACTTGTTCTGAGCACGTCGAATTCAAACGGCATTGCTTGTTTAAATTCAACAATTTCAATTTCAGTCAGCGGCGCCAACTCATACCTATGGGTAGGACCAAACAGCTTTAGCTCAACGCAAAATCAAGCAAATATCCCAGCGGCGGAAGCTGTAAACGAGGGGTGGTATTACGTAACGGGAACAGATGGGAATGGATGCAACGCGATGGATAGCCTCTTCATAAATGTTATTTCTGATTTTTCGGGCGGTATAGTTGACGGAGACAGCATTTTGTGTCCTGGAGAAACTGCTGTTCTTAACGCACAAGGAGGATCAAGCTATTTGTGGTCAGGTCCTTTGGGTTTTAGCTCTACCAATCCCATCGCCACTATTGAGTCAATCAGTCCTCAACAATCTGGTTGGTACGAAGTACTTATTACGGATACCTATGGCTGTATTTACCTCGATTCAACGGAACTTCTGATACAGTACAATGCAGATTGTATTTTTATTCCCAATCTTTTCACACCTGACCTAGACGGGAACAATGACACATGGGTCATTCCCGGATTGGAATTCTACCAAAACAACAGCGTAGAAATCTACAACCGATGGGGCAACCTAGTATTCAAAGCAAGTCCGTACCTCAATGATTGGGATGGTTCAGTTAATTCAGGAATTGTAGTGGATGGAAAAGACGGAAAAGTTCCGGTAGGCACCTATTTTTATATTCTCAAATTAAACACTAATGACCAACCGCCCTACAAAGGGTATGTTGAGGTGCAATTCTAAGCTTAAATGAAAAGACTATCCATCCATTTCTTGTTTGTAATTGCATCATTTTGTGTGTTTGGTCAACAAGATGAGCAGATGTCGCTTTACATGTACAACCCGCTCTATTTTAACCCAGCCTATGCAGGAAGCAGGGATGCAGTGAGTTTCGTTGCATTAGGAAGATTTCAGTGGGTAAATTTCAAGGGGGCACCTACCTCACAGTGGCTCAGCATCCATTCCCCTATTTCTAATCAACGATTGGGTATCGGGGCTCATTTCATTAACGACAGAATTGGAGAACGTAAAAGAACTTCTGCCTATGCCGACATCAGCTCCAGTATTACACTCAATAAAAATTTAGATAAACTTTCCGCTGGAGTGAGCGTTGGATTTGATGCCATGGGCTATGATTTTAGCTCGTCTCAGGTAATTGATCAAACGGACCCATACTACGGTAAAGTGTTAAGTGTTACAAAACCAAATTTGGGTGCGGGGATCTATTACTCAGGAAAAAAGCAATATTTGGGAGTTTCAGTTCCAAGACTTTTTCAAAACAAAACTCAAGTCAATGAAATCGTCGAGAGTATTACAACAAAGCATTTCTTTATTGCAGGAGGCTATGTCTTCGATTTGAACAGTGTACTGAAACTAAAACCCTCCACACTTATTAAATTCACTCCAAATGCGCCAATTACGTTAGATGTAAATGCGAGTTTACTCATGTATGAAAAATTGTGGACAGGTATCATGTACAGATACAATGAAGCATTGGGTGTGAATATTGTTTACACTGTTAAAAATTTCCAGGTCGGATACGTGTTTGATTTTCCAATAAACGGGCTCAGAACATACCAGTACGGGTCACATGAAATTCTCTTACAATACGATCTACAGCCCAAACACTCCTCTTATCATTCACCAAGGTATTTCTGATGCGAAGTTTAGTATTGTCTTGCTTTTTACTTCTTTCTCTATCTGGACTGACTCAACTCAAAGCCAAAATAGCCGAGGAACATTTCAGTCTGCTTGAATATGGTCTCTGCGTAGATATGTTTGATGAACTAAGTGATAAAGCAATAAAACAGGGATTTAAGAATGAAAATTCATGGGAGCATACACGAAAAGCAGCAATCTGTCATTTTTATCTTTTCGAGATACAGAAAAGCTGCGATCGGTTTAAGGTATTGGAGACCCATGGAAAATTAACAAAAAGTGATCTGGAATACTATTTCAAAGCAATGAGAGCCCTTGGGAAATATGCTGAAAGCATCTCATTGATCGAAGGCAGAAAAGAAATTGTGCAACAAAGTGCTTACCTCAGTGCAATGCTTACACATGCCACTGAAAACATGAGCTTATTTAAGGATTCATCGAGGATTAAATTGTATGATCCCGGATTGAATTCAGGAAAAGGAGATTTCGCTGCCTCTTATTTTGGCAAGGACCTTTATTACGTAAGCAAGTCCAAAAACGCCAGGAATTTTAAATCACTTTATGCGTGGGATCTTGATTATTTTACCAACATCCACAAGGCCACTCCAACATCTGATTCCACTTTTCTTCCCGGAACGCTGGAAAAAGATCAGCTCCTTTCCAAGGCACATGATGGTCCGGTCAGTTTTAATGCGGCAGGCACAAAGATGCTAATAACACGCAATCTTCCCGTTGGAAAAGGATCGAAGGTAACCAAGTTGGTCATCTACTTTTCGGAGCTTTCGAATGGAATCTGGACAGAACCGGTTTTGATGTCCATCAATCTTGAAGGATACAACTCAGGTCATGCTGTGTTTTTCGGGAATAATGATCAACTAATCTATTTTGCGTCCGACCGACCGGGAGGAAAAGGGAAAAGTGACATCTGGTTTTCCAAATTTGAGAACAATACATGGTCAACTCCCGAAAATGTGGCGGGGATCAATACGACCGAGAATGAATTATTTCCCTATTTATTGGACAACACCTTGTATTTTGCATCTGAAGGTTATTTGGGTTTAGGAGGACTTGACATCTATTTGTACGATCCATCCGTGAATTCATTGCCGGTAAATATTGGATACCCTTTAAATACGAGATTTGATGATTTCGGGCTGATAACTCAAGATGGCATCACGGGGTATCTTTCAAGTAACCGAGAAGACTACATTGACCGGATCTACTATTTCCGAAAAAGACCGATAACAATTAAACTTGAAGGATTTGTGTATGTTCAATACAAGGAGAAAGAAGCCCTTGCTTCTCAGATAGTTGTTCTAACGGAAATAAAAACGGCGCACACTGACACCTTAACAAGTAACGAACTCGGAAAGTTTAGCTGTTTTCTGAGATCAGATGGAACCTATAAACTGTCAACATCCAAAGAAGATTTCATACTAATTTCAGAAGCAAATGTAGAGACTAACGATTTGAACACAGATACAACTCTGTATTGTGAATTAGGTTTAAATCCAACCACAATTCAAATTCGGTTGAGAGTAACTGAGGCTCGAACAGGCAACATTATCACTGGAGCGCTAACCAGTATTGCGGATTACAATATGAATGGAGGAAGCCCTATCCTGACCGATGAATTAGGAATGGCAACGTTCAAAGTTGACCGGAATAAGTCCTACTGGGCTTATGCTTCAAAAAAAGGATACAAAGACGACAGTCAACCCTTTAATAGTGAGAATACGAATGACAAAGTCATAGATCTGGAATTGAAATTACCGCCGATTGTGAAAGGTGATCGATTCAAACTTGAAAACATTTTCTACGACCTCAATAAATCAACCTTACGTCCGGAGAGTAAATTTGCTTTGGATAAACTTGCTGACTTTATTATTAAAAATGATCTGAAGATCGAGTTAAGTGCCCACACGGATGCTCGGGGTAGTGACGCATACAACCTAAAACTTTCGCAAGCAAGAGCTCAAAGTTGTGTTGATTATCTAATAACAAAAGGTGTCAAAAAATCCAGCATTACGGCCAGAGGGTATGGAGAAACAAAACTCATGAATAAGTGCAAAAACAATATTAACTGTCCTGAAGAATTACATCAGGAAAATAGAAGGACAGAGGTTAAGATATTGTGAATTAATAATTTTCTTTTTTCAAAAGTGTCATTCAATCGGAAAAGTAGGTACTTTTGCGCTCGAAAATGATAAATGCACTTTACAAAGGACTAAATAGTTCGTTTAAACCACTTCTACACGCGTGAAAAAATTACTTTCCCTTCTACTTGTAATTCTTTGTTTTTCTCTTTATTCCCAAACTGTACCGGCCGGTGTACAGGCCCTACTTGGATGTGATGCCACGGTGCCATTTGTTTCTGTAAATTTCACAGGTAATCCGGGAGGTTCTGCAACAATTATAGGTCAAACAAGAAATGACCATTGTTGTTCAGCATCAGGATCTGATGAATGTTATGTTGTCGAATTTATTTTAGACCCATCGGCAGTTGGGGTGCAGGTTGTTCCTTCAGGTGCTACGGCCTCTGGGAGTATTGCCATGTGGGTAAACAACTGTTCAACACCTTACACATTTGGAAATGTACTCTGTTTAAGTGGTGTCGGCCCCCATTATTTTGTATTGTGTAAACCAGGAACAAACCCCTATGACATTCGTATCTCTTCTGTTCCTGCCACCGGAACATCAGGTAGTGTGAACACTGTAAATGGTTGTGCAAAACAAATTGTAGCCTACGGATTCACTGAAAACACCTTAACTTGGAATTCGACTTCTCCCGGAACACCCGGAGAATACAACAACTTTTTAAGTAACGTACAAGGAACAAACCCCGGAACAACCAATGTTTCATATCCAAACCAAGATTCAGTCCTTGTAACTCCGCAAGGTGGATTTGTTGGAACACTAACGTATCAAGTATGTGGCAATGTACCTGGAAATGCTTGTGTGCCCCCTGTTACGAATCAATGTTTCAATGTAAATGTTACAGTACATCCAGATATAGAAATAACTTTTAGCCCAGAAAATCCAGTCCTTTGCGTAACAGGAAATCCGACAATAACAGCTAACATTACAGGTGGTTTAGCCCCCTACGACTATAGTTGGTCTGGACCATCCAACAATGGAGCTACTAGTTCTTCTATTGTTGCCACAGCAACCGGTAATTATTCCGTTTCAATTACAGATGGAACTGCTTGTCCGGCAGTCATTGATAATACAACTGTGCTGCCCTCTCCCACTGTTGCTGGAACTAGTAATCAAATATTATGTGTCAATGAATCAACAGTTGCCACTTCATTCTCCAGTATCAATACCAATACTACCCTCGCATGGACCAATAACAATACAGGAACCGGCATTCCTGCGAGCGGAAATGGAAATTTAACCTCCTATACCTTATCAGGATCTGGTACGTCAACAATTACGGTAACACCTACTCTATATGGGTGTGTAGGAACTGCGTCTAATTTTACAATTACATCTAACCCACTTCCAAATGTAAATGCTGGAGCTGATCAACTCATTTGTGCTAATTCAACCACATCTGTCACAGCAACCGGAGCCAATTCTTATTCATGGAGCCCATTGGTAACCAATGGTGTCAGTTTCACTGCAACAACTGCCGGAACATATACTGTAACAGGTACTGATGGAAATAATTGCACGCGAACAGATGACCTCCTAATCGCATTTGACAATATTCCTCCAACAGCATCTAACCTGTCCCCTAATTCGTATCAATGTGTTGCAAACATACCAACACCTGATCCTTTATTAGTTACAGATGAAGCAGACAACCTCGGAACACCAACTGTTTCTTGGCTCAGTGACGTAACCACGGGAAGTTGTCCAAAGACAGTAACCAGAACATACAGAGTAACTGATAATTGCGGTAATTTCTCAGATGTAACACAATTGTTTACTATTGCCCCCGCCACCAACCCGGTAGTACCACCAAACGGTGGTTCGACAGTTGATTGTCCATCCGATGGACTTATTCAACCAACTGCACCAAGTGTTACTGATATCTGCGGAAACACCTTAACACCTGTGGTAATTGCACCTACTGCCATTGCTTGTGAAGGCAATATGGTTTGGGACTTCACATATACTGATTGCAGTGGAAACTCGAGTGTTTGGACATACACTTACACTATTGAAATACCGGCATTCAGTGTTCCTTCAAATGAAAGTGAAACAATTTCTTGTGTAGCTGATGTTAATCCTGGAAATATAACATTACCATTAGTGTTGAGCTCCTGTGGAGATGTGATCACACCAACTGGACCTGTCATTTCAGATAGTCCAGATCCAATTGTTTGTTCAGGCGTTAGAACGTACACTTACACATACACTGACTGTGCTGGAAATTCAGCCAATTGGTTATACGAATTTAATATTGTTGATGCCGTAAATCCAACAGCATCCAACCCTGCCCCTGTAACTGTTCAGTGTATTGGTGATGTACCTGCTGCTGACATTGCAGTAGTTACGGATGAAGCTGACAACTGTACGGCAAATCCTGTGGTTACTCATGCTGGTGATGTATCTGACGGAAACACCTGTCCGCAAGTGATCACAAGAAGCTATACTGTCACAGACGATTGTGGCAACTCCATTACTGTTCAACAAACCATTACCGTTGATGACACTACCCTTCCTACGGCATCTAACCCTGCCCCTGTCACTGTTCAGTGTATTGGTGATGTGCCTGCTGCTAACATTGCCGTAGTTACGGATGAAGCTGATAACTGTACGGCAAATCCTGTGGTGGCTCATGCTGGTGATGTGTCTGACGGAAACACCTGTCCGCAGGTGATCACAAGAAGCTATACTGTCACAGACGATTGTGGCAACTCCATTACTGTTCAGCAAACCATCACCGTTGATGACACTACACTGCCTACGGCATCTAACCCTGCCCCTGTAACTGTTCAATGTATTGGTGATGTCCCTGCTGCTGACATTGCAGTAGTTACTGATGAAGCTGATAACTGTACGGCAAATCCTGTGGTGGCTCATGCTGGTGATGTATCTGACGGAAACACCTGTCCGCAGGTGATCACAAGAAGCTATACTGTCACAGACGATTGTGGCAACTCCATTACTGTTCAGCAAACCATCACCGTTGATGACACTACACTTCCTACTGCATCCAACCCTGCGCCTGTAACTGTTCAATGTATTGGTGATGTGCCTACTGCTGACATTGCAGTAGTTACTGATGAAGCTGACAACTGTACGGTAAATCCTGTGGTTGCTCATGCCGGTGACGTATCTGACGGAAACACTTGTCCGCAGGTGATCACGCGTAGCTATACCGTAACTGACGATTGTGGCAACTCCATTACTGTTCAGCAAACCATCACCGTTGATGACACTACACTTCCTACGGCATCCAACCCTGCCCCTGTAACTGTTCAATGTATTGGTGATGTCCCTGCTGCTGACATTGCAGTAGTTACGGATGAAGCTGATAACTGTACGGCAAATCCTGTGGTTGCT
>Ga0315906_10002362_pt1 | contig 26484 bp, 19 predicted proteins | sample LakEriMetagenome_4_FD_203526 | JGI IMG/M metagenome (GOLD analysis project Ga0315906, IMG submission 203526) | Freshwater fungal communities from buoy surface, Lake Erie, Ohio, United States - Buoy 2 MA122 | ecosystem: Environmental > Aquatic > Freshwater > Lake > Lake biofilm | place: USA...
TAACGACGATCCTTCGCCTTTTCACTCCTCCATGTTGCATAGTCATGGATAATGCCCAGGGTACCCGGCACCGGAAAATCAACGGTTGCAGTGCCGGTATAGATATAATCACAGGCCTGATCACTTAAATTCCATTTGTCGAGCTGCACCGAATAGGCATAGCCGGCCGGGAAGAAAGAAGTAGGCGTAATTTTTTCGTGTTGAATACTGAGTACAACGCGCGGAACCTGGTGTGCACCGGTGTTAAGCACTTCGATAGATTCACGACGACGGTATTCAAAAGGAGAATAGGGTAAAACCTGTTTTCCTTCTGATTGCGGTAATTCAGCAACGTTAGCAGGGGCGAGTGGTCTTGAGTATCGATCCACCAATGCTCTGGCAACCGGAATTTCGAATTCAGGATCCTCAGTAAGGGAAACACGAACTGTATCTCCAATTCCATCTTCCAGCAACGTGCCGATACCGGCAGCGGATTTAATGCGACCATCTTCTCCTTCTCCTGCTTCAGTGACACCAAGATGTAACGGATAATTCATGCCTTCGGCAGCCATTCGAGCGATCAGCAGTCGGTAAGCCTGCACCATCACCTGTGCGTTGCTCGACTTCATACTCAGCACGATGTTATGATAGTTTTCATCACCGGCAATGCGCAAAAATTCCAGGGCCGACTCCACCATACCCAACGCAGTATCTCCATAACGGCTCATGATACGATCGCTCAATGAACCATGATTGGTTCCGATGCGCATGGCCGTGCCGTATTCTTTACAAATTCTTACCAGCGGAATAAAACGTTCACGGATACGTTCCAGTTCAGCATTGTATTCAGCATCGGTGTACTCGATCGTTTCAAATTTCTTTTTGTCGGCAAAATTTCCGGGGTTAATCCGAACTTTCTCTACAATACGCGCCGCAACTTCTGCTGCATTCGGTGTAAAGTGAATATCGGCAATCAATGGGGCTTTGTAGCCACGAGCATGTAATTCGCGACGGATGTTCTCCAGATTTTTTGCTTCGTTGATGCTGGGCGCTGTAATACGAACGTATTCACATCCGGCTTCAATCATACGAATCGATTGCTCCACGGTAGCGATGGTATCCATCGTATCGGTGGTGGTCATACTCTGCACTCTTATGGGATTTGCACCTCCAAGAGGAATATCACCAATTTTAACTTCCCGGGTTTTAAGGCGGGAATACGAGGTCAGGCTGTTGCAGTAAATACCCTGCAGGTTGAATGGCTCCATCAGTCTGCAAAGATAAGGCTAAAGGGCGGTTTGCAAGGGGCTGAGTGCCACGGTTAAAAATCGTTTTTCGCTGTATCTTTGGAATTAACTTAATCCCCTGGGATGGAATTCAAACTGCGCTCCTGGAGGCTGAGCGATCTGGAGAGTCTGGTGAAATATGCCGACAACCCGGCCATTGCGGCCAATATGACGGACATGTTTCCACATCCCTATACCGTAGAGAAGGGCATGGCTTTTCTGGAAATGGTCACTGCCCAGCAACCGGTACTAGTTTGGGCTATTGAAACCAATGGTGAGGCTTGTGGCGGAATCGGGATTCATCCCCTTAGCGATATTATGCGCAAGAACGCGGAGCTTGGCTACTGGCTGGCAGAGCCTTTCTGGGGAATGAACATTGTTTCAAGAGCTATCCCTCAGGCGGTAGAAATGGGCTTCCAGGCACTCCCGGACATCAACAGAATATTTGCCCGGCCTTTCGGAACCAATATAGCCTCACAACGTGCGCTCGAAAAAGCAGGGTTTATCTATGAAACCCGATTTGAGAAAACCATTTTTAAAAATGGTGTTTTTCTGGATGAGCTCTTTTATGCGGTAAGAAGAAATTCTTGATACTGGCGGTAGCTAACGGCAACGGATATCCGATATTACTCGGTAATATCTTCTTCTGATTCAGCCATTCCTCCCGTAAAGTAATCATTGATGGGATCAAAAATGTAGTCGATCCAGCCATTGCCGTGCTTTGCAGCTTCCTCTTCATCAGGGAAATTAGTATGATCCAGAAAAATTTCTGTTCCGGCAGCGTGTTTTGTAAAGCGCATGTGAACATTAGATGCAGGAGTATTCTTATTCCACTCTTCGGGTTTCCAGGTGAAGCCGAGTTCCTTTCCCGGATTATAAGCACTCACTTCTCCTCTCACCCAACCGTCAAACATTTCAAATGGTTCGCCGGGGACACTGCTTACTACGGCCAATCCTCCACCCCATGCAGCAATAATTCCAGTGTCGGTTAATGCCTCAAATACCTGCTCTGGTTTTGCGTAAACGATATAACTTGTTTTGAAATTAAATCCGGCCATGTTATTGGATACTGATTTTATAATACCTGTTTAAATAGCGGAGATAATAAATACCCGAAGGCAGGTTAAGGTTAAATTGTACGGTGTTTCCGGATACTGGCTGACTTTGTATTACTCGGCCGGGTGAATCAATCAAACTAATTATTTCGTCTCTAATAAACTCATTCAATGCAACCGTAAAACTTCCGCTGGATGGGTTCGGATAAACATTTAGAAGGATCTGCTCCGGAGATTCCTCTACACTTGCAGTCACGCCAGTGATATTGATATCATCCAGGTAAAAATCTGAAAGTCGATCAGACGTGAGAGTAAAACGCACCAGTACTTTAGGATTATTACTGAGAGTAGAAATATTCACAGTTTCCTGCTGCCAGTCGGATGGAGCAGGCACAAATGCCGGATTCCCAATTCCTGAAAACAGAGTTGTACCGCGACGTTGAAATCTGACAAACCAGGTTCTTCCGCAATCCTTTGAAACATCCACTTTCAAGGAAGCTGGAGAGAACACATCGGTGAGCACGCCGGCCATTTTAAAATTGAGATTTATTCCGGAATAACCAGTAAGATCAAGAGAAGGGAGCACTAAAACGTTCACTGAATCGGCAGGATTATTACTCACCACCTTTACAATAGAATTCGGATTGCTTGCTGCAGCTATGGGAGTCAGTGCAAACGGAACATTACTACCATACTGATCCATTCCGGAAGAGCTGAAATTAAAACCGGCATCAAAATTTTCGGCATACATTCCGTTTAATTGAGCGGTTGCCGGTTTAACCGTGACAAAACCACTGCGGATTTTTGTATTCTGACCTGCAGCATTTCCTATGGTAATTCCAGCATCAAAAGTGCCGGGGTTAGGAAATGTTACCCAGACAATACTATCCGAAGATGGCGCTGTAATTCCGCCACTGAAATTCCACTGCCGGGCCGTTGGGTCACCGTTCCATGACTGATCGGTAAACTGAATGGAGTCGCCGGCACAAATAACTCTTCTGTTTGCTCGGAAGTCAGGAGCCATTGAGCAGGCAACCGGCGTATTGAATATACCGGTAGCAATATGATTCGCCGGAGATACGAGGATAGATCGGTAGGTTGCAATGGCGGCATCCATGCGTTGACTCTGACCCTGAGTAAACGTGTTCATACACACATCATCGGAATAATCCATGTAGTTCACAAACATCTCGCCATCCGAAGAAGTGTTGCAGGTTGCGGTATTTCGTGGATAAGTATTGCAACCGTAATTCGGACCTAATGCGGGAGGTGTATCATTCACCAAATCATCTCCACAATTTGAATCTCCCCAAACATGCACAAGGTCGAGATAATGTCCGATTTCATGCGTGGCGGTTCTTCCTACCTGACCAGCTGCATACTCAATACTGCCCACATAATCAGCGCGCACCACATAACCATCACGACCCGAAGGAGCACTGCCCGGGTAATAAGCATAACCCAGAATAATACCCTGCGAACCGGTAAAGTTGTAAATACTTTTGACAACCCATACATTCAGATACTTTTCATTATCCCAGGTACTGAGATCTTTAATATCATCCACTGCATTCACCGTTCCGCTGGTCTTTACACGAACAATGCCGTCGGTACAATTTCCATCGGGATCAATTTGTGCAAGCCGGAATTCAATCTGGCAATCGGCAGCAACCGCCTGAAAAGGAAGAGGCGTATTGGTGGTATCCGCATTCAGTCTGCGAAAATCCTCATTGATAATGCGCATCTGATCAAGAATCTGCGCTTTACTGAGATTTTCAGGACCATCATCGTGCATGATATGGAATACCGTAGGAATGGTTAAGACTGTCTGACTACTCCGTTGGGGATGATTCTTCAGCCAGTTATCCGCTGCCTGCCGTAAAGCAGCACGCCTTGCACTAATAACGGGATCCTGAAGACTACGCTCACTGATGACATGTGCACCACACCGATGCTGACCGGATGCAGGAAATGAAAATGCCAACGCTACCAGCAGGCCGGCTGCTGCTACTAATCTAAACATTACTGCGCGTTAAATATAACCGGAGATTGCATCTGATCATTACCAGCGCGAACACGAAGGATATACATACCGTTGTAACCGTTATTGCTCAGCTGATAATTGAACTCACCGGCAGGAACACGACCGGCATTGTGTGTGTATACTACACGACCGGCAAGATCTGTTAATTCGATAGTGATATCTACACTTTTCTCAGGCTGCAGCTTAACGTTCAGTTGATTTCCGGCAGGATTTGGAAACAATTCGAGCTGATAAAGCGATGCATTCAGTCCATTTAAACCAACAGTACCGGTGAAGTTTATATCATCGATATAGAAGTTGTTACCGTTGCGGTTTGTAAACTCAAACTTGAAGCGCACGTTAGGATTATTATTGTAAGGTGCCAGTACAAGTGTTTCATTTCTCCACTGCGATGCTGTAGGAACGAAATTTCCTGCGAAATTATTCGGAGCCGTATGAATTTGTGTTCCGCTACGATTAGAGCGAACCATCCAGGTTCGTCCGCAGTTGGTACTTACATAAATCTTGAAGCTGGAAGTATCTGAAGAAACTTTAGGAGCAAAAGCCATTTTATAATTCATTACTACACCAGTAACACCACTGAAGTTCATGGCAGGTGTAATCAATGCATCAATACTTCCTGCACTGCTTCCGGTATTATTCTGAATGCGGATAGAATTTGTACCGGTTGCAGCACCCAGTGAGTTGATGGTCCAGGTACTGTTGTTGTTTGGATTTTCAATTGCCCAGTCACTTCCCTGGATGACTAATGTTTCAAAGCCCTCCGAGTATGGAATGGGGTTCTGACTCACTGCAGCAAGTACGTTTACATTACCAACTCGTATTAATGTATCAGAACCTCCGGCAGAAGTAACCATTAAAGTTACATCATAGGTTCCGGGCGTGTTATAAACAACGGAAACAGCTGAATCGGTACTTGTTGAAGGTGTTCCGCCATTAAAGATCCAGGTACGGGAAATGATGTCACCGTTCCAGCTTGCATCTTTGAATGCAATAGCACTTCCGGCGCAGATATAATTTAATTTCTGATCAAAATCAGCGCGGGGCGCACAGATAGCAGTAACGTGATTATCCTCTGTTCCGGTAAATAACAGATTGGCCGGAGACCAGAGGTTGTTTCTTGAATTAACGGTGCTGTACAAAGTTGTGTGCATGGCATCCTTCTGACCTTCTGTAAACATGATTTCACAGTTGGCATAATCCATGAAGTTCTGCACATTGGCAATGTCACCGCAGGAATTAAAATTGGTATCACAGGCGAATAATGTACCAATGGTGTTTGGCGTATCAAAAATGCCGTCGTCAATGCTACAATTGCTGGCAAGGCCGGGAGTATTTGAATTCCCCCAAGTATGCCTCAGGTTCAGCCAGTGCCCTACTTCATGAGTAAGTGTATGTTTAGCAAGTGTACTTCCTCCGCTGGTACCTATACCGCCAAACTGATCATTACGCACCACAATGCCGTCAAGTGAACCGCTGATACCTGGTAAATAAGAATAACCGCCGGCACCACTTGCCAGATTGTTTACCACCCAGACGTTCAGATATTTGGTACTGTTCCACTGCACCAACTGTTTCACCGCATCATTGGCGGAATTAGTAAGCGGAGAATAAGTACGTGTAATTCCTTCGCTGCAGCCCCCGTTAGGATCAAAGTTGGCAAGACGAAATTGCGTCTGACAGTTAGCAAGGATTGGTTTAAACAACTGAATTACATTGGCCGTATCTGCATAATTCAGCTGATAGGTGCTATTCAGAATTTCGATGGCATTCAACACCTGTGCTTTGCTGATATTATCAGCACCATAGGTATGAATGATATGAACAACGACCGGAATAGTAAAGATAATTGTTCCGCTGGCGGTTCTTTCTGCAAACTGCGCAAGGTGCGGAGGCAATACTCTTGAAAGCTCAGCATTTCTCACTGCCGCTTCCGGATCATTCTTGATAGCTTCTTCCCACATTTCAGCGTGACTGCATCGTTTCAGTTCCTGAGCAAATGCTGTTGTTCCTGCAAGTATCAGAAGGGTAATTAGGAAGTACTTTTTTAACATTTTATCTTCTATTGAATTGTTTTGGCTTTTTACAAATGAGGAGGTATCCGATTAACGAATAACCACACGCTTGGCTGTACTGTATTCACCCATTCTCACGATGACCATATACACACCCTGATCGAGACCATCCGGAATGGTGTATTGATGTTCACCGGCACCCAGCTCATCACCAAATGTGCTGATCACTCTTCCCGAAACATCAGTAATATCGATCCTGACTTTACCTGCCGCAATCAGAGCGAAATCAACATAAGTATTCGTTGAGGAAGGATTAGGATAAACATTCACATTGGCATTGTTTGCGTTTATTTCATCCACTGAAGTGATCGTTCCGTTCAGATTAATATTATCGATGAACAAGCTGTTCCCTGTATCATGAGTGAACTGAAACTTAAAACGAACATTCGGCTTTGTGCTAACTGCGGTAGTTGCAAGGTTTAACACTTTATTACTCCATTGCGTAGCATTAGGAACAAAGTTAATGTTCACTGAATCGGTTACCGTTGATAACTGTGCGCTAGTGAGGGTAAGTCGTGCCGCCCAGGTTCTGCCGCAGTTAGTTGAATAATACACCATGAGTTTATCACCAGGAGCAGGAGTTACACGACGCGGTGCAAAGGCTACATCAAACGTCATAGTGGTATTGGTTACATTACTCAGATTAAAGGCTGGCGTGATGAACTCATCAAAACCCTTATCATTATTCGTGAAATTATTCAGGTAAAGGGAAGAGTTTCCACCGGGCGAGGCGGCAATCGAAGTCACAGCAAAGGTATTACTGTTCACTCCGTTCGTATTAACAACGCCCCATTCCGCATAAGGAAATCCTCCTGCACCCTCAAATCCTTCGTTAAACGGAACAGTATTCACAATAGCCTGCGGACTTACAACAACTTTGCCAGAAATAACAAGTGTATCTGTCCCGATGGTATTGGTAACAATAAGTGTTACGTCATAAGTTCCGGGAGTGGAATAAACAATCTGAGGATTAGCAGAGGTGTCGGTAACCGGTGTGCCGCCTGGGAATAACCATTCGCGGGATACAATTTCACCACCCCATGAAAGATCTTCAAACTGCAAAGTACCTCCTTCGCATATGTATTTTACCTCCGGCATAAAATCTGCTACAGGACTGCACACACCGGTTGCTCCACCGGTAATTCCGGTTGAAGAAAGATTAAGTGGAGTTGGCAAATTGTTTCTGCTGCTGGCGGAAGAACTCATGGTCGCATTAAATCGTGCCACCTGCCCCGTGGTAAAAATGTTCTGGCAATCTCCATTAGTATAATCCATGTAATTACCGAACATTACTCCCGGAGAATTCGCTGTGCAATTATCAAGGCGGGGAAACGTCGGGCAAATACTTAGTGTCCAGTCAGCCTGATTGGGTGTATCCGACACAAAGTCGGTGCCGGAACATAATCCTGCATCATCACCCCAGATGTGATACAGTCCGAGCCAGTGACCGACCTCATGTGTTACGGTACGACCAGCACCGGAAGGATCTGCTTCGCCAATCGCACCCATATAATCATACTTAATCACCACGCCATCAGTAGATGCGGAGCCCGTACCCGGAAACTGTGCAAAACCGATTACATCACCGGGCAACCCGTTGGTGTTAGCAATTGAATTACATACCCAGATGTTGAAGTAGTTGGCACGTGGCCAATAGCTTAGCGCCTTAATATTATTGCGTGCTCCATAGGTCATTGAATTATATACCCGTACGATGCCATCGGTACAATTTCCGGCAGGATCAAGTTTTGCCAGCTGGAATTCAATTTCCGAATCGGCACCCAACGGCTTAAAAGGAGCAGGCGTATTAATGGTATCGGCATTCAGACGGCGCATATCCTGATTCAATATTTCCAGTGCGTTTTCAATCTGTGCATCGCTGATATTTTCAGGACCATCAAAATGAATCACGTGTACAACCGTAGGAATAATCCTTACTACGCCGGTAGCGGTACGTTGCAATGGGGCATTCTGAATGAAATCACGGATATATTTTTCCCGTGCCTCCCGCTCCAGCCACATTTCAGGGTGCTTTTCAGCCTCCTCGCGGAACATAATTTCAGTAAGACATTTCTCCTGAGCCAGAATAGAACCGGTAAAAAAGGAGATAAGAAGTAGAGTTAAGAATAGAATTCTGGTCATTATTTTGGTGGTGGTTAACGAATATAAGAAGCACGGCCGACCTGGTTGGTGAAAACCGGATCGGCCGTGCAATTTTACGCCTATTTTACAAATTATCAGGCATTTCGAAGCTCCGTGAGCCGGCTTTTCAGCTTTGCGATCTCATTCTTAGCTTCTTGTATTTTCTGTTCATATTCCTGACGCAAGGCTGAGGCATTCTTGGAATTGGCAAAGAAACCGAGGTTGTTTTCAAGGGTAGAAACCTCGCTGCTGAGCTTGGAAACCTTATTCATGAGATTCCTTTGCTCATCGGAACCCTGTGGTTGTGAGGCTGTTGAGTAATCCCGGCGCTCTCTTGGTCGGTCGTTGCCCGAACGAGGTGCGGCTGGACGGCGATAGCCGGGTGAAGATTTCAGGGAATCGAAATGGGTTTGAACAGCATTCCGAAAACGGGTCTGAATATCATCTTTATTGGCCATGGGTACCAGTCCGATACCGGTAAATTTCCGCTGGAAGTCTTTCAGATGCTCCAACGCCTCAGAAGCTTCTCCTGCCAATTGGTAGGCCAAAACTTCCTGGATTAGGGCTTCTTTCTGTTTCAGATTTTCCTCCTGTTGTGAACCCTGGTCGGCAAAATGCTCCGACTTTCGGTTAAAGAAAGCATCACATGCTGTTTTAAACCGCTGCCAGATCTTCTCGTTTTTATCACCTGCAGGACCAATTTTCTTCCATTCCTGTTGCAAACGAACCAGTTCATTCGTAGTGGTTTTCCAGTCATCACTTTCCTTTAAAGCTTCCGCCTGAATACACAATTCAGTTTTCTGCTGCAGATTTGCGGCATACTCCTGTTTGCGTTTCTTATAAAACTGATCCTTATTCTTAAAGAACTGATCGCAGGTGGTTTTAAAACGTTGCCAGATTGCATCATTCTGCTCTTTTCCGGCAGGACCGATTTTACGCCATTCGGTTTGAAGCTCAAGAACCTTCTTCAATCCGTCTTGCCAGTCGGTATGTTTTTCAAAACCATTTTTGATAAGCTCTTCCGCTTTTTCGCAGAGTTCGGTTTTCAGTTTCAGGTTTTGTTCAAAATGTTGTTTTTGTGAATCGAGGTGCTGCCTTTTCTGTTCGAAAATCTTATCGATAGCCCCTTTAAACCGAAGCCAGATCTCGGTTCGCTTTTCGCGGGGAACCGCTCCGATCTCCCGCCATTTATGCTGCAAGGCCTGACCCTCCTGCAACGCTTTATTCAGAGAAGGTTCGAGCATTAACTCTTCGGCGCGTTCACAGAGATGCATTTTCATTTCCAGGTTCTTCTTCATCTCAAGATCCTGCAATTCGCGATTGATCTTGATGAACTCATAGAAACGATCGCTGTACAACTTATACGTCATCCAAAGATCATTCACGGATTGTGGAGGGACCGGCCCAATGCTTCTCCAGCGCGCCTGCAAAGCATGAAACTCATTAAATGCACGCGACATATCTTCCTCCTGCTGGAGGATATTTTTCATTTGCTGTAAAATTTCCTGTTTTGCCTTGAAATTATCCTGACGGATTTTCTCCTGGCTTTGCACAAAATCTGTACGACGCTTATTGTATTTCTTATAGAGTTCAAAAAAACTCTCTTCGATTGGATCCGGACGAGGTTCAAACTCTTCCTTAATTCCTCCGTTTTCAAGAAAGGCAGCCAGCATAGCATCCTTCTCGTGTTGTACCAGAGTCTGAAAAGCATCTTTCGTTGCCTGAATTCGGTTTTTAACACTATTAAGATCGGATTCCTGTGCGAACACCTCCATTCTCTGAAGAAGCTCTTCTTTCGAAAGCTGCCCAAAATTCTCGATCGGTTCTGTTTCAGCTTCTTGATCTTCATCCGCGACTGAAGCAAGCGTTTGCAATTGCTTTTCTTCTTCGTGAATTTCAGGATCAGGAGCTTCCGCGATTTCCGCTACAGGTTCGGGAGTTGCCGGGAGTTCTGCAACAGGCTCAGTAGTTGGCTCTGTTAATTCTGCAGCGGCTTGAAGTTCTGCTGACACAACTTCAGGTTGTGGTGTTACAGCTTGATTTTCAGGGTTTCCGTTTTCTACGGAAGAGTTACCCGTTTCCGGGTTCTGGGAGGTGCTTTCCATCTTGGCAATTTACAATTAGGTAACCGCAGGTTTCCCCACGGTCTGTGGATCAATGTCGTTTTACAGGAGCTGGTTTGCTGAAGTGTCTGGTCAATAAAAAAGCTCCCATTCAGGCGGGAGCCAATACAACAAATGTAAGCCAAAAATCAAGTCAGCGCAAGTACCCAACCTCAACAAATTGCTAATTTTGATCAACTTTTCAGTTAAAACCCGTCTTTTCACAGACTGAACTCGGGGTGTAGCGCAGTTGGCTAGCGCGCCACGTTCGGGACGTGAAGGCCGGAGGTTCGAGTCCTCTCTCCCAACTCCTGCAGTAGAATTACTGATTTGTTTCGGAAATGATAATTTAAATTCATCTCGAATATAATGTCTGTCCATTACTTAGTAGTATGAACTCAAGCCAATCAGTAATACACTGCAGGGGTCGGGAGAGAACCGTTCCCGGCGCTGCTTAAACGAACAAACGATTGATTGTTTTTAATGACGCAGTTAGGGTCGAATTAAAATAGGTTTATGCTTTTAGTTTCCTGAACCCGAGGACCGCGCATACGCACAGCGTGCGCAATCCTCCTAGCTCTACAAAGCAATTCAAATTTTTCAGGCCCGGCAGCGAAGCTGCAAAAAACAATTGCACAGTATACGCCAACAGGTAGGAAGACTCTTTGCTCAACTATGTAACCATTTCGATATTAGAAGAAATTATGCGAAAACATTTTCGAACTTGTAAAAATATTTTCTTCTAAGTTTCTCTGAAATCTCGATGATCAATTATTTGAATATCGCTATCGATAAGAAGCCTTCACCAATCAAAAAAGTATTGGCATTTTAACTGGATAACACGTAGGAACTAATCCTTGGCGATAATACTTAGCGATAAAATCTCATCCATCAACACAAGGCCATTTCACTGAGCCCTAAAAGCTGAGCACTAAGCGCGAAGCCCTTAAGAACTGCAACCTTCACCATTCTATATACCTTAAAAACTAATTATTTATTATTAATCATTATTACAACCATCCCGGGCTGTCGGTAATAGCGCCTTTTTGATAGAGATAAATGACAAGGAGTGCTAATAAAACAACTACCGTAGCAAAAACCATCGTAAGTTTACGGTAACGGTTAGCATTTCCCTGTAATTTGTTGTAACGATAAATATTGAAAACCGCTTTCTCTGCGCGGACAAAAGCCCCTTCGCCTTTTACCACATAATCGAAAGCGCCGTATTTCATGGTATTCACAGCAACTTCTATGCTATCCTGACCGCTGATCATGACCACTTCGGTATCCGGATAAAGATTTTTTATCTCCTGAAGCACTTCGATTCCATCCATGGCATCACGCACCTGTGAGCTTAGGTTATAATCAAGAAAACAAATGGCTGGCGGGCGAACTTTCATGGCGCCCAGCACTTCTTCGCCTGTAGAAAAGGCATGCAATTCGTATCCGGAAACACTTTTGAGATGATCAGTGAGCATATCCCGCTGCAAGGGTTCATCATCAACAATGTAAACTAATTTAGGGTTGGTTATCATAGCAGCGATAATTATACGCCAAGTTCTTTTAATGCAACTTCAAGTTCGGAACTGATTTGATCAAACTGCGAACGTAATGCAGTAATGCGGGATGAAAGGGTTTCGAGTTCCCGCTGTTCACCTGCTATTTGCTCGATTTCTTTTAACATTTGTTCTGAATTTTTTGCGCCAAAATAGCCTAGTTGAGGTTTAAGACTGTGTGCTGTATCTTTTACTCCGTTCCAGTCTTTACTGAGCGTGTACAACTCCATCTGACTCAAGCTAATGGGTGCGCCGGTTAAAAACATGCGGATATACTTTGCAATTTTAACGGTTTCATTACCGGTGAGATTGCGAAGGTAGGTCAGATCCGTGAGATTAGTTGGTTGGCTCATTTTGCGGTTGCAAGTCTCAAAATTATATTATTCCTCAATCAATTCAAGAACAATTTGCTTTAATATGCCCGGTTCAAAGGGTTTTGCAAGATGCCTGTTCATTCCCACCTGCAGGCATTTCTCCACTTCCTCGCGAATTACATTTGCAGTGAGGGCGACTACCGGAACTGTATTGCCGGTTGCACGGATTTGAAGGGTTGCTTCAAAACCATCCATTACCGGCATGTGAATGTCCATAAACACGAGGTCGTAATCACCTGTACCGGCTTTTTCTGCAGCCTCCTGGCCATTATTGGCAATATCCACGCTGCATTTGGGAAACAGAGATTCCAGAATATCAGTTGCGACCATTTGATTCATGAGCTGATCTTCGGCCAGTAAAAATTTCAGAGGCCGTACTAATTTGTCATGCGAAACAGACGGCTGCTCCTCAACGAAAGCAGGACCGGCCTCAAGCGGTAAATCAAAATAAAATCGCGTACCTCTTCCGAATTCGCTTTCGACACGAATAGTGCCGCCCATTAAATCTATTAGCTGCCTTGAAATCGTAAGTCCAAGCCCGGTACCGCCAAACTTCCGTGTGGTATCATTACTGGCCTGTGTAAAACTCTCAAATATCTTATCCAGATATTGCGCCTCGATGCCAATACCGTTATCCTCCACTTCAAATCTAACCCATGACTTTTCAGCTGCATCACTTCTACTGCAACGCATTATGATGGTTCCAAGCTCCGGAGTAAATTTAATGGCATTGCCTGCAAGATTTGTTAGTACCTGTGTTAATCGGGAAGGATCACCGCAAATCCACTCAGGCACATCGGCATCGCAAATACAATTAAAAGTTATCGACTTCTCCTCGGCCTTTATGTGCAAAGTCTGGCAAATACTTTCCATCAGCATGGAAGGATTAAAGCTGATGCGCTCGATAGTAATCTTTCCGGCTTCAATCTTTGAAATATCCAGAATATCATTGATCAGTGTGAGCAAATTATGGGAAGCTTGCTTCATCGAACGCAAATACTTTATCTGGTCCTCCCGTGGATTTTTCTCAAGTAGCAAATGGGTCATTCCTACCACTGCATTAAGCGGGGTACGAATTTCATGGCTCATATTGGCAAGAAATTGCTGCTTGAATTTTGCGGAAAGCAGCGCCTGTTCCTTTTCTATTTGGGCAAACTCCAGATTTTTCTGGGCATCAAGACCAAGCTGCACGATCGCATTTTCTTCCAGCGTCTTCATAATCGTGGTTTCAAGGTCAGTAAAATTTATTGGCTTTGTTATAAAATCAAAAGCGCCACGATTCATCGCAGTTCGAATGTTTTGCAAATCAGAATAAGCAGAAACCACAATGGTCTTCAGATGGCGGTACGACTCACGCACTTTGGATAAAAGTTCCAGTCCGTCCATTTCCGGCATATTTATATCCGTCATGAGCAACTGATAGGATGTCCCGGATTTAATTTTTTCGAGTGCATCTACGCCATTCGAAGCAAAATCAAACTTGAATATATTATCACGAAGCTGATGCCGGAAACGCTGGCGCATCAGAATGGCCAAATCCGGCTCATCATCCACAACTAAAATATGGGCGGGTTCGGAAGACATACTTTATATCAATTGGGAATTAACCGGCGTGGACATTTCTAAATTTATTAAACATAGTATTTCAAAATACATAATTGAGATAGTTAATTTACCAAGCCGACATTTCAGGAGACTGTTTTATGGGCAGGGAGATGGTAAATTTAGCACCTTTTCCAGGTTCGCTCTCTACCTGGAGGTCGCCGCCATGCTGACGGACAACATCGTAGGATATAGACAATCCCAGACCGGTACCTTTACCCGATGGCTTAGTAGTATAGAAAGGTTCAAAAATCCGTTGCAGGTTATCCGCATTAATACCGGGACCATTATCTTCCAGGATTATATACACAATGTCATTATCCAACCTTGTGCTGATTTTCAGTAAGGGTTCATAAGCAGTTTTCCCCTGTTGCATTTGCTCATACATCGCATAAAAGGCGTTGTTGCTCAAATTTAAAATTACCCGGCCGATTTGCTGCGGAAGCAGCTGAACATCCGGAATAGTCTCAAGACTCTCCAAAATACGGCAACGGAAATCCGGTGACGTTGCACGCATACTGTGGAAGGCAAGCTGAACGCTATCCTGCAACAGATTATTTATCTCAACCGCTTCCATAACAGCACCTCCGGCACGACTATGCTGCAACATCGACTTAACAATTGCATCAGCGCGGTTGGCATGATTTTTTATACGGCCGAGCGTATCCTGTATTTCGGTAATGAGTGCGGCGCGCTCCGCTTCATTGGTTGATTTTCTGTACTCATCAAACAATTCAATTCCGGATTCACTAAAGTTACGGACAAAGTTCAGCGGGTTTTGAATTTCATGAGCAATACCGGCAGTAAGTTTACCCAGGCCTGCCATCTTTTCGCTATGAATCAGCTGATCCTGTGTTTCTCTTAACCGCTCGAGTGTTAGTTTCAATTCCGCATTCGAACGAGCCAGTATTTCTCCCGACTTCTTTTTTAGTGCATACCGGTTATAAAAAAGCAGCAACAACAATATACTGATCAGCGCAATTGCGATCAGCATATTCCTGGTGTTCTGATATCGGGAGATTTGTGCCTGCTTCCGCGTAAGATCAAGTTCCTGACGGGCACTGAGCTCGGTGAGTGAATCTGCCTCAATGGTTTTCACAACCAGCTCCTGCTCCTTCTTTTGCAACTCCATATCGCGCTTATCAATCATGCGGCTCAACTCCAACTGTTGTTCCGCAATAAATCTACTGTCGCGCTGCTCTCTTCTGAACTGAAGCATACGAATAATCTGAGAACGTTCCTGAGGAACCTGCTCGAGCCCGGACTTTTCGAGCTCCTGCTTCTGCAGGCGATACAAATCATGAAACTTGTCGGCTCTGTTAAAATCCTGCTTGTAACTATAAAAAGCACACAACTGCATGTACGACTCCTTTAGCAGTTTCTTTTGCAGAAGATTGGGGACCAATGCATCGCTGCTTTTGAAATCGACCAGAGCATCTTCGAATTTTTTTTGCTTAAAATCAATAATACCCTGATCACGCAGAACGACTGATCGTAGATAGGGCTCGCTGACATAATTCAGTGTGGTAGAAAATGAGATTGCAGCAGACTCATAATTATCAAGCCGCAATTCATTTTCTCCTAAAGAGAGGTGGCAGATGGCCGCATGTTGTTTTAATCCGGACTGAAGAAAGTAACGTGCTGCTCGATGATAGTATTCTGTACATGCCCCCAATTCATTCAGCCAGCCATAATTATCCGCCATCAGGGTATATACGAGACCGTTAGCAAAAGGATCCTTCAAACGACCAAGCGCCGGATGCAGCTCTGCAAGCACTTCATTGGCACTTGCGTAAGCACCAATACTCTTTTGAACAAAAGCGACTTCAAGTCCGGTATTCACAATTAGCAGTGGCCGACCGGATTTTCGGGCAGATTGATAAGCTTCCAGAAAGTAATCAAGTGCTTCACTGTTACGGTAGCGCTTTAGCTGATAAAACCCCAGCTGAGCGGCCTGACCGGCGAGCGCAATATGGTCCTGTTTTTTCCGGGACGATAAAAGCTGCTGTCTAATTGTAGACTCCTTGACCGGTGCAAGAGTGTGCCAGTTATTTGCTCCGGGTTGCAGAATCCGGTAAAGTTCAAGAGGAGACTTTAAAAAAGAAAGGAACTCAGCGGAATACCCGGAAGCTGCCCATGCGGGCGTCATTGTATTCAAAACCTGAATGAACAGGGTGAATACTAGTATCTTATATTGAAATTTTATTCGGGAGACAACCGCCTTCTTAGCGAGAATCAGAGGTCTGTAAAGACTCACTTTGAAATTTAGATACCCTGATGCTGCTGAGTAGCACGGAAATTTCTCTGGCGTTCCAAACTGAGTTGTTGTTGCTCTTGCTTAAAAATATCCCGGCTGGGATTCAGGGTAAACCAATTTTGCTGGAACTGATCGAGTTGCTGTGAAGTGAACACTTGTTCTATCTGGCTGAATATATTCTTCACCTGATTAAGTAAAATCGTCTGGCGGGGAGTTAACATATAAAGTGTACTAAATCTTTGTCTAAATTATAGCTTCTTTAAGATAATAAACCCTGCCCCAACAGGTAGTTTTCAACAGAATTTGTTAGCATCCTACGTTATTAAAAACCGTCTGAAATGCAGCACTGTTCAGGCTTTGGGGTTTTCTGCAAAAAAATACCGTAAACTGGAAATCACAGATTTAACAAAGTCCGCAAAAATAATTGTTGACAAGCCTGAATTTATGTGTAACTTCGCGCTTGGTCTACATAGAGCCCCGACATTTTTTTAAAGTCGTGTAAAATATTACTAAACAATTAGATATGCGTCAACTAAAGATAACCAAATCCATTACCAACCGTGAAAGCGCCTCTTTTGAAAAGTATCTCCAGGAAATTGGCAAAGAAGAACTCATCACCGCACAAATTGAAGTAGAACTGGCACAGAAAATCCGTGCCGGAGATCAAAAAGCCCTCGAAAAGCTGGTTAGGGCCAATCTTCGTTTCGTAGTATCCGTAGCGAAACAATATCAAACTCAGGGATTAAGCCTTCCCGACCTGATCAACGAGGGGAACCTTGGTCTGATTAAAGCCGCCAAGAAATTCGACGAAACACGCGGATTCAAATTCATCTCCTATGCGGTATGGTGGATTCGCCAAAGTATAATGCAGGCTCTCGCTGAACAGGCACGTATCGTACGCTTGCCCCTCAATCAGCTGGGTGCTGCCAATAAAGTAAAGAAAGCATTCTCTGAACTCGAGCAGAAATTTGAGCGTGAACCATCCCCTGAAGAGCTGAGCGAAATGCTTGATCTTCCAATGGATAAGGTAAGCAACACCATGAAAATGCCAGGGAAGCACGTATCCATGGATGCGCCACTGGTTCAGGGCGAAGACAGTACCCTGCTGGATGTTCTTGAAAACGGCGACAGTCCAGGCGCAGATTCCGCACTGATCAACGAATCCCTCCAAAAAGAAATAAACCGTTCACTGGCTACACTTTCTGAGCGGGAACAGGATGTAATCAAGATGTTCTACGGAATCGGCATTCAACACGGCCTATCTCTGGAAGAAATTGGCGAAAAATTTGATCTCACCAGCGAACGTGTTCGCCAGATCAAAGAAAAAGCCATTAAAACCCTGCGGCAGAATTCAAGAAATAAGCTACTCAAGGCTTATTTAGGCTAACTGCTCAAAAAACCCGGAACGCAAATTCCGGGTTTTTTTTCCGACTGCCATTTGGTTTGTGTAAAAATACGTGCTTCCTGTTAACAACTACACCGGCTGCAACTTGTCAGCACGCCGCTTCTGTACTTGCTTTGTAGTGATCCTTCATTATCATATTAAAATAATCAATCCTCATTCCCTTATGTCGCATTTCAACCCTCACGATGAAATCCTGTTGCAGGAAAACAAAGACCGTTTTGTTTTGTTCCCGATTAAATACGATAAAATCTGGGCCATGTACAAACAGGCGGAAAACAGTTTCTGGACAGCGGAAGAAGTAGATCTTTCTGCCGACCTGAAAGACTGGGAGCGACTGAACGAAGGTGAAAAACACTTTATTACCCATGTGCTTGCTTTCTTTGCTGCCAGTGATGGAATCGTGAATGAAAATCTTGCAGTAAACATGATGAATGCCGTGCAACTTCCGGAAGCACGCTGCTTTTACGGTTTCCAGATCATGATGGAAAACATCCACTCAGAAATGTATTCCCTGCTTATCGACACTTATGTAAAAGACAATAACGAAAAACACCGTCTTTTCAATGCCATTGAAACGGTTCCCTGCGTTAAGAAAAAAGCAGACTGGGCATTACGTTATATTGAAAACGGATCGTTCGCACAGCGTCTGGTTGCTTTCGCAGCAGTAGAAGGGATTTTCTTCAGCGGCTCCTTCTGTTCTATCTTCTGGCTCAAGAAGCGCGGTCTAATGCCGGGTCTTGCCACCAGTAACGAATTCATTTCCCGTGATGAAGGTATGCATTGTGATTTCGCCTGCCTGCTTTATGGTATGCTTCAAAACAAACTTACCCAACAGGAAGTGTATGATCTGATTATTGATGCTGTGAAAATTGAGCAGGAATTCATCTGTGATGCTTTGCCAGCAGCCCTCATCGGCATGAACAGCAAACTAATGTCGCAATACATTGAGTTTGTGGCCGACCGACTTCTTAACTCTCTCGGCTATCCGAAATATTACAACAGTGAAAATCCATTTGATTTCATGGAAACCATTTCTCTGGAAGGAAAAACCAATTTCTTTGAGAAGCGTGTTTCAGAATACAAAAAAGCCGGTGTTGGCGTGGATGCACAAGACCAGAAAATCACCTTTGAAGAAGAATTTTAATCCTGAATTTATTCAATAAAAAAAGGCGGCCAATGGCCGCCTTTTTTGTTTTTAAACTGCCCACAATTATTTGCCGGGATTTGATTGGCTTCTTTTTCATGAAAAGGATTTTTTACGCCTTTAACCAACACTATTGCAATTCACAACCGCAACCACCTACTTAATCAGGACTATTGTGGAATGAAATCTCCTGCATTCACTGAATAAGAAAGGAGGATGGCTACTCCATTTTCACCGACCCAGTCAGGGTCGCATTTCATAGAACCAGTGCATTCTCCCAAACACCGACCCGGTAGGGGTCGCATGTTCAGTCTCTACATCACCACAATTAATTGTTCGCGAATTAAATCTCCCGCATTCACCGAATAAAAGTAGCAACCGCCTGACTAATCGTATCAACAGCAAGGTACATTTCTTCTTCTGTTGTATACTTTCCAAGGCTTATCCTAAAACTCTCCGCTGCAAACTCCGGTGAAATTCTCATAGCTGTTAAAACATGAGAGGGCTCCGGCAAAGCGGAGGTACAGGCTGATCCCGTACTGAATCCGAGCGATGGAACCGCGGGAATCAACGCAGATGCCTTCACGCCCGGAATGCGTAAATTCGTGGTATTGGGTAAACGATAACGGATACTTCCATTGATTCGCGCAGTACATTTCTGCTCCAGCAATTGTTCGAAGATAGTCCTGAGCGAAGACAATCGGGAACCGGTATCCCAGCACTCCTTCATAGCAAGCTCACATGCTTTTCCGAAGCCTACAATTCCCGGAACATTTAAGGTCCCCGAACGCAACCCTTTTTCCTGCCCACCTCCGGTAATTTGTGCCTGCAGAGTAACACGAGGCGATTTACGACTGACGTATAAAGCTCCGACCCCCTTCGGACCATACATTTTATGTGCAGAAATACAAGCCATAGCCATTCCGCTTTCCTTTACGTTCAGCTGCATCTTTCCTGCGACCTGAGTGGTATCACTGAAAAAAAGAATATCATGCTGTTGACAGATATCTCCTATCAAAGCGACATCCTGAAGTACTCCTGTTTCATTATTCGCCATCATTACCGCAACCAGAACCGTATCCTTTCGAATTGCATTTTTTAGTTCATCTGGATCTATCCGACCTGCATAGTCCACGCCAATCCGTGTACATTCATATCCTTCCTTCGCTAGTGCATCAGCCGTATCCAAAACGGCTTTATGCTCGGTGGTGACAGTGATAAAATGCTTTCCGGAATGCTGATAGGCATGCATGACCCCTCTTAAGGCAAGATTGATTGCTTCGGTGGCGCCGGAAGTAAAAATGATTTCACCCGGTTCACATCCAAAAATTTCAGCCACCTTTTCCCGGGCCTCCTCTACAGCCATTGCCGCTGCCCTTCCCCAATAATGCGTGGAACTACCTGCATTGCCGAAATTCACGCTGAACCAGGGCAACATCGCTTCCAGCACAATGGGGTCAACCGGTGTGGTACTGTTATAATCGAGATAGGTACTGCTCATTTTTCAAAGGTACATCCTGTCCTCTTTCACACTCGCAATTATCTGCTAATTTTGCAGCCATGAGCAAAGCCCCAGCGAAAACAGTTTCCACAGAGGATCATTTCAAAGCCCTTATCGCCCATTGCAAAGAGTATGGATTTATTTTTCAGTCGAGCGAAATCTACGACGGATTAAGTGCTGTTTACGATTATGGTCAGCAGGGCGCTGAACTCAAGAAAAACCTCCGCGAATACTGGTGGAAGTCGATGGTGCAATTGCACGAAAACATCGTAGGGATTGATGCCGCCATTTTCATGCATCCCACCACCTGGAAAGCTTCGGGCCACGTTGATGCATTCAATGATCCGCTGGTAGATAATAAAGACTCCAAAAAACGTTACCGTGCCGACGTACTGATTGAAGAGCATGTAGCAAAGATTGAAGGCAAAGCTGACAAAGAAGTGGAGAAGGCACGCGCACGCTTCGGTGAAAGTTTCGATGAGTCGATGTTTCGCAGTACCAACCCTCGTGTTCAGGAATACACCAAAAAGGCTGCAGAAATCAATGCCCGTTTCAAAAACGCACTGGAAGCAAACGATCTCGCAGAAGTAAAACAAATCATCCTCGACCTTGAAATAGTTTGTCCGATCAGCGGCACCCGCAACTGGACCGATGTTCGTCAGTTCAACCTGATGTTCAGTACGCAGATGGGGTCAGTGAGTGAAGATGCCGGTACGATTTATCTGCGACCAGAAACAGCGCAGGGCATCTTTGTTAATTTTCTAAACGTCCAAAAAACTGGTCGGATGAAAATTCCTTTCGGCATTGCGCAAACGGGCAAAGCATTCCGTAATGAAATTGTAGCCCGCCAGTTTATTTTCCGCATGCGTGAATTTGAACAAATGGAAATGCAGTTCTTCGTTAAGCCGGGAACAGAAATCGAGTGGTATGAAAAGTGGAAAGAAAAGCGCATGAAGTGGCATCGCAGTTTTGGTTTCCCTGTCAGCAAATATCGTTTCCACGATCACCTGAAGCTCGCACATTATGCCAATGCTGCCTGTGATATCGAATTTGAATTCCCCTTCGGATTCAAAGAAATGGAAGGAATCCATTCGCGCACCGACTTTGATTTAAGAAACCATGAGAAATTCTCCGGCAAGAAACTGCAGTATTTTGATCCGGAGGACAACGAAAACTATATTCCCTATGTTGTTGAAACCAGTATCGGACTCGACCGACTCTTCCTCGCAACAATGTCGCAGTCGTACACCGAAGAACAACTGGAGGACGGCACCTCCCGCGTTGTATTAAAATTACCTGCATTCCTCGCTCCTTACAAAGTGGCGGTGCTCCCGCTTGTAAAAAAGGATGGTTTACCGGAGAAAGGTCGCGAAATCATGGATCGTCTGAAGATGGATCACCTTTGTCTTTACGAAGAAAAAGATTCGATTGGAAAACGCTATCGCAGAATGGATGCTATTGGTACTCCCTATTGCATCACGATTGATCATCAGACGCTGGAAGACAACACGGTTACCTTACGTGATCGCGACACCATGCAGCAGGAACGCATCAGCATCGAAGCACTGGAATCGATCGTAAATGCTAAAGTTTCCATAGCACAACAATTAAAGATGCTGGTGTAAACCTTGCAAAAAAAAGTAACGCAGCAATTACCAGCACTTTATTTCCAGTCGCCAATAAAAGCGAAATAACTTTTGCGGATATAAATCGCCAAATCATATTGTGAAAAGGCGCGCAACTGATCGTCGGTGAGATGCAGGAAAGTGATGAAATCATCGTAGCGATCTTCCGGCAAACGCATCAGTCCGGATCGTTCATAATAACGGAATAACTCCTTGAGCAGTGCGTTCCGGTTATCGCGGTTCATCCACTCAGCAACCTGTCGTTTAGCCCGTTCTTTTTTACTGAACTCAGAATAAAGGGCACTGATAGGACTCATCCATGCTTCTGAACCATGAATTCGGAAATCATTCGGATTATAGCCGAGCTTACTGATATCCCTTTCGATTTCCGGAAGCTCTCTTTTACGATCGATGGTAAAGCCCTTTAGTTCGACAGCCAATTTTTTAACAGGAACCTGAACGGTATAACGTTCCCGTGGTAACGAATCACGAAAAGAAATCTTTTTCATTTCATACCCCGCTGCAGAGATCAGCAGGGTGTCATCCGGAAGAATTGAAATGCTGAAATGATTGTCGGTATCCCCAAAAACACCCTGCTTACTTCGCTGACTGATAATCATAAGGTGCTGAACCCGAAAGGAAGGGTACTCGACATCATAGACCCTTCCCTCTATCAGGATTTTAGACTGTGCGCTGGCCGGATTGACCGGCAGAAGCTGCAAGAGCAGAAGCAGGGGAAGAAGATGCCGCATCGGCGTGCTAAACTAAGCAAGAGTATGTAGAGGTGATCGACAATTGGATCAATTTTTTACGGTTCAAAGGGCCTGTTTGCCTTTCTTGAGATAAATTTCGACAGTTTTACCATAAGTTTACCCAAGAGCAAGAGGTCAACACCGATCTTTGCACTCCAATTCCAGATTATGCGATTATTGAGACTCAAAGAGTCCGTTCTATACCTAACGTTACTCCGGCTGCTTTTAGTGTTATTGCTGGTGCCGGCAGCAGCAAGTGCACAGCAAAAATTTACGGTAAACGGATATGTGAAAGACAAAGCTACCGGTGAAGAACTGATTGGTGCAACTGTGAGCACCAAAGAACTACCTTCCTCCGGAACAGCCACCAATAGCTATGGTTTCTATTCCCTTACCCTGCCTGCAGGAAAATACCAGTTGGTAGTAAGTTACCTTGGCTATCAGACCGTAATCACCGAGATAGAACTCACACAGAATCTTAAGAAAGATATTGCCTTAACCGATAACAGCCAGGAATTGCAGGAAGCCATGGTGGTTGCAGAAAAGGCCGACGAAAAACTAATCAGCACCGAAACCGGTGTTCAAAAACTTGATTTAAAAGAAGTATCAAAGATTCCGGTACTGTTCGGTGAAAAAGACATCCTTAAAACCATTCAACTGACACCCGGAGTAAAAGGAGCAGGAGAAGGCAACACCGGCTTTTATGTACGGGGTGGATCTGCTGATCAGAATCTTATTCTGCTCGACGAAGCGCCTGTATACAATGCATCACACCTTTTAGGATTCTTCAGCACATTCAACAGTGATGCCATCAAAGATGCAACACTCTACAAAGGAAATATGCCGGCGCAATACGGAGGCAGGCTGGCTTCTGTACTGGATCTGAAAATGAATGAAGGCAACAATCAGGACTACCAGGTAAGTGGTGGCATTGGCACGATCTCTTCAAAATTAAATGTGGAAGGTCCGATCGTAAAAGACAAGGGCTCCTTCCTCTTAAGCGGCCGTCGCACCTATGCTGACCTGTTTCTGAAATTATCTTCTGATGAAAGTATCAGCAACAACAAATTATATTTCTACGATCTCAATACAAAAGCGAATTATAAAATCGATGAAAACAACCGCATTTTTCTCTCGGGTTACTTCGGTCGCGACAATCTCAGTCTTGGAAGTTCCTTCGGTATCGACTGGGGAAATGCAACCGGAACATTAAGGTGGAACCACATTGTTAATAACAAATGGTTTTCGAACACTTCCTTAATTTACAGCAATTTCAAATACAAGATTTCCATCAAATCAAACGAAACCGACTTCAGTATTACGTCCAATATTACCGACTACAATCTGAAGCAGGAATTCCAGTATTATCCAAATCCCGACAACAACATTCGCATCGGGTTTAATACCATTTATCACAACATCGTTCCGGGTCAGGTTGAATCGGACGGCGCTACTGTAAATGATACCAAGTTGCAGAATCGTTATGCCTGGGAAAATGCTGTTTATGCCAACAACGATTGGAAAATGAATTCCCGTATGAGTTTCAACTACGGATTACGACTCACCGCTTTTAGTGCACTAGGCGGCGGGGATTTCTATTCGTATGATGCGGATGGAAATGTAATTGATACCACCATCTATGCAAAAGGAGATATTGTTAAAACCTATTTCAATCTGGAACCAAGACTGGCATTTACCTATCTGCTGAATGCTGTGAGCTCCGTAAAAATTGCCTACAGCCGTAACATTCAGAATCTGCACCTCATCAGCAATTCAACTACAGGCAGCCCTACCGACCTATGGATACCATCCAGCAACAACACCATGGCTGAAATCGGGGACCAGTTAAGTCTTGGTTATTACAAAAATCTTTTTGATGATAAATTTGAGTTAAGTGTTGAAACCTATTACAAATACATGCAAAATCAGGTAGATTACCGTGATGGTGCTGACGTAAACGCCAATGAGCTTGTTGAAGGAGAATTACTTTATGGATTGGGACGCGCCTATGGACTTGAACTATTCTTTAAAAAACGTACCGGCAAATTCACCGGCTGGATCAGCTATACTTTATCACGTAGTGAACGACAGATTGACGGCATCAATAACAACGACTGGTACGCAGCCCGTCAGGACCGGACACATGATGTATCACTCGTTGGGATCTGGGATGTTTCAAAAAAATGGAGTCTTTCCGCCACCTGGGTATATTACACCGGCAATGCTGTAACCTTTCCAAGCGGAAAATATTATGTAAACAACTCTGTTCAATATTACTATACTGAACGGAATGGATACCGGATGCCTAACTACCATCGCCTCGACCTGAGTGCAACGCTGTATGGAAAGAAAACAAAAAAATACCAGAGCGAATGGAACTTCTCTCTTTACAATGCTTACGGAAGAATGAACGCGTACATCATTGAATTCAGAGTGAATGAATCGGACCCGTCCAAAACCGAAGCTGTTCAAACAAGCCTTTTCCGATGGGTTCCTTCCGTTACCTATAACTTCAGATTCTGATCCATGAAAAACAGAGCACTAAATTTACCCCTCGCGGCAATCATCGTTATGATGGTTTTAAGTTCCTGCGAAAAAGTTATTGATATCGATCTGAATTCGAAAAGTTCTAAAATCGTTATTGAGGGCATTATTGATGATCAGCCCGGACCGTATTATATTCGGCTATCCACCACCGTTACTTTTGATGAAGTGAATGACTTCCCTCCTGTAAGCGGAGCTCGGGTTATCATTACAGATGATCAGGCGGGCAATGATACACTCCTTGAAATTTCACCCGGCTTATACCAGACTACCTCCCTTCAGGGAATCTACGGGCATACCTATACCCTGCAGGTAAACACGCCTTCCGGTGAAAGCTACTCCTCGGTTTGTAAAATGCCGGCGTTGGTACCTTACGACTCCCTGATGGTTGACTCCCTCTTCTTTTTCGGCGCCTCTAACATCACCTTTACTCCCTACTACATTGACCCAATTACCCTCGGCAACCGCTATCGATTCATTGTTTATCGCAACAATAAATTAGTGGAGGAAGCCTTTGTATTTGAAGATCGTTTCAATAACGGACTGATGAATTCAAGGCCGATCATCGTTGGTGAAGAATGGGAGACGGGAGATTCAGCCCGAATCATCAAACAGGATATTGATCAGGGGGTTTACGATTACTTCAACAGCCTTCAGTTATCCAGCGACGGCCAGACGGCTTCCCCGGCCAATCCAACCAGCAATATCAGCAATGGGGCGCTTGGTTATTTCAGCGTGCATACTTCGCAGTCGAAAACCGTAGCGGTGCCCTGATTTCGCATAATTAAACCAATTTATTTGCCGGCAATATAATGAAGCTGCCTTCCTTTTATTAGGTTTGTTACCTAACCTGAAAGAATGGCTTCTTTATTTGCTATTAAATCGCTTGACAAACTGATCAAGGATGGTACTGCTGAAGGCGAACACTCGCTCAAGCGCACGCTCACCAAATCAAATCTGATAATGCTGGGAATTGGCGCCATCATCGGTGCCGGAATCTTTGTATTGACGGGAACAGCCGCATCTCAACATGCAGGACCA
>Ga0315906_10002363_pt1 | contig 26481 bp, 53 predicted proteins | sample LakEriMetagenome_4_FD_203526 | JGI IMG/M metagenome (GOLD analysis project Ga0315906, IMG submission 203526) | Freshwater fungal communities from buoy surface, Lake Erie, Ohio, United States - Buoy 2 MA122 | ecosystem: Environmental > Aquatic > Freshwater > Lake > Lake biofilm | place: USA...
CATGATGATATTTACATAGCGTAATTCCATTAGCTACCTCAAATCTCAAACCCGGAAAATGCGCCCAAGTTTTTATATGGTGAGCATTAAGTTTTTTTCTAGATCCACAATGAGGCCAACGACACTGATGACGATCTCTAGCATAAACCTTTTTTCGCCATTCCTTATACTGAGGATCTCCAAAATTTCTTTTCATAGTTAAGCCACATCATTTTGTACCATTTCGGATACTAATTGCTGAAAGGATACTTTATTTTCCCAGCCAAGTTCTTTTCTAGCCAATGTAGAATCGCCTCTTAAAAATGGAACTTCACAAGGTCTATAAAATTCTGGATCTACCACAACATAGTCTCTATAATCTAAATCTACACTATTAAAAGCTAATTCTAGGAATTCTTTTACTGTATGAGATTCTCCAGTAGCCAATACATAGTCTTTAGGCTTATCTTGCTGTAGCATTAAATACATACCATAAACATAGTCTTTAGCGTGTCCCCAGTCTCTAGTTGCGTCTAAATTACCTAGCTTAAGTTTTACTACAGAACCATCTATTCGTTTATTGACTAGACTGCCGATATATTTCGTAATTTTTCTAGTAACAAAATTTTCGCCTCGGCGTGGACTTTCATGATTAAAAAGAATACCAGCACACGCATATAGGCTATATGCGTCTCGATAGACCCGAACCATATGATGTGATGCAAGTTTTGAAATAGCATATGGACTTTGAGGAACAAATGGTGTTTCCTCGTTTTGGTATTTTCCTAGGTCCGTACTCTCTACATAATTGGAACCGAACATCTCACTGGTACTAGCCTGATAAAAACGTGCTTTCGTACAACGTGCTCTAATAGCTTCTAACAAATTCAGCACACCAATAGTATCTATTTCCACAGTAGTAGTCGGCTGCTTAAAACTAGTAGCAACATGACTCTGTGCTGCTAAATTATAAACTTCATCCGGTTGGTATCTTTCGACTATAGAAGAACAGTCACTAGGATCTGTTAAATCAAACTCTTCCATGATCAAGTTTGAATTAGATAAGATGGTGTTGTCGATCCTAGAGAAGCTATTAATGCTACTACGTCTATACAATCCAACGACTTTATAATTTTTAGAGAGTAATAGCTCTGCTAAATAAGATCCATCTTGACCTGTGATACCAGTAATTAATGCTGTCTTATTCATTGTTATCTACGCTTTCTGGAGTAAGAAATGGCCTGTCGATAATTCCGTCCTGATATGTATGATATTCTTGCATCTTATTTGATATCTTCTTGGCGCTCATAGCAAGAATCTCCATCTCACGACCCTCACGCTCTCTTAGTTCTTCGTCTTCTAGCATTCGTATTAGTCCTGTCCAACTACTCTTTCCGTCTTCTATTCTTTTGATTCTTTGTTCACGAGTAGCTTTAAGGTCCTTACTAATCTTTTGTTGCTCATTTAAAAGCTTTGTATATTCATTAGTATAGTTAGCAATACTATTGCGAGCAAAACTAAGCTGTGTTTCCATATTACTAAGCTTAGGAATATCTCTTTGATCTTCTGGCTTAGCATATTCTTTATCTACTAAAACTTGTAGTTTTTCGGTTTCTAGTATGTGACGCTTACGATCTTTCATACTACGGTTAATAAGAATATCTATAGTAATAAATTGTTTGATCTGTAATTCTTCTGCTGGTAATACGTCTTCTCGAAACTGTTTAACTAATCCTATCCACGTATCCTCAAAATAATCTAGTTCGCCCGTTTCTCTATCAAACTGCTTTGTAACTTCTGTCCAGAAAGTTTTACTATGAAGCTTACGCTTAAGATTATCATAGTCGGCTTTGGATGTGCTATTTAGTAACTGATTCTCATTAATATATCTTTCTACTGGTGCTAGGTTTCTATTAATAGCATCAGCAATGTCCTGTGCGGACATGGTCTCTATATTGTCACGAATAAATTTTTCTTCATCCAGACTGAGCTGGCCACGTTTTTTAGGAGCATTATTTGTCATTGTAGATTCTTATATTCTTCTATTAGTTGTAATACGTGATTTTGTAGTTTCTGTAATTTATTCTTAGTAATTTTATCACCATGTTTTAGTCGTAAATAATCTTCCCTATATTCACTCTCAACATTATGATCTAAAAATAAGATAAGCTCTTTATCTGAGATAGCATCCACAAAATTACTCTGACAAGAACTCAACGATGACTCATCCTCAATCTGATGAGGCTGCATAATATTTTTCTTACTTTCGTTTCTAGACGACCACGCAGCATATAAATCGCATTCGCTCTTATCTGTATATTTTTCACACTGATTAAGAGAACACTTATAACCCTTATCAAAAAAGGGACATGTTAAACATGGCTTATCTGGTCTTTGATAATTATTTCGCTTATAGTTAAAAAGCCTATTTCTAACATGAGTCCATAAGAAGTTCTCTAAAGGACGACTATTGTCGTACTTCTCTAAACCCTCTATGGCAAAAATAGCCGCCTGCTGTTTCATATCATCAAAGTCGTGATAACCAAATCTAAATTTGTGTCCAAGTCGCTTGCTTATATTATCTAGTACTCTTAAAAAGTCTTCTTCTGAAACACCATTTGGTAATGCTGGATTAGTCTTTTTTTTCTGATTCGTTTTTTTCTTGGTCATGTAATAGTTCTGCTATACTCTTTCCTTCTGGTAATAATAGATCTTGCTGTACGTCCAAAGAGCCTGAAGCTTTAACTTCTAAAACCGAATTAATTAGGTCAATATTATTCATAATTTCTCCTTGCGCTAAAATTGCCAACTTCTACTATATAGTAGATTTGTATCAATACTAGTCAATCTTAGGAGATAAAAAATGGCGACTTACAAGAAGTGGACAGTTTCGGAAACAGACTTTATCAAGAATAATCACGGCCTATTATCGGACGAACAACTAGCCTCAAAGCTAAGCCAAATGACCGGCCAAAATATTACAACAGCTATGATTCGTAGACAACGACGCAAGCTAACGATCAAGAAGGAACGAGGTCGTCCCAAGAAGGTTAAGCCAATTGTGGACAATGCTAACAATGAAGCTATTGCTTGAAAATAGGAATATTATACTATGTGTGGCATAGTAGCGTATAAAGGCAGGCAGAGATGCTTGCCTTTTTTGCTTAATGGACTAGCTAAACTAGAATATCGTGGATATGATAGTGCTGGTTTGACCATATTAGAAAATAACCAACTAGCTACCTATAAGAGTGTTGGTCCCGTAAGCGAACTAGCCAAACTTGTATCACCCGATCTAGCCGGGTTGAGCGGAATTGCTCATACTCGTTGGGCCACTCATGGAGAACCAACGCTAAATAATGCTCACCCCCATAGAACCTGGAATAATAGGCTCGTTTTGGTTCATAATGGTATTATTGAAAATTATAAGGCTATTAAAAATAATCTAAAATATAAGGATAAATTGGCTAGTGATACTGATAGTGAGGTATTTTTGTATGCTGTATACGAATTATATGAACAAAATAATGATCTTATGCAGAGTATAAGAGCTGTGTGTGAGAAAGTTGATGGGGCTTTTGCGGTGGTATTACTGGGGGAAAATGGCCAAATGATTATTGCTCGCAAGGGAAGTCCTATGGTTGTGGCTTATAGTAGTAGTGGTAGTGGTATTTTTGTTGCTAGTGATAGTTTGGCTGTGAGTGAATATTGTGATAAAATTATTTATGTGCCAGATTGTAGTGTTTGTGATTTAACTAATGGATTAGATAAGTTTGTGAATTTTCATGACTGGTCTCCGGTAGCATATAGGATCGAAGATGTTTCGTTGGAAGATAGTGGTGCAGATAAGGAAGGTTTTGACCACTTTATGTTAAAGGAGATATATGATCAACCTTCTTGTGTGGATATGTGTCTTAGGGGAAGAATATGTGATGATCAGATAAAGCTTGGGGGATTTTTAGGATATGAAAATATATTTGCTACTGCTAATCATATTACCATAGTGGCTTGTGGATCTAGTTATCATGCGGGGATTCTGGCTAAATATTTTATAGAGGAATTATGTGGGATTAAAACTAGTGTGGAACATGCTAGTGAATTTAAACATAGAGTAAATAATAGTATCGAACCTAAAGATATTGTGATAGGTATTTCTCAGTCTGGAGAAACTGCTGATACGATTAGCGCTTTGGAGGAAGCTAAGAGTATGGGGGCTTTGATAGTTGGAATTACTAATGTGGTAAATTCTTCTATTGCTAGATTAACTGATTGTGGAATTCATATTAGGGCGAGTAGAGAAATAGGGGTGGCTAGTACCAAAGCTTTTACCAACCAAGTAGTATCATTGCTGTTGTTAAGTTTATGGATAGAACAAAACTTGTCTACTAAGAAAGTATCTAATAGTTATAGATTAGAAATTATTAAAGAACTAGGTCTTATATCTAGTAAAATTCAAAACTATTTAAATAGCGATCATGATAATATACAAAATATTGCTAAGTATATAGCAGATAAGGACAACTGCTTGTATTTGGGTAGGGGTATCTGTTATCCTATAGCTCTAGAGGGGGCTTTAAAGTTAAAAGAAATTTCTTATATTCGTGCAGAGGGTTATCCTGCTGGTGAAATGAAGCACGGTCCTATTGCTTTAATAGATAAGGATAGTGTGGTGGTCACTTTATTAAATAATACCAGTCAGTATCAGAAAATGATGAGTAATATAAGAGAGATAGAGAGTAGAGGGGCGAATGTGATTTGTGTGGGAATTGATAATGAGCTAGATGTTTATGCTAATATTTTAATAGAGTCAACTTTAGATATATTAAGTCCTTTATTGTCGGTAATTCCTTTGCAGATGTTATCATACTATACGGCTATTTATAGAGGTTGTAATGTAGACAAACCTAGAAACTTAGCCAAGAGTGTTACGGTGGAGTAATCTTATGAAAATTTTATTAACGGGCGGTAGCGGATTTTTAGGTAGTAGAGTATTACATTATCTATTAGAAGCAGGATATAACGAGAGTGATATATTTATTCCTAGAAGTGTAGACTATGATTTAACTAATAGCTATGATACTAAGCTATTATTTCAAGACTGTGATCCTGATGTGGTTATTCATTTGGCTGCTGTTGTGGGAGGGATTGGCGCGAATCGAGAATATCCTGGTGAATATTTCTATAACAATATGATGATGGGAATAAATGTTATTGAAAGAAGTAGAAAGCATGGGGTCTATGGAATTGTGCAGGTAGGTACGGTTTGTTCTTATCCTAAATATTGTAAGGTGCCTTTCGTAGAAGATGATATATGGGAGGGCTTTCCAGAAGAGACAAATGCTCCTTATGGGATTGCTAAGAAAGCTTTGGGCGTTATGCTTAGGGCTTATTATGATCAGTATAATTTAAAAAGTATAGTATTACTTCCTTGTAATCTATATGGTCCTAATGATAACTTTGATGAAAAATCGAGTCATGTGATACCAGCATTAATTAAAAAGTTTGTGGATGCTACTGAGAATAATCTAGATAGTGTGCATTGTTGGGGAGACGGTAGTGCTACCAGAGAGTTTTTGCATGTGGATGATGCTGCTAGAGGTATTGTTCTAGCTATAAATAAGTGTGGTGGTGCAGAGAATGTTAACCTTGGTTCGTCATCTGAGATTAGAATTAGGGACTTAGCCGAAATAATAAAATCTATTACTGGTTTTCGGGGCGAAATTGTTTGGGATAGTAGTATGCCTAATGGTCAGCCTCGTAGGTTATTAGATACTACTAAAGCTAAAAATTTGCTTGGGTGGGAACCTATGATAAAGTTTCATGATGGACTGGCCGATACTATAAACTGGTGGACTAATTTACAAAAAAAGGAGAAATGAAATGAAGAATTTATTATCTGTCGCGGTATTTTGTTTGGTATTAAGTTTTGTACAGAGTGTTGAGGCTCAACAAGTATGGGTTCCGGCTTATGTAACTCCTGCTCCTGTGGTGGTAAATACATATGTTGTACAACCAGTGCGGTATGTTTATGTGGAAAACCGGCCAATTGTATTATATGCGGGGCCGTTTTTTCAATATGCTCCATACTACCAGTATTATCAAGCACCAGTTCAGTATCAATCTGTAGTATCTTATGCTCCGGTTGTGCCAGTGTATCAATCAGCACCAAGATGTAGACTATTTAGATATTGAAAACTGGCCAATTTGTTTTGATGGCTGGTACTATGTATGCACCACCCGGCGTTTTTGGCAAAAATCCCGGCATATCCATATGAAACAAAAAAACCCCCTAAGTTGTTCTGGCATAAGAACTTACGTCATGATTATGCCCGCGAATCGATCCTAAGTGGTTGTGGGATAAGGATTTAGAACAAAAAAGATTTTGAGGGGTTTGGCACACGATTATTTTTCTTTTTTTTTAAGAAAACCTCTTGACGAGCCGATAAATATATGTAGAATAAGAGCACACAAGAGAAAAGGAAAGAAAATGATTACCTTGAACACCCGAAACGAGTTGAACGAGTTCCTTTACGGTGAGAACAGCACCATGCCCGATACGCTGGTTGGTATCGCTCGCTTGGGTGGTGAGTTGCTCGCTGAGGCTTTGACCGATGAGTATGCTTCGGGTTGCTTTCATATCGGTGACTTCTTTCCTTGGGGAGATGAGGGAGAGGGCATCACGGTTGACCGTGAGGGAACGATCATGAGCGACTACCTGTACTACTGATCAGTATTGACACGCTAAAAAATCTTGCTAGAATACACACATAAGAAAGAGAGAAACAAATGACGATCCAAGTACAGAATACGGTTCGCAGGTTGGTTGCTCGGCACGGTTATTCGGCTACGTTTGTTCAGCATATGGGCGAGGGTATCTGCCTGTATAGTATCGGTGGTATCATGTATCGGATTCGTGGTGATGGTACGATTCTCTAAGACTTGACGCATAAAAGAATATTGGTATAATGCACACAATCCCAAAGGAAAAGAAAATGAATAGCCTTGACAAGATTCTCTCTGCGATGCGTACGGGTAAGTATGGTAGTGTTGTGGATACTAAGGGCAACGTACACGTTGGCCTTATCAACTGCATCATGCGTGAGGATGGTAGCGGTAGGAACTGGATCGTTACGCTGACCAACCGTACCGTAAATGAACGAGTGTTCATCCATGCTACCTAAGAGGGGGTAGCGGCTATATTCGCTATAAGTTGTTGTGTACCAATGACTTAGGGCGAATTCGCTGGGTAAAATTTGTCCTAAGTACTTGTGCAGTAAGGACTTGCATCTAATAAAATATCTCTAAAGTATTCTTGGGGGATTAGCCGATATTCTATATATAGAAAGAATGGAGGCAATCATGTATTCTCTCGTAGTGATTCTAGGGTGTTTGGGCTATGGGTGTGGGTATGAGGGGTATGAGAATGGCAAATATTATTTTGGGGTATATACGCCATCTAGGGAATATGGGTGGGTTTTGACCGAAAAGGAAATCTATTTGGATGTGGTTCTAGAAAAAACATCTGTACAGTATTGACGCCTAAAGATTTTTCTGTATAATGCCGATATAAGAAGTAAGGAGAAAGAAAATGCAGTTTGCTCTTGGCGATAAGGTGAAGGTTGACGGAAAGATTGGTCGAATCATTCTCTGGCATTTTGACGAGGGTGATGTGTGGCACGTAGAGATTGACGGAGACGAGTATGAGTGCTACAATGAGGACATGGAACTGATCTCCTAATAAGGAAAAAAAGATGATCCACGAAGATCCGATTGATTACGAAAATGCCGAATGGGATCCGATCATGGGAGATTTTGACGATTATCCGGAAACGGATGACGAATGGCTGGACGATTTCCAGGGTGAAGAAGAGTTCTGCTAAGTCCTTATACCCCAAACACTTACGGTGTGCGGGGCCGGGCGAATGCGTCGTAAGTCCTTATGCCACAATGACTTAGAGACAGCAAAAAATTTTTTCTATTTGGCACACGATTATTTTTTGGATTTTTTCAAGATACCCCCTTGACATGGCCGATAAATACTGTAGAATAAGAGCACAAGAGAAAGAGAGAGAGAGAGAGAGAAAGATGGAAAAGGTCACTAGCGTCAACAGTTTCATTCGTAGCCTTCCGCGTATCGTTCAGAAGAAGGTTTGGAAAGTTACCGATCAGGACGGTACGGTTGTTCAGTATGTTGGCTCAACCGATAACAAGAAGTATACTGCACAGAAGTATATCGACGAGAAGTATCCGGGTAGGGTTCTCAAGTTGACCTTCTCACACTTCAACGGAATGATTACCGTCCCCCGGTAAGAGGGGTTGACGCTCACAGAATCCTAGACTATACTAGAGAAAGACAAAGGAGAAAAGAGATGAAGATGTGGACGCAAGACAATCGCCCCTTGGTGTGGACTGTGACTGAGGGAACGAATGATCGCTATGATCTCTATATTCATAGCGTGTGTGTGGCAGAAGGGTTGACCTTCAAGGCTTGGTACACTCTCTACAACCTTTATAGGAAGGGTATCTGACCATATGTATACTACGCTGTTCATTGTCGCTATGTGGCTTGTGGCTATCGGTGGTATGTATGTGTTTATGAACGTAGCCTTCTGGCTGTTTGCTCAACTGTTCGGATGTATAGACTCATATATCCAGAATAGGTATTGATCGTAAACCCATGTGGGCTAAGGACTTAGCTCAAATGGGACGGGCCGCATTCGTCGTAAGTCATTATGCTGCAATATGTTACAGCTAATCCAACCGCTTCGGCCTACGGCACAGCATTTGCACTAAGCATATCGTGTGCCAAACCAGCACAAAATAGCCCAAAGTTTTGTCAAAATCTCTTGACATAAAAATCTGGATTTTTCTCTTGAAGCCTAAAGAATCCATGGTATAATGTCGATATAAGAAGTAGAAGAAAGAGAGAGTGAAAGATGATGAATGTGAATCTGAGCCTGACTGCTAAGGAAATCGAAATGTTGAGCGTTGCCCTTCGGCTGAATGTAGCCAACATGGAAAGCCTCTCTAATGCTGAGTGCTTGGCAGAAGATGTTCGTGCAGGGTATCGTGAGCAACTCACTATGGTTCCGCGAATCCTTGACGTTCTGACTACGCTTACCGTGAAGCGTATGATGTACGATTTCGGATGCGTCGAAACGGTTGACGCTTGACAAACCCAAAATCATCTGCTAAACTTCACCTATAAGAAAGAGAGAAAGAAAAATGAGTTGCCCTGATCCCCTTTACGATTATGAAGATTTCTACGATTCGGATTCCGATGATGGTTACGATGCTGCTAAGGATAACTGGGTGCTGGGTGACGAACCCATGACCCGTTCGCAGCGTGAAGAAAATGATTCGTGGAATGAGACTTGCCGACAGAACGGTTGGTGAGTATACTAGGGAAAAGGAGAAAGTTATGCTGAAAAAGTTTGTTGACGCAAAGGCTAGGATTTGGGGAAGCGAGTCCCACGCCTGTACGATTGTTTATGAGGTTGCATCTGGCAAGTATTTTGCCGAATGTGATTCTACGATGGCTCATCGGCGTTTGACCGAGAAAAACCATCTTGAAGTTTTGAACGATATGTTCTATGATTACTGTGTGGAAAACGCGGCTTGGATGGGAGTATCTTGAAGATGAATCCAGAAATCGTTTCTCTTGCTAACTCGCTGGGTGTGGTCGTTGCTAGCGTTTGGGACGGATATTCTAGAAAGTGGATCGTTCAAGAGAGGGACGGCTACTACCCCCTCTTTACTACTACCGACTACGATACGCTTGTTCAGCGGTTAAAAACTGGCCGCATCTATCCTGGCCAAAGTTGAACGCAAAGCCTTGTCGCATAAGGATTTACGACGAGGCGGGCGGGCCGAATTCGTCGTAAGTTGTTGAGAGATAAGGACTTACGCACGATTAGCAAATCCTATACCGCAAAATATTTTTTTGTTTGGCACAAGATTATTTTTCATTTTTCCCAAAGATTTTGCTTGCAATGGTCGATAATATCTGTATAATGATGGCAGAAGAAAGAGAGAAGCAAATGAAGATCCCAAAAACCAAGACGATTCGCGGTAGGATTCACGGCTACGCCTACAAGATGGGCTTCACGATTGTGAAGAACTTCGACGGTTCCTATAGCCTGTTTGACATTCGTATGGCCTACTATACCCACAAGAATGTGGATATGGATACGGTCGTTCGCGTGGTGGTCGATGAAATGTACGCCAAGAAGTTCCGCGAGGAAGCCTCCCTCACTGTGGGGGCTTGACTCTCGTTTCGCACTTTACTAGAATCCATCATCCAAAGGAGAAAAGAAGAAATGGCTACTAAGTTCAAGATTATCGAAGATGCAAAGCGTCAGGCTCGTATGTGCTTTCTTGGGATTGCGATTCCTTGCGACAAGAAAACCGTGGATGGTAGCATGATTCGCTCGGAAAAGGTGCTGAAGTTCAACCGTAAGGCACTCCGCAATATGGGCAAGAAGCAGAAGGAGAAGGCCGATCCCAGGCTTGTGGGTGGTGAGGACTCCATGATCGTGAAGGTTGGCAAGCCGGGTTCACGCGAGCGTGTAGAGGCTCTGATCGCTCAGTATGCCGCGATTCAGGCGTGTGGTGAGGAAGTATCCCCCTTTGCGTGGGAGGGCTGAAAGCATGTTCAGTGCTCTTATGTTCATCATAGGTTATGTCGGCTTGTTCTATTGCTGCGTCACTGCTAAAGATTGAACGCAAACCCTTGCATCGTAAGTACTTACGACACGCGGGGCCGGGCGAGCGCGTCGTAAATCCTTTCCCCATAAAGACTTAGGTATCATTCTCGAAAAATATTTTTTGTGGATTTTTTTGCTTGACATGCCGATAAATATAGTGTAGGATTGAGGGAAAGAAAGAGAGTTGAAAATGTTTGCAATTGCTCACGATGGATTTGTTCAAAATGCTCGGTATGCTACGCTTGAGGAAGCCAAGATTCAGTGGAAAAAGGACATTCAGAATAAGTGGCTGTATGAGTACGATTGTTCAGTCTATGAGGTGGACGAAAAAGGTTGGGCAAAGCGTGTCGTAGGCTATGATGAGTTGACAGCCTAAAGTTTTTACTGTAGAATACCGATAACACTACTAAGGAAAAAGAAAATGAATCACGCCGAAGCAGTCAAGATGGTTCGTGGCAAGCGTAATGCTGAACGTCGCAAGGTTGGCAATAATACCTATGCTGAGATTCTGCCTAATGGTAGCGTTGGTATCATGCTGCATAGTACCTATGTGGTAAAGATTAACGAGGATAATACCTATACTCTTAATAGTGGTGGCTGGCAGACTGTGACCACTAAGGATAGGATTAACCAGTATAGTCCAAAGCGGGTATATCAGCGTGATTTTCAGTGGTATATTAAGTTGAACGGTAAAGAATATCCATTTATGGATGGGATGGTGGTGCAGTGATAATCTATCTGTGCGGATTGTTGGCATTGGTGATTTTTGGTGGTATAATGTGTGCGATTCTAGAGGCTGGAAAAAACTTTTAAAGAAAAGGAACACGGATGTTCGATACTATATCTATAGATTGGATTACTTTCGGTGTGGGATGTGCTGTGGGTGTGTTTGGCTCTTGGTTTGTTTCTGATCTTGTTTTTCCAATAAAAAAGGACTAAATAATGATTACTAAGGAAACGATTATTCTTAGTGTTTCTTTTATTCTTGGTTGTGTGGTCGCAGTTATGATCAATGGTTGACGCAAACCCTTGTCGCGTCTAGAGTTACGACGACAAGGCCCGGCCCCGCGAAGCGTAAGTCCTTATGCCGCATAGACTTAGGGCGCCTAGCAAATGCTATGCCAGAAAAATATTTTTATTTGGCACGCGATTATTTTTCTTTTTTGCCAAAGATTTCTCTTGCATTGGTCGATAAATACTGTAGAATGATGGCATACCAAGGAGAAACGATAATGAGCATCTTCGAAGATACGGATACGATCAACGCGATTCTGGCTGAACTGGCTGACCGCGAGATTGTCGAGCCTATGGCCGAACCGATTGACGAGGCTGACTGCCATCCTCTCGACTGGGCAGAAGTGGTCGGCATCACCGATGAAGTCTTTGACGAGATTTATCCCGGTGCGGCTATGGTTGACGAGAACGGCATCACATGGTATGTTAGTTGAAAAGGAGAAAGTTTATGAGCCATCCCGATCCCCTGTTCGATCCCGATAACGCTTACGAGGATGATATGAACTACGCCGATGATGTTGATGCGTCGAACTATGATGATTACAACGATTTCTATGGTGAGAGCATGGACTACGAAGATTATAACGACGAGGCCGATGATGATTCGTATGATGATAGTATGGATGGCGATCATGAGAGTGCATTGTCTTCCGCCGGATGGGGAACCGATGAGGACTACGGTTATTATGGAGACGATGTAGACTATCGTGAGGATTTTCATGCCGATGAGGCTGTAGGCTTTGTGGACTATAACGAGGATGGGCCGTATGAAGACTAAATGTAACCATAGTATGGCGAGTGATTTTCAAAAACTGCAAACTTGGCTGAAGAATTATATTCCTTATAACACGAAAGAGATGAAGCATATGATGAAGGTTGTTGTTACTCATACGGATACTTTTGGTGGAGAGCCTAACTATGGTTGGGTTAAGCGTCATGAGTTTACTATTCATCGTGACGCGGCACAGCGTAATATTACACGCAAAGCCAAGTCGATGGCCGGTATGACCGGTGTTAAGGCTGATACTTTTGATTACGATAGCGGACTGACCATTCGACCGCGTGGATATAATCAAGTTATTTTTGTAGATTTTGAGTAATACTATCCGCAAACCCTTTGTGTATCAGCACTTAGGGCGAGCGGGGCCGGCCGACCTTGGCGTAAGTCCATATGCCACAAGCACTTGCATCAAAAAAGATTTTTTCAAGATTTGGGGCTTGACAAGCCGATAATCATAGTGTAGGATAGGACACAAGAAAGAGAGGCTTCTATGCAACAGCGATTTTTTGATATCGTGATCGAGTCGGTTGAGAATGGTCAAGAGGTTGCACTGAATCGGGAGTTTGTGCTGGACATTCCAGAGCATGATATGTCTACTCCTATGGATCGTCTAGAGTATATTGGTATTCTGCTTGATAGTATTACTGCGGCAAGTGGATGTGCTGTATGTTCGTTCAGGAATGAGCCTGTCCAGAGTATCAACCTAACTGGTTGATATTCAAGACTTTATGGTAACGAGCCGGGCCGCGTTCGTCGTAAGTCCTTGTGGGATAAGCATTTGCGTCTTAAAAAATTTTTTCAAGTTTTGCTCTTGCATTTGCCGATAAATATGATAGACTTAGGGTATCACTAGAAGAAAGGATATCGCCATGAGTCCTGATGGAACCTATAACGGTTACGCTAACTATCAGACTTGGAATGTTTGTCTCTGGATTAGTAACGACGAGGGCTTGAACGAGTTCGCTGCTGTGTGTCAAGACTTCAATGATTTCAAGGCTAGGTTGCGGGAACTGGACCCGTGTTCACCTATCTCATACGAGACGCCCGATAGCGTATCATGGAACGATAGTGCGGTCAACCTTGCGGAAATGAAAGATTTCTGGCTTGACAATTTTTCTCAAGTTGGGGCTTGACAAACGCCGATAAGTATTGTAGACTTGTGTGAAACGTGAGAGTTGGTTTTTATACGAAAGGGTAGATATGAACGATAGCATGATGATTGTGGCTGGTATTGTTGCGGTTGTGGCGGTTGTTGGTTTCTTTCTGTATGGTGCGTTTCGTGGTGTTCACGGTTCGCTCACTACGGCCAAGGTTGGTGATATTTACAACTTTGAATATGAACAGCCGCATCATGGAGAGCCTGAGCGAGTGCTTGCTAAGGTTATTCGTCCGGTGTGGACGCTTGATGAGGCTACTATTCGTAGGTTGAACGCTCGTAGTTACTATCGGCGTAATGATCCTAGTTTTCAGCGTAGTAAGCATCTTGTTACTTGTGAGATGCCGAATGGCGAAGTTAGGAACTTCTATGCAGAGCGTACTAAGAATGTGCGTCGGTCGGTCTTCGCTGGACGCATGTTCCGTACCGCAGTGGCGGCTATGCTCTAAAAACTTGACCGAAACCCTTGCTCCTAAGTTGTTGTGAGGCAATGACTTAGGACGAGGGCGGCCGGGTTTTCTCGACGTAAGTGCAATAGCCATATAGACTTAGAAAAATCTAAAGAATCTCTTGACAAATGCCGATTCTATATGTAGAATACGAATATGACAAACGCAAACTGCTATGCAGCCTTCACTTGGCGAGTATTTCGTAATAACCGTTTTGTCGGTTATGTTGTATCGTTCAGTATGTTGGATGCTATGAGAAAAGCAAACGACAAATATGGGCGAGATATATGGATTGAGCGTATAGTCTGTCCTTCCTAATCCTTCGGATTCGGGCGGTGTGGGCGTAGTCAGTCAGAAATCGGTGGTCTTGACAAAACCATAGACTAGATGTAGAATGGTCATAAAGGAGAAGAGTATGCCTAATTGGTGCATGAATAAGTTGACGGTTTCTCATCCTCAAATGGACATGGTTGATAGGTTTGAAAAGGCCTATAATCTAGGTAAAGCCTGTAGTGAGTTTTTGCCATTGCCAGAGGGTGAGGATTGGTATAACTGGCAGATAAATAACTGGGGAACGAAGTGGGATATTGGGGCCGATGTTGGAACAGAGAAAGAAGAGCGTTATGGTTTGAAGGCTACTAGAGTTGGTAATGAGGTTAGTTGCTCTTTTGATAGTGCTTGGAGTCCTCCTCTTGGCTTGTATGATAAACTGTTTGAGTTGGGATATGATGTAAAGGCTAGTTATTGGGAACCGGGTATGGCCTTTTGTGGTATTTGGGATAATGGTGCTGATAACTACTGTGAATATCCTACTAAGGATATGATTCCAGTTGCATTATGGAATGAGTTTGGTATGGAAGAATTCTTCAAGGACGATCCAGAAGAAGCCACTACCTAAACGCGGTTCGCTCTAAGTTCTTTGCCCAAGGGGACTTAGGGCGAATCTGCTCCGCTCCGCTCGACGTAAGTGCTTATCTCATAACGACTTGCATCAAAAAAATATTTTTTCAAGAAACCCTCTTGACAAGCCGATAATATACTGTAGAATGATGAAGTACGAGAGAGCAAGACAGGGAACACAAGGTTGTTCGCGGTTGCTGAAGGCCAAAGCAATCTGCTAAATAGACCTACGTTGAAGCAACACGATGTCGCGTATCGTGGCCGGAGCGTCGCCGGGTGTTTCCTGTCCTGTTCTCTTGACAAAACAGATCATTGACAATACAATAGGGACTGCAAGGTTGCTTGAGCAACTTCCCGGTAAAACGGCAGTGAAGTAGATGGTCAAGTTGAGAGCGCGGGCTGAGGCAGACGCCGGTGACGCCATAGCATCAACGAATCCATCCGTCCCTAAAAACTTCGTGGGTCCATGCATCGGACTAGATTGGATAACCTATCACGATAAACCTCTCGTTCAGCGAAGACGTAATCATCGCCGGGGTTGACAGTAAGGTTATATGCTGTATAGTGGTACCAATCTATGGGGGATCGCGTCCTCACCACGACCAATACAATCACACGTTGGAGATATCCTTTACTATGTGTGGCCTAAAAACCTAGACATTGCAATGCCGCATAGCCGTGTGATAAGATACAACCAGTAACCGTTGCCTCTGATAAACTGCCTGATATTAGGTACCCGAAAGCAGTGAAGCAGCGTGGGCGGTTTCCAAACCTTGAAAGTTATAGGCGTGGGCTATAGGAACCGGATCGTAAATGGTTCCGCTGGTTTTAAATCTGCTGATAGTTTCCTTAGATAAGGTAAAACCTTGAGGTTGAACGGATTAGTACCGAGAGGCTGTTCGTAAAACTATCGGTGGTCGGTACGCTGTCGGCAATATTCGGCTAGGGAGTTGCGTGTGCTACCCGCCAACCGACGTTAAATAAGTGATTTAACACGACTTTTTGGCGGGGCGAATGCGTCGTAAGTCCTTTACCTCTAAGGTTTTGCATCAAAAATATTTTTTCTGTAGAGAACCTATTGACATAGCCGATAATAGATAGTAGAATACGAGGAAAAGGAGAAAGAAAATGTTTCAACGATACGCTTTGAGCAATAGGGTCAATCGCTGGGTGAGTCATGATGGCGGTACAATTACTTTTAGTGGTACTACTACTGGCGGTCGTGAGTTCAGTATTGTTACCTATCTGGACGATGCTAATGAGTGGATCAATGGTGGTTTGATTCAAAATTGTTTTCCATATCTCTCTGCCGATGAGCGTGAGATTCTGATGACCGGAATTGATAGCCAATCGTGGAACGAAATGTTTGCCGGATCGGAGGACGAGTGATGACCGTTGCTGAACTTATTGAACAGTTGAAGGACTATCCGGGTGACATGAGGGTATTGACTCTCGGGTATGAGGGTGGGTATAATGATACTCAACTTCATACGGAAGAGATTGTGTTCAACTTTTCTAAGAATGACGCTTGGTATTACGGACCTCATGAGTGTGTGAAGTTTACAGATGAACAAACTGGTACAAAGTGCTTGATTGTCACGAGGGTAAAATGAACTGGCATTATGGACAACCTATTGTAAATGGATCATATATTTGTTGTATAAAGGGTTATTCTTCTCCTATTGATCTTATTTGGAATAGAGAAGAGGGTGGATGGGGTGATTGGTGGCATGGTGAATATGATGATGGGTTGGCCGAATGGAATCAGTTTGACAATGATCTAGTGGTATGCTATATTGGTTTTGATGAGATTCCTATGCCGGAGAACTGGTAATGAAAGCCGAAACCGTTAAACTGACTAAGGCTGAACTTGATTATCTTTTAAGTATTGTTTATGAGAGTATTAATGAAGGTACTTACTGGGGTAATGAAGCACAGTTTCGCAAGACTCAAAAGAGTGTGCTAACAAAGATTGAAATAGCATATAATAGTGCTTTTAATCATAAGGCTAAAGCATAATGGAATGGATTAGTTTTTTTGGCCCTCGTCGCCCTATTAATGGTCAAAAAGTTTACTATTTTGGTGAGTATATTGGAGTGTGGCAAGGAAGGTATGAAATTCATAGGGATGATCCTGTGAGTGAACATATTCTTATATGTGAGGAATCGCCTGGGGTTGTTGATCGTATGGATGCTCCGTGGTGGATGCCATACGAAGGACAACCAAAACCACAACGACCAGAAACCGATTATCCAAAGGATTACCCACATGGCTAAAAACTTTAAAGACTTGCATACTGTAGATGCCAAGGATATGACCCGCGATCAGGCTATGGTTTATATTCTCAACTTTTTTAACTCTCGTATGGCAACAATGAGTAATGCCCATAGAAATAAAGTTAAAGAGTTGATTGGTTTGCATGATATTGATACTACTGAACTTGTCAATAAATATCTGGAGTTAGTTCTTGAAAATTCTTAGTAATATTTGTCAGTGTGGTGAGAACAATGATGTGGCCTATAGGCTAGATAATCATGGTGTGTGGTGGTATTGGTGTGGAACGTGTGGTTGGTGGCATCTAAGTGATTGGAATTAAAGAACTTAGGAGCAGGGCGGCGGGGCAGATTCGTTCTAAGTTGTTGTTGCTCAATACTTTACGACTAAAAAATTTTTTTCAAGTTTCGCTCTTGACTTAGCCGATAATAGATGTATACTTAACTCAAGACGATAGATGAGGGCCGCTGGCAGAATGATATCAAAGAAGCCACGGTTAAATGCAAAGCCGAGTATGGCATAACCCAATCTATCTGTCTAACCTAATCCTACGGATTTGGCTGGTGTGGCTGTAGTCAGCGAAAAATGCTGGACTCTTGACAAGCGATTGCCGATAAGATATATTAGAAGCATGAAACCTAAACAACTACATGGCGAAGTCCGATTTCATTTGAGTAGTGGCGAACATTATATGCACTGGCAGGTGAAAGTAAAGCAGGGCGGCAAAACTGTTGATGTATACTACTATGATCCGGCTGAATATCAGTTGGAAATGAGGGGTTGCAAACTGTGGAATAGGCCAAATAAGGCTAAACAGGTATTTGAGGCTGGTGTTCATGATGTTAGTGGGTGGGTTCGGTGTGAAGAAGTTATGTTGAGGAAGGATTTTCATCCCACTCTACCTATTGACAATCTTGAGAAGTTGTTTTATAATCCTATTCGTGATCCACACTGGCGACGAGAAAGCGACAACAACGAGTTTATTTGGGATGGTAGCGAGTATGCTACTTTACTGACTAACGGCAAACAAGTTTATATTTTGGAAGAAAGGATTTGAAAATGATTAATCTGCAACTGAGCGTTCGTGAGGCTATGAATCTTGCGACGAACTGCAATCTGGAAATCTATGAGCGGATCGTTACCGCTTTCGAGGTTGCTTTGGGTGTGAACCAGCGTTGCACCGTTACCATCACTGGTGGTATGACTCTGGACAATCGTATCAAGTGCATCAAGGCTATTCGACACCACTCTGGCTGGGATTTGAAGACGGCCAAGGATTGGACAGATGTTCTGGTCGGTGGATGGAAGTATGATAAGTTCGTTCCTTCTTCTGTGGGTGCGAAGCAGAGCATCACGCTCAAGACTCCGGAAGCGGCTGAGAATCTCCTCCGCGATCTTGTTGAGGAAGGTTGTGAGGGTTTTCTCTCATGATCTAAACCCTTGCTGCTAAACAACTTAGCACAAGCAAGCCGGGCCGAGCGTGACGTAAGTCCTTGCAAATACAAGACTTAGAACCGAAAAGATTTTTTCGATCATGGCTCAAGTTCACGGCTTGACAATGCCGATACTATACTGTAGAATGATAGAACACGACGCAAGTGGCTGCCACGATGCCAACAGAAGAAACCTTCATGGCAGACTTGACAAGTGGGTATCAGTAGCGTATACTGGTACTGTGATGATTGGAGATTGTAACACTTTTTGGAGAATCTAAAATGAAGAAGTTTTCTTTTGCTGTCGATATTGTTGCCGATACCCTTGACCGTGATACGGTTGTCGAGTCGATTCGTGAGTGCCTGAGTGGTAGCCTTCCGGGTGACGTTCATGCGAATGTCAAGGCTGGCGAAGTGAAGGCGTTTAGCGAGCAGGGCTATAAGGTGTGGCGTGCCCGCGTGACGGGTGTGACTGCCGAGCAGGCCGGTGATGCTCATAACGCCAAGGTGGAAGCCGAGGCGACTGCCTGAGTTGACAAACTGGACTATGCCAGTATAAATAGCATTTAGGCATAGTGCGGCGGGATTCGTCCCGCGTATGAGGGTAGTTGCAAACCCCAAGGTGCAACCTAGAGGGCCTAACCAGCCAGATAATAGGATGGTAACCTTGAAGTTATCGACCTCTAGCGTTATACTATAAATGGAGTGTGGTAAGACGATAACACCACAAAACCGTATAGCCTCTATGGGACGCCATAGGGGCTTACGGCATTGACGGCCCCATAGTTAAATGGATATAACAAGTGCCTTCTAAGCACTGGTTAGAGGTTCGATTCCTCTTGGGGCTATTTGGGGAGCGTAGATCAACTGGTTAGATCGCCAGCCTGTCACGCTGGAGGTTGCGGGTTCGAGTCCCGTCGCTCTCGCTAAGTCCTTACCAGACAAAGACTTAGGACGAATCGGCGGGGCCGGGTTTGACGTAACTCCTTATGCCACAAGGGCTTGCGTCACAAAAATAATCTTTCAAGAAATAGCCTTGACAATGCCGATATTCTAGTGTAGAATCGAGAGACACGCTAGGAGAAGAACGATGAAAACGGCAGACGGTAATGATAAGTTGGGTAAGGGTTGTATTGTGGTTTCGCGTCCGGTTGGCGATACTTGCCCGCCCGATTGCGATTATCTTGACAACGGTTGCTATGCAGAGCAAACCGAAAAGCAGTATAAGAACGCTCGTACTGCTGGTTTTGCTAATGTTATTACCGAAAAGCACAAGATTCGTGCTATGATTCTTGATGCAAAGCGTAGGGAGAAGTCTATTCGCTGGCATGAACGTGGCGATTGGTTTCTCAATGGTGAACTTGACCTAGAATATGTTGCTAATGTAACGTGGGCTTGCGAGAGTATTCTTGCCGATGGCGATACGCTTCCGAATATGTGGTTTTATACCCATATCTATGATAGTCGGCTTGTTAGTCTGGAAAAATATATGGCCGTCTATGCTAGTGTGCATGATGATAATGATATGAATGAGGCTAAGTCTAAGGGCTTCAAGTTGTTTGCGTGGTGTGACAGCGATATGAAGATTGCTCCCAAGCGTCCTAAGCATAAGGCCAAGGCCGATTTGTGGAGACAGGCGTTGCCCAAACTGGTAGTCTTGAACGCTGCGAAGTTTGTTGTATGTCCTGAAATCCGTCGTGGTCGCTCGGTTATCACTTGCACCGGAACGAAAGATAGTATATCATGCGATATGTGCGTCAAGGGTCTGGCTAACGTGTTGTTTCCTGCACACTGAGGGTACTATGAAAAGTTATGCTCATGAATATCTAGACTTGCGAGAAGTCTGTAGTTATAATAGCCTTGATTATTCTACTGTCATAGATGCTGTTTCTAATAGCGACATTAGTTTTGGAACTAACTATGATACCTTGATTAGTCAGGAACAACTACAGTCTATTCTGGATGATAATGATTTTGGTGTAGAGTTAGAGTTCGGGAAATACGATAATACCGTAGTTATTAGTTTAGGGAGTTGAGATGCCTAAGTATAGTTATGTCGGCAAATATACTGACAGTGGAAGTCAAAACTCTTTTTATAAAGTAAAGGGTAAAGACTACGGGTTCAAAGGTTTTCCGAATAAGAGTTTGGCTACTTTTGCTCATGCTGTGCAATCACACCTAGCACCGTTGTCCGCACCAAAGGTTTATAGTCCGGTTTGCAGGATCAGGGTTCCTAACTATTTTGTTGGGCCGGGATATACTACTGTGACTCAAATGGTATTGAGTGATTGGGGTTATCTTACTGAGATTGCTAAGCCTTATGTTTGTAAGAGTGAAGAATGTGATGGTGATTGTGCTTGTTGTGATTGGTGTCCTAACTATTATAGCATCCAAGACCTACTGAATGAAATGCACGATGCCGGAATAGATTATATTGATGCTCACGAAAACAATCTTGGATATGTCAAGCGTGGCAAGTATAAGACTATTGTGGCTATTGATTTTGGTCGAGAGAGTTTGACTCCTATAGAGGAGAAAGATTGGCCCGAAGTGTGCTGGGATGGTGCGAATGATATGGAGTGCTGTTGTGATGCTTGTTATGCCAAATACGGAGAATCAGAGTATGCCTAAGTATTATATTAAATGCGGAACATTAGAGTTAAAGTATAGTACAAATAAAAGTCCTGCCGATGCTGCTGTTACTGCTCTATGGGAAACAAATAAGTTTGATGTATTAGATGAGTATTTTTATATAGACGAACGAGGCTTTAGAGATTATGTTACTGCTGATAAATCTACTGAAGTTATCAAGTTGAATAAAGTTTGTAGGCTGGCTGGCTGGCAAATCAACAAATCGGAAGACTAGTGTGTGCCGCAAGTCCTTGGTGTGAAAGCACTTAGGACGAGCGGGGCCGGGCGGATTCGTCGTAAGTCCAATGCCGACAAGCACTTAAGAAAAACTAAAGAATCGTTTGACAAGTGCCGATAAATATGGTATGCTCACTAGACGCAAAGGAGAAAGGATGATCCAGTGGATTGGGGTGATTATCGCCCTATTGGGTTTGGCCTATAATGGTGTAAAAGACTATCAGAAAGGCGACATAAAAATACCGCAACTGCCACAAAAACAAGTATTGACAAAACCCGTTTATCCTGTACAATACTGTTTAATGGCTTACGATCCTAACGTAAACAAGGTTTTTTATCTACACGAAAATGGTCAATGGTATGATTACGCTCCACAACAACGACGATATGCGTCCACGCAAGAACATTATCAAAATCAAGGTCAAGCAACCTTGGGAAGTCAGCACGGGTCACAGGGAGGATCGGGCCAACACTACCTTCGATAACAGGCCCAAACGCAAGCGTACTCGCGGCGATGTTGACAGGAGTTGGCGTCAAGAGTATGATATGTAGATGCCGATGTAGCACAACGGTAGTGCAATTGATTTGTAATCAATAGGTTGAAGGTTCAAATCCTTTCGTCGGCTCTCCGAGGTGGTGTAACGGTAGCACTGGAGACTTTGGATCTCTTTGTCTGGGTTCAAATCCTAGCCTCGGAATTATTGCCCGATAGCACAATGGTAGTTGCAAGCGGCTGTTAACCGCTGGGTTCTAGGTTCGAGTCCTAGTCGGGCAGTTTATTGGCGTAGTTCAACGGTAGAACGACGGTCTCCAAAACCGTAGATGGGGGTTCGATTCCCTCCGCCTTTGTTGGAATCTTGGCCGAGCGGTTTAAGGCAGCGGTTTACTAAACCGCCGAGGGTTAAAATCCTCCACAGGTTCGAATCCTGTAGATTCCGTTTGGTGGGTTACCAAAGCGGCAACTGGGCCTGACTGTAGATCAGGTGCTTCGGCTTCGGGGGTTCGAGTCCCTCACCCACCATTTAGGAGGATAAGCGAATGGCTAGCAGCGACATTGGAAATGTTGTGCCTCGCAAGGGGTTGTGGGTTCGAGTCCCATGTCCTCCGCTAAAAACCGGGCCGAATTCAACGTAAGTTGTTTCTGCACAAGGACTTAGGATTTTTTCAAGTTGGTGCTTGACAACTGCCGATAACTAGAGTATCATTGGGATACACGGGGCGTAAGGTAAGCCGGTTGCATCCGACACTCTTATAAGGTGTTCATAGGTACGTTCGACTCGTACACGCCCTACTCGGAGGCTGACGTTTTTTTTGAGTTGCGAAGTGGCCCTATCGTCTAACGGTTCAGGACTTCGGATTTTCGTTCCGAATATCGGGGTTCGAATCCCCGTAGGGTCATTCTAAAGTTTTGGTCTTGACAAGTCGATAACTTTATGATATACTGACAAAACGGGCCTCTAGCTCAATCGGCAGAGCATCGGACTTTTAATCCGTAGGTTGTGGGTTCAAGTCCCACGGGGCCCACTTGACAATATTCAGTCGATGGTGTATGATAGTTTTAATAGGAGTAATGTAATGCTTTACGACAACGAGTACGAATACGACTATCATAACTTGGCTGAAAACTCAGAAGATATTTCTCCAGAGGATGAGTGCTACTATAACGACGGCACTGATGAATCATGGATGGGATTAGACGAGGACGAAAATAGCATTACGGATTCTCAGGGATGGGATAACTATTATCATAACTTGGCTGACGAAATAATCGACGACTGAACTCCTCCCCAACGGATGCCACTTGGTGGGACAAGTATCTCTCTTTTCTCTCTTCTTTTAGTACGTTCGAATCGTACCATCCGTTTTTTATGAATATTTTGAATATGCCAATAGAAGATTGCCGCAAAACTGATGATGGTCAATATATTCAAGGTGCTAGTCATACTTGCCACGTTCTAAATCACAAAGAGCGTAATCGTATTATTATAAAGGCAGTATGCGATCTAAGAAAGATAGAAGGTGAGTTTGATACTATTGCTTGTTGTGGAGTAAGCGGACTAATGGTTGTTCCGCAAATCGCAGAGTTATTGAATAAGCATATTCTTATTATTAGAAAAGATGAAAAACGATACAGCGAGTTTAGAAGTGAGGGCGTTGCTCCTTTTCGTTATGTGGTTGTTGATGATCTTATTTGCTCTGGAGCCACGATAAGACATATTAAGAATATTATTAGGGATGAATATCCTAGGGCTAGATGCCTAGGTGCTTATTGCTATCTTCCTAATGAGTGTGCATACAAAGCAGATAGTGATGGCTCTAAACTTTGCCAACGTGATCTTGGCATCCCTCTCCTAAATCTATAGCCTGTAAAGACTTAGGACGAGGCTAGCGGGCCGGGCGTGTCGTAAGTCCTGTGCTGACAACGACTTAGAGCAAAAAAATTTTTCCACAAGTTTGAGGCTTGACATGGCCGATAACATACTGTAGAATCAGAGCATCAGAACGAAAGAGTTTAAACACGAAAGGGTTAGATATGCCTGCTATGGTTGAAAAGATGATGTTTGTCGGTGCTACTCCTTGGCACGGTGAGGGTACGAAACTCGATGAGAATCCCTCGATTTCCGAAGCCATTGTGGCCGCTGGTCTGGATTGGGAAGTAGGTACTAAGCCGCTGTTTACTGCGGAAGGTACTGAGGTTAATGCGAAGGCTACTTATCGCAAGAGCGACAATCGCGTTCTTGGTGTAGTCGGCCCTCGCTATACTCCTCTCCAGAATCAGGATGCGTTCGATTGGTTCCAGCCGTTTCTGGATGCTGGCGAGTGTCAGTTGCATACCGCTGGTTCGCTGAGTGAAGGCGAAAAGGTCTGGGTGCTTGCTCAACTTAACCGTGCGAACAGCGAGATTGTTCCCGGTGATGAGGTAAGCAAGTTTATCCTGCTGTCTAATAGTCACGACGGTTCAACGTCCATTCGCGTCGGATATACTCCGATTCGCGTGGTCTGCGTGAACACCCTCGCGGCTGCTCACAGCAACAAAGATAGCCAGTTGATTCGTATTCGTCATACCCGCTCCAGCAAAGTTAATCTTGAAAACGTGCGTGACATTATGGATAACATTAATGTTCAGTTTGAAGCGACTGCGGAACAATATCGGTTCCTCGCGTCGAAGAACTTCAATCAGAACGATATTAAGAGGTATGTTAAAGTTATGCTGGGTATCGAAGGTACGCCCGAAGAGGATGTCAAGACTCGCACCAGAAATATCATGGACGAGATTCTTGCTCTGGTCGAAGGGCCGAAGCAATCCGCAACGGGTGTGAGAGGTACTTGGTGGGCCGCTTATAACGGCTACAATGAATATCTCAACTACAATAAGGGTCGCACGGTGAGCAATCGCCTCGACTCGCTCTGGTTCGGCCAGAATGGAGTTGATAATCTTAAGGCTCTCAATACTGCTATGGAGTTTGCGAACGCCGTCTAGCCTTTCGTGTCGCGGTGAAAAGGGGAGGGTCGCTGCTGGATTCGTCTGGTAGCGGCCCTCCTGCTTTTTTAGGGATGCGTGTCGTAAGTGCTTGTGGGATAAGGACTTACGTCGAGGCAGCCCCGCGAAATCTTGTCCTAAGTTTAGTAATATCAAGGACTTAGATCAAAAATGCTATAGACAAACGCCACAAGTGCCGATATAATGGAAGCGGCTAGTGGTCGTAAGGTGTTGGTATGTAATAGGTTAGGTAAAAAAAGTAACATTATTATAAAAAAGTTTTAATGGCACTCTGTCTTATCTAATCCTACGGATTTGGTGGTCTTAGTGATAGTCAGCCGAAAAAGGTGGTACTTTGAAAGTATATGTAGTATTTGATTTTCCGGGAGTTGATCCTGACGAAGAAGAAGCAGATAATATTATTGAATGTTTAGAAATGGATTTGGAAGATTTTGCTGACGATTGTGGACATATTTGGTATATTGATGATGCAGTAGAGGACTAATTATATGAAATTGATTACTATTAATATGGAACTTATTGTGGATGATGATCTTGATTATGATAAGGATCGTATCTGTAACTATCTAAATAATAAGTTGTATACTGATCCTGAGTTCTTTGGGGATTTTGGTCCTGAGAATATTATTAGTATTAGTGAATTTGAGTAATTATTACCTGACCTATTACCTGAATAATCAATCATAATGAGTCAAAAATCGGCCACTGTTGCATTAATCAGTTTTAATAGTTTGTTACTATTGAAGCGAGGATCAACCGCCCCATGGAATCCTGACAAGTATTGTTTGCCGGGTGGTAAATTAGAGGATAATGAGAGTTTGTTAGATTGTGCTATAAGAGAATTATATGAAGAAACTGGTATAGAATTATCTAATGAGCAATTAACTCCTCTCACAATAAACTATCCAAAATATAGTAAGGTTATTTTTGTATGTAACGAGGACGATATTTATTCCGTTAAATTAAACTGGGAACATACTACATTTTTATGGGCTAAGAATTGTGATGTCCAATATATTCCTATGGTTCCGGGCCTGAGTACCACCATTAAAACTCTTACTGATCACGGGTTGTTGATCTAAATTCTTTATACTCAAGACGTTGTGGCGACCGATACCTATGGTATACTGGTAGCATACGAGGAGGCACCGATGACAGATAGTGTGCGAAGTGTTAATATTATAGTTCGATTAGATTTCAAAGGCAAAGACCTTTGTAATGAAAATATCGAAAACGCTATTAATAATATGGAGTATAGTTTCACTTATGATGATTATTATACTCGCATAATCAATACTGAAATTGTTGATTCTTTTGTTCCAGATCGTTCCTAACTGGAGATAGTCTCATGAAATATGACGATGAATATAATTCGTATAAGTTCAATGTTAGGGATATGGAGATTATCCTTGACGCACT
>Ga0315906_10002366_pt1 | contig 26464 bp, 33 predicted proteins | sample LakEriMetagenome_4_FD_203526 | JGI IMG/M metagenome (GOLD analysis project Ga0315906, IMG submission 203526) | Freshwater fungal communities from buoy surface, Lake Erie, Ohio, United States - Buoy 2 MA122 | ecosystem: Environmental > Aquatic > Freshwater > Lake > Lake biofilm | place: USA...
GCGTCTCGAGACATCCGGGTGGTTCAACACAGGGCCAGCGGTGGCGCCGTACGTACCGCACGACGTGTGCCGCTGGCGCAGCACGAGCCACCGCGCCGAGCTCGAGCGCCGCGCGCGTGAGCTCGCAGAGGCGACGCGCCCGCTGTTGGGGGACCGATGACCCACGACTACCCCGAGGGAGACGTCTGGTTCTCCGTCGTTAGCAAGCGGGGCGGCGTGTACCTCGCGCCGCGCAGTCACGTCACGGGGCTGCACCGCGAGTTGCTGGCCGACAAGCTGCGCGCGTGCTTCGCCCCGATCGATCCCAGCGACCCGCTGCACGGCAGCAACTTCGTGGCGTTCACCACCGTCAACCCCGCGCTCTTCGCGCGCCTCTGCCGGGCGCAGGACCTCCAGATCATCGCCCGCGCACTGCTCGCCCATCCCGACGAATGCAAGCGCCACGACGACGACAGGGAGCGGGCATTCCCGCGGTTCGCCTACTCGTCGCGCGGGCTCCCTGACGCCCTGTCCAACGGGGCGTTCGCGATGGAGAACGAGGTAGCCGCAGCCATTGACCAGGAGATTGCGGCACGTCTCGCGGCGTTCTGCGCGAAGGACGAACCGTGACCCTGCCCACGAATTCAACCCTGCGCGCTGGACAGGTGGTAAAGTGCTCACCAAACTCTCCGGGTAGTTGGGAGGGGCGAACTATGTCTGCGCGTCCACACGCACGTCAGCGCCGTCCGAGCCCGACCGTCCGCGGCTGGTGCTCGTCGCGCGAGTACGCCGAGGCGCGCGGGTTCGCCCGCTCCACCGTCCGCCGTTGGTGCCAGCAGGGCACCGTGCCCGACCGCAGGGGACTGCGCCTGGCAGTCTCGGGCGGGGAGGGGCGGGACTATCGGATCCCCCTCGCGGCCCTCCGCTGACCCTCTCGCAGTCCACCACGGGCTGCGCTCCCTCGACCCTCCGAGCCCGTCGCGCGACTGCGCTGCGCTGTCTCTCCCCCTGCGCGCTGCAACCGCGCGCGGCGGACTCGGGTTGTTGAGACCCGTGCTCACCACGACCCCCGGCGAAACGCTCGCGCTCTACGCGCGACGGGCGACCGAGGGCGAGTGAGCCGCACGCAACGACGACACGCACAGGGAGAGACCATGAACCGACTGCGACGCCATCACCGCGACCTCGGGCTGACCCGCGAGGAGTCCAGCCGCCGCGAGATCGCACTGCTCGGACCCTTCACCGTGCGCGTGTTCTCGCAGCACGGAAAGCTGCCGGGCCAGCGCTACGAGATGAATGCTCGCGGCGAGGGCTTCGACCCGCTGCTCTGTCGCGCGCCTCACAGCGACGAGGACGGACGACTCCGCGACGTGCGCAATGCGGCGTACGGGTGTTTCGGATTTGGCGCGCCCATCGTGCGGTCGCACCTGTCCGAGCGCCCGCTCCTCCCGTGAACGTCTTCTGCCCCGCGACCGGCGTTGAGCTCGTTCTCAGCGATCACGCGTACGCGCTCGCCGCCCTCTCGTGGTGGTGGTCGCAACGTGTGGCCGGGCCGGGGCTGTGCTGACCATGACCCGACGCAACCACTCGCCCGAGTCGATTCAGGCCATGCTCGCCAACACGCGCGACGCAGTGGACGCCGAGCAGGCGTACGCACGCGACGCGTTCAGGGCTGGCGAGACGATCCTGTATTGCCGCGGACCCGGCTGGCCCGTGATCGGGCTGCACTCCCCGGAGCAGTGGGAGCAGCGCGACGCGCTCTCTCGCCGCGCCAACTGACCCCGCACCAAAGGACTGCACGATGCCACGGCAAACGCCGCCGGACGTGCTCACCCGCCTCGTTGCTGCGTTCGAGCAGACCGGCAACGTCTCCGAAGCCGCGCGCATCGCTGGTGTCCCGCGCACAACCGCGCGAGACATGCTGCGTGGGGCACAGGTCGCCACTCGCCGCCAAATCCACGCCCGCGCATGTGAGGCGGGGCTGCGTCAGGGGCGACGTGCGATCCGGGCAGAGCTCGTTCGCTGTGACCAGTACATCGCCGCTGTGATGGGCCCCGACCCGTCGACCCCGCTGTGCGAGCCGCGTGACTACGCGATCCTCGCGCGAGCGAAGGCCGACGTCGTGCGGACCATCATCGCCTGTGACGAGCGCGTCGGCGCGCGTCGACAGGAGCACCTCACTCGCCAGTTGAGTCGAGCCAAGCTCGAAGCACTGCGCGGTCTCGGGGCTGACCTGTCGGGGGCGACGGACGAAGAACTCGCGACGGTGCGAGCCATCCTCGAGCGAGCACGATCCAGTGGACCTGTTGCGGTCAATCCAGAGCGAGCAGGCGAGGCGGAACAAGGCGACGCTGCGGACGGCGAGCCTCGCTGAGTTCGTCCCGCGTGTCTCTCCCGCGTACGCCGCGCCGAAGCATCTCGGGCCGCTGCTGACGCTGTTCGAGGCGATCGAGCGCGGACCAGTGCGCGCTGCTCTCTCTGTCCCGCCGCGACACGGCAAGACCGAGACGGTGCTCCACGGCATCGCTCGCGTGCTCGTCCGCCACCCTGAGTGGACGATCGCCTACGTCTCGTATGCGGCCGACATCGCTCGGTCGAAGTCGCGGCAGATTCGCGACTACGCGGCGCGCGCCGGCGTGGAGCTCCGGCAGGACTCCAAGGCGATGCACGAGTGGCGCACCCCGCAGGGAGGGGGCGTCATCGCGACCGGCGTCGGTGGCCCGCTTACGGGTCACGGCGTGCGGCTGCTCGTCGTAGACGACCCGCACAAGAACAGGCAAGAGGCCGACAGCCCGCTGATCCGCGAGCGAATCTGGTCGTGGTTCACATCGACGGCGATGACCCGCGTGGAGCCCGGAGGCTCTGCCCTTGTCGTGCACACGCGTTGGCACCGTGACGACCTGATCGGGCGGCTCGAGAGCGCCGAGGATCAGGAGTGGCAGGTGACCTCGCTCCCTGCGATCGACGTCCGAGGGCGCGCGCTGTGGCCCGAACGCTGGCCCGTCGCAGAGCTCGAGAAGCGCCGCGCCGAGGTCGGTGAGTACGATTGGTCCTCGCTGTTCCAGCAGCACCCCACGGTCCGCAAGGGCCGGGTGTTCGCGACGTTCGACCGCGCTGTGCACGTCGTGCCGCACGCGGAGATCGAACGCCTCTACCGCCACGGTGGGCGCTGGTCCCTTCACGATCTCGGATGCGGCGTCGATTGGGGCTGGTCTGACCCGTCCGCGTGGATCGTCGGCGGCCGGACCGGCGCAGGGACGATCGTCGTCGTTGACGAACAGTACGAGTCCGGGGTGCTGGTCGACGACAACGGCGGGTGGCTCACGCGAGCCCGCACGATGCGCACCGAGCACAAGCTCGGCTGGTTCGCCGCAGACCCGAGCGAACCCGGATACATCACCGCGCTGCGCCGCAGTCGCGGGGAGCCGCTGGTCTACAACGCAGACAACGCGATCTCCGCGGGGATCCTCCGCATCGCGACGCACCTGCAGATGGTCGAGACGGGCGCGGGTCGCAAGCCCCGGCTGCTGATCTCGGACCGCTGCAAGAACCTGATCCGCGAGCTCGAGCTCTACTCCTACCGCGCTGGTCCTGACGGACCGAGCGAGGAGCCCGAGGACCGAAATAACCACGCAGTCGACGCGTTACGCTATCTCACACATCGTCTGACTTCATAGTGAATTTGCTGACGAGCGCGAGCCTGATGATTAGGTAACGCGCATGTCGAAGTCGGAAGTCATCGAGTACGGCGGCACTCGTTTTCGCAGGTACCCAGAGTCTCAGGACGCGTCTCTGAGGAACTACTTCCGCCCGCCGATTCACATCGCGATGCGTGGCGTTGAATCGCTCCATCGCGAGATCTGGAAGGCCGAGCGTGGGCCAATCCCTCCCGGGTGGCACGTTCACCACATCGACGGGAACCCGCTCAACAACAGCCTCGACAACTTGGAGTGCCTCCCGGAAGCCGAGCACCTGTCGCACCACGGCAACCAAGAGTGCAGTGCTCGCAAGCGCGAGCACCTCGACAGCATCAGGCACTTGGCTGCGGCGTGGCACTCCTCGCCAGAGGGCATTGCGTGGCACAAAGAGCACGGCCGCTCAACGTGGGAGACCCACGAGGCGGAGCAGAGAACGTGTGAGTTGTGCGGTGTGCTGTATCTGACGAAGGCACGCCAGACCGTTAAGTTCTGCTCCAACAACTGCAGGTCCAATGCGCGCAGGCGGTCCGGCGTCGATGACGTCGACCGCGAGTGTCGCCGCTGCAAGAAGACCTTCCGCGTCAACCAATACAGCGTGAAGACGTTCTGCGGTCGTCTCTGCGCGGCGCGCCATCGCGTCGGCAAGTGACCGCAAGCGCGACGCGCTCCGCTACCTCGTCGCGAGACTTGCCACTCAATGAGCACCATCGAGACATACGACGCCGTGCGTGAGCACTGGCGCTACCTGCGCGACGCGCACCTCGGGGGCCGTCACTGGGCGACCCCGAGCGCGACGACGCTCGGCTCGACGTTGCTCTCGTGGCAAACGGGGATCGACGAGAGCGGACAGCCGATCTGCTCGCGCTCGACGCGTACGAGCTACCTCGTCGCGCACGAGGGCGAGAGCGATCGTCGATACGACGCGCGCCGCGCCATCGCGAACTACGTGAACATCGTCGGCCCTGTCGTGAAGGCGTACTCGGAGGGCGTCACCGCGCGCGTCACGCGCACCGTGGACGTGCTCGCGCCATTCGCCGAAGACATGGATCGCAGGGGCTCGACGTGGGGCGAGATCGCTGAGAGCGCGGCGCAGTGGGCGTGCGTCTACGGCGTGGTCGCAACCGTCGTGGACACCCCGCGCCGCGACGTGACGGGCATGTCCGAGGCGCAGCGCGCCGCAGAGAAAATCGCTCCGTACGTCGTGACGGTGCACCCTCCCGCGTGGGCGTGGGTCGAGTGCGAGGACGGGCGCGTTGTCGAGTTCGCCTACGTCTCGACGCCGTTCCGCTCCGACCTCTCCACGAGCGGCACCGCCGAGGTGGAGTTGCGCGTGTGGCGTGCGGACCGCAAGATCAACGGTGCTCGCGTCGCAGGCGGCTGGGAAGTGCGACAGGGAGGGATCGCGCTCTCGTCGAAGGCGACGCTGGCCGAGAGCGCGAAGGGGCTGAAGATCGTCGATAGCGGCGAACTCCCCGCGGTGCTCGGCGGCGAGATCCCGGTGACGTTCGCGTTCTACGACAGGGACCAGGCGAGCGATTGCCCGATGGGAATCAGCCTCATCGCGGACACCGCCGACGCCGCGCGCGTGATCTACAACTGCCTGTCGTGGGCGATGGAAGTGAACGCGTTGGCCGCGTTCCCGTTCCTCGCCGTCCCGATGCAGGACACGGGCGGCAAGCTCGATCAATCGACCGCGGCGAAGCTGGGCCCCGCACAGGGGCTCGGGTACTCCTCGGGCGCTGGCGCTCCGCAGTGGGTCGAGCCCTCGGGCACGTCGCAGAAAGAGCTGCGCGAGCACTGTGTGTTTACGTTCCAGTGGGCGATGCGGTGCGCGGGGCTCGAGCTTGCGGCGGACTCGTCCGCGCAGGTGCAGAGCGGCGAGGCGTTGCGCATTCGCTCGCGTGACTTCGAGTCGCGCGCGCTTCGGTTCGCCCGCAACATGCAGCGGTGGGAGGTCGCGACCCTGCGCCTCTACGCGCGAATGGCGGGGGTCGATCCCGAGCCGATCGCGGTGACGTACGCCAAGCGGATCACGATGAGCGACCCCGGCGAAGACCTCGCCCGCGCGCTCACGGTGCTCGCCGCGCCCATCGAGATCGGCCCCGAGGCGCGCGCCATGCTCGTCAAGGTGGCGCTCGATGCGTCGATCCCGATGAGCGACGAAGAGCTGGGCGCGATCTACGAGCAGCTCCGCGCGATGTACCTCGGAGACCTCACGACCTACGACGCGAAGCAGGCCGTCGAGCGCATGAGGGCTGAGAACGAGGCGAAGGGGCTCGCGCTGGTGGCTGCGGAGAGCAGCGCAAAGGCAGGCACCAATGCCTCCACCTGACGGCGGGCTCCCATCAATCGGCATGCCCCGCACGGGGCAGCGCGGCGGCGTGACGCGCTCGACGCCTGCGCTCGACGCGACGAAGAAGTGGCTCGACTCGATCTCGGGCGTTCACACAGTGGACCTCGGCGGGATCTCGGCTGAGTCGCAACGCAAGATCACCTACGGGCTCGAGCGACGTGGGCGACCCGTCACGAAGGTCACGGCGTACATGGTCGGTCGCATGGTCTCGCGCGGTCAGCGATGGCTCGCGGGTGTCGCGCGTCCGACCAAGGCGGCGTTCTGGGACGTGATCGACGGTGAGGCCCTCGGCGTCATCCGTGAGCGCCTCGCAAATGCTGGCGGTGATCTCTCGGGCGAGTGGGCGAAGAACCCACTCAGCCCCGAGTACGCGAAGGAGAAGGCGCGGCGCTACCCCGGTCGCCCGATGGGGCAACGCACGGGCGCGCTGTTGCGAGACGTGCGCAGCGCAGGGGCGTTCGCGGTGACGAGCGGAGGCAAGCGGTGACGGTCACGGCACGAGACGACGGGTGGCTGCGGACGCACGACGACGTGCGCGGGGCGGTGTGCGGAGAGGCTCGCAGGCTCGGAGCGCGCGCGTACGTCGCGCCGCTGCGGACCGATTCACACGCGATGGCAGAGCGCAAGGTGGGCAAGCTCGGGTCGTACGCCGTGACGCTCGAGCGGTTCGGCATGCGCCCGCTCTCGGAGGCGTCTGCCTACAGCCTGCCCGTGCCGGAGGACCGAATCCTCCAGCACGTTCGCACGATGGTTCAGGGCGCGGCTCGCGCCGCAGAGGAGAAGCGACGATGAGTGTCGAAGTGGATGTGAACGCGCCCGCGGCAGAGGCCGAGGCGGCGGCAGAGGGTGAGAGCGCGGGCGAAGAGGTCGCGCCGGAGATGCTCGAAGGCGACGCGGCTGCACAGGTCGCGCTCGCGATCGTGGCGTTGCAGGACGCGCTCCCGGTCGAGTGCGCCTCCATCGAGGTGATGGGGCTCGACGCGGACGGCGACGTGCTCATCGAGTGCACCGATGCTGCGGGCAACGCTGCGGCGTTCGCAGTCCCGATGGACGCGATGAACGCGGCGGTCGAGACGATGGCATCGAGCGCGGAGGGCGACGCGTGAGCCTCGCAAAGAAGATCGAACAGCGTCGCGCCTCCAAGCCCGCGCAAGCGGCGGACGACGGCGAACTCTCGGTGCGCATCGCGAACCTCGAGCGAGACCTCGCTGACGCGCGCGCCAAGTTGGGCGAGCACGAGAAGAGCGCCCTCTCGTGGCAGGAGAAAGCGCAGCAGGCCGAGGCTCGGTACACGTCCGAGAAGCTCCGCAGCGCGATCCGCAACGCAGCGCTCGCTGCGAACGCGGTCGACCCTGACGAGGTGACCGACCTCGTGCTCCCCAAAGGCGCGCGCATCGACGGTGATCGCGTGGTGTTCGGGCAGGGCGCGGAGGCGAAGCCCGCCGCGGAGTACGTCGCGGCCTACCTCGAAGGCAAGCCGCACTTGCGCAAGGCGGCACCGGTCGCGCAGGGCTCGGGAGCCCCGGCGACTCAGGCCACGTCTGCCCCCTCGGCTGCGCCGGCGCTGTCCAAGCCCGACCCGACCGACTCGGCCGCGGTCGCCGCGTACTACGCCGCGCAGCGCGACGCGACGACCAAGGCCGTCACGGAACGAATCCAGAGCAAGCGCGCCCGCTGATCGCGGGTCGCACACGTTTTCATCGCAGGCCGTACGGAGCGGAAGCACCGGCGTCGGCGGCGGAACCAACAGGTTGAATCCATGGGTGCAACTCTCTCCAGCCTCGGCGCTCTCCTCAAGGAGAACGTCGAGACGGGCGCGCACGATCTGATCTTTCGCGAGACGGATCTGCTCCGCGCCATCTCGGACTTCGGCGGCGGCATGATCGCGTCGCAGGGGTCCGCCCCGTTCAAGTGGCAGGTCGTGAGCGGCTCGAACGGCAGCGTCGAGACGTTCGTCGAGGGGCAAGCCCCTCCCGCGTCCGGCCAGCAGTCGTACCTCCGCCCGTCGCTCGACGTCTTCGGCGTCCGCGCGGTGTGGGGCATCACGGGCCACGCGCGCGACAACGCGCTGAAGGGCGGCTACTACGAGTCGCTCCCGAGCGTCGAGGAGGTCTACGCGCAGAGCGACGTGGCCAAGAAGATCGAGGACTCGCTCTGCGGCTCGACGCAGGACGTGGGCATCGCCTCGATCATCGACGCGGGCGACACCTACGCGGGTCTCGCCCCCGGCTCCAACGCGCAGTGGGCGAGCGAGGAGAACGCCGTCGGCGGCGCGCTCACGCTCAGCGCGATGGATGATCTCTACGAGGAGCTGACCTCGGCGCTCTCGGGCTCGGTCAACCGCGGCGCGTCCCCGAGCGCGATCCTCTCGCACCCCAAGCAGATGCGGAAGTACTCCGCGCTCGCGGGGACTCCGGGCGCGGCGAACAACTCCGTTCGCGTGATGCCCGACGGAACGCAGGGGCTCGACCTCTCGTTCCGCTGGGGCGCGGCGTCGTACCAGGGCGTGCCGATCCTGCGCATCCGTACGCTCGCGAACAGCGAGATGTACATGGTGGAGCTCGGGGATTTCGAGCTCATCGAGCACCGCCCGCTCACGGTCGAGCGCGTGAACGTCAACCCCGAGTTGATCGAGTACAGCGTCACCACGACGCTCTGCCTCAAGGTCCGCCGTCGCAACAAGCACGGCAAGATGACCGGTCTCACCTGAGCCGGAAGGAGCAAGACAATGGGTGCTTTCACTGCAACCACGCAGGTCTCTGCCGCGTCCGGTTCCCCCAAGGTCGTGGTCTTCACCGCGCTCGGTCCCGCGTCGTACGACGCGGGCGGCTCGGTGATCGATCTCTCGGTCGCCACGCTCGGTGCGTTCACGGGGTTCACCACGGTGCACTCCGCGAGCATCGTCTCGAGCACCGCCGCGCACACCTGCAACTTCATCCGCGGCGCTGCGAACGCCGGCAAGATCGTCGTGTTCAACGCGGTGGCTGCGGACGGAGGCGATGAAGCCTCCGGCGACCTCTCCGGGTCGACGTTCCGCGTGACCGTCGTCGGCGTCTGACGCCACGCGCCCGCAGCGAGCGCTCGCCATCGCTGCACACGTCGCACGCGGTCGACGATACCCACCGCTCCAATCACACCCCGCGCACGTCGCGCGGAGGACTGCAAAGGACTGAGACCGTGGCAGACAAAGCCCTCGACTCGCACCCTCACCACGTCGACTTTCTGCGTGAGTGGGACGTGTACCCCTCCGTCACGAGCCAGCAGCGCGAGCGTCGCCGCGAGTGGCTTCGCTCCGAGATGCAGCGCATCGAGCGCGAGGGGATCGCGCCTCTGTTCGCAGCGCTCACCGCGCCGCTCTCGATGCAGGTCGACGAGTGCGTTGGCGTGCTGGACGAGAGCCGGCGCTCGGTTTGGCTGCGACTCGTCGAGGGAGCGGAGCCTCCCGACACCGACCCGCAGGGGCAACTGCTCCCGAGCGATCTCCGCGGCAAGGTGCTCCGCGCGAAGCTCGGCAACGTCAACGGCGACGGCATGAGCGGGACCGTGCGCGCGACCATCATCGGCTCGCGTCGCCCGCTGTACCGGACCATGGACATCACGGCAGAGCCCCGCTCGATGAGTCTGTCGGACGCGGTGCTCGTGCTCCGGCAGTGGGGCTACCGCGTGCGGCAGAGCGAGTTCTATCACCGAGGCGAGCGCATGCAGTCGCGATGGCTCGTCGTGCAGGTGCGCGAGGACGGCTCGCCGTTCGCGCCGCAAGCCTCGACGGGTGCCGCTGACAGCGCGCGCACCGACGCCGCGAAGGGCCGACGGTGAGCTACCGCTGGGTGCAACTCGACGTCGGCGGGACGATCTACACCGACGAGCTCGCGGAGCGTCCCGACGCCTCGCCCGCGTTCGCCGTGCTCTCGCCCTCGGGCGGCTCGCTCGGGACGGGCACGGGCACCGTCGACAGCGTAAACACCACGCTGTCAGCGGGTGCGGCCGCGGGAGCGACGTCGATCGCCGTGACCAGTGCGACCGGCGTCACCGTGGGTCGCAGGTACCTCGTCGGCGGCACCGAGGAGACGGGCGGGGAGTGGGCGACGGTGGCCTCGATCGCGAGCACCACCGTCACGCTCTCGCGCCCTCTCGTGCGTGCGCAGGCATCGGGCGCTGCGTTCCAGGGGACGCGCGTCTCGTGCACCGTGACGGCAGCGATGGCGGCGACGATCTACCGCGGCTGTCGCTGTGAGATCACCTACGCCGTATCGAGCGCCGCGCGCCCTGTGGTCGCGGTCGAATTCGACGTGACGCGCTACAGGCTCACGACGGGGCTCACGCTCGACCACGTTCGAGACCTCGATCCGACGATCACCAAGCGGGCCGCGACAGGCACCGTGTGGGCTCGCGTGATCGACGCCGCATGGGAGCGGATCGTCAACCGCGTGGGGCTGCAGAAAGACCCGGGCGGGCTCGTGGGCGCGATCGACCTGACGCAGCCCCACGCGATCGCGGTGCGGCTCCTGATCGCCGAGCAGTCGCTCGACGAGGACGGGATCGCGCGTGCGACAGAGCTCCGCACGAGGCTCGACACAGAGCTTGCGGCACAGCTCGCAGCACGCGCGTTCGACGACGACCAGGACGGCGCGGTCGAGTCGCACGAGGGCTGGTATCGGACCATCAACATCACGCGAGGCTGAACCATGGCGAACGTTGGAGACGGGGAATTTTCGGCGGTCGCTGACGTCGACGCGACGTGCGGCGTCCCGTACTACGCCGCGCTCAGCACGACCGCGGCAACGGTGACGAGCCTCCCTGCGGGGCGCTACTGGGTGCGCCTCGACGGCGTGAGCGTCACGCTCGTGTGCGTCGGCGGAACCGCGACGATCCCCGCGTCAGGCTCGCCTGCGACGGGTACCTCGTACACGCTCGCGCACGGCGAGACGTACAAGCACGCGAGCGCCGGCAATCTGTCCGTGATCGCTCACGGCACCGGGTACTTGTGGCTGCAGCCGGTCGCGGGTCCGGGCTGAGTCGTGGCGCTGCTCCTCTCACAGCTTCGCGCGAGGCTCGAGGCGCTCGTCTTCGACGGCTACGGCTCGGCGGGGTACACGATCGCGGCGAGCACGTTCCGACGTCCACCGCCTGACCTCGATCAGAACGAGGCGTCTGCGGAGCGCGTCGCGCGCGTCGTGATCGGACTGCCCACCGAGGCCGAGGAGGGCGTCAACCCCCTCGACGGTCACGCGCTGCGGTACCGACCCATCGAGATCCGCGTGCTCTACCAACTCACCGAGGCTGGCGACGACGTGCCCGAGGGCACGAGCGCGCTCGCCGGCCCCGGCAGCGTGGACGCGGTGGGTGATCGCATGTCGCACGACGCGCACGTCATCACGACCGCACTGACGTGGCACGAGCACTGGGCGGGGCTCGACCCCTACCTCGTGTCGATCACGACCGACGGGCAGGCAGAGAGCGCGTTCGAAGGCGCAATCGCCACGCTCTCGCTGCGCTTTCGCTCGCTCACGCGCGAGACGTTGCCGGGCTCCTACGGGCCCTGACTCACTGACCAACCCGAGGAACCATGGCTCAACAGGATCTCGTCAACCTCACGGGCTCGACCCTCATCGGGCTCGAAGGCACCTACGGCACCACTCCCTCGATGACGCGGATCTTTCCGCGCGCGGGCGGGACGATGGTCCCCACGCAGACCATCATCGGCGTCGACACGCTGCAGGAGAAGCTGGTCAAGCGGGACAAGTCACCGCGCGGCTACAAGGCCGGGACCGCGGGGTTTACGTGCGACTCGTACCTCGACGCGACCCGGCTCACGAGCGCGGGGAGCGCGAGCACGACGTGGCTCGGCACGCTGCTGAAGGCTGCGCTCGGTGGCGAGTCGGCGGCTGCGGGCTCGACGGTGACGGCGGGCTCGAGCGCATCGAGCATCGTCTCCGCGTCGGGGCACGGCGCGCGCTTCCCGGTGGGCACGGTGTTCTTGTGCGATGTGGGCGACGTGCCCGAGGTCGTGATCTCCAAGGCCGTCTCGACGGACACGATCACCCCACTGTTCAACCTGAGCGGGTCGCCGACGAACGGGCAGGACATCATCAACTGCCACAACTACTACCTGACCGACACCAACACGCAGAGCCTCACGATCCAGCACGCGCTGGCGCAGGACAGCTCTCACCAGTGGACCCTCAACGGGTGCGCCGTGACGGGGCTCTCGGTCGACCTCGCGCGCGACGGGCGCATGAGCTACGCGTTCAGCCTCAACGGCTCGACGTGGACGGGGCCATCGTCGCAGAGCATCAGCACCGCAGCGGCCACCAACCCGCTGAGCGGTCCGATCCCGAACATCAACGCCGTGTGCCTGCTGCAGACGCTCGGCACCACGACGCGGACGCACGTCCCGTTTCACTCGCTCTCGCTCTCGATCGAGCTGGGCAACTCCCTCGTTCAAGAACTCGGCGGGTCCACGCAGGGCACCGTCGGCGTGATGCGCAGCGGCGTCCCAGCCGTGAGCGCGACGCTGACGATGCGGAGCGACCTCGCGCAGTATACGGGCTGGGACTCGGACGAGGATCTCATCCTCGTGTACGCGGTCCCGAGCGGCACCGGCGCGACGAAGCGTTGGACGGGGTTCGTTCTGTACTGCAACCGCGAGGACCGTCCCGCGCGTGGCAGCGAGGGCAACCGCGAGATGACGGTGTTGAACCTCCGCGGTCGTCACAACACGATGCAGAGCACGGCGGTGACCGACCTCGCGTACTCGCCTTTCATCATGTTCGAGGGCTGATCGCCCGCTGCACGGAGACACCAGAGTGAGCCTGTCCAAAACGTTCCGCGTCGTGCTGATTTCCAGCGCGATCGAGCCCGCCCTCGACGTCGAGGCGATGATGCAAGAGGTCCAGCTCTCGGGCGTGAAGGCGACGCGTATCAGCGCGTACGTCGCGACCCGAGACGAGCGGCACCTCGCCATCATCGAGGGGCGCTCCCCGAGTTGGTACATGCTGCGCCCTCTGTCGGCGCGCGAGACGAACTCGCTCGTGGGCGACCTGCGATCACCGGACCCCGCTGAACTGTGGTCGATCGTGCGGCGCTGTCTCGTCGAGGTGAGCGCCGAGGGGCTCACGTTGGGCGACGAGGACTTCAGGGTGATCGACGCCGTGCGCGGGACACGCGAACTCACCGAGAGCGCGATGGAGCGCGTGGCTGAGCATGTGGGGATCTCTGGCGTGCGCGAACTGGGCGAGTGCCTCGTGCGTCGAGCGTCGGTGCCCGCGAGTGCCGTGGCCCCTTTCGCGCCGCTGCCTGGCTGAACAGCCTACTGTTTCGTCGGGCGATGGAGTCATCGCCGTGCGGATGCGAGCAGGCCGAGGATGCGCAGACGGCGAGGCCGGGTGAGCGCGAGGCGTTGCTCGAGCGCGCGCCAGCGTCGCAGGAGCGTTGGCGCTGTCCGCGTGGTGGGTGCGAGCCGGGACCGCTGAGCGACGAGGCAGAGCAGGCAGCGCGCGCCGTCGAGGTGCTGACAGGCTGCGAGCGTGGGGCTTTCAAAACGTGCCCGCGCCACGAGGCGAGCGCGCCTGACGTGTTGCGAGCGCTGCGGATCTACCGCGCGACGCAGGGCGGTGGGCTCTCGTACGACGACGACCCGCCCGCGGTGATCGTGCACGCTGCCGAGGTCATCGGCGGGGCCGATGCCGCGCGCATGGACCGCGAACAAAAAGAGCGAGAGAACGAGCGTGGCTGACCAGATCAAGATCGAGATCGACGCAGACACGCGCAAGGCGATTGCCGAACTCGCGAAGCTCAACAAGGCGACTGAGAGCGTCGAGAAAGAGGTCAAGAAACTCACGCTCGCGCAGGCCGCGTGGAAGGCCGCGAACACCGACCTCGGCAAGATCACGAAGGGGTGGCAAGAGGCGGCCGAGGTCTACGCGAAAGTTGGGCTCGCGTTCGCTGGCGTGACCGCGGCGGGCGTTGCGTTCGCCGCGCACATCGACGAGCAGAACCGCGCGATTGCGCGACTCGGCCCCGCGTATCACGCGGTGACCGCCGCGACGAACGGGGTCATCACCGCGCAGCAGGCGCTCACCCTTCAGGGGCAGATTCAGGCCGCGGGCGTTCAGGTCAACGAGCGCGCGATGGCGGCGCTCACGCGACAGGCGCGTGAGTGGGCCGACGCGACCGGCGACGACGCCTCACAGGCGATCGAGAAGCTCACGAACGCGGTCGTCAACAACAGCGAAGACGCGCTCAGCGAGATGAACCTCGCAATGGCGCGCGGCACCACGAGCGCACAGACGCTCGCCAACATGGTGCGAGAGCTCGAAGCGAGGTTCGCCGGCGCAGCCCCTCCCGCGCGCACACTGACGCAGGACTTGGAGAAGCTCCCGCAGGCCCTCGAAGCGATCGGCGCAGCCGCGCTGCAGACGTCGCAAGGCCCGCTCGAGACTCTGTTCACCGGGCTCATGCGCATCGGCGGGGCGCTTGCGGGCGTCAACGTCGAGGGGATGAACTTCAGACGCACGCTCTCGGAGCTCGCGAACGCGGGCGACGATGCGCGCGCGCTCGCGTCGGGGCAGGCTGACGTGCGCACGCGCGAGGGGCGGCGTCAGTCGCGCGACAGGATCATCGCCACGCTGCAGCGACGCGGGATGCGCGTTGACCTGTCGTCGGCGGGCGGACTCCAAGGGCTGAGCGAGTCGGAGCTCACGCAACTCGCGAGCGCAGCCGAGTCGGCGCGGTCGCAAGAGAACCTCGACTCGTTCGTCTCGGGCATCGGCTCGCAGCGAACGCAGGATCGCGCAGCGGCAGAGCGCCGCGCTGGCACGACGAACAACCGCTCGATGTCCGCGATGGAGGCGGCGGTCGAGCGCAAGATCCGCAAGCCGGGCGGCTCGACGTCGGACCCTGCGCTGCGCACTGCACGCGACGCGTACAACGCCGCCGTGGCCGAGGGCATGGCCCGCGAGGCTGTACTCGTGTTGCCGGACGATATGCCCCGCAACCGGGGCGAGACCCTCGTCGCCTACTTCAATCGGCTTGCTGGAATCCAGAGCGAGTTCAACTCGGCTGGTGCAGTCAACGACCTCGCGCCGACCAACGTCGCGGAGCTCGAAAACGATCGAGCGAAGGGCGAGGCCGCATTCGCGGAGGACCGAGCGGGCACGACGCGAGAGCGCGAGCAGACCCAGCGACGAGCGGCGCGCGATCGAGAGACGCGGCGCGGCGCGCGTGCGGGCTCGATCGGTGGTCGCACGATGAGCGCGCTCGGGTTCGCGATGGACGACGAGGGCAGAAGCGCCTCGTTCGACTCGATGGCCGAGGGGGCGACGCTCCTCACTGGCACCGTGAACGCCCTGACGAGCGGGTTGACGACCCTGTTCGACACCCTCGTCACCGGCAGCATGGACGCGGGGACGGCGTTCCAGACGTTCGCGTCGGGGCTCCTCACCGAGCTCGGCAAGATGGCCGTGCAAAAGGGGCTCTTCTACACCTTCGAGGGCATCGCCGCGCTCTTCACCGCGCCTCCCGCGGCACCGTTGTACTTCGCCGCAGGCGCGGGGTTGCTCGCGCTCGGGGCGGGGCTCGGGTTCGCGGGCGCTGCGAGCAAACCAGCGACGCCGGCACAGGGCGCAGGGCTCGGGGCGGGCGGCACACAGAGCGCGCGCGGACTCGCTCCACGCTCGCTCATGGCGGGCTCATCGGGCTCGCTCGGGAACATCACCATCGTCAACTCGTCGTTGGTCCCGTCGGGGCCTGTCGACGCACAGCGCGCGCGTGACGGGCTGCGCACCGTGCGGCGTCAGGGGTTCGGCGACCGCGCGCCGCGAAGGATCGAGCACTGATGGCGCAACTTCCGAGACACGCGCTCGCGCGCACCTACGCGCCGTCGAGCAACATCGCCGCGGTCGTGAGCGACGACGGGGGCGCGGCGCGCGCTGTGACCGTCGCCGCCTCGGGCACCTACGTTCGCCCGTACCTCTGCGCTGCGGGCGGTGGTGGCACGGCCTCGTCGGACCCGTTCGAGTTGTTCGCGCGCGCGTCGTCGCAGCTCACGACGGGCGCAGGCGGTGGGACGTGGGCCGTCACGCTCAACAGCGACGGGCGAACGCGCATCACTTGGACCGGCGTCGGGACGGGCGAGATCACCTCGGGCGACATCCTGTCTGCGCTCGGCTTTGCAGCGGGCACGGGGGCGCTTGCATCGGGGGCGTCGGCGCTCTCGACGTACCCCGCTCTCGGGCTCCTCCTGTGGGCGTACAGCGAGGGCGACACGGGTTGGCTTCCCGAGCAGGACAGCGCGGGCTCGGTCGACGGGCGAGGGCGCGTGTACTTGTTCCGCTCGTCGTACGTCCGCTGGACGCGGACCGCGACGGCGATGTGGGTGCCCCGCTCGTGGGCCAACAACTACGCGGGGGAGTACCTCTCGCCTGCGTGGCACCCCGACACCGCAGGCGGTGGCTCAACGTCCTCGGCGGCGCAGAGCCCAAGCGATCCCGCCGAGCCCACCGCGTGGGCTGACGCAATCTTCACCCTGAGCGGGCACGTCCCGTTTGGGTACACCGACGACCTGCAAGCGGCGACGACAGGGGAGTTCATCTCCACGGTCTCGCTCGCGCCCGAGATGCTCGAGCCCGGTCGCTTCACGCTCCCTGAGCGCGCGCCCACGTACAGCGCGCGGCGCAGCGTGGCGGTGTCCCTGATCCGCTACGCCACGGAGGAGCTGTGAGCGACTACGCGTTGGTCATCGAGGGCTCCCCGCTCGTGTTCGGCACCGCGGGCGTGACCTCCATCACGAGCTACACGGACGCCGTGCCCACCGGCGCGACGCTCGCACGGATCCTCGGACCCGTCGAGGGCACGCTCACAGAGCGACTGCGCCCGCTCGACGGCGACTGCGAGATCAGTGCGCTGGACTTCGTGCTGCACGACTCGGACGGCGAGATCACCTCGTGGTTCACCCGCTCGATGGAATCGACGTCGCTCGCGTACCTGACGGCGAGCGTGACCGCAGCGGCGTCTACCGCGACGGTCAACAGCGCGGCTGCGCTCGGCACCCTCCCGCGTGACGTGTGGGTTGCGGACGAATGTTGGTCCGTCACGTCGATCGCAGCCGGCAACACGGTCAACGTGACGCGCGCGCGGTACGGCTCGCCGCAAGGCGTGATCGAGGTCAACGCCGACCGCGCTGAGCTCCCCGAACTCTTCTCGTACCCGTGCTGGATGCGCGGGCGTCGGGCGAAGCTGTACCGCGTGACGGGCACGAGCGCGTCCCTCATGTGGGTCGGGTACGTCTCGCACGGCCCCGCCCTCGCGGAGAACGGGGCGAGCTACACCGTCTCGTGCGTTTCGTCGTGGGAGCAAGAGTCCCGCGCGACGTGGGGCAGCCCGCAGCCCGCAGCGACTCTCAGCGGGTACGACGCGAGCGCGATCATCTTCACAGTATGGAATGACTCGCGCTCGATTCAGGTGAGCTCCGCGTTCGCGGACTACCGCGCGCATGTGTTCCGCACCCGGCAAGCGGCGGTGAATGCGTCGCTCGAGCGGCTCGCCGCACAACTCACCGCCGCAGGTGCCTCCGGCGTCATCGCGGACGCGCGCGACACAGGGACAGACCTGTTCGTCACGGTGCAGTTCCAGACCGTGAGCAAGGGCGCTGCGTCGCTGCTCATCGGCGGCGAGGCGTACGAAGCCACGTCCACGGATTCGAGCGGGTACGTCGAACACATTTGGCGTGTCCCGCTCACGGACGGCGGCGCGATCGTGCGCGCTGGGTTCGCGCTCGGGTCGGACCAGCGAGCTACCACCGTCACGCCGCACGCCGGCGCATCGGGCTCCGCGTGGGCGACCATCGCGGGCTCGCGCACCGGGACACGGCTGACGCCGGTGCTGACCGCGGACCTCGGGGACGACTCGTTCCTCGAGCTCGATCCGTCGAGCCAGGCTGATCCCGGCTTCGAGTTCAACGACGCCACGTTCACGACCCTCGGCAACGACACGCTCGCGGGCGTGACCACGTTCCACGGGTTCGCTCGCGTGGTCTCGCGCGATCCGACGGTGCGACCCGTCGCGGAGGATCGCTACTCGACCGCGCGCCGCGGGCTCCCAATCCTCGAGGCTCTGCCGCTTCGAAGCGAACTGCGCGTCACCTCGGAGCACTGGCTCGAAGCGCTGCGCTCAATCGTCGAGGACACGACCTATGCGACCGCGGGCAGCGACTCGCGCAACTGGGGGTGGAGCGGATACGCCGCGACCCTGCGCCGCTCGCGCGATGACCTTGGCGTCGTCGAGTACCGCACGGGCGGCAACGTCACCGTGGGCGAGTTCATCACCGGCGAGGCGAAGTTGCGCGGGTGCTGCGTCGGCGTCGACGCGAACGGCAAACTCACGATCGTCGACATTCGCGCGCCTTCGCCCGCGGAAACGCCCGCGGCAACCATCACCCTCGCGGACCTGCTGAGGGGATCGCGCGCGGGGTACGCACCCTCGGAGGACGGGCTCGTCACCGAGGTCGTTTTCGAAACGCCGTTGCGGACGTTCACGCTGCGCGATGCGGTTGCGCTCGGGCGGTACCGAACTCAGCGCGCGATCACCGTCACGTCGCAGTCGACGCGGCAAGATCCACGGCTCACGGCGGATCCGATCGGGTACGCCATGCTCGCGTGCGGCAAGCTCCTCGGGCGCTGGCGCAACGAGTTGTGGTTGCACTCGCTGCAGGTCGTGGCGTCGCAGTTCGCCTCGACGTGCACGCTCGGCGCAGTGGTCTCGTTCGAATCGTTCTCGACGCCGGATCGTGCGGGCGCTCGCGGGTTCACGGGGGCGAGCGCGCGGCGCGGCGTGGTCATTGGACGCGTGCAGGATCTCGCCACGGGCTCGCTGACCCTCGATGTGCTGGAGCTCCCCTACGCGTACGGGTTCGCCCCGTGCGCGCGGGTCGCCTCGATCTCGGGCAAGACGCTGACCCTCGCGAGCGCGTACGCGGGCGATGCCGGGGACTACGCAGGCTCGGGGCTCACGGGCTACGCCAAGACCGCCAACGACAAGGGGGCGGGGTGGTTCGCGGCGGGCGACAAAGTGCAACTCGTGCTGAGAAACACGGCCAGCTACACCGTCGAGTCGTACACCGTCGCGAGCGTCAACACCGTCGCGGGTACGATCGAGCTCACGGCCAACGTCGCGACGGTCCCCACCGACTGGCCCGCGCTCGCAGGCGGCGATCAGCCCGTCGATGTGATCTTCGACGGGTGGTCTACGGCGCTCTCGTCGCAGCGGGTGTTCGCGGCTGTCGGGGACGAGACGACGCGGCAGATTGCGAGCACGTCCAGCAACCTGCGGTGGTCAGCGTGAGCGCTCGAGCACGACGCCGGGACGCGTGCGGCTGCGGCTGACGAGCGTCTCTCCGACCTGCTCGTATGGACCTGGCACCACGAGGTCGAAGAACGAGCACAGGTTGACCGTGTTCGTCCCGCTCCCCTCGCATGATCGCACCTCGTGGACGCACTCGATGGAGACCACGATCTGTCCGACCGCGTTGGTGAACCACCGCCCGGTCTGCTCGTGGGTGTAGCGCTCGGGGCACACCGTCACGCCGCCACGCTCGATGGTCCCCACGGCGATGCCGCCGGGCTGGAGGTCGAGCCTGATCGCGTCGGCCGACCCGCTCCCCAGGCGCGGTGCACGCAACACCCACTCGCCGGACGGATTGGCGCAGCCCCCAAGAGCGAGGGCGACGAGGGTGGCAGCGAGGCGCGAACGCATGGTCATGCGGTCCAGCGTACGAACGGGGTCTGATTCGTCAACGGCTGTACGGCCGACCAGTGTTTGACAGGACGGTGAGAGCGTGACTCTGACGGGCGAACGGCTGACCTCGACGACGCGCAGGCTGCGCACGCCGACCGCGAGCGAGTGGCGCAACGGGCGCTTCATGGACGCGGGGCTCGGGATGATTCTCTCGAGCAACTTCGCGCACCTTCAGCGCGAGAGCGTGCGGCACCTCGTGACCGCGCTCGGACCGGGGGTCATCACCAACGCCACGCGCGGGTACTCCTACTCGGGCACGCCGTTGAAAGATCGACCGGACCCCGGCACGTACACGGGACTCGGCGCGATCTCGTGGGACACGGCCACCGCGACGAGACTCGGACCGTTCACGCTGATCGCGGACCGCGAGATCACCGCAGAGGATCCCTCGTGGCGACAGGTGCGGGTCAACGTCGACGCATCGAGCGTCAACCTCGTGCTGTACGCCGCGCTCACCGCGGGCGATCCGCCGGGCCCGGATCACCTTGGATTCGCCACGGCGAACGCCACGGCGGGGCGCGCGGTCAACGCCCTCACGCTGACGCCATCCCGCAGCATCCGGCCCGAGAGGATGCCCGCTCGACGCCCTGACGCGAGCACGGACGAGAGCGCGCAGGTCGCGACCGTCTACCTCTGGGTGGGCTGGTACGCCGCGAGCGGGACGAACGCAGTCATCACGATCAACGCGGACGAGGTGCGCTGATGCCGTCGTTGGTCCCGCACACCTCGCAGCCGCAAGAGCTCGCCGCGCACCTCGTCAGCGACCCCGTATCCGCAACGTCTGTCGGTCGGGTGTGGGCGACACAGGCGGCGTTTCTCCTCGGGCGCGCGCTGCATCACGTCGCCTCGATCCGCTATCACGCCATCACCCGCACGAGCACGGCGATCGACGTTCCGTTGCAGTGGCGGCCCTCGCCTGGCTGTCGCCTCGCGCTGCTGACGGTCGACCTCGGCGCGGCCCTCGCGGTCAACATCACAGGCAGGTACATCTCCGGCGCGACGCACTCCACGCTCGCGGTGACGGTGCCCGCCGGCGCAGGGGTGATCACCCTCGACGGGCGCGCGTTCGACGGAACCGCGGCGATGCCAGAGCAGGACGTGCTCCGCGTCGCGCGCGCCTCGTACGCGTGCCTGATCCACCTCGGCGCAGCGGGTGACGTGGCGGACCAGATCCACGACATCACCGTGACCGTCGACGATGTGAGCACCCAGCAGCACGCGGGGCTCGCGCAGATCACGTTGACGGAGCTGCCGCTCGCCACGCTGGTCCCTGAGTCTGGCGAGGTCGGGGTGCACCTGCCCTCGATCGACCCACGGAACGAGCTCCACGACGGCGACTCTTCGACAGGAACGGGCGTGCCCGAGATCCTCACCGCGGAGCAAGACGCGGCGGTCAAGATCCGCGAGCACGTGCAGGTCGGGACGTACGAAGACACGGGGCTCGCGTGGACGCGCTCGAGCGCGGTCGTCGGCGCGCTCAACTGGGTCGGCACGTTCGGCACGTCGTACGACCCGACGTTTCGAGTCAGGGTGCGCGCGCCGCACGGGAACACGACGGGACTGTCTGCCGCGTTCACGCTGCGCGTGCGGTACTACTCGACCGCGCAGGGGACGTTTCGCGTGGTGAAAAGCCCGGTCGGGCTCGGCGTGAGCGCGAACCACGACTTCGTGATCGCGAGCGGGGGAGGAGCTTGGACCGCGAGCGCGGACACGACGATCACCCTGCGCACCGATGGGACAGACCAGGAGATCGACCTGCAATTTCACGCGGCGACTGACGACGGCTCGGCGCTGTACGTCTCCTCGATCGCGCTCATCCAGACGGAGACAGCATGACCGGTCGCAGCAGAGCACGGGACAGATCGAGACCGAGCGGGGGATCGCCACCGTGGACGCCTGCGCGTCTGTCGTCGCTCGCGTTTTGGTACCGCGCAGACCTCGGAATCACGCTCTCGGGCGGATCGAGCGTGAGCGCGTGGGCGGACCAGAGCGGCAACGGGCGACACGTCACGCAAGGCACTGGCGCAGCGCAGCCCACGCTCACGACGAACGCGACGCTCGGCGGGCGCAGCGTGCTCTCGTTCGATGGCGGTGATCGCCTTGTGTCGAGCGCATTCGATCTGAGCAACACGCTCTCGCTCTTCTTCGTGCTCGGGTCGGTCACGTCACGCGGCATGATCGCGGAGCACGGTCTCGGTACGCACTGGTACGCGTATTCGACAGGAAACGCCGCGGTGTTCTTCTTGTCGCACAACACGACGCAGAGCCCCGTGACGACGTGGGCGCAGGCAAATCAACAGGGCGCGGTGATCTACGACCGCAGCGCCGCGCCGGTGATCCGCGGCAACCGCGCCGTGCTCACGCCGACTGCGACGTCAGGCAGCCCGCCTGTCGCGGGCAACGTCAACGCTGCGCTCGCGATCGGCGCGCGCACTGACGGATCGCTCCCGCACAACGGGCAGATCGCCGAAGTGATCGGATACAACCGCGCGGTCGACGCTGCGGAAATCGCGCTCGTTGAGGCGTACCTCCTTCGCAGATACGGAGTGTGATCATGCCGTGGCTCATCGGAACCATCACGCAAGCGCGCAACGCGATCACGCGAATCAACAACGCGCTCGGCCTCCCGCGCACGGCAACCGAGGCAGATCGCGCGGGCGGCGGGATTCACGTCCCGCTCGCGCAGGTGCCCGTCGTTCAGCGATGGGCGTTCATCGCGCGATTGAGTGACGGGACAATCGGCATGCGAATCAAGGCGCGGATCTACGCGCACATGACCCCGGCGCAGCAAGCGCTCGTGGTCGCGACCCTACCTGACGGCGTGACGATCACGCGAGAGGACGAGGACTGATGGCAAGCGGAACGTACAACTCGCTCGGATCGCTCGCGGCTGCGGGCGGCGTCGGATGGACGACCGCGACGATTCGCGTGCTCCTCGTGTCGAGCGCGTACTCGTACGACGCGGACCACGCGACCGTCGCTGACGTGAGCGGCTCCGAGATCGGCGTCAGCGGGTACGCACGCGCGACGCTCGCGAGCCCTACGGCGACCGTCGAGGCTGCGAACAACCGCGTTGTGCTCGATGCGGCTGACGTCACGTTCTCGGCGCTCGGCGCTGGCGCGACGATCGGCGGCGCGGTCGTGTTTCGTCGCGTCGCTGGCGCGGACGCTGGCACGGACCCGTTGATCGCGTTCATCGACACCAACGACCTCGTGACCAACGGCGGCGACGTCATTGTGGCGTGGTCCGCCAACGGAATCACGCGCCTCACGGTGGGATGATGGCGGGCGCAGCGGGCATCGCAACGGCTGCGTTCGGCACCGGCGCAGGCACCGACCGTGTGCAGGTCGTCGTCACGGGGCAGACGGGGCTGGTCTCCGGCGATCACGTCGAGGCGTGGGTGATGCGTGACGTGACCGCGGAGCACAACGCCGATGAGCACGAACTGCTCGCGCGTGACTCGCGCGTGCTCGCGGAGGTCAGCGCGTCGAGCGAACTCACCGTCACGGTGGTGTGCGAGACGACGTGGACGGGCGATTTCAAAGTGCACTGGGTCTGGAACAACGCGTGAGGGTTGAAACGTGGCAGTAGAAATCAAAGACGGCGCAAGCTCCGACAAGCTCGCGATCAACGCGACGGGCGCGGCATCTGTCGCGCTGACGACGGACGACGCTGCGGCGGGCTTCGTGGCGCTCGTGGCCGAGTCGCATCCGACCGAGAACGGCGTCACGCGCGAGGTGTACGCGCTCGAGTCAAACGACGACTACGCGCTGCGCACGACGCAAGAAGAGGTGTTGTTCGCGCACCTCTTCGCGGGCGCTGCGGTCAACACCACGCTGTTTCGTCAGGGCTCTGCAACGGCGACGATCACGCAGACGGGCGGTTTCTTGACGCTCAACGCGGGACTCTCGACCGCGAGCGGCGCGGCGGCGGTCGTCACGGGCTACCAGATGGCCGAGGTGACCCCGACGAGCAACCTCTACTGGTCTGGCGCGGGGCAGTTCGGGCAGGCATCGCACCCTGCAAATTGCCTGATGGAGTGGGGCCTCGCGACGCACAACGCGGGACCCGGCACCGGCACCACCGAGCCCACCGACGGCGCGTATTTCCGGGTGAGCGCCGCGGGCGCGTTCGAGGCTGTGATCCGCTCGGCGGGCGTCGATGTGGCAACCGCGACGATCACCGCGGCGTTCGGCACGGTCGTTGGCGGGAACACCACGCGCGAGTTCGTCGTCAGTCTCTCGGACTCGACAGCGCGATTCTGGATCGATGACGCACCCGTCGCGAGGATCGACCTTCCGACGAGTGCCGCGGCAGCTCCGGGCTGGACGGTGACGCGCACGCTCGCGCCTCACTTTCGCCTGCACAACACCGGCGTGACCGGCTCCGCGCAGTCGATGAAATTCTCAGAGGTCGCGATCAAGCGCGACAACGTGGGCGCGCCTCGCCCGCTCGCGCACGCAGTTGCGGCGAGCGGACAGATGGCTTCGCAGGGGCAGACGGGCGAGACGTTCGGCACGACCGCGAGCTATGCGAACAGCGCGGACCCCACGGCGGCGGCGGCGCTCAGCAACACGGTCGTCCTCGTGACCGGGCTCGGTGGACAGGCGCGATTCAACGCTGGCGCAACGTCGACGACGGACGGCATCGTCACGTCGTATCAGGTGCCCGCTGCAACGAGCGCGATTCCCGGCAAAGCGCTCTACATCACGGGCGTCAAGATCAGCGCCGCGAACCTCGGCGTGGCGGTCGCGACGACGGCCAGCACCATCGCGTGGTCGCTGGCGTACGGACACACCGCGGCAGCGCTCAACACCTCGGAAGCGGCGACTACGAAGGCTCCGCGCCGTGTGGCGCTCGGGCTCATGACGTGGCCCGTCGGCGCGGCGGTCGGACAGATGCCCCAGTGCGGTGACCTCGTGATGCAGTTCGATTCGCCCATCTGCGTTCAGCCCGGCGAGTTCGTGGCGAGCGTCGCGAAGTTCGTTGTCGGCACCGCGACGGCTTCGCAAGTCATCTGGGCTCACGTCACGTTCGATGGGTACCGCGCGTGAGCCTCCTACTCGCGCTGCTGACGACCGCGGCGACCCTCACGGGTGACGTTGCGACGCACACGACGACCGCGCTCGACGCGGTTGCTGTGCCCGGCAGCGTGAGCATCGAGGGCGCGCAGGCCACCACGACAACGACCGCGCTCGACGCGGTGCTCTCTCCGTCCTCGGTCTCGATCACCGGGGACGTCGCGGCGCACACCACCACGGCGCTCGACGCCACGGCGGTCCCCTCGCCGGTCACGATCACCGGGGCGCAGGGCTCGAGCACGACGACCGCGCTCGATGCCGCTGCGACGCCCGGCGCTGTCACGCTCACGGGTGCGAACGGCACCACAACGACCACGGCGCTCGACGGCGCTGCGGTCCCGCAGCCCGTCACGATCACGGGCGGGGTCGCGTCGCTCACGTCGACGGCGCTCGATGCGGTCATCGGGTTCCCCGGCCCTGACGCCGACGTCTACGGGCTCACGCTCTCGATCACAGCGCGCGGGCTCGAGGGCGTCACCGTCGCTCGCGGGCTCTCGCTCTCGCTGCTCTCTCGCTCGCTCGACGGATCGACCGTCGCGCGCGGTCTCTCCCTCTCGATCCCAGTGAGGTCTCTGGTGTCCAGTCAACGCGCGATCACCAAGGGCGACAGAGAGAGCGTGACGTTCACGCTCACCGTCGACTCGGGCACGATTGCCTCGCCGTCGTCCGGCGTGCTCAATCTCTACGCTCTCGGATCCACCACGCTCGTCACGAGCCTGACGTTCACGGTCGACAGCGGGGCGGGCACGAGCTCGCTCGTCGGGCACGTCGACTTCACCGCGGCGAACACGCCGGTCGCAGCGACGTACGTCGCGCAGGTCGTTCTGACCTACGTCGACGGGACGAAGACGTGGCCCAACTCGACGCCGTGGACGTTCACCATTCGCGCGCCGGGTGCGACGTGAGCGAGGACCAGCACACGGGCGCTCATGCAGCGCAGCCGGGCGGGATCTCGGGCGAGACCCTCAAGACGATCGGCGCGATCGTGTCGATCCTCGCGATCCTCGCGGGCGCAGTCGCGTGGGCGAGCGCCGTCAAGACCGAGCTCAGCGAGTTCCGCCAGCAATACAGCCGGGATTCCGCTGCGATGCTCCGCAGGCTCGACAGCGCCGACGAAGCGCGCGAGCGAGTACGCGTACTCGAAACGCAGCGCGCATCGGACGAACGCGAGTGGCGCGGGAGGGGCGAAGACATCGCGCGCAGGCTCGCTGAAGTCGAGTCGCTCGTGCGCACTTGCGGGTGTCCTCGTGCGCCGCGTCCGTGACTCGCACCCGCGCGATCACCGCTGGGTTGACGCGCTCGCGGTGCTGCTCGTGCTCGTGCTGATTGTCGCGTCTGTTCGCTGCTGAAGAGTGGCGCGCTCGCTCTGGAGTGAGTAGAATACTGGTGGTTCTATTCAAGGGAGAGACCATGAGCGACGACAGGGTTGTTGGTAGGCCGGTCAACGAGAAGTTGCGGCCCGTTCCAAGCGAGCAGACGTTCAAGGCAGTCGAGTCACCCATGGGCACTTCGCCCGATGACGAGGCGCTCAAGCGCTCTCTCGCAGAAGCGGCGATGCGTC
>Ga0315906_10002367_pt1 | contig 26450 bp, 21 predicted proteins | sample LakEriMetagenome_4_FD_203526 | JGI IMG/M metagenome (GOLD analysis project Ga0315906, IMG submission 203526) | Freshwater fungal communities from buoy surface, Lake Erie, Ohio, United States - Buoy 2 MA122 | ecosystem: Environmental > Aquatic > Freshwater > Lake > Lake biofilm | place: USA...
CAACTTTATTGACCTTGTCTGTTCTTAAATAGTAATAGAGGTTAAATTCCATAACCTAAAACTAATGAAATTTCCATTAAGGGGAAGCAATAGGGGAAACATTTTTATGAACTGTAATTTATAGTAATTATTTTAAAATACTTATATTCAGTTTTTTAAAATTTAATCTATTTACTGATTATCTCGAAAAGCAATTATGTCGAGTCCTGTTGGGACCACTCTGATAAAAGCACTGTCCGAAGGATGGTGTTTTTTCGTTTGGACGAGATGAGTGCTTGCACTTAATCGAGTAAAAATGGAAAAATCTCCTCCGAACGCAGTGAGGAATGCTTTTATCCACTGCACGTTATGACAAAGGTCCATGCGCGGCATATTCCTGTTGGAACCACATACGCCAAAAAGCCCCTGTTACGGGGATTTTTCCGAATAAAATCTAATTAATTTCAGTACTTCTTTAATAATTCAAAAAGTGCTGTATTGATATACAGTGTTTCCTTCCATACCTTTTTTGACTGAAGAATTCCAATTTTCTCCAATGACTTGAGGTATTTTGCTGCTGTAATGCGTGAAATCGATAATCGATTTTCCAAATACTCACTCTTACTGTATGGATGCTCAAATAGTAATTCAATCAATTCCTTACTGTATATCTTCGGAAACTCTTTTCTTGTCTTTTCCTTGGTCTGCTCAAAAAGCAAATTAATTTCTGAAACCTGGTTTATTGTCTTATTGGCAGTTATTTCAACTCCTTTTAAAATATAAAGTATCCATTCTTCCCATTTATTATTCGTTCGCACCTCTTGGAGTAGTCGATAATATTCTGACTTATTTTCAATTATGTAACCGCTAAGAAATAATACGGGCTGTTCGAGCAGACCAGCCATAATGAGATAGAGAATATTAAGAATCCGCCCAGTGCGTCCATTTCCATCATAAAATGGGTGTATGCTCTCAAATTGATAATGTTGAATAGCCATTTTTATCAAATGAGGAATTTCGTCTTCATCAAGATTGATAAACTTTTCCATATTCCTTAACAGCGAATTGATAACATCTGTTTGATCAGGCGGAGTATAAATAACCTTTCCCGTTGCTGAATTTCTCAATGCAGTTCCGGGTAGTTTTCTTATACCCGCATTATTCTCTTCAAGAATTTGCTGGATTTCAACAATCGTATTGATGGTAAGGATGTTTTTTTTCAGGATTGTTCTGTATCCATATAACGTTGCCTCCCTGTACCTCAATACTTCCTTTGTGGAACTATCATTTTGATCGCCTTTTGCTGATAATGCCTGATATAATTTATCTTGAGTGGTTATAACATTTTCTATTTCTGAACTTGCTCTTGCTTCTTTTAGGATAACCGCATTGAGTAATATTTCTGGATTAGGTAAAATATGAATTTTTCCTTTTAATTCAGCAAGAGCAACTGAGGATTTCACCAATTGCTTTAAAATAGTTACGGATTCAATAAATTCCTTTGCGGGGGGCAATATGGGCAGATCATTAAATGGAATCTCATAGTTATCACATACGCCCCTTCCTTTTTTTGTCATGTATAGTATTTTAATTTAACCCTATCCTCATGTAAATATATCAAATATTATTATACATGATAGTATTCTCAAGTATAAATAATTAACTTTTCTAATTCCATCTCAATCCGCTCAATATCCTCCCGAAGTTTGTTCGATACTTCCGACCTTTCGCCCACTCTGATAAAAGCACTGTCCGAAGATTGGTGTTTTTTCGCTTGGACGAGATGAGTGCTTGCACTTAATCGAGTAAAAATGGAAAAATCTCCTCCGAACGCAGTGAGGAATGCTTTTATCCACTGCACGTTATGACAAAGGTCCATGCGCGGCCAACTGTTGGATGACGCTAAATTTTGGTATGACAACAATACCTATTCCCCAGATGAAATGGCTGTTAGATTCAAGCATGAATTGGTAAGTATTCATTGTTTCCCCAATGGAAATGGAAGACATTCTAGATTAATGGCCGATTTGATCATGTAAAACTTTATGAAGAAGCATGTTTTACTTGGGATAGTTCCGATTTGGTCAAGTCAAATGATAAAAGAAGGGCCTACATAAATGCCATTAAAAAGGTTGAAAATCATGATATTCAAGACCTTATTTCTTTTGCGAAATCATAGATAGTAATTTGATCCGCTTCTACATGGAAATCCCCTCCAATCCTTCTCTAAACCGGTTCGAAAAACTTGTCCTAATCTTCTTGCTCAATACAGCCCTTATTTTGAAATTGAATCGCTAGTCCTTAATATTGAGAAAGGATTTACCAAAGGTGCTACACTCTTTCACTCACAAACTATGAATTCAGAGGTCATTTCACATTTAAGAAACTACGCTAATACAGATGAACGTTATTCTGCCCAGCTATTTTTTGGGACACTTTCAATGCATCTAATTTTAACTATAGCAAGTTTTTACGTGTATTGCATTTCGCCGTGGTTATCAATCATTTTTTGGATACCGATGGGTATTATTCTGTGTCGATTTTTTGTTTTGCAACACGATGCGGGGCACCAAAGTTTATTCAAAAACCGAAGATCTAACCGATTTTCCGGGATGGTTCTCGGATTTTTCACGATGATCCCAAGTGTTCTTTGGAACCATATTCATGATGTACATCACGGTGTTGCTGGGAATTTGGAGCAAAGAAAGAGAAATCCTGAGCTTTGGACCATGACCTGTAAGGAGTATCAAAAAGCCTCTTTTTTAAAGAAATTATTGTATCGATTTACGAGATCCATTTTAATGCGTTTAATTCTTACCCCGGCACTTTGGATCATTGTTCCAAGAATTCCACTAACCCATCTGGGTAGAAAAATTTTAGTTTCAATTCTTGTTCACAATTTACTTTACGGCCTTATATTTTATTGGTTGTATATGGAAGAAATGCTTCTTTCGTTTGTGGTTGTTTATTTAGTTCCACTCTATCTGTTTAACCTTTTAGCATCCATTTTCTTTTACTTACAACATCAATACGAAGAAACTAAATGGAAGAATGACCAAAACTGGAACCTTTACGATGCATCCATTCATGGATCTTCATACCTCATTTCCAACCGCATTTTTACGTGGATTTCCGGGAATGTAGGTTGCCATCATGTTCATCACCTTAACACCAAAATTCCCCATTATCATTTGCAACAAGCCACCGCAACGATTAATCCTTATTTAGACATAGAGCCTATTTATCTAAGAGATCTTTTTCACCATTTAAATTGCGTTTTATACGACGAAAGAACAGAGACTTTAATTTCTTTTAAAACATTCAAACAACGATATGCCAGTCCAGAGAGTAGAGCTGAGTAAACATTGATACTTGTTTGATTTCGAATCGGTATCCTCTCTCCTGGACACTTCATTTTTGCTTAACGTTTGCTTAATTTTGTTCATGTCAAATTTTGGGGTGCGTGTTGTTCAACTGTTTCCGCTATTCACGGGACTTACGTTGTGCTACCTCACTTTGCAACTTTTCTTCCTCTACCAGCTGAATCCTGTATTTATCCCCGTAGCAGGAACGGTAGCTTTCATTAACATTTTAGGCAACATAGGAATAGCTTGGTTGGTGACCTCCCTGATAGTGACAGTCTCTCCTGAATCGTGGCAAGTTCTCATTCGTGTCGTTTTTATCGCCCTCTACGTAGGTTTGATAGGTACCCTAATTTGCGATCAGTACGTGCTCATCACGCATGAACGACTGGACGAGGCTATTTTTCTATTTAACTGGAAAGAGGTCTGGATGATTGCCGACCCTGCACACCGCATAAATTGGGGAAGTGCTACTGGAATAATTGTTTTACTTGGACTGCCATTTCTTCTGGTGAATTGGTTGAAGCGTTATACTCCGCCCTATGCCTGGTTGGTTGGTACGATAGTGCTTTGTAACCTCATCCGGTTCATCCCAATCCGCAGTGACATTGATCGCCTTTCAGATAACCGATTTGAATATTTCATAAAAAGAAGTGTAATTGCTCTTACTAATAGTAACGAGCAAGAAAATGCTAACCCGAGAGACTTTCGCGAGCTTGACCCTGCATTCTATGGCAGTCACAAAGGTATTCACCCCGGTTATCCACTGGCACATCGCTTTGAAGAACCATCGATGCTCGCTGAACAACTCAGGCGAACAAGTCATCAAAACCCACCTCATATTAAGATCATCATTGTAGAGAGTATGTCCTCAGACCTGTTTGGCGAGCGGGGCAGAAATACGGGAAACCTAATGCCGTTTATGGATTCTCTTTCGAAACAGTCCATTTATTTTCCGAACGGCTTCTCCACCTATCAGCGCACACACAATGTATTGCCTGCCGTTCTGGCTTCAGTTCCGAATACCATCGATGGCAATGTGTTTCAGCAACTGCCTTTTCCAAGGCATTATTCATTGTTTAATCTGCTCTCAAAAGACTACCATACCCAATTCTATTGTGGGGTACCGCTATCCTATCTCAATATGGTCGGTCTGATGAGTCATTACAAAACGGATTATCAGGTAAACCGATGGCACACGAAATGTTTAGCGCACAAGGAACGAGTTGGCAGCTCATGGGGTTACCCCGATGAGGACTTGTTTTGGCAAGCACACTATGACGATAGTGCGAAATTCAACAGGTCAAAGAATCCTGTATTAAAAGTGTTTTTAACAATCAGCTCCCATGATCCCTTTCTTTACCCGAATAAGGATAAATGGCAGCGTAATGTTCTTGAGAAATCTCAAAAGATCACAGATATCAAACTGAGAAACATGGTTCGGCGACAATCTGCATCCTTCGGTTCGTTCTGCTATGTCGATTCTGTCTTGCAGGATTTTTTTTCGAAGGAAGTTAGGAATCCTCAATTCAACAATACCATTTATATCATCACGGGAGACCATGGCACTGAGCTTTACAGAAGAAATGCGCTTTCAAAATACAATGTGCCCATACTGATCTATTCGCCCTTATTGAAAAAACCATCCACTTCCCGAGCGGTGGTTTCGCACAATGATATTGCCCCCACATTGATCAACTACCTGAAGTCGATCTATCAACTGAAGCTTCCGGATACGGTGGCATTTGTTGGGAGAGAATTGAATTTGAGTTCTTCATTCAAAGCGGACAGAAAACTTGTTTTTACCACCAACAAACTCAGAACAACAGATTTAATTTCAGACCAATACGCCTGGATTGGTGGAAAACCTTACAAGATAGATTACCAGTTAAACCTCACCCCTATGCGAGCCTCCAAGCGGGAAAAATGGGCAAAAAAACAATTGCAATACTACCAGGCATTTACGCGCTACACCTTACTTCAGGACAAGCTGTTGGATTCCGTGTCTTATTCCCAATGGGTGGGTAAGCCTTTGGTGTTTAAGATAAAAAAGAAACAGTCCATAAAAGAGCTGAACCTTGCACCCGGAATGACCTATCTTGAAAGTCACTCTCTAAAAACAAAATATTCAACCATCCGCGTTGAGGTCGATTGTAAGATGTATTTAAATAAGCTGAGTGATATAAATAATGCACCTAACCTAGTTCTTCAATCTAGAAAAACGTACTATTTATCTAAGAAATGGACCATTTTCAGGTTAGTGAAACCACGCATTCAGGGGAAATTCAAACCCAAAGAACGGAACCAGGTGATCTACAGCCTTGAGTTCAATCCTAAAGATCTTGCCGTATGGAAAAAAGGTGGATCCCTTCATTTGTATATGCAACACTCCCTTGCCTTTCCAATTCGCTTAAAGGAGGTTGGTATTCAGATCTATGAGCAAGAGGAATAGGAGTGAATATCTCACTTATTCCAACTAATTATCGCTCTACCGTTAGCACACACATGCTTTTTTTGACAAATTGACCTAACACCTCTTTATTGTCTGGATTCATTAAAGCAGAGAACCACACTATATCGGATTCAGAATTGGGATTCATCATTAGTGTCCAATATATTCTGTATGGTATTTTTTCTTCGCCAGCACTGATAGCATCAGTATAAAAAGTAAGAGTATCCCCCCTTACAATAATATTTTCCATAGTTCTTACTTCGGTAAGCAACTTATCCGATGGGCCAGATACATTAACCATGGTTTTCTCCCGGAAATTGAATGTCATTCGATTTTTGCCCACTGTTATTGATGATTTTCTGAAGCATTTTTCGTTCATGAGCGCTATTCCTTGACTCGCTTTGACCAAAGTATCGCATTTAAATACCCAGGCAATGTCCCCTTCAATTGTAATTACTTCCTGAGAATAGCCAGAGGATACAGATATGATTGTCAAAAGAATGAGCAAACTTTTCATACGGAATCATTTTTGGTACTAGTTGTGAGAACTCGACGTTATTCGCGTTATAACAACTCGGTAACCTTTTAATACACGTCAATTATATTCAACGTCTTTTAATTTCAACTCTATGAAAACACTCCTCTGCATATTCAGTTTAACAAGCATTTCTTTTCTTTTTGGGCAACCAACGAGAGATTCGATACAGCCCTCCGCGAAACAGATAGTTCGTGGCATTGATATTTCAAAGGCACCATCCGGTGAACAACAAATGATCACTTATTTTGAAACTCTTTCAGATGAAGAGCTCTTGGAATTTGTCAAAAAACACTTGTTGGTGGGTGAAATAGTGTACAAAAAATATTAGTCTAAAATGTTGTTGAATTGAATGGACAGCTTATCTAGGGCTGTTATAAAATGATCGTTTTCGGGTTATCCGACGTGTATGACATAACAAATCCTTATTTTTTGAGAGCAAAAATTCACTTTAGTTTATTTCTCGGCTTTTCTGTTTTTTTCTTGGCTTGTTCCAACAATTCTCGTCCTGTGGAGAAGCAAGAGTCAAAGAAAAAAGAAGAATCCTTCTCCAAAACCCCATCCCTCAAGATCACTTCCTTTCACAAAGGAAAAGCATTGGTCTATCGAGCTGTCTATGAAGGGCCTGAATTTGTATTTAGAAAAGGATTAGGTTGGAGAGACTCTGCCCATTTAACATCCAAATACCTTACTGATAGACTCTCACGATTTTTGAAATCTAATTACGGAAAAGGGCACTACTACAGGGTAGATTTGAAGAACATCCGGGTAACTATTGCAGGAAACGTAAGACATGTGTGGCCCTCTCAGAACTTATGTCGCTATACTCTTGAGATTCCGCTCAGCGCTACAAATCGCGGGAAAGCAATTACTTCCATTGCACACCTAGGGACCTGGGTACGCGATTATCATAGAGTCAATAAAAGAGAGGCTTTTCTTAAGAAAGCACGGATCGAGAAAAAATACGGCGGCAAAGTTTCCATGACACTCGTTGAAACCCCCGAAGGATTTAAGGAATACTGGTTTCAGTTCAAATCGCGAAAGTTTTAAAGGAACATTTTCCATATCTCCTGTGTCAAACTAATTTATGTGTATATGAAAGCAATTTTATTCATTCTCTTTAACGCGCATGTTCTTTTTTTCTATCAAAACGTGTTTGCTCAGAATTATTCGGACAGTATGAATGCTCTTGAAATTGTGAGGGCCCTACCCCAAAAAAAATATTTATCAACGACTACAAATATTTACACCCCGAAAATGTTTGATGCCTCAACTAATTTGGATGCATTAAGAGTTACAGAGGCCTATTTATCTAAAAAATATGGCTGTTATGTAGGTTTTTTCGAGGAAGGAGAAACAGAGGGGGCAAATGATCCTATCTTTGAAGTAACACCCTCCGATTGGGAATCTTTCGGTACACTCTACCTTCATTTATCCGTGCTAGAGGAATTCTATCAGCGTGGAATTTTGAGGGAGCAGGTACGTGACTATGCCAGATTTACGGACAAGTTTTTTTATAGTGTGAGCTCGCTTGATACCGCAAATAACGATTCGCTCATGACATACATCAACTATTCCGATGTTTCCAACATCCTTTTTGCCCCATGCGACAGTATGATCGATAACCATATCTATGAATATTTCATTCCTTTATCCTCAGACACCGAGGGAATAGAACTGTTTTCGAAAAGAATACACGACTTGTACAGCATGGACGAATATGAAGTATTTGTGCTCGGCTACAATCAAAACAGTGAATACCTTTCCAACGTTTACACAGAGGTGGGTAATGGATTAGATTCCGTCATAATTCCATTGTGCGGCCTAGAGCGTACACGTCAGGCAGGAAAACTACAGAAGGAGCTAAGTAAAGTTTTTGCAATTAATGACTAAGCCGATTACGAGTTGGTCAACTATTGCCTCTTTTCAACTTCAGCTCCAAAGCAATCAGCATGGCGCACATTCCCCAAATTGGAACGGCTGCTTTATCGGTGTCCAGAAAATTATTGAGGAAGGCATGCACAAAATAGGTAGTCAATGAGAGAATAATGGCCATGATCAGAATTCGGTGCTCTTTATCCTCCACCGGCCAGGCATAGTATAAGCGTATCGCTTTGTAGAAGATCACTGCAACAACGGTTAACATCAGCAACATGCCCATCAATCCCATCTCAGCAAGCGGTCCGAGGTATTCACTGTGCGCATTGCCCAGATCGCCAAAATTGGTAGAAATGATCGTCAGATTTTCCGGACGCTGAAAACGGGCGTATTCAAACGCATAGGTTCCGGGACCAAACCCGAAAACGGGACGTTCCCTGAACATGTCGATCGCACAACTCCAACGGTTGATCCGTTCCAGATTGGAAGCATCGGTCGTAACGTTTGTCGCCGATTGCAGGCGTTCGCCAAATTCTTCAGTAGTATGCTCCTGCTTGTTGCGTGAAAGCTCGATCTGTATAGCATCCCAATAAAAGAACAGCACCAAACCCGTAACGATTGCAAGCGGTGCAAGTATGCTTATTTTAATTCTGAACTTGATCAAAATATATACGCCTAGGGCGGCTACTATACTTAACCATGCCGCACGGGTATAGGAAAAATACAAGCCGAGCAAACTGATTCCGATAAATCCGATGGCAAGCGCCTGTATAAGAGGAGGATGTTTTTTTGCAAGAAATACACCAAATATCAACGGAATCACCAAGGCCACAATGGCCCCATAAATCGTATGATCTTTAAAAAACGGCCACATTACCCAATGGCTTTCCTTTTCCCCAAAACGATATCCGGCGTGCAGAACCAGAGTGTATGACATTGCAATGACCATCCCGGAACAAAAGAGCCAGAAAAACCGGTGAATGTTCTCTGACTTACTGAAGATTTTCGTGCCCAACAATAACATGGGAACCACGAACCACAGCCTTGAAAGAACAAATTTTACCGAAACGAGCGTGTCTGAGCTGGTAATTGCTGTGATACAAGCCCACCCAAGATATGCAAGGACAGCCCAAACGATCGGATGACGCCAGATTTCTACTGGCAATATATTTTTTCGAAGTTGAAGCGCTATAACCAACAGGGTGAACCCAAGCAAAAAAGGTTCGGTTGGAACAAACAGACCAAACCCTTGTGTCCACTCTTCGATGTTTACGGAAAGAGGTGTAAAAAACGCCAGTGCCAGAAATGCCTTTTCTGTTTCATAAATAGCAAAATATACTGCCAACAAACCGAGGGGGAACAAGCATAAAAAAGCCTGGTCCTGCCAGATAAACCAAACGGAAAGCAACAGATAAAGGAACGTCGCGACAAACGTGGATAGGTACTGACGCACAAAGGACATTTAAGAGATCTTTTGCAACTCGTTCAACCGGTCTTTGATCAGCAACGCGAATAAACCAAACACGAATGCGCCTATGGTGGATAGCAGAACGATGATCAATCGTTTGGGTTTGTCTTTCTTATCCGCCACAACGGCTTTTTCCACAACGAACTTATGGTTGAAAACGGAGTAAGCATCTGATTCGGCTTGGTCATAGGAGTTCTTGAACAATTCAAGCTGCGTGATCTTTTCTTTCAAGGAAAAGTCAAGTGCGTCAAAGGTCGAACCATACTTGATGTTTACATCAATGATCTGTTTGATCTCTGCTTTGTCGCCACCATTTGCATTCACATAGGCCTGAAAGAGCTCAGTGCGCCCATCCAGAGACATTACTCCCATGGCACTCAAGGTATCCAAACGATGTGTCAGATCATCCCTTTCTTTTTCCAACTGTTCTTTTTTTCGTTTGTTGATTTCGTAAGCAGGCCAGGTACGCTCAAGAACCATTTGGTTCTTCACTGTATCGATTAAATCAACGATCTTGTTGGCCATGGCTGCCGCGAGCTCTGGATCACGGTCTAGGACATCTATTTGTATGGAACCGTAACGCGTACGCACAAAAAGAAAATGTTCGTTGTATCTCTTCAAAAGTTTGTAGTACTTATTCTCATCGTTTGGATCAATGTCGTAATGATTCATCAGGTCAAATTCGTTAACCACCTTGTCCCGAATCCGTGAGGAAGATAAAATCTGTACCAATTGTTCGGCCTGTTCCTCTTCTCCGAAATCCATTGCAGCGGCTTTGGCATTTCTTTGTTCAGAAAAGGAAACCGTACTCGTTGCTGCGGGAAACACGATTGCTGTCGAACGAAAGATTGGTGTCATTAACAACGCTACAATGAGTGACAGTACTCCTGCAGATCCGGAAATAAGAAACAACACTTTTCTTCTTTTCCAAATGTAGACCAATAAGTTCTGTCGTTCAGTATTTAGCTCGTTCTTCTCTTCGACCATATAATTTAAATTTCGATGCGAAAATAGGTAAAATTGAGCGGAGCATATTGCCCTTCGAGAAGGAATAACTGCGCATCAAAGCTTTTATTTTATTTCGGAGTTGATTTATATGTTTTCCTTGAACACTTTGCTCAGCTCCTTGACATCGATCAGCTTGAATATAAAGAGTCCTGAAACTCCGGCAAGTAAAAGAACCGTTAATGCGAAGTGCTGCGGTAAGGGAACGAATTGCATTCCGAACATGAATGATGTAAAAAGTAAATATCTGTGTATCGCCAGCTGAGTGAATGAAAATCTAAAACGGCGCATGCACAAACCTATTTGGATGAGCCCCATGAGACACTGTGTAATCAGAAAGGCCAAGGCAGAACCATTTGCGCCAAGGTTCGATATTAGTATCAAGTTTAGAGCAACATTCAAAACGAGTCCAATTGCAGAGGTAATATTAAGTGCGCGGAGGTCTCCGTTTGCGGTCAACAAAGTCCCAAAAATGAGGGTGGTGCACATCCCAACAAATCCCCACATCAGCATTCTGAAAGGGAAGGAAGCCTCTGTGATCTCAGAGTTATAAATCCACCCGAGCACTGCTTCCGAATGGAAATAACTTGTACATGCTACCAGTAGTGCGCCCCCTATGAGTAATCTCGAACCTGTTTGAAGAAGAGGCAGCACCTTTTCTTTCTGTTCTTTGAGCGCGCGCGAGAACATTGGAAATAAGAGGTTTGCAAAGATCATCCCAAACATGAAAAAGGCATCAAGGAGACGAAATCCTTTCGCATAAATACCTGCTTCTAGGGCTCCATTGGGATGGAGTCGTTCGAGAAGAACTACATCACTTCGAGTATATAACATCATGAGCAATACCAGCAAAGCAAAAGGGAAGCTCTGCCGAAGAACCATGAACGAAACCACTTTACGGTACTGAATTTTTGGAATGCCCATGTGTCTAACAAGGAGGATTACACCAATCAGCAATGTGACAGAGTAACAGGCTGTCTGAAGCCAGATAAACCATTCAATCTCAAACATACCGGTGAAAAAAATACTACCGCAGAGCAGGATCAATAGTGCCCTGTCTAAAACAGAAATGAAGGCATCCGAACGGAATAAGTGTAGTCCGCCAAAGTGACTTCTCACATGAGCAATCATCACTGTAAGCATCTGATTGAATGCAAGAATCGCGAGAAAATATAGTGCCTCTCCTTTATATCCTGCGATTAAACCAGTAAGCAATGTTATGAAGAGATAGCACACAAATAGAACCAAGCGCAGCCCCATCACCTGTCCGGCATACTTTGTAAACACCTTGGGATGTCGGGCAAGTGCTCGTGTAGTGAAATTGTTCAGGCCAAGATCACTGAGTATGTTAAACAGAAAAGAAAGGTTGAGCAAAGAGAAATACAATCCATAGGTCTCTGTTCCGACACGCTCCTGAACACCTGCATCTATCCAGAAGATTGCAATCGGTTTAACCAAAAGGTTGAGTAAAATAATTAGCAGTAGGTTGGATAAGAATTTTTTCTGCATGCTATACAACCCGTAACCGATCAGTTGGCGATAAAAATAAAGTTTTGCTTTCGGTGAACGGCCCGATCAAAAGGAATCAGCGCACCATTATGAATAACGTGCGGTTCGTACTTCAAGGAAGACAAAAGGGCAAAACAGTTGGATCGATTTTCATTTTCCCAAAGCTCTGCATAAATCACAGGCTTGTTTTGTTCTAAGATACGCTGGCCGCCCTTCAAAGCAAAATATTCAAAATTCTCAATATCTATCTTAATTCCCTGAATCGGTTGACCATTTATAAGATTGTCCAATGTATTGCAAGGAACAGAATATTCATCCCCCTCATTGAATTCAGTAATGCTCGCATGTCTTACATGGCTTAACCCCTGCATTCGGGCACCTCCAAGGACAGGCAAAACCATGTTAACATTTCCCTCATGATCTCCTACCGCTGTCGCATGGATCTTCAGACGTTTCAAACCGAATCTTTCCGCAATTCGTTTAAGTACTGAAATATTTTCGGGAATCGGCTCAAAAGCATGAATGGTTGAATTCGGTAGTTTCTTTGCGAGGTGGACGGTCATGATTCCAACATTGGCGCCTACGTCGAGCACATCGCCCTTTCCATCCTCCAATAGAGAGAGAAAATGAAAAAAATCTTTTTCTTTTGAGTCGTTGTGAAGCGTTCGGATCTTGAACAATGCGAACACATACAAGTATCGATTAAACCCGAGTGTGCGCTGTAAAATATATTTGATCCAATTCTTCACCTTGCCTAAACGCTGCAAAAGTAGAAAAAGTATGGACGCAACGAAAAATTGAAGCTAAATACGGAATTATGAACTTAAGGAATGACTGGAAAATTGAAATTGAAAATTTATACGCTACAATTAACATTTCACACAATTCTTACACCGTTGATTTGATAAGAAGTTTAAAGCCTTTTCCGTGAACATTCATGATTTCGATTGCCGGTTCTTCCCTCAATAACTTGCGCAACTTGGCAATATAGACATCCATACTTCGGCCATTAAAATAATTGTCATCTCCCCAGATTGCTCTAAGCGTGGCATGCCGATCCAAGATCTCTCCCTCGTTTTTCACGAGCAGGTGTAACAACTGATTTTCTTTGGTAGTCAATTTCTTGTTACCCTCCTTAAGATATAACATTCTCAGTTCAGGGTTAAAACGAATAGACCCGAGTTGGTATACTTCGCTTTGTGTGCTCGTAACGATTTCTGTTCTGCGCAATATTGCCTGTATTCGCGCCAAAAGTTCTTCCATGGCGAAAGGCTTGGTCATATAGTCGTCTGCCCCAAGCTCAAATCCCTGCAATTTATCATCCTTCATTGATTTTGCAGTCAAAAACAAAATAGGTATGCGCTTATCAAGCTCACGAATTTCTTTTGCCAACGTATACCCATCCATCTCCGGCATCATAATATCGAGGATACAAAAATCGTAACTTCTATTGCTGAACTGTTCGTAGGCTAACTTGCCATTTCGTGCAAGGTCTACATCGAACCCTTTGTTCCTCAAAAACGTATTCAACAGCGTTCCCAGATTGTCATCATCCTCTGCCAATAAGATCTTTACTTTCTTGTCCATGTTCATTCATTTATAATCACTATAAATTCAGTACCTACACCAACCTTACTTTTAACCTGAATTTGCCAGCCTTGAAGATCTGCAATTGCCTTCACATAACTCAAGCCAAGGCCAAATCCTTTAACATTATGTACATTTCCGGTCGGAATTCGATACAACTTATCGAAGATTTTAGACAAATACTCCTTCCGAATTCCAATGCCTCGATCTTTAACGCTCAAACGTATCTTTTTAGTGTCCCTGCTCAAAGAAACGACAATAATAGGCGCTTTATCGCTGTATTTTATGGCATTATCCACAAGGTTCGAGATGACATTTGTCAAATGAAGACGATCTGTTTCAATTTGAAGTGACTCATTCGGAAGTTCCAGTGAAAGTTGACCTCCCATCGCTTCAACTCTGAATTGCGCATGCTGACAAACCTCTTTCAATACATCATTCAAACTCACTAGTTCGGATTGCAAGCGAAGTTCGCCACGATCGATCACTGCACTTTGAAGAATCCGTTCTACCAGAGTTCCAAGGCGTTTATTCTCATCGGAAATCATCTTCACATAAGGCGCTATTTCCTCATTTTTTCCAGACGTCACCATATCTTTATCACCTAATGCCTCACAGGCAAGTGAAATCGTAGAAATTGGGGTTTTGAATTCATGGGTCATATTGGAAATGAAATCATTTTTCATCTCCGAAAAACGTTCCTGGGTAACAATGGTCTTAAACATGAAAATCAATGCTGTAACAATGAGCATGATCAACGTCAGACTTATAAAAAATGAGCTCCACATTTCCTTAATTAAAAACATCCCTTTTTTAGGAAAATAGATGTACAGATAAAGGTCTTCGTCGAGGATGTTACTTGGAAAAAGTTTCGTTTTGCCTGAAACCAAAGTATCTAATTTTAAAGTATACGTTGGTGGGAAATGTCGGAAGTGAATGGGAACTCCCAGCTGATTGGCCACCATAAACCGGTATGTATGCGGAAGATCATCGTTGGCAAGCTCTGTTCGAATCACTGAATCAAGAAATACAACATCTATTCGTTTGTCGGGATGCGTGTATACATTTTCCCGAAAGGTTTCCACCATTAATTCATTAATAAACCTTGCCTTTCGAAAGATTTGCTCTGTCACGCGCTGATCCAATTGTATTGAAAGTCGTATCGAATCACTATTTGGCAAACCACGCCGGGGATTATCAAACAAATCACGTAATTCACGAACATCTCTCGCCATTACTTTTTGTTCGGTAGAAAGTCCGGTCAGAGAATCATAAGAGCTGCCAGTAATGATCAGGTAATTGTGGCGTTCACCGTTTTCAAATAAAATTGTATCCTTAATAGAAACAGACTCCTTAGCCGCGATCAGATCCTTGAATTCCTGTTTTAAGATGTCTTTGTACTGACCTCTGAAGTCGCGGTCAACGATGTGCAAATATCTACGGATATCCTCTGCTTTTTCATGACGAATAGCAATTCGTTCAAGTGAAGTCGATAAATTAGTTTCGTATTGTGTTTTTTTGCGGTCGTACAGCTGAAGTGTCTGAAAAGCTTGAATAATCAGCAAGGCGAGAAGCGCAGTGACTACCACCGAAAAAATGAACTTAACTCGGATCTTCTTCAATTCAGACTTTTTTCAAATGTAGCACCGGGCAATAGGCAAGTTGCTAGGCTTAACGTTTTTTAACATCGTGTGTAAATTATATAGAAACTTTAGGAAGGAGCTTAACTTTACTGCTCAAACACGAAATTTCTCTTCACAACGTTGTACATTCGTGGGAATGTCTTTGCCTCGGCTACTTATTGGTATTCTGATGTCTCTCCTGTGCTATACGATTCAGGCACAAGAGAGCTCGTTGCGCCAGCAAACATTCAAAGCAACTCTGGACACTCTTAAGCTAGACACACTATCCATTTACCCTTACAGTTTCAAAATAATTTGTAGCGAAAAGATTCTTCCCCGTGAGGATTATTATTTAGACCATTCCGCGGCACGATTCAAACTTCATAAAAAATGCGGTGATTCCATAACTGTGGAATACCGGGTGTTACCGTTTGATCTTTCTAAAGAATACAGCAGGAGGAACTCAAATATCATCTTCAGGCAGGGACTTCCCGATGAACGAGACAAATTTAGAATTGAAAATACCTACAGCGTAGAAGATGTATTCGGAGGAAGTTCCCTAAATAAATCAGGCAGTATTTCACGGGGTGTGTCCTTTGGGAACAATCAGGACATTGGGATAAATTCCACGCTTAACCTTGAACTTTCAGGAGAGATTGCTCCCAATCTTAAATTGTTGGCTTCTGTCTCGGATGACAATCTTCCCATTCAGCCCGACGGAAATACGAGCAAGCTTCAGGAATTCGATCAGGTTTTTATACAGATCTACAACGATCGATTAAAGCTGGTTGCAGGTGACTTTTGGATTTACAGGCCCAAAGGCTATTTCATGAATTACAAAAAACGCGCACAAGGGTTAAACATAAACTATCAATGGGGAAAAGACTCACTGAATGTTTGGAAAACGGAGCTAAGTGGTGCTCTGTCAAGAGGAAAGTTTCACAGACAAATCATTCAGGGCGTGGAAGGAAATCAAGGTCCATACCGACTTCGGGGAGCGGAAAACGAACCATTTATCATCATTCTTGCCGGAACAGAGAGGGTATACATCGATGGCAGATTATTGGAAAGGGGTCAGGAAATGGATTACACCATAAATTACAATACTTCCGAGCTCGTGTTTACCTCACGAAACCTCATCACAAAAGATTCGCGGATCGTGGTAGAATTCCAATATACTGATCAGAATTATGCCCGATCGCTCGTCCAGTCATCGACGACCTATTCCTCCGAAAAGATAAGTTTCTGGTTCAATGCCTACAGCGAGCAAGATGCAAAAAACCAAACCCTACAGCAAGAGCTTTCACTTTCTCAAAAACAGTTACTCTCGTCCATAGGAGATTCCCTGGAGCTTGCAACAACCAACAGCATCGATTCAGTTGGATGGTTTGAAAATCAGGTGTTGTATAAAATGATCGATTCACTCGGTTATGATTCAGTCCTTGTCTTTTCAGTAAATCCGGATTCTGCATTTTTCAGAGCGACTTTCACATACGTTGGACCCGGGAAAGGAAACTATATCTTCAGCAATTCAAATGCGCTTGGAAAGGTATTCCAGTGGGTGGCTCCCGTTTCAGGACTTCCTCAGGGAGATTACATTCCTTCTCGGCTGATCATTACGGCTCAACAACGACGAATGGTTAGCAGCGGAGCGCGCTACCGATTGCGAAAGAATCTATTTATAGAAACAGAGCTTGCCTATTCCGGATACGATAAAAATACGTTCTCACGGATTGACGGTGAGGATGATTCCGGGATTGCCAACCGCACAAAACTTTTGGGGACACTTCCTTTGGGTAAGAACACCGATTCCCTTCATTCATGGGAGCTAGATACGAAAGCAGAGCTGGAATACCTGGATCGGTTCTTTAATCCAATCGAACAATACCGTTCGGTGGAATTTGACCGGGATTGGAACACCAGAAATAAAGGGTACAAGGGTAAGCAGCTCTATTCTACAGCAGGAGTTAATTTAAAGAACAAATCCGCAGGAAATATAAATCTGGAAGGGCAATTCTATTCAATTGGCAATGACTACCAGGGAATTAGGGCAGCAACAGACGGAAAGTGGAACAAAAATGGATTTCGTGCCAGGTGGGATGGAAGTTACCTTTCCAGCTCAACCGTTGAACAAAATGAATTCATCAGACACAGAGCAGAGCTCTCCAAAGATTTCAAATGGTTTAAGGTGGGCTACATAGATGATCATGAATTAAATCGCTTCAAAAGTAGCAGCATGTCACTGGATATTGGGAGCTATCAATTCTTTGATTACCAATTCTATATTGCCAACGGAGACTCCGTTAAAAACATGTTCAAGCTCTTCTACCGAGAACGGTACGATCAATTTTCAGACAGCAGTACACTCGTGCCTGCAGCAAAAGCAAGAACTTCAGGTGGAGAGTTTAGGATCAGTGAATTGAAAAATCAGTCGCTCAATATCATCACAGCATATCGTGAGCTGAAGATTATTGATCCAAGCTTGATCAATCTTCCTCCTGAAAATACCGTGACCGGTAGGATAGATCACGAAATCCGTGTGTGGAAAAATGCGCTGACCTGGACAAACTTTTACGAAGTCGGTTCCGGATTGGAACAAAAAAGAGAATTCCTCTACATTCAGGTCAACGATGGACAGGGAGTGTATACCTGGATCGACTACAATGGCGATGGTGTAAAAGATCTCAATGAATTTGAATTGGCTCAATTCGTTGATCAGGCGAGCTACATACGCGTTTTCACTCCAAGCAGTGAATATCAGAAAACCTATTCCAATGAATTAAATGAATCAGTTTTTTGGCGTCCGGAACGCATTTGGTCAAATAAAAAAGGTATTCTCGGGGTTTTAAGTCGCTTTTCCAATCAGGCACGGATACGCATCAATCGAAAAACGAATCTTTTTAATGGTATTGAGGCATTCAATCCATTTGCTTCACAGATCAGAGACACTAACCTCATCTCCAGCACATATAATTTGAGAAACACCCTCTTCTTCAATCGAACATCCAGCATCTTTAGTGCAGAATATAATTTTCAGGATCTAAGAAGCAAAACATTGTTGGCAAGTGGATTTGATTCAAGAGCGAACTTATACCATGAGCTTTCCTTTCGCTGGAATATAAAAAGGGTGTTTTCCATAGAGGCAAAAGGACAAAAGGGAACAAAAGACTCTGAAGCAGATTATACGAGCGGCAGAAATTATTCTCTAGCCTACTATTTTATTCAGCCAAGTCTGATCTTTCAACCCGGAACAAGTTTTAGGGTTTCATTGGATGTTCGATACAGCGAAAAAGAAAATGCACCAGTGTATGGTGGTGAAAATGCCATATTACGTGAAATCGGGACGACTTTTAAATACAATCAAGCTGAAAAAGGAAGTTTGCAAGGCGGAATAAAGATGGTGAACATTGCCTACTACGGTAATGCGAATTCAGCCTTAGGCTTTGAAATTCTTGAGGCACTCAAACCCGGGATTAATTATACCTGGAATATTGGATATCAGCGCTCTGTATCACGGAATCTTCAACTTTCAATTCAATACAATGGTAGAAGGTCAGAAAACAGTCGTACCATACATAGTGGCGGAATGGAGCTCAGGGCTTTCTTCTAATTATCCAATCTGTTCGTCCAGAAACATACGATAGATCATCCCGTCTGATAATCCGATTTTAGGCACAAGGATATTTACGCTTCGAAGTTCTTCAAGCAGATATATATAGATCTTCAGCGCCGGAACGATCACATCGGCCCTGTCCGGTTTTAGCTGATACACCTCCACCCTTTGCTCAACGGAGAGAGCTTCCAGTTTTTTATAAAGATTTTTTAGTTCACTCAGCTCAATTGCCCCCTGATGAGCAGCGCCGACAAGTTTGTGTACTTTGTTAATATTTCCACCGGTGCCGTAGATCTGATGGGGCGATTTCAAATCTACATGTCTTATAATCCAATCATGTATTTCCGCCCAGATATCCTTTTTGACCTTATCCTTTAGAAAACGAATTGTACCAATTTCAAAGGATTTGGATGCTACCCGTTCACCGCTCTCAAATACGCTAACCTCGGTACTTCCACCACCGACGTCCACTACAATAAAGGGCACTGTTTTATCAATGTCTAATAGAAAAAAGGTTCCGAAAATCAATTCAGCTTCTTCATTGCCTGAAATCACTTCTACCTTTACTCCCGTTTCGTCTTTAATTCGTTCTATTATTTTTTCAGCATTCGATGCTTCACGCATGGCGGATGTTGCAACCGCACGTAATTTACGCACCTCAAAGATTTCTGAAATCAATTTGAATGCTTGGATAGTCTTAACGAAATCTTCTGTTTTTTTCTTTGACAGCTTCCCATTTGTAAAGACCTCTTCTCCCAGACGTAACGGTACCCGTGTATAAGAAATCTTTTTGACAAAGGAATGACCGTCGACTTTTTCTACCTCTCCAACCAAAAGTCTGGCAGCATTCGTTCCTATATCTATGGCGCCAAATTTCACAGTATACTTAATTATTTTTTTCTGAAAAAGATCTTGATTGGAACGCCACAAAAATCAAATTTTTCGCGCAATCTGTTCTCCAGAAAACGTTTGTAGGAATCAGGAATATATTGAGGTAAATTACAGAATATGGCAAACGATGGTGCATGTGTAGGCAATTGTTGCACATATTTAATGCGAATGTACTTTCCTTTCATTGCAGGAGGTGGCGTGGCTTGAATGATCTCAAGCATGACCTCATTCAATTTAGATGTTAGGATCTTCTTGGTCCTGTTTTCGTGCACCATCATTGTAGCCTCCAGTGCTTTGTGAATCCGCTGCTTTGTGATTGTAGAGGTAAAAATAATCGGAACATCGTTGAAAGGCGCCAATTGTTTACGGATATTCTCTTCAAATTTCAGCATCGTATTTTGGTCCTTTTCCACCAAATCCCATTTATTGACGAGTACCACGACGCCTTTTGAATTCTTTTCGATGATGTAAAAAATATGAAGGTCTTGTTTCTGCAATCCCTCTTCAGCGTCAATCATGAATATACATACATCCGAATTCTCGATGGTCCTTACAGATCGAAGAACTGAGTAATATTCAATGTCCTCCGTAACTTTCGCTTTCTTGCGGATTCCGGCGGTGTCAATGAGCATAAAATCAAAGCCATATGCTTTGTAGCGTGTATTGATTGAATCCCTTGTCGTTCCTGAAATATTGGTAACGATGTTTCGTTCTTCGCCTGTTAAAGCATTGACAAGAGAGGATTTACCTACGTTTGGACGGCCAACGATAGCAATTCTTGGAAGCTCATCCTTTTCGTTCACGGAATCGTCTTCTTTATCGAAATGCTTCACAATTTCATCCAATAAATCTCCTGTTCCACTCCCATTTGTGGCAGATAAATCAAATACATCTCCCAAGCCAAACTGATAAAATTCAGATGAAAGGCCAACTCTGTCGGTATTATCTACTTTATTGGCAGCAATTAAGACTGGTTTTTTAGATCTTCTCAAAATCGCAGCAACAGTTTCATCCAAATCAATTATTCCCGTTGTTACATCCACCATGAAAATAATTACCGTAGCCTCCTGAATGGCAATCTCTACCTGTTTCCGAATCTCCTCTTCAAAAATATCTTCGGAACCTTTTACATACCCTCCGGTATCGATGACAGAAAATTGAATTCCGTTCCATTCCCCTTTACCATACAAACGATCACGAGTGACCCCGCTGACCTCTTTCACAATGGCATTACGTGATTCTGTTAGACGATTGAACAAGGTGGATTTTCCTACATTCGGGCGACCTACTATGGCGACTATGTTACTCATGCTTAGTTAGAACAAGGAATAAAGAGCAAAGAACCAAGACTCATCCTTGTTCATCGTACTTTTTCCAAATCAGTGTTATGTTTATTTCCGCGATGGAACAAGAGTAACCCTGTAAACAAATGAATATCAGATTAAATATAAATCCTTGTTCCTTGTTCTTTGCTCTTTGCTCCAATCAATATCCGTATTTCTTTAATTTATTTTCAGTTGATCGCCAGTCCTTGTCGACTTTTACAAATGTCTCCATGAAAACTTTCTGATCAATAAACTTTTCTATTTCTTTTCTTGCATCACGACCGATCTTTTTCAGCATTTCACCTCCTTTACCGATAATAATGCCCTTTTGAGAGTCTCTTTCCACAATGATCAGCGCCCGGATTCTCGTCAGACCTTCCTCCTCCTTGTATTCTTCAATCTCCACCTGACAGCTGTATGGCACCTCTTTTTCACAAAAAAGAAAGATTTTCTCACGAATGATTTCGGAAACAAAAAAACGCATCGGTCGATCTGACAATTCCTCCTTATTGTAATATGCAGGGTTCTCAGGAACAAGCTCAAGAATTCTGTTCCAAACCGTTTCTACATTGAAATCATGTAAGGCTGAGACTGGAAAAATCTCCGCGTTAGGAACTTGTTCTTTCCAATAGGCTATTCTTTCCATCACTTTTTCCTGATCGCTGAGATCAATCTTGTTTATAAGGCAAAGGACCGGTACACGAAGATTCTTAATACGCTCAAGCGTTTCCTCGTGGTTCATTTTGCTTTCTCGGGTATCCGTAATAAAGATCAACACATCTGCATCCTTCAGGGAGGTGTTCACATACTCCATCATTGCCTCGTGCAACTTATAGGCAGCATTTACCACTCCGGGTGTATCCGAAAAAACAATTTGATAATCCTCATCGTTCACAATACCAAGAATGCGATGACGGGTGGTCTGTGCTTTGGATGTAACAATAGAAAGTTTTTCACCTACCAGGCGATTCATGAGGGTCGATTTGCCAACATTTGGACTTCCAACAATATTTACAAAACCGGAACGGTGCGCCATGAATCTTAAATCAGGCTGCAAAGAAACGAAAATTAGAGGGGGTGTGCAAGCACAATCACAAGCTTCGGTACCATTGCACCATTGGTATTGGAAAAGGAACGAGCTCTCGGTCAAATGAAATCCCAGTAAATCCAAATTGAAATGCCTTGCCTTCGGATTGATGCCACCGCACACCCGGAATAAAAAGTCCTAGACCTGGCTTGCGATCCTCCGTAGTAACTGTCACCAATTTATTTTGATACATTCCAGTTGCGGGGTCATACACTGTTTGCCATTCCGAAGAAGTGAATCGTGTCGTCTTGCCTTTAATCACAATAAATGAATCGAATACCAAACTAATCCTTGAGCTTACCTTGATCATTCCGGCAATGGAAGTAAGCGCTCTTCCGTCCGAATCCCCCTCTGCCCATATCACTCCATAACCCCCGGAGGCTGCGATATTTGCTCTTCTTGTTCCGTAAGATAAGCTTACAAAGGGAAGTGCCCCGCCTGCGTTTTTATCGGATCCTAGTAGAGTGATCCAAGAGGACGTACCGAGCATTGTACCAAGTGCAAAATGAAAATTATTCTTCAGCTGAACACTGTATTTGGCTGTCCCTACGATAGGCATGGCTAGCCAAGTGGTCATAATACCTAACCCAAACTTATCACTGACTGCAAATTGAAAATCCGGACCAAATAAATTCCATTGAATGTAGTGTTCTCCCTTTTTCATGGGAAGGCCATTGGTCGTGATGAAATATCGGGTTGAAAATCGATCTTCGCCGATGAATTCACCTTTTTCAGACAGTTCATTTTCTTTGATAGACTTGATTTCGCGCACTATGTATTGCGGAATAACGATAGTTCTCCCGTCATTCGTTTTGAGTGTCAGTTCACGTTCATCTTCTCTGAGAATATGACCTATTAGTTCTGTTCCGTCTGTTTTAATTACGCGATATTCCGTGGTATCCGGATGAATAGGTTGTTGTGAAAAACCGTTAAAATAAAACAAGTATGCTATTAGGATAAGTATTCCTTTTCTCATTCGGTAGTTTTGCCCAAATAAAAATAGGAGACTGAAGCAAGCATGAATTAATTCAATTACCGCTACGCACGATTAAATGAAATCCATGGAAATTTAAGTGCGAAAACTGATCAAAATCCGCAGTTAATTACTCTATTTAATCGAATCAATTATACTCTGCATGTGTGCTACTGTTCTTTGTATACTCACCTGAATGTCATTGAGCTCTTTCTGTGCCTGTAGTATTATTGAGTCACAATTTTTGACCACAGCGTACTCCTCAGCACAGGAATAAATGTATGCCTTGTTGACAGTGGCCGTTTTAAAATCAGCCAATGCTTTCTCAAGATCGGAGTAAATGCCATCCAAAATCGGAAGTTCTTCCCTAAGAATTTTTAGATCCTCCTTTAATTGCTGCAATTCATTTGGATGAGAGGACCCTGAACGCTTCTCAAAAGCTGCCAGCTGAATACCATATTTTTTTAATTGAGCTGATAGCTCTTGTCGGATGTTTGGAAATTCGAGTAATTTTTTTTCAAAATCATTCACGTATGATTTTGTCTCACAGACCTTAACAACCGGAACAATTTCTGAATTCACATACGAGTTAAATTCGTTTGCTTTCTCAATCGTTGCCTCTCCTTTTTTCTGTAATGTTTTGATCGTTGATTTGACCAACTTACGGGTGGATTTAAATTTCTTCCATTCTTCAGTTCCAGAAGCAATTTTTTCTTTTCCTTTCGTGTAACTGGAAAATGAGGCATAGGCATCATTCACTGTCTTTTGCATTCCAACAATCTGTTCCTGTCTGGTGGCAACATCAATTGACAAGCGTGTTGCTGTTTGAAATGGGTCTACATCGGATGGACACTGCAACGCTGCATAAGCACCACGTAATGTTGTAAGCTTCACAAGTATGTCATTGCAGTTTGTATTCACATTCGTCACGGAGGCTTTAAGTTTAGCGTCGACATCTGATGTTTTATAGTACACCTTGCATGAAGACAAAAACAGGAAGTTGACCAACAAAATAAGAAGTGAATGGAATTTCAAAATGAACATATTATAGCGTTAGGGTATTAAAAATCAATTTTCCTTAATAATTCGAACCGTTGAGCTGAATGCAGGAAAATGTAAGGTCAGCAAATACATTCCATCCTTCAAAGAGCGTATATCAATAACCTTATCGCCCATTCCCCGCAACATTTCCTGACCAGCCAGTGAATGAATTTGAAAACTTCTATGTCCAATTTCCTCAATTTCCAACATTTCATGTACTGGATTTTGGAGTACCAACAGCGGATGTTCTGTTTCATCTAAAAAGGCATTGGAAGGACAAGACTTGTTCTTCAAAAAATCCCAGATGACCTGTGGTGAATAGAAATCGAAATTAATCGTCCCGGCACCTCCCAACAACGTCTGGATTCCCGGCCACTGATGCCCACCCCCGTCTATTTTGATTAATTCAAGTGAACTCGCGCAATTCTGATATGTGATCCTCTGGGGCGAGGATAAATCGAGCAGATTGGTATTTGGCATAGCAGCAGTAATAGGCGTCGAACTACACGAAAGAAATCCACTCCATTTATTCATGACCTGATCAACCGAAACACCTGTTCCTGCTCCACCGTTAAAAGGTACAACGGCATCTGCCGTTCCATGAATATGAAGCACTGCAGGCGAATAGTGAGGAGAACAATTGGCGTAGGTCGTGTCACTCATATTTCCAGCCACCGTTGCTATGCCTGCAAAGCACATAGATGATTCACATGCGATCTTGTGACTCATAAATCCACCATTTGAGAATCCCACAAGGTATTGACGCAGGGGGTTGGTGCCAAAATTCGTTTGAAAATATTGAGCCAATGACTCAATAAAGCCAAGATCATCAGCCGTAGAGACCGTCAGATTCATGTTGGCATTCCAGGCAAAATTCAATCCATCAGGATACACCACGATGAAATTATCCTGTTCAGCAATGGCATTGAATTGTGTGATATCCATAACTCCCGCGCCAGTTTGAGTGAGGCCGTGCAATAGAATAAGTAGGGGCACCTGCTGTCCGGTCGTCCAATTAGAGGGCGTGTAATAAACAAAGCTTCGTGACACCCCATCATGAAGCAAGGTGGAATTTACTTGAGAGCTGACTGATAGCTGGCATAAAAACAGGCAACAAAACAGAAACATCTTTTTTGAGAACATACTCTTCAATCTACAGACATAGAAGTAAAGTTAATTGAATTAGCTATTGAATTGGCGGACGTTCGGCTTTGTTGTTCGTCCATTGCAAGGTTGCAAGGATTCTATATTCATGCTATATCTCCTGAACTTTGGAGTATAAATCAAAAAAACAAGTATCATGAAAAACAAAAAAACACTTTACCACTTCATTTTGGACAGCAGCGGTTCAATGAGTGCAGATCGCGTGAACACCGTTAACATGTTCAACAAACAAGTTACAACGGTAAAATCTTTGGCAAGTCAATTTCCGGATCAACAATTTTTGGCCGGTTTGACCATCTTCAACCAAGAAGTGAATCATATTTTACAGGAGACGCCTGCAAATCAGTTGAGAGAGCTCAGCTATGACAGATATTTCCCAGATGGAATGACTGCATTGTTTGATGCCATTGGTGAGTCGACCGCTCGCATAAGAGAAAAATTCGGAACCGAGATTTTGGATGGTCGAATGTCAGTAGTGATGATCGTGCTAACGGATGGTCATGAAAACGCAAGCCGCATGTATGATGTCGCGAGGATATCGAAGCTGATCAGAGATCTGGAGGCAACCGATAATTGGTCTTTTACCATCCTTGGTGCTGATTTCGATATCACGGCTATGTCTCAGACCATGAATATCAGACCAACGGCAGCCTTCAATTATTCCAAAGCTGATTTTAAAGCCATGGAGAACGATATGTCAGAATCGATCCATGCCTACGCGGAAATGAAATCGAAAGGATTCATCTCCAAAGATTTCTTCAAAAAGAAATAATCCAACGTATACCTCAACTGAATCCCTAAGTTCCTCAAACCCTCTAAAACAACGTATTATGAAAACAAAGAAAATCAATGTGTTTTATACACCGAAGCAGGTATGTACAGAATCAATTCAAGAAAAAAGCTATTCTAAGTCTCCTTTAAAACCAAAATTGCTCATGCAGTATCTGATAGACCATGGC
>Ga0315906_10002368_pt1 | contig 26447 bp, 25 predicted proteins | sample LakEriMetagenome_4_FD_203526 | JGI IMG/M metagenome (GOLD analysis project Ga0315906, IMG submission 203526) | Freshwater fungal communities from buoy surface, Lake Erie, Ohio, United States - Buoy 2 MA122 | ecosystem: Environmental > Aquatic > Freshwater > Lake > Lake biofilm | place: USA...
TATTTAAGAACCCTCTGGTTTCATTCAATCCGGGAAACTGCGCACGGAACTGTCGCCTCAACTGTTCGGCAAGTTGCGGTCTGTTTTGCAGTATAAACTGAGTGCGCGGACCGAAACGACTAACAGACGTATATTGAACATCATAATTGTTCTGAATAAATATAGCCATCAGGGTGGGTGTAAAAACAGCATATCGGGATGATTTTCTACTAGGAATTATCATACGCTTCCTAAGTGAGAAAACAGATGATAAATCACGGATTTGAACGTTCAGCGTATCATAAACCTTAAAGGGTATAATGGTATTATTAAAAACAAATTCCTCCTGTTTTTCCTGATATTCATGATACTTTCCCAGCGAATATCCGAATGATAAAGACGGCTGAATAAATAAGTCATTCCATGTGCCATACAGAAAAAAATCATGTTGATAAGGACTGGCATATTGTGATAATGCCGGATTGTTGATAAACCAGGTATAAGAAATACCGAAATCCATTTTCTTCTTTTGGGAAAAAGTATATCCAGATGTAATGCCATGCTGAACTATTCCCGTATTGTTTCCATTCAATAAAAAAAAATTAGTATACCCCAGACTCATACCGGTTTTATGCTGATATTCTATCGTTGGAGAAAGTGTAATACCCGGATTGATCTGTTGGGCATTCAGTGCAATATTATTAATGCTTAGCTGAGTATTATTAAAGGAAGCACTGACATGAATATAGCTCTTGCTTTTTTGTGTAGAATACATTTCCAGAAAAGCATCCAGTTCTTTTTCAATAGAATCGGTATCCAACCCGGTTGTATCAGGCAATGATTGAGCAAATGAAATAACTGAAGATAACTGACCTGCCAGGAAAATAAATATGACATAAAATCTTAGACACATGGCCTTTGGTATATGAATTGAAATTAATCCAAATATCCAATTATCCCAATTCGATTAAAGTTATTTCCGGTAAAATCCCTACCCTGCCAGGATAACCGATAAATCCAAAACCCCGGTTTACATAAAGTTTTTGATTTTTTTCTGCATAGAGGCCGGCCCATTGTTTGTAAATATATTTCACCGGACTCCAGCGAAACCCCGGAATCTCTACGCCAAACTGCATGCCATGTGTATGCCCTGAAAGCGTCAGGTCTATGTCGGGATATGATGCTGTTATCTCCGCATTCCAGTGGGACGGATCATGCGACATGAGGATCTTAAATGGAATATTTTCTGTTCCTTCTATCGCAGGCTTTAAATTGCCGTACGACGGGAACCCGGATTTTGCACTGATATTCTCTACTCCTATCAAGGCCATTTTTTCCTGATTCTTTTCGAGAATAATATGGTTATTCCGCAAAAGATTCCAGCCCATCCGCTGATGAACTGCCTCCACCGCTGCCGCATTTTGGAAATGCTGCTGACGGATATCTTCATCTCCCCTTTTCGGGAAACCATAATCATGATTTCCCAGTGTTGCATAAACACCAAGTGTTGCACGAAGTGATGAGAACATTTCAACAAATGGGTCCATTTCATCTGCTCTCTGATTCACCAGATCGCCGGTGAATAAAATCAGATCCGCCTTTTGCTGATTGATCAGATCGATTCCTCTTTTTACGGCATTCATATCTGTGAAACTGCCGCTATGTATATCGCTTATGTGAATGATTCGGAAACCTTGAAATGATTTGGGAAGATTATCAAATGTCAGCCGGATATTTTTTAAGGTGTATTTGTACTTATTTCCAAAACCATATAAAAGTGTTGTAAACAGACTGCCCCCTGTTATAAAACCCATCCAACTGATAAAAGCTGAGCGACTGATACCACCGTTTTGTACCTCTTTTTGCCAGTGAGGCACCCATGAACTACCTGCATATTGAAACAACCTTCGTATGTCATCAACCAAAAAGAAAAGACCTGAAATAAATTTGGCAATAAATAAGCCGATGATACCTGCAAACAGATACGTTCTTAAAAGTTTATGCCAGCTTTCGAACCCGACAAAAATCAGAGACAGAAAAAAACCAACAGAAAGCAGGCAGACCGTCCAGTATATCATATAAACCCACCGGGTTGTCCGTAATGACCAATGGCCTGATATCGTCTTTAATGCCTGAAAAACATACCAGTCAAGGAGTAAAAGAAAGAATACAAAAAGCCATGGAAAAAATACTCTTGGCATCCGAAATAATTATAATGTAAAATTAAACAATGAAATAACAAACGGGGAAAACTATTGTTCCCTCGACGTGAATGAAATAAGTAAATTTGTAACTCAAGGTAAGATTCAAAGAATCGGAAAAATTGTGTTTATATATGCGCTTAACGTATTACGGCCATTCCTGTTTCCTGCTTGAAGTCAATGGTAAGCGACTTCTTTTTGACCCCTTTATACGCCCGAATTCGCTGGCGGCAAATATCAATCTGAAAACGCTTTCGGCAGATTATATGCTGATCAGTCACGGACACGAAGATCATCTTGCGGACAGCATTGAGCTGGCCGTTCAAACGGGTGCTCTGGTCATCAGTAACTGGGAGATATGTCAGTGGTTAACAAAACAGGGTGTTCAAAATACATTACCCATGAATATCGGCGGTAAAAAGATTTTTGATTTCGGGAATTTGAAATGTGTAACAGCTGTACACTCTTCATCTTTTTCAGACGGTTCGTATGCCGGTAATCCCATGGGCTTTGTGATCAAAAGTGATAAAACGGTCTACTATGCCGGAGATACTGCTCTTACGATGGATATGCAACTTGTTGCGCAGGGCTCGCCGGTTGACGTATGCATTTTGCCCATAGGTGACCACTTTACGATGGGTTTTGAAGATGCGGCCAAAGCAGCTCATTTGATTCAGTGCCGCGATATCGTCGGTGTTCATTACAATACATTTCCCTATATTGAAATCGATACGGCAATGGTAAAAGAACATTTTAAGAAAAACGGGCTTCATCTTTTATTACCATCTGTAGGAGAAACAATCGATCTGTAAAATATTAAGTTGATTAATTATGGCAAAAATCATTGGCATAGCCAATCAAAAAGGAGGCGTCGGGAAAACTACAACTGCCATTAACCTGGCAGCCAGTTTAGCAATTTTGGAATATAAAACATTATTGGTAGATGCTGATCCGCAGGCGAACAGCACAACCGGTGTAGGTTTTGACCTGCAAAATATGCAGCAGAGTCTGTACGATTGTTTTATTAACGGAGCCAAAGCAAAAGATGTTGTATTAAAAACAGAGTTGCCGTTTCTGGATCTTATCCCCTCTCATATTGATCTGGTAGGTGCTGAATTAGAGATTATCAATCATCCTAACAGAGAGAATGTGCTGAAAGAAATACTAGAGCCTCTGTCAGATAGTTATGATTTCATCATCATTGACTGTTCACCTTCCCTCGGTTTGATTACAGTCAATGCACTGGTAGCCGCCAATTCGGTCATTATTCCTGTGCAATCTGAATTTTTCGCTCTCGAAGGATTAGGTAAACTGCTCAATACCATTAAAATCGTTCAAAACAGATTAAACCCCGCCCTTACCATTGAAGGTATTCTGATGACAATGTACGATGTGAGACTTCGTTTATGTAATCAGGTAGTCAGTGAAGTAAAGCGACATTTCGAGGGTATTGTTTTCGACGCCATTATTCATCGTAATGCCCGATTAAGTGAAGCTCCCAGTTTCGGGAAGCCGGTAGTTTTATATGACAGCGATAGTAAGGGAGCGATTAATTATTTAAATCTTGCTAAAGAATTACTGCAGAAAAATGACATGACCCGTATTCCGCAGGAGAAAAAGATTTTAGAGTAACAGAATCCCTTTATCATTTACGACACAAGCATGCTTTTAAATAAGAAAGATGTCAGGATTATTTTCATGGGTACACCTGAATTTGCGGTGGCATCGCTGGAAGCTTTACTCCATGCTGAATTTCATATTGTAGCTGTGGTAACTGCTCCCGATAAGCCTGCCGGACGAGGTATGGCCATCCATGAATCTGCCGTTAAAAAAATAGCTGTTTCAAAACATATTCCTGTACTGCAACCGGTGAATCTCAAGGATCCGGTATTTCTGGATCAGTTAGCATCTTATAAAGCAGAACTTCAGGTTGTAGTTGCTTTTCGGATGTTACCTGAAAAAGTATGGAACATGCCTGCCTGGGGTACCATCAATTTACACGGAAGTTTACTACCGCAGTACAGAGGGGCAGCTCCCATTAACTGGGCCATTATCAATGGAGAAATAGAAACCGGTGTAACGACCTTTAAACTGCAGCATGCCATTGATACCGGAAATATTTTACTGCAGGATAAAATTCCGATAACAGAAGAAACAACAGCGGGTGACTTACATGATACCATGAAAATGATTGGTGCATCACTGCTGGTCAAAACCATCGAAGATTTGTTAAAAGGAACGCTCTCAGAAATACCTCAAGTCATCAGACCGGGGGAAATTTATAAGGCAGCCCCAAAAATCCATCCGGCAGATTGCAAGCTTAACTTTCAAGATACTGTTGAGAATATTCATAACAGAGTACGTGGACTATCGCCTGTTCCCGGAGCATACACAGATCTGCATGGTCATAAATTCAAAATATATAAAACAATCAAAGAAATACGAACACCTGACCATTTGCCCGGCGTACCTGTTTCCGACGGAAAGACTTATTTAAAGTTCAGTTGCAGGAATGGTTATCTGATTTGTACAGAAGTACAACTGGAAGGCAAAAAGAGAATGGATATTGAAAGCTTTTTACGAGGTTATCGTTTGCCCTGATATTATTTAACCCAGCTTATTTCCAGTTCTGCATCACTACCGCTAACATTTAACTGAGCTGCCGCTGAATTGCTGACCAAATATTGTTCTGCAGCTCCGGGTTTTGTTTCGCTGATGCTAGCCAGTACTTTGGCATATATGAATTTATTATTGGTCAGATTACGCAGTCGAACGATCGTACCTTTTTCAATACCGTCAATGAGAATATAATATTTTCCGTCGCTCCATCCGCTTGTACTTTTAAATGAACCTCCTTTTAAGCTGGTTTTCTGAATGTTTTTATCGTTATTGGTTTGCTGATTATACTCCTCTTTAAAAAAACCGGTTCCTGTATAAATCACTACTGATTCTTCAACTTTTTTTTCATTGGTCGGCAATGGTATTTTAGGCTTGTCTTCTTTCTGCGGTTGTTTAACAGTTTCTTTCGGTTTTTTATCCTCCGAAGGCGTTACCGGCGGAACAGGTTTGGGAACAGGAGGTTCAGAACGTGGCCCCATTCCCAAAGCCGCCAGTGGAGATAAGGCTTTGTCTACTGTCAGAAATCCGATGATGATATTTCCTCCGACAGATATCTTTTCTCCTTCAATATTATTCCATGATATCAGTGATGCTTTATCGATGCTGTACATCTTGCTGATTCCGGTAAGAGTTTCTTTTGCCTTTACCTGATGATATACCGGAACAACGGTTTCTTTACTTTTGCGCACACCTGTTTGCCAAAAATTTGTTTCATTAAGAGGAATCCGGATCGTTTGTCCGATACTCAGGCCGCTGCTTAATTCGAGTCCATTATATGGAGCGAATACACGGGGACTAATATTATACATTCTTCCGATGCTGTAAAAATTTTCTTTTACGCCTACAGTATGATTCAGATAGGGCTTATTCTGATCATCCAGATTCACCATCAAGGAAGTTTGCTGAGCTTCTGAACTCAGGAAAATAAAACTTACAAAAACCAGTAAAATATTGCGCAACATAGGCGAGTTTTATATAGCAAAGATGCAGAAAAGAAACTAAGATTTACAGAATTATGTCAGTCAATTACAGACAATTCGGTAGTTTGGCATAGTTTTAATACTTCTTATGAGCAAAAAGAAATATTATGTTGTCTGGAAAGGGAAAGTCCCCGGGATTTATGCGAGCTGGGATGATTGCTTAAAACAAGTCAGCGGGTTTAAAAATGCCTTGTATAAATCTTTTTCTACAGAAGAAGAAGCCAAAAATGCCTATGCTTCAAAAGGTGAAAAGATCGTATTTGGCTTGCCTAAAAATAAGAAAACCATCAATACGATATTACACAATACGAATCATCCGCTACAGGATAGCATTATTGTGGATGCAGCATGGAACAGCGTACAAAAAGATATGGAGTATCAGGGAATATTGTACAAAACAGGTAAGCGAATTTTTCATCTCGGTCCTTTGGCAAATGGAACCAATAACATTGGTGAGTTTCTGGCCATTGTACATGCACTCGGCTATTGTAAAAAACATCATTTACCTGATATGCCTGTCTACAGCGACAGCCGTACGGCTATCAGCTGGGTTCGATCAAAAAAATGCAAAACAAATCTGGATGACAGTCCCAAGACAAAACACATATTTGAACTGATTAAACGTGCAGAGACTTGGCTGGAAAATCATGAATACAATAATGCGGTCCTCAAATGGGAAACCTCTGAATGGGGTGAAAATCCGGCAGATTTTGGAAGAAAGTAGAGATTAATTAGTAATTAGGAATTAATAATTATTAATAAAGAGGTAAAAAAAGTCCCCGATATTTCTACCGAGGACTGTCTGATTAATCTTTAACTAAAATCGACCTTACGCACTTACCTTTCCTTTCACTTTAGCAATCACTTCTTCCGCAACGTTATTTGGGGCTGGTGAATAGTGACTGAATTCCATGGTAGACGTAGCACGTCCTGAAGACAAAGAACGTAATTGAGTTACATATCCGAACATTTCACTCAATGGAACTTTAGCACGAATAACCTGAGCATTACCTTTAGTATCCATACCTTCGAGCATACCGCGACGACGGTTTAAGTCACCCGTCACATCACCCATGTACTGATCAGGAGTTACCACTTCCACTTTCATGATTGGCTCAAGTAAGGTTGGTTTTGCTTTACGTCCCGCCTCACGGAAACCACTCTTCGCACAAAGTTCAAATGACATCGCATCGGAATCCACATCATGGTATGAACCATCAAATACACGAACCTTCATATCAACCATCGGATAATTGGCTAATACACCATTGGTCATAGCGTTTTCAAAACCTTTGGTGATGGCCGGAATAAATTCCTTCGGAATAGATCCGCCAAAAATATCATTTACAAACTGGAAGTTTTTTCCGGGATTTTCTTTCATCCACTCTTCATCGGCTGGTCCGATCTCAAATACGATATCTGCGAACTTACCGCGACCACCCGACTGCTTTTTCAATATTTCCCTGTGTTCTATGGTTGATTTGAAAGCTTCTTTATAAGCCACCATCGGTGCACCCTGGTTGACTTCAACCTTAAATTCACGACGCATACGATCGACAATGATCTCCAGGTGAAGCTCACCCATTCCACTCAATACCGTCTGACCGGTTTCTTCATCTGTTTTAACACGGAGCGTTGGATCTTCCTCCACGAGCTTAGCGATTGCCATACCCATTTTATCTACATCAGCCTGCGCTTTTGGCTCAACAGCCAGTGAAATCACCGGTTCAGGTATAAACATGTTCTCCAGAACGATCGGATGATTTTCATCGCAAAGGGTATCTCCGGTTTTAATCTCTTTAAATCCTACTGCAGCTCCGATATCACCGGCTTCAATGAAGTCGATCGGATTTTGTTTGTTGGCAAACATTTTCATGATACGGCTGATACGCTCTTTTTTACCGCTTCTTACGTTAAGTACGTAAGACCCGGCATCCAGATGACCAGAATAGCAGCGGAAGAAGGCCAGACGACCTACGAAAGGATCGGTCATGATTTTAAAAGCAAGTGCAGCAAAAGGTTCTTTGGCATCCGGCTTACGGGAAATTTCATTGCCATTATCCGGATCAATTCCTTTGATCGCCTCGATATCAACCGGTGAAGGCAGATAACGACACACCGCATCCAGTGCTGTTTGTACCCCTTTATTTTTGAAAGAAGAACCACACATCATTGGCACGATACTCAGATCGATCGTTGCTTTACGGATAGCATTATGTATTTCATCTTCTGAGATACTGTCCGGATTTTCAAAGAATTTTTCCATCAATGTATCATCATATTCAGCGACAGCTTCTACCAGTTGAGCTCTCCACTCATTGGCTTCTTCCAGCATATCAGCAGGAACATCAATCTCATCGAAAGTCATTCCTTCTGTTTCCATATGCCAGATGATTCCTTTCATTTTGATCAGATCCACAACTCCTTTAAAATTATCTTCTGCACCGATTGGTAACTGAAGAGGTACAGCTTTAGAACCAAGCATTTCACGTACCTGCTTTACCACATTTAAAAAATCAGCACCGGCACGATCCATTTTATTGACGAAGCCGATACGGGGTACATTATAACGATTGGCCTGACGCCATACAGTTTCGGACTGAGGTTCTACGCCATCTACCGCAGAAAATAAAGCAATCAACCCATCCAGTACACGCATACTACGCTCTACCTCTACGGTAAAATCCACGTGACCGGGTGTATCAATGATATTGAACTGAAATTTTTTGGTATCAGCCGTTGCTTTACCCAATACCGTCGGGAAGTTCCACTGACAACTAACGGCAGCTGAAGTAATTGTAATACCTCTCTCTTTTTCCTGCTCCATCCAGTCGGTTGTTGCAGCACCTTCATGTACTTCACCAATACGGTGAATCATACCTGTATAACGAAGGATACGCTCTGTGGTAGTTGTTTTACCGGCATCGATATGTGCCGCAATACCAAAATTTCTCTGAAATTTTAAATCTGCCATTTTTATTGATTTGTATAGTGTGTGTGTTTGGTCAAAAAACTTTCAAAAGCAGTCGTTTTAATAGACAGTTTTGCGGTCGCAAAAGTAGGAATTAATTTCCGATATTATTAGAAAAGATTTGAATAAAAAACCCCTCGCAGGAGGGGTCTTACAGAGATCGAACACAAAATTTATCTGAAATGTGCGAATGCCTTATTGGCTTCGGCCATTCTGTGGGTATCTTCTTTCTTCTTGAATGCACCACCCTCCCCTTTGCTGGCTGCTACGATTTCATTGGCCAGTTTATCAGCCATGCTTCTTCCGTTTCTTTCGCGGCTGTAGCGGATAAGCCATTTCATACTGAGGGATAGCTTACGATCAGGACGAACTTCCGTAGGAATCTGAAACGTAGCACCGCCGATACGACGACTTCTTACCTCAACAGAAGGTGTTACATTAGCAATAGCTTTTTTCCAGATTTCGTACCCGTTTTCACCGGTTTGTTTAGCCACTTTTTCAACGGCATCATAGAAAATAGTGTAAGCGGTACTTTTTTTACCCTGCCACATTAAATTATTTACAAAACGGCTGACCATTACATCATTGAACTTGGGATCCGGCGCCAGCGCAATCTTTTTAGGTTTTGACTTCCTCATTAATTATTATTTTTTTGCTTTTTCCTTTTTAGTACCGTACTTAGAACGGCTTTGTTTACGGTCTTTTACACCCGCTGTATCCAGCGAACCGCGCACAATATGGTAACGAACACCCGGGAGATCTTTCACACGACCACCACGTACCAGTACAATAGAGTGTTCCTGCAAATTGTGACCTTCACCAGGGATGTAGGCGATTACCTCAACTTTATTGGTCAAACGTACTTTGGCCACTTTACGTAGGGCAGAATTTGGTTTTTTAGGCGTAGTTGTGTACACACGGGTACATACACCACGACGGAAAGGACAGGAATCAAGTGCTCTTGATTTGCTCTTTGTCCGGATAATTTCTCTTCCTTTTCTTACAAGTTGTTGGATTGTAGGCATTATTTACCTTTTATTTTTAGGACGGCAAAGGTAAGCCATTCCTTTTAACAAACAAAAAAGTTTAGTATTTTTTACACGTTATCAAATCTTATGTAACCAGTTCTTCGTATCCGGTGCATTCCCTTCCCGGATATCAGCCAGACGCTGTTTGATTTCAGCAGATACTTTAAGATTTTCTACATCAAATTGCATCCGGATATCCTTGTAACCCAATTCTTTGATGAGTGATATAGTCGCAGCGGTACCTGTACCAAACACTTCTTTTAATCTCCCTGATTGATGCCCTTCGATGATTTCATCAATACTGATTGTTCTTTCGGATACCTTCAATCCCATATCTTTTAAAACCTGCATAACGCTGTCTCGGGTAACCCCCGCCAGAATGGTGCCCTCTTTCAAATCAGGCGTAACCGCCTCATTATCAAAAATGAAAAAGACATTCATCGTGCCGCACTCCTGTACATATTTATGTTCGATGGCATCCATCCACAACACCTGATCAAACCCTTTCTTTTTGGCTTCCGCCGTAGCATACATCGCCGCCGCATAATTACCGGCTGCTTTTACAAAACCGATACCGCCGGGAACAGCACGCACATAGTGCTCTTCTACATAAATCCGCATCGGTGCAGCATAGTAAGGACCGGTCGGACTAAGAATAATCATGAAAGCATAGGATTCACTGGGTTTTACGCCAATGGTTTCATCCGTAGCAAACATAAATGGTCGGATATACAGCGAATGATCAGGATAGGCCGGGATCCACTTTTGGTCGATTTCGATCAGACGTCTCATACCTTCCACAAAGATCTCTTCAGGAACTTCCGGCATTTGCAGTCTAGCGGCCGATTTATTAAATCGATGAAAATTATCATGCGGACGGAATATGTAACAGGAGCCATCTGCATGACGATATGCTTTCACTCCTTCAAAAATACTTTGACCATAATGAATAGCAGCATTCGAAGGAGAAAGGCTGAGCGGTTGAAAAGGCTTGATTTCAGGGACAGACCAGGTCCCATTGTTATAATGACAGATCAGCATGTGATCGGTAAAATATTTTCCGAAGGGCACATTCTGCATATTAATCTCCTGCACGCGACTCTGACCGGTAAGGGTAACCTGAAATTCCATTGTAGCTGATTTATTCTTGATAATTTTGCAAAGAAACAAAAAAAACAACGAATCTTTGAATTGTATATTAGACCATGGAAAAAGTCAATTTGAACATAACATCTTTAGAGCAGCTTTACTCAACAAATCTGGTCATTGTTTCTGAGTACAGAGATGCAATCGTTGAAAAAAAAGCTGAACTTGTCTCCATATCTTACACGGGTGGCTTTAAGCGTAAGATCTTATGGCTGCACACAGAATCCATGCATCCGTTCTTAAGTGATGATGATCATGAAATGGTCTCGAAAATTCTGGATGCGTGCCGGCTGAGCTGGGATGATATTGCCTTAATAAACTTGGACAAATCTACTCAGACCGCAGGTGATATTGTAGAGTCACTGGCCCCCTTTTTTATTATTTCATCTGTTCCGTCGTCTCTTTACAATATGACACATCCTGCGCTTTATCAGTTGACCGAAACTGCCGGAATAAAAACAACGTACACGGATACTTTAGCCGTCATTCGCAATGACAAAAATTTAAAAATTAAATTCTGGCATGCTTTAAAAATCATGTTTGAATTATAATCAATCCTATGGAACTCTTATTCGCTACATCCAACATCAACAAAACTTCCGAAATACGATCTGCATTACCTGATGGTTTTGTCTTACGTTGCCTTTCTGATCTGCCCCAAACTTTTCCAGAAGTGGAAGAGCCATTTGAATCACTGAAAGAAAACGCCTTGCATAAAGCTAAAACATACGCTGCATGGACCGGTCTAAATTGCTTTTCAGAAGATACGGGACTTGAAGTATTCTCGATAAACGGTGAGCCGGGTGTTCGCAGTGCCCGATATGCCGGCGAACCGGGTGACGCACAAAAAAATATTCAGAAGTTACTATCCCGACTTGAACATTCCTCTGAACGCAGTGCTCAGTTCAGGACCATTATTTCACTCATAATCAACCAGGAAGTTTTTCTTTTTGAAGGAATTTGCAAAGGATATATCACCCATGAACCAAAAGGACATAACGGCTTCGGATATGATGCCGTATTTATACCGGAAGGCTCATCCTATACATTCGGAGAAATGAATATGGCAGAAAAAAACAGGTTCAGTCATAGAAAAAAAGCATTTCAAAAAATGATTGAATTTCTTGCACAAAGGCAATAAAGCCAACGCCTATTGTTCTCTATCTCAGTTATCGGTTCCATATCTGCCAGCTCTCCTCAGCCTGAATGATCAGCATGTCCATGCCGTTCACAATTGCAGCTCCTCTCCTCTCCGATTCATATAAAAATTTCGTTTTTTCAGGATTATAAATCAGATCGACGCAAAGATGTTTGTCTGATATAAACGTAAAAGGAACAGATGGCGTTTCTTCCAAATTGGGCCACATGCCCAGCGGGGTTGTATTGACAATCAGATGATGTGTATCCAAAATGGATTCGTTCAGATTCTCATAAGATAATTGGTCAATTCCGGCTTTTCTCGAAACGTATTGACAGGTGATATGCAGCTTATTAAGAACCCATGCGACCGCTTTTGCAGCTCCGCCTGTTCCCAGAATCAATGCCTGCTGATGATGTGGCCGAAGAAATGGCAAAAGCATTTTTTCAAAGCCAATGACATCCGTATTATGGCCGGTCAAACGTCCCTCGCATATATCAATACAATTACAAGCTCCGATCTCACTGACTTCTTTACTTATCCCATGTAAGTACGGAATGACTGATTCCTTGTAAGGGATGGTCACATTCAACCCTCTGATTGATGGGTTAGCTGAGATAATTTGTGGAAGGAGCTGAATGGCTTCAATAGGAAATAATTCATATCGGCAATCAGTAATAGATTCTCTCTCAAATTTATCTGTAAAATATTTTTTGGAAAAGGAATGGCTTAAGGGAAATCCAATCAATCCAAACAGACGTTCATGATGCATGGCCGAAATGATTGTCAGGACGCTGACTTGTTTTTATCAAGAAAGAAAAAGAAAGAATCTCCGCGAAGACCAACCCGCATGGCTTCCAGCGCAATGATTTCAGAAGGGGCAATATTGCCAAGATTTACATTGCATCCGAGTAATTCAATGAAATACAGTTGCTGGGCCTTTTGAGGAGCTTCCCAGATAATCCGATCACCTGGTATCTGCGTTAAAATTTCCTGTACAAGCCCTTCTCTCACTTCTCCGCTTCCTCTGTAAATACCTACATTACCGGCTTCTCTGGCTTCTGCAATTACGTAGGTTGATCCTGCTTCAAGTTCCGCTTTCATGAGCTCAATCCATTTATAGGGCGGAATGATATGTGTTGCATCTTTACTGCCAACTTCACTCAGGACCGTACCATATTGGGTAAGTTTTTCAATATACCCGCATTTCTCAGCATGGGGTATGGTGATTGAACCATCACTCACTTCCATATATTGAATGCCGTAATCTTTACACAAGGCGATATAATCCTCAAACTGATTCCTGATCAAAAAAGCTTCAAATAACGTACCACCAAAATAAACCGGAATATTATGCGAATGATAGAACTCGATTTTTTCGCGCAGATTAGGTGTTACATAGGATGTGCCGAATCCAAGCTTAACAATGTCAACATGCGGCGAGGAAATAGACATGAACTGACCGGCTTCCGATAAACTGATGCCTTTATCCATCACCATTGTAATTCCGTTTGTTCTCGGCTTCCCTAAGCGATCAGGCATCTGACTCAGAAAAAAATTCATGTGATCCTCGTTTTAAGCGAGCAAAAATAATGTTTTGAATGAATATCAGAGACGCTTTTTCCTGAATCGTGAGATAATAGCCATGGCGCCCGGATGCTGTAAAATCTGCGGGCACCAGTCTGTTAATTTTTTATACATCTTAGCATCCAGCAGCATGGCAGTTTCAAGTTGAACAAGGGCTTCTTTCATTTTTCCCGACAAGAAATGAACAGCAACCAGCTTGAATAAGAAAACAGTTTTCTTATTATTCTGCACATATGCCATAAGTGCGGCTTCTTCTGCTTTATCCCAGTCTTCTATAGCCATATAGGTATCAATCAGCGCAATCCAACCTTTGGAATTTTTCGGGCGGGAACGGATAACTTTCAGCAAATAAGGAAGTGAGTCAGAAAATTTATTTTTTTCGGCCATCGTAAGTCCCATGGCCAGATTGTAATCCGCATGTTCAGGATTCATTTTAAGTGCCTGTTCAAGTTGTTTTTCGGATGCATCAAAACGACCTTCGTTATGGTATGTACAAGCTATTTTATAGAAAAATTTACTTTCGGATGGGTTCAGATGAGATGCTTTTCTGTAATGAAATCTTGCCTGTGCCCATTGTTTGAGTTTATCGTAACAATAACCAATCGCGTCATGGATCACTTCTTCCGGCCGGCTTAATTCCAGAACTTTTTCGAGCATTTCGATGGCCTCCTTGTAATTTCTGAGCCGGATATATGCATCCCCCATATTCCGGTATGCATAATCAAATTTCTCGTCAATGGCCGTGCAGTACATATAGGCATCGATGGCCTTTTCATACAATTTGAGCCCCTGATAGGCTGCCCCCAGGTTAAACCAGGCCAGTTCACAATAAGGATATTCATCTATAATCTGCTGATGAATTTTGATGGAAGCTTCATTTCTACCAGTAAAATCGGTCCAGAAACAGATTTTGTACAGCGCCTCTTCATTGAGCGGATCTTCGGAAAGAATCATGGCAAGCACATCAAAAACCTTATCAAACTCTTCATAATCATCATATACATCACACAATTCAAAAAGAAGTTCAACCCTTTCTTCTCCTTCAAATTGCGGCAGAGCGTCGTTTAAGAAACGTATAGCATCTTCCTGCCTATCCAATGCCAGATATGCTTCTGTTTTGAGCAGGCAAAGATCAGCGCTTATGCCGTCCATTGTTTCTGCCTTTTCCAGTATTCGGAGAGCCGCATGATATTGCCTGACCTCCAGAAGAATATTGGCTTTTTTGATCATGAGAGAAGCTGAAAAAGTAAAAATTGACAACCCCAGTTCACAGGCTTCCAGGGCTTCCTTCATATCCTCTTTATCTTCAAAATAATCAATAATACGTTCAAAACTTTCTTCTTCCAGAAAAGATGCGGAACGACCATTTTTCAGGTTTTCATACTGAAGAATGAGTTCGTGCAAATCAGTTCGGTCTTCGCGGGGTGAAAATTGATTCATAATGGGTATTTCTTTAAAATTGATGGATTTGTATAAAATTACCTCATTTAGCTGAACAATAAGTTATGCACAACGGTGGATAGGCTATAATTTCAAAAAGATTTTGTCGTTTTAACAAATAATTCATTAAATTTGGGTACTATGTTAAAATCTACCAAGATCGCCCGTTTTATTCCTGTTCTTCTAATCGGTTTGATGCTTTTCCAGATTGGCTTTTCAGCCAGCGTCAACTCCGGTAAGAATCGTAAAAAATCTTCAGCGAAGAAAGGTACTTTTTATCATTTCAATAACCGTTCACTCAGTTTTTCAACAACCAACGGCTTTGCCTTTAAAGGCGGATTTCAAAGTTTGAAAACATCCGGTACAGATGTTACTATTCAACTACATTCTATGTACTATCAAAAAGGCAATCAGCTTTTTGTGATGCCTGCCAAAACGAAAGTTATCTTGCCTAAGTTTGCAACACCCAAAAAGACGATTTTTTAATTTTTTGCTGGATTTTTCAGATCCCTGTAATTAATCTCCTTGTAATCATTTGCATCTATATCAAATAGAGCTGCAGGAACAGCCCTTGTACTAACTTGTTTAGCTCGGTAAGTAACTTTCATCCCGCCTATCTCCGACTCATATTCGAGCGGAAAGCCCCCTAATTTAACCGGAATGGCATTAAAGGAAGACTGGAAAACAAGGTCGGGACTATAATAAACGAGCATTGATTTACCGTCTTTAAAAACGATGTTCATTCGCAAACAGTTGAAGCCCGCTATGTTTTTTTGATCCGTCATTTTTTCAGTACTGACGGTTTCATTATGACGATTGAGATCTCGATACTCTGCTTCGGTCATTTTAACCATCAGGCGCTGATTTCCGTATTCATTAAGCTGGATCGCCTGACCGGTTTTCTCATCAAAATAAGTAATGGTCTTCCCGTAAGGAGTCATTAACTCAGTTTTAGACTGTGGGCCCCGTATATAAACTTTGAAAGTGGCGTTGTTTAACAGCGCTGATGTTTTATCACCCTCCGTCATAATTTCATAATGCACCGATCCGTCATGATAAGTAATCTGAGAAAAAGAGCCATAAGAAAATAATATACAAATAACAGACAGACAATTTTTAAAATAATGACTCATACAGTATCATTTAAGAATGATTAAAATTAATACAATATGAACCCTATAAAAAATAAAACGAAATATTCTTGCTTATTTTTTGCCGGACTTTTTTTGCATATCCTGCAGTTTTTTATTGGTCTCCTGCATTTGCTCTAATTTTTGTTGCCACTTGGATTGTTTGACCGGCTTTTTCTTATTTTCCTGCAGTTGAGCATGAATCTTTTCTTCATTGATAATAAATTTCTGGATAATGAGCTGCAGCAATAACGTAACCAGATTGGAAATGGTATAATACCAGGTCAAAGCTGCCGGCAGACTATTGAAGATAAAGAGCAGCATCAGCGGGAAGATATAAATCATGTATTTGAATACAGGATTATCCTGCTGAGGAGTCATCTGTGTATTATACAGTGAAATCAGGAAACTGGTGAGTGTAGCGGTAATGGTAAACAAACTTACATGATCCCCGTACCATGGAATACTGAAAGGCAGCGTAGCTATACTATCATACCCGGATAAATCCTTTGCCCAAAGAAAACTCTCCCCTCTTAAAGACAGCGTGGCATTAAAGAAACTGTATAAGGCAAAGAAAATAGGGATCTGGAGCAATGCAGGAATACATCCTCCCAGCGGATTTACACCAGCCTGACGAAACAGTTTCATTTGTTCCATACTGAATGCCTGCTGATCCTCTCCGTATTTCTTTTTAAGTTCATCAATTTCCGGACGTAGCACTTTCATTTTGGCTCCGCTTAAGTAACTGCTGTATGTAAGCGGTGATATAATCAGTCGAATGAAAAAGGTCAAAAGCAAAATGACAATTCCAATACTCGACACAAAATCATTTAAAAAATCAAAGACCGGTAATATCACAAAACGATTGATGTATTTTACAAAAGCAAATATGCCATAACCAAGCTGTACGTGACTTTCGAGTTGCAGATTGTAGTTTTTAAGCGTGTGATAATCATTCGGTCCGAAGTATAGTCTCAATGGCAATTCAAAAGAAGAAGTATTGCCGGTTTTGAGATTCAGCACCGAATTAACACGCATCACCTGATGAAGAGAATCCGCTTCTTCACCCGGTACTGTCCACTCTGTATTGACTTCTGAGAATTTATTCGGCGCGATAATGGTTGCATTAAAAAACTGCTGTTTGATACCCACCCATTCTGTTTGACCGCCCAGTTTACGGGAATCTCCCGTTCCGGCAGCATCAAAATCATATTCTCCGTTCTCTACATAACCAACATTACTCTGACCTTTTTCGTATTTGAGATCCTTTTCCAGCTGCGCAGTGGTCATATCCCATCCCAGTTTCAGGGTTTGATCCGGAATGATTCGACCCGCATTGACTGCACGAATATTCCATTCAAACATATAGTCATTCTTTCTGATGACAAATATGTGTTGCAAAGCCGAACCATCCACAGATTGCATTGAGCAAATAATCTGCTGAATGCTGTCACCGGTATTCCCTTTTTTATCCAACGTATAGGTGAGTTCAGCAGACGGCAAGTTACTTCCGTCAGGTGTTTTCACAGGATAGGAAAACTTTAAACCTTTTTCACCTAAAACTATGGGTTTGCCATCCTGATTCAGATGTTTTTTAAGTAATACATATTTGGGATAACCTCCTTTGCTGGTAAAACCGATCTTCATGAAATCATTTTCTGCTTCAAGAATTTGTTCGGGAAGGTTTGAATTAAGAATAGTACCCGGAGAAACTGAATCAGCAGCAGAAACCAAGCCTGCCGGATGATCGGCGATTTTTATTGTATCTTTTTTAAGAACCGGATTTTTTGCTTTTTCAAGAGAGTCCTTGATATATTTTTCTTTGACATAGGCTGCCTGCTGCTGATTCGTGACAAAAATGTAGCCAAAAAGCAATATCATTAACAATACAAAACCAATGATGGTATTTCTATCTAAATTCATTCGGAAAAATTAAGACGCAAAAGTAATGAATCGAAGCCGAACAAACAGAGCGTATTATGAAAGATCAAAACCTATGCAATTTCTGCTTTTTGCAAAGCTGATTTTTTCAGTGCAAAAGCTTTTGCAGCTTCAATAAAATGAACAAAAAGGGGCGCTGGCTGCTCCACAGTACTCTTTAGTTCAGGATGAAACTGAACACCGACAAAAAACGGATGATCTTTGTATTCTACGATCTCGACGAGTCCGGAGTCGGGGTTTTTACCGCTGGCAATCATACCATTCTTTTCAAAATCTTTCAAATACTTATTGTTGAATTCATAACGATGCCGGTGACGTTCTGTAATACGAACGTCCTGATAGATCCTGTATGCCAGTGAATCTTTTTTAATATCACATTCATAGGCACCCAAACGCATGGTGCCGCCTTTATGGGTAATTTTTTTCTGGTCTTCCATCATATCGATAATGGGAGCAGATGTTTTCGGATCCATTTCAACCGAATGGGCTTCTTTCAGACCCAATACATGTCGGGCAAATTCCACACAGGCCATCTGCATTCCTAAACAAATACCAAAAAATGGCAACTGATGTTCTCGGGCATACTGTATGGCAATGATCTTGCCCTCGATTCCACGATTACCAAATCCGGGCGCAACCAGTAAACCATCCAGTTCTTTCAGTTTTTCTGCTACATTTTCACGATCTATGTGTTCACTGTGTACATTGACAACATGTACCTTGCATTGGTTCATGGCTCCAGCGTGAATAAAACTTTCCAGAATGGATTTATAGGCATCTTGCAGTTCAATATATTTACCGATCAATCCGATGTGCACTGTAGCCTGAGGATTTTTTAATTTTTCAATGAATGTTTTCCATGTACTTAGCTCCGGTTCAGGAAAAATCGTGACATTCAGCTTTTTCAATACGATCACATCCAGCTTTTCTTTCAGCATCATTAAGGGGACCTCATAGATGGTGGAGGCATCACTGGCTTCAATTACCGCATCCTGTTTGACATTGCAGAAAAGAGCAATTTTCCGACGTATATCCTTGTTGAGCGAGCGTTCTGTACGGCAAACAATAATATCGGGATGAACCCCTTCCTGACTCAATAGTTTTACACTGTGCTGCGTAGGTTTTGTTTTCAGTTCTTTGGCAGCCTTTAAATAAGGAATAAGCGTGAGGTGTACAACCAGACAATCTTCTTCCGGCAACTCCCATTGTATCTGACGAACTGCCTCGATAAAAGGCAGTGATTCAATATCTCCTACAGTACCGCCTATTTCTGTGATAACGATATCGAATTTTCCGTCTTCCCCCAGCAACAACATTCTTCGTTTGATCTCATCCGTTATATGTGGTATAACCTGCACGGTTTTGCCGAGATATGCTCCTTCCCTTTCCTTATTGATGACCGTCTGATAGATACGTCCGGTTGTTACATTATTGGCCTGGGAAGTATGAATATTCAGAAAACGCTCATAATGACCAAGATCCAGATCGGTTTCGGCTCCGTCTTCTGTGACATAACATTCTCCGTGTTCATATGGGTTCAATGTACCGGGATCAACATTAATATAGGGGTCGAATTTCTGAATTGTTACTTTAAAACCTCTTGCCTGTAATAATTTGGCTAATGAGGCGGCAATGATTCCTTTGCCTAAGGAAGAAGTAACACCACCGGTAACAAATATATATTTTGCCATATAAAATGATATGCTCTGAATGTGTTTGACCTGTCTGTAAAATGGAAATTACCTGCGTAGGTCATACAAACGTACAATCATTTTTTTATTTAGAAAAAAGCAAGTTTATACCCTGTGGAAAAATCGAGGGAAATTTTATTTTTTATAATCAAACTTAAACGAACCGATCAAAAAAATGGATAACTGACGGTCAACCGGTGTTCCATTTGCTTTCACCACGGTAGTATTTGAAAACAGATAATTCAATTCTGCTCTCAGCTGAAAAAAACGATAAGGCATATAATCTATATTTACCGAGGTCATATGCAGGGATGGTTTTACAGGATCTGCTGGCATGACAAAGACCCCTGTAGGATCGGTGATGAATTCATAACGACCATTTACCCAGCACTTATCTTTCGTTAGCCGATATCGATATTGAAAAAGCAGCTCGTGCCATTGACGACGTCTGTTTTCCTGTATGCCCCAGTCCCACCCTGCCAGGAAAGATGAGCGGGGATTGATTGAAAGTGTTGTGTAAACATTTGAATAAATCCGTGTCACATCAGCTCCTTGAATAGATGGAACTTTTCCGATAAAACTGCTAGAATTCATGATCCATTCAGCAGTGGGTTTCCAGGATATCTGCAAGCCCCAGTTTTCAGCCAAACGGCTGACCGGTTCTGTAATCCTTTGCCAACCATTTAAAGAAAGAATAGCAAAATACCATTCAGGGCTGGGCTGATAGGAAAGACGGATACCTGTTTCATAATATGGGGAGATTTCAGAAATAATATTCCTCGTTGCGACCGGATTGACAAAACCGGCAGGCGATTCAGTACCGATGTGTGATGGAAGAATGCCCATATCAAGCCAGACTTCTTCATCTGAGGTAAACCGATAACCTACATTAGCCTCCAGAATATTTCTTGCCCAGGGTTCTTCAGCTGCCAGATTCTGTCCCGGATATTCACCGGCCATTCCTGCAATGGTTGTTCTGAAATGATTGTTTCTGTAATGAAAACTTCCTGCCAGGAAATTTAACCCGGCTCCATTCGTCTTTTTATAATTGACTGTCCAGTCTGGCCGTACACTTTTCGTAGCATCAGGAAACCAGGATGTGTAGATATCACCCATGAAGCTGACATGCAGACTATCTTTTTTTTGACTGAAAGAAGATTGGTGCAACAGCCATAAACAGAAAATTGTTGCCAGGTATTTTAATGGCATAAGTATTTTTTAAAAGTTATATCCGGTCGTAACTTGCTTTGATACCCATAATGAGAGATGAACTGAAGCCCCGATGCTCCATCTCATTTAGCCCTGCAATGGTACAACCTTTAGGAGTTGTTACTTTATCGATCTCCTGTTCAGGATGAGCACCTTTCTGAATAAGTAATTCTGCGGCTCCTTTTACGGTTTGTGCTGCGATAAGTGCAGCTGTTTTTGCATCAAAACCTATCTCTATACCTCCTTGTATGCTGGCACGGATGTAGCGTAAAGCAAAAGCAATACCGCATGCCCCTAACACTGTTGAGGCATCCATCAGTTTTTCATCAAGCAAGACCACCCGACCTAATTGTGAAAAAAGATCCTGCACATAGTCGAGCTGATTATCGGAAAGATGCTGATGACAGATACAGGTCATACTTTCTTGAATGGCGATGGCCGTATTCGGCATGGCTCTAACAACCGGTATATGATTACCTACACAGGATTGAATTTCTTCGATGGTCGTACCGGTCACTACGCTCACCAGTACGTGCCGGGAAGATTGAAGCTCATCTTTTAACTGAATTAAAACATCTTTGATCTGAAAAGGCTTTACCGCCAGAAGGATTAGATCGGCATAACGAACGGCTTCTGGATTATCCTTTGTGACAAGTACACCTTTTTCCTCAATATCCTTCAGGGTATGAATGTGTCGTTTGGTAATGATCAGATGTTCCGGCAGACAAAATCCGCTTTTGATAAGCCCCTCTGCAATGGATACCCCTAAATTACCACCGCCAATAATGGCAATTTTCTTATTCATATAAAAAGATTTTAGTGCAAAATAATTGAAGTTTCTGCAAAATGCAGGGTAATCTCCGTCAGACAGAAGTGAATCAGATATAAATCTAAAATGAAACGACGTTAAAAAACCTTATCCTGCAACTCTGTAGTTTCCTGAATGATCTTTTCATCAAATACCAGTTCTTTGCTGGCCAGTGCTTCGCGGAGAACGTCATTGATGGTGACAATACCTCTGAAAGTTTCATCATCAAATACTACCAGGTATCTTGTTTTGTGGCTATTGAGTAACTGCATACATGTTTCAACCGTATCCTGTAACGCAACGAACGGAAGAGAAGTCGTCATCACATCTTTAATGGCCGTGGTATCACTATGAAGCCCTTTGAGAATTACATTTCTGCTATATTCTCTTTCGGAGAATATACCCTGAAACTGCTCTTCTTTCATTACCACCAGGTAGCTTAAGTTAACGGAGGCCATGAGTTGCAGCCCCTGAAGCACTTTAGCTTCCGGACTTATTTGATTGAAGACCGGTGATTTTTTTTGAAGAATATCTGAAACTGTACGCATAGATTAAATTTTCGTAAATATAGTATAAATCAAAGGATTAGAATAAATTTATTGCTGCTTGAATACAACAGTTAATTTTGCAAAAATAATATTTAGAAACATATGCCCCGACAATCAAAAAAGTTGATGCCTAAAAAGAAACCTGTCATTCTTATCACCAATGATGATGGGATCACGGCACCGGGCATAAAGTTTCTGGTAGATGCAGTCAAGAATCTTGGAGAAATTATTGTGGTTGCGCCGGATAAACCACAAAGTGGTATGGGTCATGCGATTACCATCGGGTATCCGCTTCGACTTCATAAAGTTCATCAGTTTGAAGGCATTGAATCCTGGCAATGCAGTGGCACGCCGGTAGATTGTGTGAAGCTGGCCGTTGATAAGATCCTTCATAAAAAACCGGATATTTGTTTGAGTGGCATTAATCATGGCGCCAATCACAGTATCAATGTCATATACAGCGGTACCATGAGTGCGGCCATCGAGGCCAGTATTGAACAGATCCCGAGTATCGGTTTTTCTTTACTGAATTTCAGTATGGAAGCTGACTTTACTGCAGCTGGAAAATATGCGCGGATTTTAGTGGAAAAGCTACTTAAGATGAAAATCAAAAACCCACATCTGTGTCTGAACGTTAATATCCCGAATGTCGATGAAAGTCTGATAAAAGGAATCAAAGTTTGTCGTCAGGCCTATGCAAAGTATGAAGAAGAATTCGATGCCAGAAAAGATCCGTCGGGACGAACTTATTACTGGCTGACCGGCGAGTTTAAAAATTTCGATAAAGGGAAAGATACAGATGTATGGGCGCTGAAAAACAATTATGTGAGCGTAGTCCCTGTACAATATGATTTAACTGATTATCATCTTAAAAAGGTCCTGGAAAATAAACTGAAGTAACCATGATGAAGCTTGATAAATATCCCTTTGGCATTGCCATTGGTGCACTTGCCCCTGTATTAGGAATTCTGATATATTATCTTATTAAGGTAGATCCCGCTGTCATTAGCTTTCCGCAGTTTTTGGGGTATTTCTTTGAGCAAAAAGCTCTCCTTACCGCTGTTGGAAGCTTAAGTCTGATTGCGAATATCATTGTGTTTACCCTTTTTATCAACAGCCGCAGAGATAAAACGGCCATCGGCATATTTGCCATGACTGTCATGTACGGTCTGATCATTTTATACGCGAAGTTTTTCCTTTAGTTGAAGATTTTCAGAATTGCTCACAAGTGTTTGTAAAACAAATTTTTACATTTTAAATAGAATGGCTAATTTGTGACAACAAAATTAATCTTGTCAGTATGAGAAAACTTTTCCTCTTCTTGCTTTCCATTATCCTTATTTCAACAACGACCATTGCACAGCAACGGGTTAAAAAAGTACTTTTCCAAGGTTTTTGGTGGGATTACTGGAACAGCAATTTCCCCAACAAATGGTCGGATTACTTGACAGAGCTCGCTCCACGTCTTAAAGCTCTCGGAATAGATGCGATCTGGATCCCTCCTACTGCGAAAGGCAGCAATACATCCAATGTGGGTTATAATGTTTTTGATCACTATGATTTAGGGGATAAATATCAGAAGGGAGGCACCTTGAATACACGCACCAGAATGGGCAACAAGGATGAATTGTTACGAATGATCGCCGTATTACACGCGAACGGAATTGAAGTCATACATGATGTGGTGCTCAATCATACCAATGATGCAGGAACTAACAATGGTACCGGAGGAAGAGATCCTCAAAGTCCATTTTCGATAGCCAATGCGAACGGATTTAAAAATTTCCGTTACGTCAGTTATTCAACCCCTTTAGTGGATGAATCACAGAATGATTACTGGACAAGGAATGGCAGATGGCCGAAGAACTTTACAAACTTCTATCCGAATGCCAATAATAATTGTACAACGGGGGAAATATGCACTCCTTATTTCGGACCGGATATGTCATATGAAAGCAATGCCATCGGAAGAAGTTCCAATATTCCAACAACAGGCAGTGCTACAGTTGGTGGTGTTTCCAGACCTTATATTAATCCCACTCAAGCGACCAATTACATGCGCGATAATGCCAGAAACTGGCTGATGTGGCTAAAGAAACAAACAGGTGTGGATGGCTGGCGCTGGGATGCGGTAAAGCACTTTCCTATCTATTTACAGGAAGACCTCATCTATAATACAAAATACAATTTACCTGCTTTTGCCAGAGGTGGCGAATCAATGTTTTGTATCGGTGAATGGATTGGTACTAAATCAGAAATTGATAATTATGCCGTGGCTGTCAGTAGCGGTACAGAACGTCATACTGGTACTTTTGATTTTAGTTTAAGAGGATATAGTCCGAGCGGTGGTATTTATAGTATGGTCTTAAGCCAGGGCGCATTCAACATGCAAGCACTTCCAGGTGAACAACAAAACATTCGCTATCATGATTATGCAACCCAACGAGTACACAGAACTCTGCCTTTTGTGAACAGTCATGATACTTATCGCCCTATTCTTTCTGCTAACGGAAATTTTTCGAAAGCTTTGGGTGATGCCACCGGATGGAATACCGGTTCTGAATTAGGAGGAAATGGTCAGCATATTGATCCACGCGAACCTCGTTTGTATGCTGCTTATGCTACTGTTTTTGCCATGGACGGTAATCCAACTGTTTTCTTTGAAGATCTTTTTGATATCGGAACGACTGGAAAACGTTTCAGTCATTTACCCACCAGTACAGCCGATCTTCCGATTCGTCCGGATATTCAAAATATAATTCAGGCTCACCAAAAGTTACAATTTAAAAATGGTGACTATGCCGTACCAACTGCCTTAACGGGAACACAAGCTCCCTTCTACAATAAAGGAGGAAGCGGCGACCATTTGGTCATTGAGCGCACCGGAAGAGCCATTGTTGGTATCTCTGATAAGTTTGCTTCTGTTGCCGATAATAGTCAGGATGAAGAAGTATGGGTATCGGTAACAGATCCCAACTGGAGAAATATCGACCTGATTGATTACAGTGGGGCACACGGACTTACGACAACAAGAGTTTTTGCTGACGGACGGGTTCTAATCAAAACGGCTCCGGTTGGCCATACAATTGCAGGAGCAAATGGACATGGCTATTCAATCTGGGCACCGATACCTGCCGGCGTGACATTCAATTCCGTGAATGATCTCTATGCCTATTTAGGAACCTACTCCCCAGGCCGCGCTACATCCACCACACAGGAATGGGAATTGGCGGATGATCTGGGTGATAATCATGTGAATTCATTGAGACAAGGTGGCCGTCTACCGGTGAACTCAACCGCACAAAGAACAGCCGGAGCGATCTTTGCAGAAGCATCAAAGCCCATTCGTGTATTGTTATATCCTGAGGTAAACGGAAGAACACAACGTATAGCGATTCATAACAGTGCCAATACGATTGTTTCCTCAATTACGGGTACCTCATCTGCTACAGCCCCATTAACACTCAACTTCACTCCTACTGTGACCGGATGGTATCAGGTGCGAGTAAATAGTTCAACGAATAATCAGGCAGCACAGCGTGTATGGGTGAATGTTACGTACACCGCTCCTGCCAATGTAAATACCCGTCAACCTGCTCTCAGAAGCAGTAATCCTGACAATGTTGCCCCTTTACAGGAAACTACACAATCAGGTATCAGTATTTATCCAAATCCTGGCAAAGGTGCCATTCGCTTTGATATGGGATTCATTCGTCATGATGAAATGATCAGAGCCGGCTTGTATGATGTCAACGGACGGTTACTGACAGAAGTGAATAATACGCTGAATGCCGTTGAATCCAGCCTGAGTCGTGTAATGAGTGACAAAACTGCCGGACTTTATTTCATTCGGCTGAATGTGGCGGATAAAACTTATCAGCTGAAATACATTAAACAATAATTAGATCATTCTGATATGAAAAGCCTCCCCATTGGGAGGCTTTTTTCTTTATGCTATCTTTACCAAATCATGAGGTATTACATTATAGCCGGAGAAGCCAGCGGTGATTTGCATGGAAGTAATCTGATCA